>Ga0129314_1000262_pt1 | contig 63169 bp, 67 predicted proteins | sample O1111metagenome_FD_94431 | JGI IMG/M metagenome (GOLD analysis project Ga0129314, IMG submission 94431) | Orangutan individual fecal microbial communities from fecal samples from Wisconsin, USA - O1111 metagenome | ecosystem: Host-associated > Mammals > Digestive system > Large intestine > Fecal... | reverse complement strand
CCATTTTGACAATCCGGAAGATGTGGAAATTATTACAACGGATGGCGGAATTTCCTTGTCTGTCCGAAACGATGCATCTTTTATCATCGGAACGGACATGAATTTTTATGAACACCAGTCAACGTATAACCCCAATATGCCTATGCGCAGCCTGATTTACTGTACGGATGCCATAGACAGGCGTATAAAAGAAAAGAATGAGAACCTGTACGGACACAAGCAGATTAAGATACCTACGCCCCGGTTTGTGGTATTTTATAACGGGCGGGAAAAGCGCCCGGCAGTGGAGAGAATGTATCTTTCTTCTGCATATATGGGAGAAAAGAAAAATCCGGATTTGGAGCTTTCCTGTACGGTGTATAACTTAAATGCACCGGAAAATAAGGAGCTTCTGGAGAAGTCGGAAGTTTTATATGGATATACTTTCTTTGTAAACAGGGTGAATGCCAATAAAGAAAACGGGATGGAACTGGAGCAGGCGATTGACGAAGCCATTGATGCATGTACGAGAGAAAATATTTTGAAGGATTTCTTTGGAACGTATAAGAATGAGGTGAGAAGAATTATGGCACTTGATTTTACTTTTGAAAGACAGATTGAATTGACGAGGATGGAGTATTATCAGGATGGGTTTGCGGATGGAGAGTCACAGGGAGAAGCTCGTGGTAAAAAGGATGGGCAGTTGCAGAATATGATTTCACTGACAGTCCGGAAGCTTCATAAAGGAAAAAGTGTAGATCAGATTGCCGACGAACTGGAAGCAGATATAGCAACGATTGCGCCTATCTGCAAAGCAGCGGAAGAATTTGCTCCGGAATATGATGAGGAGAAGATATTCCGGAAGTTAATTTCAGAGGAAGTATAAGGGGCATAAATTTTATACCAATATGCTATTCTGCAACCATGTGATAAAACACACCTTCTCCGATGGAAGTCGTTTGTGTTATTTCATTTCCTACAATGTGGAAACCGGCTTTTTCATAGCAATGGACAGCACGGGTATTCCAGGTTCTTACTTCGAGATAGAGAGGCTTGGCAGGAAATAATGTATGCGATATGATACGGGCTGTTTTAGTCATTTGCTGTCCGTAGCCTTTATTGCAAAATTCAGGATTTACACCAATGCCAAAGAAAATTTCGGTGTCTTCTTCATATAAATTAATAAATCCTATGAGGTTTTTATCTTCATAAAAGGAAAAGAAATTGTTTTTGGGGTTGGCAAAACCGTAATGGTTTCTTTTATGTTCTTCGTAGGGTTTCTCGTTATAAATACTGTACTTTCCTTCGTATTTCCAACTTGTAATGTTATATTTTTCTTCTTCCGTTGTTCTATGATATGTAAGCATTTGGGTTCTCCTGAATATACAACATAATAAAGTTTTTATCATTTTAACATGAATTTGCTCATAATTGTAAAAATTGGTCAAAAACTATGTGCAAGAGTAAATTCCAGATTTGCCATTTTGGGATTCAAAAAACTGATTTTGAAATTCACTTTACGTTATGAAAGTAAGTAAATGAAGCATATATTGACATAATGGTAGTATTAAGAAAAGGAGATGTTTATATGCCTAATATTAAACCTATTTCTGATTTAAGAAATTATACAGATGTACTTAAGGAAGTTGATTTATCCAATCGTGTATATTTGACAAGAAACGGACATGGGGAATATGCAATACTTACCATGGATGAAGTAGATGAACTTGATAGGATAAAAGCTGCATACCTGTTACTCTCTAAGCTGCAAAGTGCCGAGAAGAAAGCTGATAAAGAAGGCTGGGTAGATGCAGATGCGCTTGAAAAAGAATTGGGGGTTAATTCGCACATCTGAAAGTCTTGAATTCTGGGGCGAATAAAATAATATTCCCCTATCGCTTCTTATTACAGTCTACCGCTATCAAAGTCAACGCATTACTTAAACAGTACTTATACCAAACAGTTTTACAACCATTTTTATTCGTTTTCTCTTATCCACCCATCCACATACTCTTTCATAACCTCCGCCGCATGATTTGTGGGAGTACAGTGCAACCGGCACAAAAGTGTCCGGGAAGCCAGTCTTTCCGCAAAAGCAAGATTTTTCTCAAAAGGAACAGGTGTCCAGGAGGCGTAATCATGCGATTTGTCAGGAACAAAATCTGCTCGTCCGGGGTGAGTTCTTCCACAAAGTTGGAAGCATCCTGCTTCAGGAACACAATACCGCCCAAAGGATAGGAAGCGGTGGCGGAAATGCCGGAGGTACCGAAGGACATGAAAAAGAACATCCTGCAAAGAGTCTTTTTCCGAAGGGATGCAGTAAATGCAGAAAAAAGAGGCATCTTTCTCGATAAGTTTTTTGTTATGAAGCAGGACCTTTCCGTTTCCGGTGGTGGCAGGCGTTCCGTCTAAAACAAGCACGGTTCGGTTAGGAAAAGCAAACACAGTATCTGTTGCAAAAGGCAGCAGCGCCGGAGAGAAAAAGGTATTTTCTCCGTATAAAGAAAAGGTCAGTCCTGCAATGGAGAGCGTGTGCCACAAACCGTTCTGGCCGGTGGGGAGCAGATAGGAAGATCCGTTTATGGTTTTCAGGATAAAATCGGAATTTTGAATCATGGAATACATCATCTTTCTTGCATCGATGTATAGTATTTATTATAGCATTAGCACGTAAAAAATGCTACAATACCCATAAAAGACAAAAAGTGAGGGGAAGGCTTTACAGGGCGGTTTTTACCGTGTGGCGCTGGCTGCGGCCTGTACGCCCACAGATAGCGGGAGCGGCAGCAAAAATAAAAAGGAGCAGAATAAAAACAGATGCAGGGGATGAATATGGGAAACGTACAGAGTGAGGACAACAAAAAATGGCAGATAAGACGGGAAATGGAGGCAAAAGAGGCGGATTTTGAACAGAAACGGAATGCCTATTTTGCAGGGCAGTGCACGGACAAACAACTGACGGAGGATACTACCCAGCCTTTTTATGAAAGCATGAGACTCAGCCGGAAACGTCTGGAAGAGCGGAACCTGACAGTGGATGTGCAGGCGGAAGAAGACAGACCCGGCGGAAGATTTGCCATGTTTGTGGATGCGGAAATGTATCAGGGACCTTACAAGGACGGCGGGGATTATGTGGGAATGCACCGCAGGGGACTGAAGATAAAGAGAACGTTTTACAGGAATGGGAAAAAGCTTTGCAGGCAGAAAGACTATGAAATATCCAGAATCCAGTTTTTGAAATCCGATGTGGAAGGGGACATGGCGGCATGCCCCAACTGCGGAAATATGGGTAAAATTTCCAGTTACATAGACGGCTGTGATTACTGTGATGCAAAATTCGTGGTGTCGGATTTTGAAACCAAGGTGTCCGGATATTCGGTAGAGGAAAATGTGCCGAAAAAAGCGAAAAAGACCTTTACGAGAATGTTGACAATCATGTTTTTAACATCCATTGGTCTTGTGATCCTGGGCGTATTGGCGGCGGTACTGGTCATGATGCTGCTGATGCAGGGAAACAACGGAACACAGGCTGTATGGTCGGGTATTGTCATGATAATCGCACTGGGCATGTATGACAAGCTGGGCGCCATCTTTTCCATTCTGTTCTGGGTATACCTGATTTTGTTCATTGTGCTTCTGGTGCGCACCAGGGTGCAGATATCGGGAGAAAACATGGTAAAACAGTTAATTCCCGACTTTTCCATGCAGGACTTTCTGCAAAATCTGGAGTACCAGTTGAAGAACATCCATCTGACGGACAAAGCGGAGGCTGTGCAGCCCTTTGCCCATTGCCCGCTGCAGGGAATTGTGGAGGATTACCGGGATGTGGTGGACTGCGTTTTGTGTAATCTGACCTTTACTTCGGCGGCGCGGACGACGGAAGGTGTACGGGCGGATGTAACGGTAAAAATGAGACTTTCCTGCGATACGGGCAGAAAGATTAAAAACCGCTACGAAAAGCTGCAGCTTACCCTGACCTGCTCGGAGGCAGCTTTGGCACGGGAAAAAACAGCTATCCGTGAATACAAATGTCCCGGTTGCGGAAGCAGTGTGGATATCTTAAGCGGCGGTGTCTGCCCTTACTGCGGAACCCACATGGACTACGGAAAGTTCGGCTGGGTCATTGAAAAATACGAAAAGAGCAAGGCAGAAAACCTTTATAAAAGAATAGTTTTCCTGTTTGTTGCCATCTATATAGGAGCGATTGCCATCGGCGCCATAGCGGCGGGCAGCACGGAGGACGGTAAGGAAATGCTGTCGGCTGCCGACATGATGATTCACCGCGATGCCATTTTAGATGAGCTTTACGGAAATGTGGCGAAGCCGGATGAATGGAGAGAAGATATTATCTGTGTCAATACCGCGAAAGATGATATCGACCGGTACTATACCTATAGCTGTGAAAACGGGTATGAGGCAGCAGACGGTTATGCGGAGCTTTTAAGAAGCGAAAACATGACGGAAGAGGAAACCGGCAATGCGGCTTACTGCTTTTACCGGGCGGCAAGTTACGGCGGGGAAGACGGCTATGTCAAAGTGGTGATAGAGCCCGCGGAAGACGGCATGACCGTTACCTTTTCCATGGCGGATGAAATAGGGGAGTAGGGGTGAATATCAGTTTGACAATCCCACAGAACCTTTTATAATGGTAGTAAATAAATGGATTGGAGGAAGTTAAAATGGCATTTTGTTCAAAATGTGGCGCACCGATTAACGGAGAAAAATTCTGTCTCGCATGCGGAGCTCCGCAGCAGTATCAGCAGACGGGAGCACCCCAGGGCGGTGCACAGGGCAACTTTGACAAATTTATGGATACACCCAATACCACGGGTGAATTTGACCCCAACGATATTTCCCAGAACAAGGCAATGGCAGTTCTTTCTTATCTTGCCATTCTGGTACTCATTCCCATTCTGGCAGCACCGGAATCCAAGTTTGCCAGATACCATGCCAATCAGGGACTGACCCTGTTTATTACGGAGATTGCGTATGTTATCGTGGAGTCCGTACTGGGTCTTATCTTCGGACTGATTCCCGTTGTGGGCGGCATCTTAAACGGTATTCTGGGCCTGGTACATATCGTATTTCTGGTATGGGCAGTGCTTGGTATCATCAATGCGGCAAACGGCGAAGCCAAGGAGCTTCCTTTAATCGGCAAGTTTAAGCTTCTGAAATAATCAGCTTATCCGGAATGCTTTATTGCGGAGCCTTGCATGCCAGTAAAGAAATTCGTGGGCAAGCAGGGGCATGGCGGCAAGCAGAAGCAGCATTTTCCAATCGGAAAAGCTTAAAGGCACGGTGCCGAACGCCTTGATAAAGTAAGGAACCGTGGTGACAAGAGCCTGCAGAGCGATACCTAAGACCACGGCAAGTATCATCAGCTTATTGGTAAAGTGCTTCATGCGAAACAACGAGCAGTCCACATCCCGCATGCCGATGGCATGGAAAAGCTGGGACATGCCGAGAACGGTAAACGCATAGGTCTGGGAGCGGGTCAGAATATCCGGCAGTAAAAGAAGCTCGCGGATATGGGACGGTGTAATGGTAATGCCGCTCGCCCTAAGGGTCTGGATGGGCAGATAAAGGAAAGCGCTGATGCTGATAAAACCAATCAGCAGACCGTAAAAGACCGTGCAGGAAAGTCCACCGTCCGCAAAGAGATTTTCGTCCTTGGGACGGGGCGGGCGTTTCATAAAGTGGGAGGTATCGCTGCAGTCCACACCTAAGGAAAGGGCGGGCAGAGAGTCCGTAATCAGGTTTATCCATAAAATATGGCTGGGCTTTAACGGAGAGGCAAAACCGAACAGAATAGCCGTCAGCATGGTAATGATTTCCCCGAAATTGGAGGAAAGTAAAAACAGGACGGACTTTTTGATATTGGCATAAATGCTTCTGCCCTGTTCGATTGCCTTTACGATGGTGGCAAAATTGTCATCGGTGAGAATGATGTCGGATGCATTTTTTGCCACATCCGTTCCGGCTTTTCCCATGGCAATTCCCACATCTGCGGATTTTAAGGATGGGGCGTCGTTGACACCGTCTCCGGTCATGGCAACCACATTGCCGGTTTCCTTTAAGGCTCTCACAATCTTGGTTTTGTGGGAGGGGGAAACCTGGGCAAAGACACGGATGTTTCGGACGGCTTTCTTAAATTCCGCATCCGGCAGGTGGTCCAACTGGCTTCCGGTCATGCACTGGCTCATGGAGTCGGCAATGGAAAGCTCCCCGGCGATGGCGTAGGCGGTGTCTACTCTGTCCCCGGTAATCATAACCACCTTCACACCGGCTTTCAGACAGCTTTCCACAGCTTCGGCAACACCCGGACGGATGGGGTCCTTCATACCGGCAAGACCGATAAAAATGAGTTCTTTTTCTGTGGCTTTCCGGTCACCCGTCCGCATGGCAAGAGCCAGGACACGCAGAGCACGGGAAGACATTTCCTTTATGGCATTGCGGATTTTTTGCTTGTGGGAGGGTGTAAACGGCACCACTTTGCCGTCTAAGCGGATGTGGGTGCAACGTTTTAAGATTTCATCGGGAGAACCCTTGGTATAGGAAACGGAACTGCTTCCCATACGGTGCAGGGTGGTCATCATTTTCCGGTCGGAGTCAAAAGGAATTTCGTCTATGCGAGGCAGGCGGGTTTCTAAAACCGGACGGTAGACATGCAGTCCGGCAGCCATATCTAAAAGCGCTAACTCCGTAGGGTCGCCGATGCGGGCAGAGGCATCGTTGCAGAGGGCAAAGCCTTCTATAAAGGAGCGGTGCGCCTCACGGGACAGTTCCTCCGGCGGCAGCAGTCTGCCGTCCGTGTAACAGGCGGTGACGGACATTTTATTCTGGGTCAGCGTGCCGGTTTTGTCGGAGCAGACCACACTGACGCAGCCCAGGGTTTCCACACTGGGCAGTTTTTTTACAATGGTATTGACTTTTACCATGCGGGACACACTTAAGGCAAGCACCATGGTGACAATGGCAGCCAGACCTTCCGGGACGGCAGCAACGGCAAGGGAAATGGCGGTGATTAACATTTCCATGACATTGCGGTGCTGGATAATGGCAATGAGAAACAGCAGGGCGCACAGGGCAATGGAAAGAATGCTTAAAAGCTTTCCCAGGTCGGAGAGGCGCTTCTGAAGTGGTGTGCTTTCTGCCGGAGCCTCGTTTATAAGAGAAGCGATTTTACCGATTTCCGTATCCATGCCTATGGCGGTGACGGTGCCTTTTCCCCTGCCGTAGGTGACGTTGGTGGAAAGATAGGCACGGTTATGGGTGTGGGTATCCTTTTCCACGGGAAGGGACTCTCCGGTGAGAGCCGATTCCTCTATTTTCAGACAGTTTGACTCGGTGATAAGCAGGTCGGCGGGAACTTGTCTGCCGGCATCCAAAAGCACTTCATCGCCGGGAATAAGGTCGGCGGCGGGGATTTCCGTGGTGTTTCCGTCTTTTATAAGAAGCGCTTTGGGGCTGCTCATTTCCTTCAGGGCATGGAGCGCCCTCTGGGCTTTTCCCTCCTGAATGACGCCAACGAGCGCATTGACTAAAATAACGGAAAGAATAATCAGGGTATCACTGTATTCCCCGAGCAGCATGGAAATGGAAGCGGCGATGAATAAGATAAAAATCAGAGGATCGTTCAGCTGGGCTAAAAAGCGCTGCAGGGCGTTTTTTTCGGGCGCCTCTTTTAAGACGTTGTGCCCGCGTTCGGTTTCCTGACTGGATAATGGCTGATTCATAAAAAAATCCCCCTGTTTCATACTTGAATTAGACAACCTGTGCCTAAAAGCAAGATATGAGACAGGGGGACAAAATATACTTGTCGAAATTTATTTCATCATGGGAATTTTCTTCACAATGCGACGGTATATTTTCCAGATAATGACCGCGGGAAAACTGATGGTCAGGTACAGGGTCACAAGACCGCCGAAACCGCCCGCAACAATAACAAACGCAAGAAGAAAAGGATTCATAAGAAAGACCTCCTGATATGTAATATATAGTATGGGTATCACTTACCAAAGAAAAGATAGCACATTCTGCTCTTTCAAAAAACGGATGTTAAGAGCCTTTAACGGAAGAGGACGGAATCTTAACACGGTTTTAACAGCATTTTTTGCGGACATTAAAGCAAGAATGCGTGTTGCATAAATGTCTTTTTCCCGATATACTTGAATTTATAACAGACAGAGGCTTGAGTCTTAAAAAATAAAAAGGGGCAGTGAATATGAATTTTACACAGGCGCAGGAAAAGTTAAAAAGCTACGGACAGGAACAGGTTCTTAAGTACTTTGACGAGTTAAATGATGCGGAAAAGGAAGAGCTCTTAAACCAGATAGCCGAAACGGATTTTTCTGTTACCGAAATGTGCACACATAAAGAAAAGACAGCCGAAAGAGGCGTGATTACACCCTTAAAGGCAATGGAGCTGTCGGAAATCGAGGCAGAGAAAGAGTCTTACCGGAAGACCGGACTGGATGCCATCAGGGCAGGAAAAGTAGGCGCGGTTCTTTTGGCGGGCGGCATGGGCACCAGACTCGGCTCCGATGCACCCAAGGGCATGTATAACATCGGCATTACAAAGGATGTTTATATTTTTGAAAGGTTAATCTGCAACCTGATGAAGGTAGTGGAGGAGGCAGGCAGCTACGTGCCCCTGTTTGTCATGACCAGTGAAAAAAATCATGAGGCAACCGTGGGATTTTTCAAGGAACACGATTTCTTCGGTTACGATAAGACAAATGTATTTTTCTTTAAGCAGGATATGGCTCCGGCAGCGGACTACGAGGGAAAGATTTACATGGAAAGCAAATCCAGAATGTCCACTTCCCCCAACGGAAACGGCGGCTGGTATGTTTCCCTCTGCCATGCGGGACTCCGGGATGTAATCCTTAAAAAAGGCATTGAATGGCTGAACGTGTTTGCCGTGGACAATGTGCTGCAGCAGATAGCCGACCCTGTTTTTGTAGGCGCCGTTATCGATAAGGACTGTGCCGTAGGCTCCAAGGTGGTGCGCAAGAACGCGCCGGACGAGAAGGTGGGCGTTATGTGCTTAGAGGACGGCAGACCTTCCATCGTGGAATATTATGAGCTGACGGAAGAGATGCGGGATGCGAAGGATGAGAAGGGCGACCCGGCATACAACTTCGGCGTTATCTTAAACTACCTGTTTAAGCAAAGCGAGCTGCACAAAATCATGAACCGCAAGCTTCCGCTGCATATTGTGGAGAAGAAGATTCCTTACTTAAACGAGGCGGGAGAACTGGTAAATCCCGAAGCACCCAACGGCTATAAATTTGAACAGCTTGTACTGGATATGATTCATGAAATGGAAAGCTGTCTGCCCTTTGAAGTGGTCCGGGAAAAGGAATTTGCCCCCATTAAGAACAAAACCGGCGTGGATTCTGTGGAAAGTGCACGGGAACTCTTAAAAAAGAACGGCATAATTCTGTGATTTTATGAGTTGTTAAGGCGTGTAAAATCAGCTACACTTAATGTATATAAAACAAGTATGATTTCATACGCACCCCCGGAGGTACCGGGGATTTGCAGGTGAGGAAAGGCAGGAATTTACTATGGCAATTTTGGTAACAGGCGGCGCCGGATATATCGGCAGCCATACCGTAATAGAATTACAGAATGCTGGCTATGACGTAGTGGTTATGGATAACCTGAGCAATTCCAGCGAAGTGGCACTGGAAAGAGTACAGGAGATTACCGGAAAGCCCCTTACTTTTTATAAGGCAGACATTCTGGACAGAGAAGCAACAGAGAAAATTTTCTCCAACGAAAAAATTGAAGCGGTCATTCACTTCGCAGGCTTAAAGGCAGTCGGAGAGTCCGTACAGAAGCCTTGGGAATACTACAACAACAATATCACGGGCACCCTGATTTTACTGGACGTGATGAGAAAACACAATGTAAAGAACATCATTTTCTCCTCCTCCGCAACCGTTTACGGCGAGCCGGAAAAAGTACCCGTTACAGAAGAAACACCCAAGGGAAGCTGCACCAACCCTTACGGCTGGACGAAGTCCATGCTGGAGCAGATTTTAACCGATATCCAGAAGGCAGATCCTTCCTGGAATGTCATCCTGCTTCGTTACTTTAACCCCATCGGTGCACACAAGAGCGGAAAGATTGGCGAAAACCCCAACGGTATTCCCAACAATCTGATGCCCTATATTACCCAGGTAGCGGTTGGAAAGCTGCCGAAATTAGGCGTGTTCGGAAACGATTACCCTACGCCGGACGGCACCTGCATCCGCGACTACATTCATGTACTCGACCTGGCAACCGGCCATGTAAAGGCGCTGGAAAGACTGAAAAAAAATGCCGGCCTCGATATTTACAATCTGGGAACCGGCATTGGATACAGTGTTCTGGATGTGATTCATAATTTTGAAGCAGCCACCGGCATTACCATTCCCTTTGAATTCAAGCCCAGACGTGCGGGCGATATTCCGGTAAACTATTCCAATGCAGACAAGGCATGGAAGGAACTGGGCTGGAAAGCACAGTACGGAATTAAGGAAATGTGCGAGGACTCCTGGAGATGGCAGAGCAGCAATCCCAACGGTTATTAATGGGGATTACTTTTCTGCGGGGAACGAAACCGTAATGGTGGTTCCCTTTCCCAAGGTGCTCTCTAAGGAAATGCTTCCTTTTAAGTAGGCTACGGCATGCTTTACAATGGAAAGACCGAGACCGGTGCCGCCGCTTTCACGGGAGTGGCTTTTGTCCACCCGGTAGAAGCGTTCAAATACGCGGGACTGGTCGGCGGGAGCAATTCCCACACCGTTGTCGCTGACGGCAACCTGCACCTTGTCACCGGCTGTTTTTACATCTACTTTGACAAAGCCGCCTTCTTTGTTGTACTTTACGGCATTGTCGCACAGATTATAAATGATATCATAGAGGAGCTTGTGAACGCTGTTAAGCGGGGCAGGCTCCCCTTTTATTGTCAGGGAAATGTTCCGGCTTTCCGCAATGGGACCCACCATTTCCAACGCCTCTTTCGCAACGGAGAGGGCGTCCACATTTTCCCAGTTCATCTCCGTGTTTTCATCAAGCTGGGACAGGCGGATGATGTCGCTGACCAGGGACACCAGCCGTGCCGCATCCGTCTTGATATGACCGATAAAACGGGGCATATCCTCCGGCTTTACAAGACCGCTTTCGATTAAGTCAGCGCTGCCGATAATGGACTGGAGCGGAGTTTTCAGCTCATGGGAAACATTGGCGGTGAACTCTCTGCGGTTCTGCTCTGCCTGAATTTTTTCGGTATTGTCGATGGCGAGTAAAAGCACACCGATAACCTCGTCCTTTTCCACAATCTTGTTGATGCACAAATCGTAATTTCTGCCGTTCTTTTCATATTCTAATTCCTGTTTCTTGCCGGACAGGGTTTCCTTGATGGCGCGGCTGATTTCCGGGGTACGGTCTATGGTAAGAAAATCCTTGCCGATGCTGTCTTCCTCCGCTTCGAAAATCTTCCGTGCGGCGGTATTCAGACTGACTACCACACCGTCCTTATTTAAGACGATTAAGCCTTCACTCATGTTGGAGGTAATGGCATTAAATTCATTCTGACTCCGGGAAAGCTCATCCATCTGCAGAGCAATCTGTTTATTCTGCTGTGCCATATGGCGGAGCAGCGGGCTTAATTCCTCGTACACATCATTGGAAAGCGGGTCGTTCAAATCCAGATTGTTTAAGGGCTTTACCAGATTCCGGGAAGCGCGCTTTGCCAGGAAAACGGAAAGCAGGATGGCAAGGAATGTAATGACCAAAAGCGGCTGCAGCATACCTAACAGGAGAGAAACGATGGTTACCTGACTGGTGGAAATACGGAGCACCCTGTCATCGGAGAGCTTCTTGGCAAAATAATAGGTCTGTTCCGTCAGGGTGCGGGAATAGCGGTGGGACTCTCCGTAGCCGGAGAGGAAAGCCTCCTGAAATTCCCTTCTGTCGCTGTGGTTTTCCATGGTAGCGGCATCTGCATTGGTATCGTAAAGGACGGTGCCGTCCGTATCAATGAGAGTAAGACGGTATTCACCGTTTTCCACGTTTTTCAGATAATCGATTCCCTCGTCCTCCACGGCGGTCGAGGCAAAGCTTAACTGGGTTTTCAACTGGGATTTCCTTAAAGAGGTGAAATAATCGTTTAAGGAAGTCAGTATGACGAGGTAGCAGGCAAGGAGCACCGTGCAGGCTACCAAAAGGATGGAATGAAATATTTTCTTTGTCATAAAGATGCCTCCATTCTGTATCCGACACTGATTACGGTTTTGATCAGCGAACCGTATTTTCCGAGTTTCTTTCGTAAGGTTTTGATATGCATATCCACGGTGCGGGTTTCACCGTAGTAATCCACGCCCCATACGGCATTCAGCAGTTTTTCACGGGAAAAAACCACGCCGATGTGGGATAAAAACAGGTGCAGCAGTTCAAATTCCTTGTAGGTGAGAGCAACTGTTTCGCCGTCCACGGTTACCATGCGGTTGTCAATCTGCATGGAAATGCCGGACAGGGAAAGCGTCTGTGCGGGCACGGTATCCTCACAGCGGCGAAGAACGGCCTTCACGCGGGAAACTAATTCCATAACGCCGAAGGGCTTTACCAGATAGTCGTCGGCGCCTAAGTCCAGACTCTGGATTTTATCGTATTCCATACCCTTGGCAGTTGCCATGATAACGGGGATTTTCTGGGTTTCCGGCATAGCGCGAAGCTTTTTTAACACCTCCACACCGTCTAATTCCGGCATCATGATATCCAGGATAATAAGCTGGGGTTTTTCCGCGGAAAGGGCATGCAGCATGGAAACTCCGTCTGCAAACCCTTTTGCTTCAAACCCTGTGGCATTTAAGGTATACACTTCAATATCCCTGATCGCACTGTCGTCATCCACACACCAAATCATAATTCTGCTTCTCCTTTATGCACGCCGGTGACGGAAAACTGTACCCATTCGGCAATGTTTACCGCATGGTCGCCGATTCGCTCAAAATACTTGGCAATCATCAGTAAATCCATGGCATATTCTCCGTCGGCTGTGTTCTGACTTATCATATCAATTAAGAAATTTTTGGTTTTGGAAAAATCGTCATCCACAATATCGTCATCCATGATGACCTTCCGGGCGAGCAGCAGGTCCTGCTTTACATAAGCATCGATACTGTCCGTAACCATCTGGATGGTGGATTTTGCCATATGCTGGATGTAGGAGCATTCCTCACCGGTTCTGCCGTTTAAGAACGTAATAATGTCGGCAATGTCGGCTGCCTGGACTCCGATTCTGTCCATGTCTGTAATCATTTTAAGTGCTGCGGAGATTTGACGCAAGTCCCTTGCTACCGGCTGTTGCTGTAAAAGCATTTTTAAGCAGATGGATTCGATGCTCCGCTCCATATGGTCGATTTCTTCGGTAATGGGAATGACCTTTTTGCATTTTTCGGGCTTTCCCTCCGTCAGTGCCAGTGCGGATAAAGAAATGGATTCCTGGCACAGAGAGCCCATCTCGATAAGATTCTTGTTTAACAGCTTTAACTGTTCGTCGAATTTGTTGCGCATCAGCCAAACCTCCCTGTAATATAGTCTTCCGTCCGTTTGTCGTTCGGATTTGCAAAAAGCTTTTCGGTGTCATTGTACTCAATCAGATTTCCCAGAAGGAAGAAAGCGGTCTGGTCGGAAATACGGGCAGCCTGCTGCATGTTATGTGTAACAATGACAATTGTGTATTTCTTCTTTAATTCCATGGCAAGGTCTTCGATTTTGGAAGTGGAAATGGGGTCCAGCGCACTGGTGGGTTCATCCATAAGAAGTACCCTGGGGCTGACAGCCAGCGCTCTTGCGATACAGAGTCTCTGCTGCTGGCCGCCGGAAAGACCGAGTGCGGATTTCTTTAGACGGTCCTTTAATTCATCCCAGATAGCGGCATCCTTTAAGGATTCCTCTACGATTTCATCTAACTTAGCCTTATTTTTGATGCCGTGGATACGGGGGCCGTAGGCGATGTTGTCATAGACGCTCATGGGAAAAGGATTGGGCTTTTGGAACACCATGCCGATGTCGCGGCGCAGCTCGTTGACATCCACGCCGGGAGTAAAAATGTCCTTGCCGTCGTATTCCATTTTTCCGGTGATTTTGACGTCGGGAACCAGGTCGTTCATGCGGTTCAAGGTCTTTAAGAAAGTGGACTTGCCGCAGCCGGAGGGACCGATTAAAGCGGTAATGGCATTTTCCTTGATGCCGATTTCAATGTTTTTCAGTGCCTGGGTATTGCCGTACCAGAGGCAGAGGTCTTTAACGGTAATAATGTCTTTCATAGGAAATCTCCTTTTGTGCCGGGAAATCAGCCGGCGTTCTTTTTCTTGAAATATCTGCCTGCAAAATCAGCCAGCAGATTGATAATCAGTGTCATAATCATCAGAATGGCAGCGATGGCAAAGGCGGTATCAAAATCACCCTGCTCCTTGGCGTACACGTAAAGAGCAACGGTAAGAGTGGCACCGGAGCTGGTAAGTCCGTGGAAGATATTGTTTAAGGCATGGGCAAAACCTGCCGTGAAAAGCAGGGCAGCCGACTCACCTATGATTCGACCTACGGAGAGGATAAGACCGGTTACCACACCGTCGATACAGCCGGGAAGCACCACCGTACGGATGACGCGCCATTTACCGGCTCCCAGTCCGAAAGCGCCTTCCCGGTAGCTTTGGGGAACGGTCTTTAAGCTTTCCTGCGTGGTCCGCATGACGATAGGAAGGTTCATGATAACCAGCGTCATGGCGCCCGCTAACAGGGATGTTTTCATGGATAAAAACTGACAGAAGAAAAGCATACCCACCAGACCGTATATAATGGAAGGGATGCCGGAAAGGGTTTCGGCGGCATATTCAATCAGGGTTACAATTTTTTTGTTCCTGGCATATTCCGTCAGGTACACGGCAGCGCCGACTCCTAAGGGGAGCACTATAAGAAGCGTTGCCAGTATGATGTAAATCGTATTCAAAATATCGGGCAGGATACCGATTTCATCTGTAAGATAGCTGGGCTTTGTGGTGAGGAATTTCCAGGTAATGTGGGGGAATCCCTTAAAGAGCACATAGATAATCAGGAAAAGAACCAGCGCACAGGTGAAAAATACGGAAAGCCACATGAGGGCTTTCATGATGCCGATATAGATTTTTCTGCTTGTGGAAAGAGAGTTTTTCTTCATAGAAATCTCCGGACCTTTCTGTTTTCTGCCTGTCATTCCCGACAGACATTTTGTTAATCTTTTTTCCGTTTCAGAAAAAAGTTTAAGGTTGCGTTAATCAGCATAATAAAGAAGAATAATACCAGAGCGATGGAGAACAGTGCCTGTCTCTGCAGACCGGAGGAGTAGGACATTTCGCTGGCTACCGCGGTTGTTAAGAAACGGACGCTCTGGAAAAGGGAAGGCATATTGGGTACGTTGCCGGATACCATCATGACCGCCATGGCTTCGCCGATGGCACGGCCAACACCTAAAACGATGGCTGCGGCAATACCGCTTTTTGCTGCCGGAACGGATACCTTGAAGTAGGTTTCCACCGGTGTGGCTCCCAATGCAAGGGAAGCCTCTTCGTATTCTTTCGGTACGGCGTCCAGGGCATTTAGGGAAACCTTGATGATGGACGGCAGTACCATGATTGCCAGTACAACGATGGCAGCAAGGAGGCTGGCACCGTCGGGAATATGAAATATATTACGGATGGCAGGTACCAGAATCAGCATACCCACCAGGCCATATACAACGGAAGGAATTCCGGCTAACAGACTGACAGCGGTTTCTACAGCGCGGCGCAGATTGTAGGGAGCTATCTTGGAAAGAAACACGGCTGTTAAAAATCCGATAGGGGCTCCCAGTATTACGGCACACACCGTACCGTAAATACTGGTTAAAATAAAAGGGAGGATGCCGAACTCAGGAGTCGCAGCCGTAGAATGCCATTCTTTCCCAAATAAAAAGGAAATCAGTCCGATTTTGCGGATAGCCGGAACCCCGGCTATCACTAAGTATATGGTAATCAGAAGTACGGATACTACGGTAATCATTCCTAAGATTAGGAAGATACCGGCTACAATTCGTTCAAAAGCTCGTTGTTTTTTCATACAAATCCTCATACCTTTCTTTTGCTTCCAGGAATTTCAGAAACTGTTATTTTGCGGGTACAACACCGGCGCCGGTAATGATGTCGGCAACCTTGTCACTGGTTACATAGTCAAAGAATGCCTGTGCTGCATCGGAGAGCTTTACACCATCCCTGGTTACTAAAACGAAGGGACGCTGGATAGTATAGCTGCCGTCTTTTACGGTTTCTTCGGAAGGTGCCACACCGCCGACACTAAGAGCTTTTACGTTGTCCTTTACTGCGGAAAGGGAGGTGTAACCGATGGCATCCGGGTTCTGGCTTACGGTTGTGATGACATCACCGGTAGAAGTAAGCTCCTGACGGTACTGGCATTTTTCAGAAGTTTTGGTAATGGACTCGAAACCGTCTCTGGTACCGCTTCCTGCTTCACGGCCGATTACTACGATTTCTGCATCGGCGCCGCCGACTTCGCTCCAGTTGGTAATTTCACCGGTGTAAATGGAAGCAATCTGTTCAATGCTTAAGTCATTTACCTGGTTTTCGGGATTTACGACTACGGCAATACCGTCAAGTGCAAGTACGGTTTCGGTAAGTCCCTGTGCTTTTTCTTCATCCTTTAAGGAACGGCTGGAAAGACCGATGTCGCATCTTCCTTCGGATACGGCTGTGATACCGGAACCGGAACCGGTAGGATTGTAAGTAAACTGGATACCGTCGTTTTCATTCATGAAGGACTCGCCCAGAGCACCGATGACTTTTTCCATGGAAGTGGAGCCGTCGGTTGCTACGGTTCCGGAAAGCCTGCTGTTTCCGCATCCGGTTAAGGAGGTTAAAGCAAGGATAGTTGCAACTGCTAAACTGACTACTGTTTTCTTTTTCATAATGTAATTCCTCTTTTCTTTTTTATGGCGCAAAGCCTTTTTTGTTTACAAGAAAAGGGTAGCATCGGTTTGTAAAGTCAAAAAGCAGACCGGTGTAAAATCGGTGTAAAGCAGTAAAATACATAAAAAAAGCACCCGACTTTACATCGGATGCCTTTTATTTAACAGGGGACTATGCTACATAACGATACATGAAGATGAAATGGCAGATGCTGCCCGCCATGACAAACAGGTGGAAAATTTCATGGGAGCCGAAGTTTGCATGCTTCGCATTAAAGATAGGAAGCTTTAGGGCATAAATGATACCGCCCACGGTGTAAATAATACCGCCTGCTAAAAGCCAGCAGAAAGCCGGAACGGAAAGCGTATGGATAAGTTCACGGAACACAAAGACACAGACCCAGCCCATGGCGATATAAATTATGGAAGAAAACCATTTCGGACAGGTAATCCAGAAAGCCTTGATCAGCATGCCGGCAATAGCGATGCTCCATACAACGGTCAGCATGGTGACCCCTTCTTTGCCGCCTAAAACAATGAGACATACCGGTGTGTAAGAACCGGCAATCAGCACGAAAATCATCATGTGGTCAATCTTCCGGAAAATCCGTAATGGCTTTCCGCTTAAATTTACGGAATGATAAGTGGCACTCGCGCCATATAATAAAACCATGCTGAGCATGAAAATAAGCATTGCGGTAAATGTCCGGCCGCCTGCGGAAACGCCGGCTTTGATAAGCAGGGGGACGGAAGCGAAAAGGGCCATCATACAGCCGATAAAATGAGTAATGGCACTGCCGGGTTCACGAATAGTAATCTGCATAAAATTTCATTCCTTTCCATAGCCTGAAAATGCAGGCATATATTGCATAATAAATCTTTTGCATGTTGATGGTTACGATACGTAGTATTCAATACTACATGTCGTTGAAGAAATACTACTACATGAGTAAGAATATGTCAAGAAGAAAATTTATGCATAAAAAAAGAGGATGCAACATCCTCTTTGTGCCGTGAATACAGTTTGCCTTCATAATCTGCAAGCCCGCGAAGTCTGCCACCCCCGATAATCTGCAAAGACCGGAACCTCAGTCTTCTTCGATGACCTGTATTTCCAGATAATCGAAGGGAATGGTTTCGGTGAAATTGTCCTGGGTAAAGCGGGTTTTGCTGTGAAGCTGGAAATCCCGCACCGTGGAGTCGAGCCAGATGGGGTGACCCAGATCAAATTTTGTGCAGATTTCATCAATGGCATGAAAAATTTTATGGGTGCGGGTATCGGTTCCGGCATCCTCCACAACCATATCGTTTAACATTTTGTTGTTCTTAAAAGTTTTGGCCCATAATCGAAACATAAGAATTCCTTTCTGTATAGTAATATCTTAAGATGCCAGGAGCAAAAGCCCTCGACATCATCTTAACAGATTACGCGGAAGAAAAATACACAGAAAATATTAAAATTTTCATAAAGCTTTATACAAAATATACAAAAGTGAGAAACGATGTGATATAATAAAAATAGTTTTTATTTTGTAAAAGGAGTATGTAAAATATGGATGTAAGGGAATACCGGGATGACGGAATAGACAGTTGGGAAGAAGTCAATCTGATTTACAATGCGGCGCTCAAGCAGGTGCAGACCAAAATGGAGATTTTAAATGACGAGTTTCAGAGAGTACACCGTTACAATCCCATTGAGCATATCAAGGCGCGTATCAAAAGCTCGGAAAGCATTGTGAAAAAGCTAAAACGGTACGGCTACGAATCCACCATTGAAAATATGATTACTTATGTGAATGACATTGCCGGTATCCGCATTATCTGTTCGTTTACTTCGGATATTTACCGGATTGCGGACATGGTGGCAAACCAGAAGGACATCAAGGTTCTTTCCATTAAGGACTATATTACATATCCCAAAGCAAGCGGCTACAAGAGCTACCACATGATTTTATCCGTGCCGGTCTACCTTTCCGACCGTATTGAGGAAACCAAGGTGGAAATGCAGATACGCACCGTTGCCATGGATTTCTGGGCAAGCTTAGAGCACAAGATGCATTATAAATTTGAAGGGGATGCACCGCAGCATATTAAAGACGAGCTGGTGGAGTGTGCGCACATGGTATCCGACCTGGATGCCAGGATGCTCTCCTTAAATGAGGAAATACTTGCCATGAGTGAGGAGAAGAAATAATAATTTACCGGAATTTTACATCAGACACTGACTGATTTTATCTTCCTGTCTTATTCTTAGTTCAAAAGAAGACAGGAAAGAAGACGGTTGCATGAAGCATTTTATTTCCGATCACACGCCTATGGACGATTACCAAAGAATACTGCAGCAGGGGCATGGATGGAATCTCATTATGCAAAAGCGGATAAGAAGGTACAGGACGACCGAAAACGCCGGACTCTGCTTCTTAAAAATGGGGATATAGCGGTTGTCTATCTGCACGGAGGTAAAGGGGCGCAGATAGGTTTCCGCTTTTTTGATGATTTCGAAGAAAATATGGCAGAGCTTCCGTTTTCTAAAATATATTGGATATCCGGGGTATATTCGGTGAAAAGGGAAAACGGCAGGATTGTTGCTTCGGTAAAGTGCCTTGAGTACATGATGATACACCCATATGTGAATGAATACAACAACGGTGATAGCGTAGAACATTATTTCCGGTATTATACGAGAAAAGTACGAAGAACCATCCGGTGGTCCGATAAGCTGTTAAATGCCGATAAGCTTTTTGATGCACTGCAGGCTCTGGAAAAACGAAAGTAATTTCTACCTATAAATTTGACCCAACTGTCACAAATCCATGACCGAGTCAAAGGATTTACTAAGCTCTTCGTTATTTTTTTGACTCTAATTGTACTATTCTACATCAGAGTCAAAGGAAAACGAGCATCATTTCCCATTATTTTGACTTATTAAGCCGAAGTCTTTCACAGAGTCAAACCAAAGGCACCATGGAAAACTGTTTGATTTGACTCTGCGAAGACTATTTGCTGACAAAGTCAAAAAGTCCTTCAAAATGAATTCCATATGTTTGACTCTACAGAGATGTTTCTCTCTGGAAGTCAAAAGTCTTTCCTTTTAACAATATTCGAGTTTGACTCTGTTGGCGTTTTTTATTATAGAGTCAAATTTTTAGAAAACCTGTCCTCATACATTGAACCGGAGTGATTTTTTTGAATAGGAAACTATTTTCTATCCATAATAATAGTGTAAATATTCTGGAAAGGAAGTAGAACTATGATATTAAAGGAAAAGGAACGTACCACCATTGAAGACTTGCAGACACAGGAAAAAAGCTGCGTGGAAAAATACGGAAAGTATGCCGAGCAGGCAAAGGACCCGGAATTAAAAAGCCTGTTTCAGACCCTGCAGAAAAAAGAGCAGGAGCATTATGACTCTTTAAGCCAGGTGCTTTCCGGTACTGTGCCCCAGTGCAACTGCAACGACTCCGACGGCAAAAATTATGAGCCCAAGGCGACCTATTCTGCCATGGAAAATACGGACGACAAACTGCACGATGCGTTTCTGGCAACCGACTGCATCGGTACGGAAAAGTTAGTATCCGGCGAATACAACACTGATGTTTTCAACTTCGGGGACAGCGGTGTGAGAAAGCTTCTTGCCGATATTCAGGTGGAGGAGCAGAATCATGCGGAAATGCTTTACAAATATAAGACTGTCAACGGTATGAAATAAACCTTTGGGGCTGCGGCAACCGCAAATATTTCCGGCGGTGCTGCAGCCCCTCTTGACTTCTCTTTTCAAATAGGGGTATGATTGTTTTTTAGAGTGGAACAACAAGGAAGGACATCGTATACAAATGAAGAAAATCTGGAAAATCACTATCGTATTAACCCTGGTAGTAATGGTATTCAGCGGATGCGGAAAAGCAGAAGCCTTTGCCTATAAGCAGTTTGACAACATACAGTTTACCTGTGCTTTGGAGGAGGGCGCAGGACAGGGTATTGCGGTTGGCGGACAAACGAGTATGCGGATACAGGAGGACGGCTCCTTCAGCGCCAGTTATTATGCCATGGACATGGAGGACACGGGAGAGGATTATCAGGGCGGTACCATGTATTACGGCTCCGGTTTCGGACAAATCGCAGAACCGGTCCGCGTGGATGACTATACCTACAGGGCAAAAGTGGAGAGCATTACCTGGTCGGAAACAGACGGTGAAAGCTTTCAGGGCGGCATGCGTATGGTATACACAGAGGTTTACGGTCTGGAAGAGGCAGAGGAATTTATGATTTATCTGCCCGGAAAAAAGGTGACGCAGCTGCCGGAAGCGTACATAGAAAGTGTAAAGGAACAGCTTTGCGATGAAAACGGAAATATGCCGGAAACTCTCCCTTTTTACGGAATTTTCAATGAGTCAACCCAGACGGGCTTCGCCGGAGAGGAGATTGACAACCCGTAAAGAAAGGCGTGCTACGCCGGTAGTAAAGAAAGGAGAAAAGTTTTTATGAAGAAATCAATTGGTTTTTCGGTTGCGGCGATTATTCTTACGGTCCTGTATGGGATGCTGTGTGTAGGCATTTTTACAAACACCGGGCTGGTCTATAACCTCTATGGAGTAGTTATTCAGGATTGGCATGCGGATGCGTCCGTTTACATAAGCCTGTATGTGCAGACATTCCTGAATGCGGCTCTGGTACTTCTGTTTGCGGTGGGAGCGCTGCTTGGCAATCCCGGCACGGAGAATAATACCAAAGAGCTGATACTTCTTGTGTTTGCCGTGATATTCCAGTGCCTGCTGCCGGTGTGCAATACATTGGGAGGGAGCTTTGAAACGGTTGTTATTGCCAGAAGGTACGGAGCTGCAAGCCTTGCCGCTTACAGCGCTATGAAAAACCTGCTTGGTCTGGCGGGAATTCCTCTGACCATAGCCAATGCCATGGCATTGTTACAGATAGGAATCAATTACGGAAGAAAGAAGAAAAACCAATGAAGATTTCGGTAAGAGCTTATGAAGAAAAAGATTTACCCGAAATGATAAGAATTTGGAATGAAGTGGTGGCAGACGGGGTAGCCTTTCCGCAGGAAGAACTTCTGAATGCAGAAACGGGAAAAGAATTTTTTGCCGGACAGACCTACAGTACCGTGGCAGAGGATACGGAAACCGGAAAAGTGTACGGTCTTTACATCCTGCATCCAAACAACGTGGGACGCTGCGGTCATATCTGCAATGCCAGCTTTGCGGTGAGCCGGGACAGCAGGGGGCTGCACATCGGTGAAAAGCTGGTATCGGACTGTTTGGTACAGGGCAGAGCCCATGGCTACGGCGTGCTGCAGTTCAATGCAGTTGTGGCAAGCAATGTGCATGCCAGACATCTGTATGAACGGCTGGGTTTTGTGCAGCTTGGTGTCATTCCGAAGGGCTTTCGCATGAAGGACGGCAGCTATGAGGATATCTGCCCCTATTATCATGAATTGTAAACGGTACGGTCGGGAGTTGCAAAGGCAGGATGAAAAATGTCCGGTATTTGCAGCCTACGGAAAGGAACGGCAAGAATTATGGAAAAACTTCTGCTCATTCACAGTACGAAAGAAATACAACTGCAGGTGAAGAACGTGGCGTCCCGCCTGAAACTGGCGCTGGATATTATCCCGGATGAATATTGCGGCTGCCGTCTTAAGGAGCTGGCGGCAGGTAAATATGCACAAAACCCGCTGGATGCCACGCCTTTGGGCAGCACCACAGCAGAGGATGTCACACCTTTGGGCAGCACCACAGCAGAGGATGTCACACCTTTGGGCAGCACCACAGCAGAGGATGTCACACCTTTGGGCAGCACCGCGGCAGAGGATGCCGCACCTTCCGGCAATGCTGCAGCAGAGGGCACCGTTCCGGCACAGGTAAATGCCGGTGCATCAGGTGCAGAATCACCGTCAAGCCTTCTTGTCCTGTGTGGCCTCCGGGACAAGCGTCTGGACAAGGCGTTGTTTGAATTAAGGAGAGCGGACATTCCGATAGATTATAAGGCAATTTTAACACCATCTAACCAGGAGTGGACGGTGCCGGAGCTTATGAAAGAACTGCAGAGAGAAAGACAGGCCATGGGAAGATAAGCCTGTCTTTCCTTTTTTTGACAGATGCCCCTGCATGGGCGTTTGCCGGTTATGTTTGTCCCTTGAAGTTATATATGCCCTTTAAAATGAGGAGTGCCCCGATACATCTCTGCACCGGGGCTATTATGAAAAAAATTATCTCAAATCGTTTCTTAAGATGGTTTTAGTATAGCAATTATTTATGAACAAACTATGAACAAGATGTAAATAAAAGGTAAATGTTACAAAGAAACGAAAAAACGAAAATAATTTATATACAAGTTGCACAAAAAAGTGCTTTTTATTGTTTTTTCGATGAAGAGATGATAAAATAGGTATATTATATGTGGTGAAAATTACCCTATTACTCCGGGAGGAAGAAATATGGATACCTTTATTGATAAATTGGCACAAAAGCTGACAGCACAGGAGATGATAAATGCCAACTCAGCAGCCGATGCCGCAGAGCTTACCATGCTGCGGGAGCAGATGGCGGAATACGAGGATTTACTGAAGGACATTCAGGAGGAAAACGAAAAGGGAAAGGACAGCACGGCACGCATGGAAAGAAGTGCGGCGGGACTGACCCAGAGCGCATCCCTGATGGAAGAGCAGGTTGCACAGGTAAAGGAACAGATTGGCAGAATGAGCGCCGGTGCAGACCGTCTGGAAGAGGAAATCAGACGTCTTTCCGAAACAAGCGGCAGCAGCGTTTCCTTTGAAGAAGAAGTCACCAAACTGAATATGGGCATGACAAGTCTCGGCGACAGCATCAACCGTCTGAACGAGAGCGCTACCAATATCAGTGACGGTGTTATCGGCTTAAGCGAAGGCACCTTCCATTTAGGAGAGGGACTTTCCCAGATGGACAAAGGCTTAGAACGCTTAAATGAAAGCAGTACCCGCTTAGAGCAGGCTGTGGAACGCAACGAAAAGAGCGTATCCATGGCGGCACAGACCGTGGTACGCGCCGAGCAGAGCGTTACCAAGGCAGAACAGGGAGCCGCAAAGACGGACGAGCTCATCCGCGCCGCCATGGCAAAGATTGAGCAGATGCAGGCAGGAAACGGCAATACGGAAGAAGTAAAGGCACTGCTTGCCGAATTGCAGAAAGTACAGAACGACCAGTTTGCACAGCTTACCGACCATGTACACAAGGAAAACGTAAAGGTATACCGCAATGTGCAGGCGGTTGTTATTGACGAAAACGACAAACAGAATGAGAACAGCGGAAAGAGCTTCGGCTACCTGTCCGTGAGAACCAATGCCATCCTGGTAGTATCCCTGGTATCTTTGCTGGCATCCTGTGCAGGGCTGGTATTCCAGATTTTAGTATACCTTCACATTCTGTAAATACACATTTTGTAAATGTTTGGCAAAAACAGTTTATTACATATCCATAAACGCGGAGGCAGCATGAGCAAACAAATCTGGAAACCCGGCAATATGCTTTATCCCTTACCGGTTGTTATGGTCAGTGTGGCTGACAAAGAAGGAAAGCAGAATATCATTACGATTGCGTGGACAGGCACCATCTGCAGCGACCCGCCCATGGTTTCCATATCCGTACGGCCGGAGAGATATTCCTATCATATGATAAAAGAAACCGGTGAATTCGTGATTAACCTGACCACGAAAGAGCTGGCTTTTGCCACGGATTACTGCGGCGTGAAAAGCGGCAGGGATGTGGACAAGTTTGCTGCCATGCAGCTGACACCCGTGCGGGGAGAAAAGGTAAAAGCACCGTTAATTGCCGAAAGTCCTGTGAATTTAGAGTGTAAAGTTACCGAAGTGAAGCATTTGGGCACACACGATATGTTTATGGCAGAGGTGGTCTGCGTCCATGCGGATGAAAAATACATGGATGAGCAGAACCGTTTTCATCTGGAAATGGCAGACCCCATTGTATATTCCCACGGCACTTATATGACCACGGGAAAAAAGATTGGTACATTTGGTTACAGTGTAAGGAAAAAGAATTAGTATGAAAATTACCCGGTATCACAAAAGGTTAAAATACACATATATGAAAGTGGCAGGCGGCATACTTGTTGTCGCCGCTCTCTTTTTTCCGTCCTATGTAAAATGGGAAGCTCCTGCGGAGAATATGTTTACCGTTTCCTTAAACGGTGAAGAAGTGGGAGTGGTTGCGGAGAAAGAAACTGCCGAAAAGCTGCTCCAGGAAGCCCGCAAGGAATTAGTTTCCGGCAGGGACGGGCTGGTATTTATGGACGTGGATATGAATTTGCGGGGGCAGGCAGTGCTGGTCGGCAAAATCGATGACGAAGATTCCGTCCGGTCCCGCATGAAGCAGGTGCTTGAGCACAACATCAAAGAAACCACACACCGTTCCTATGCCGTGAAAATCAATAATTACATGGTAAACTTAGGAAGCAGGGAGGATGTGCTTTCTCTTTTACAGCAGGCGGTGGACAAATATGACACGGAAGGACGTTATCAGGTAAATCTGACCCATGCCCAGGGCAGGGAATTCAACGTACTGACCGCACAGATTGAAGACACGGCGGACGAAGAAACAACCGGCCGGGATAGCGGCACCGTACAGGTAAGCGACAAGGGCGGTTTTGAACTGGCAGCAGAAAATATGCTTACGGACACGGAGCCTGCGGGAGAAAAGGATTTCTCCGACTATGAGCTTGGTACGGTGGATATCCGTTTTGCGGAAGAAGTGGAAATTGTGGAAGTGTATCTGGATGACTCCCAGCTTACGGATGTAGCGCAGGCAGCGGAAGAGGTCATCAAGGAGCAGGAGGTAAATTCTGTTTATGAAGTGGTTTCCGGCGACACTCTTTCCGAAATTGCCATCAAGACCAACATCCCCATGGAACAGCTGGTTGCCATGAATGACTCCCTGGAGGACACCAATTCTGTAATCCGTGTGGGACAGGAATTGATTATCACCATTCCGGAGCCCGAGCTTTCCGTGGATCATGACGAAGAAATGTACTATGAGGAGATTTACGATGCTCCCGTTCAGTATGTATACAATGACAGCTGGTATACCAACCAGACCAAGACCCTGCAGGAGCCTTCGGCGGGCTTCCGGAAAGTAGTGGCAGTTGTTTCCTATAAGAATGATACCGAAACAAACAGGGAAATACTAAAAGAAGAAGTGGTCATGGAAGCGGTTCCGAAGATTGTGGAAAAAGGAACCAGAATACCGCCTACTTATATCAAGCCGATTTCCGGCGGTCGTCTGACATCAAACTTTGGTAAGAGAAAAGCACCGAAGAAGGGCGCCAGCACCTATCATAAGGGCGTTGACTGGGCAACCCCGAAGGGCACTACGGTTGTAGCATCCTGCGGCGGTACGGTAGCCAAGGCCGGATGGGGCAGCGGCTACGGCTACGTGGTCTACATTAACCATGAAGACGGCAGACAGACCCGTTACGGACACTTAAGCAAGGTTCTGGTAACGGCGGGACAGAAGGTTTCCCAGGGGGACAAGATAGCCTTGAGCGGAAATACCGGTGTAAGTACGGGACCTCATCTGCACTTTGAAATCCTGATAAACGGCAAGCAGGTCAATCCCTTAAACTACCTGAATTAGCCGGAAAAAGTCACGAACACATATTCACGTTTACAAAAACGGTGTATGGATATATAATGTAAGGATAAGAAATCTTGAAATGGATAGAGGTATGAAAATGGAACAATACGCAATCAAAGGCGGTAATCCATTAGTTGGTGAAGTGGAAATCGGCGGTGCCAAAAATGCCGCTCTTCCCATTATAGCTGCGGCCCTTATGTCAGAAGAGACAGTGCATATAGATAATTTGCCCGATGTCAGGGATACCAATGTATTATTGGAAGCTATGCAGAGCATCGGCGTTATGATTAAAAGAGAAGACCGTCACAGAGTGACGATTTATCCTTCCCGGATAAACAATCTGGTAGTGGACGGCGAAGGCGTCCGCCGTATCCGTGCGTCCTACTATTTTATCGGAGCACTGCTTGCCCGCTATAAAAAAGCAGAAGTAGCGCTTCCGGGTGGCTGCGATATCGGCTGCAGAGCCATAGACCAGCATATCAAGGGCTTCCGCGCGCTTGGCGCAGACGTCAACATTGAGTACGGACTGATTAAAGCGGAAGCGGAGCACTTAAAGGGCAGCCATATTTACATGGATGTGGTTTCCGTAGGCGCCACCATTAACATCATGATGGTAGCGGCACTGGCAGAAGGTCAGACGATTATTGAAAATGCAGCAAGGGAGCCTCACGTAGTAGACCTTGCCAATTTCTTAAACAGCATGGGTGCCAACATCAAGGGCGCCGGTACGGACGTTATCCGTATTAAGGGCGTTTCCCACCTGCACGGTACCGATTATGCGATTATTCCCGACCAGATTGAAGCCGGAACCTTTATGTTTGCGGCAGCAGTCACCAAGGGAGATGTTACCGTAAAAAATGTTATTCCGAAGCATTTGGAGTCCATTACCGCAAAGCTTCTGGAAATCGGCTGTGAAATCGAGGAGTCCGATGATGCGGTGCGTGTTGTGGCGGCAAAACCGTTACGTCATACACAGGTAAAGACACTTCCCTACCCCGGTTTTCCCACGGATATGCAGCCCCAGATTACGGTGGCGCTGGCATTGTCCCAGGGTACCAGTATCGTAACCGAAAGCATCTTTGAGAACCGTTTTAAGTATGTGGATGAACTGACACGCATGGGTGCCAACATCAAAGTAGAAGGCAATACCGCTATCGTAGATGGCGTAAGCAAATATACCGGAGCCAAGATTTCGGCTCCCGACCTCCGTGCGGGCGCAGCGCTTGTGCTGGCGGCACTGGCAGCGGACGGTTATTCCGTTGTGGAGGATATTCACTATATCCAGCGCGGATACGAGGATTTCCATTTGAAACTGCAGTCTCTGGGCGCACAGATTGACAAAGTGGATTCCGAAAGAGAATTACAGAAATTCAAGCTTAAAATAGGCTGATGCCGGGAGAAACCCGTATACAGAACGCAAAAGAAAAGGAGACTAAAATGGAACAGGAAAAGTTATTGTTTACTTCCGAGTCTGTTACAGAAGGACATCCCGACAAAATGTGCGATGCCATTTCTGATGCAATTTTGGACGCTCTCATGGAGCAGGATCCTATGAGCCGTGTTGCCTGCGAAACAGCAAGCTGCACCGGTTTCGTACTCGTTACCGGAGAAATCACCACAGAAGCTTATGTGGATATTCAGAAAATCGTAAGAGAAACCGTAAAAGAAATCGGTTATGACAAATCCGAATACGGCTTCGACGGCAATACCTGTGCCGTTATGGTAGCTATTGACGAACAGTCCCCTGACATTGCCATGGGTGTTGACAAATCCTTAGAGGCAAAGAAGGAAGCGGCTGAAAACAATATGTCCGAAGAAGAGCTGGATGCCATCGGCGCCGGCGACCAGGGTATGATGTTCGGTTATGCCACCAATGAGACAGAGGAATATATGCCTTATCCCATTTATCTGGCACACAAGCTGACCAGGCAGCTGACCAGGGTTCGTAAGGACGGAACCCTTCCTTACCTTCGTCCCGATGGAAAGAGCCAGGTTTCCGTACAGTATGATGAAGCCGGAAAGCCCATCAGACTGGAAGCAGTTGTACTTTCCACCCAGCACGACCCGGATGTTACTCAGGAACAGATTCACGAAGACATTAAGAAATATGTATTTGACCCCATCCTTCCCAAGGAAATGCTGGATGAGGACACCAAGTACTTCATTAACCCCACCGGACGTTTTGTTATCGGCGGACCTCACGGAGACGCAGGTCTGACAGGAAGAAAGATTATCGTAGACACCTACGGCGGATATGCCCGTCACGGCGGTGGCGCTTTTTCCGGTAAGGACTGCACCAAGGTAGACCGTTCCGCAGCATACGCTGCCCGTTATGTGGCAAAGAACATTGTGGCAGCGGGACTGGCTGACAAGTGCGAAATCCAGTTGTCCTATGCAATCGGTGTGGCACATCCCACCTCCATCCGCGTGGATACCTTCGGCACAGGTAAGCTTTCCAATGCCAAGCTGGTAGAAATTATCCGTGACAATTTTGATTTACGTCCCGCAGGTATTATCAAGATGTTGGATTTGCGCCGTCCTATTTACAAGCAGACCGCTGCTTACGGACATTTCGGACGCAACGACCTTGACCTTCCCTGGGAGAAATTAGACAAAGTAGACGACTTAAAGAAATATTTAGCATGAAAACAGGCGAACTGATAAAACGATTTATTCCTTATTATAAAAGTCACAAAGGAGTGCTGGCGGCAGATTTATTCTGCGCCAGCCTTACTACTATATGCGAGTTGATTTTGCCGATGATAATGCGTTTCATCACCAATACCGGGTTGAACGACATTGCATCGTTATCTGCAGCGCTCATCGGCAAATTAGCATTGCTGTATCTGGTGCTCCGCATTATTGACTGTGCAGCCAATTACTACATGTCCGATATGGGGCATGTGATGGGTGCCGAAATCGAAACGGATATGCGCCGGGATGCGTATGCACATCTGCAGAAATTATCCAATACCTATTACAATAACACAAAAGTGGGACAGATTATGGGTCGTATTACCAACGACCTTTTTGACGTGACCGAATTTGCCCATCACTGCCCGGAAGAATTTTTCATAGCAGGGGTAAAAGCCCTGGTGGCATTTATTATTCTGGTGCGCATCAATGTACCCCTTACGGTTATGATTTTTGTGGTGGTTCCCATTATGTGCTATGTCTGCATTAAGCTGAACCATCGCTGCCGTCAGGCATTTGCCGACCAGAGAATGCAGATTGGCGAACTGAATGCCTCCATAGAGGATAGCCTTTTGGGACAGAAGGTGGTAAAAGCCTTTGCCAATGAGGCGGTGGAAGAACAGAAATTTGAAAAGGGCAACCAGAAATTTCTGTCCATCAAACGGCAGACCTATCATTACATGGCGTTGTTTAACACCTCCACCAGAGCCTTTGACGGTATCATGTACCTGCTGGTTATTCTGGCGGGCGGTTTGTTTATGATAAACGACAAAATAACACCCGGCGACCTGGTGGCATATACCTTGTATGTTACCACGCTGATTGCCACCATCCGCAGAATTATAGAATTTGCGGAACAGTTCCAGAGAGGCATCACCGGTATTGAGCGCTTTTTACAGATTATGGATGCGGACATTGAAATTTTTGACGAAGAGGGAGCAAAGGAAATGCCGAAGCCCGAGGGAAATATTGCATTCTGGAATGTTTCCTTTGAATATCCCGATGACCACAACAAGGTCTTTGCAAACCTCAATTTAGAGGTGAAGGCGGGAGAAAAACTGGCGATTGTAGGTCCTTCCGGCAGCGGCAAAACCACACTCTGCAATCTCATCCCACGGTTTTACGATGTGACCGCCGGACAGATTTTGATAGACGGCACGGACATTCATGCTTATACATTAAAGAGCCTGCGGAAGAATATCGGTATTGTCCAGCAGGATGTGTACCTGTTTTCCGGTACGGTTCTGGAAAACATCCTTTACGGCAGACCGGAGGCAACAAGGGAAGAAGCTATAGAAGCGGCAAAGAAAGCCGGTGCCCATGAATTTATTTCGGGATTGAAGGACGGCTACGACACCTATGTGGGCGAAAGAGGCGTGAAGCTCTCCGGCGGGCAGAAGCAGCGCATCAGCATCGCCAGAGTATTTTTGAAAAATCCGCCCATTATGATTTTGGACGAGGCAACCTCCGCCCTTGACAACGAAAGCGAATTTGCAGTGGCAAAATCCCTGCAGGAGCTGTCAAACGGCAGGACGACCATTACCATTGCCCACAGACTGTCCAGCATAAAGAATTCCGACAGAATTCTGGTGCTGACGGACGAAGGTATAGAGGAAGAGGGCAACCACGAATCCCTCATGGCACAGAAGGGTATTTATTACCAGTTCTATACCATGGCGGACAGATTAAAGTAAAAATCCGGTACCGGGCAGCCTGGATGCGAGCAGAAGATACATTACCGGAACAAGGGGGAAAGCATGGCATTCACACATTTGCATGTGCATACAGAGTATTCACTGTTAGACGGTTCCAACAAAATAAAAGAATATGTCAAGCGTGTGAAAGAGCTTGGCATGGACAGTGCGGCAATCACCGACCACGGCGTTATGTACGGTGTCATTGATTTTTACCGTGCGGCAAGGGAAGCCGGCATCAAGCCGATTCTGGGCTGCGAGGTCTATGTGGCGCCCAATTCCCGCTTTGACAAGGAGCTTACCGGCGGCGAGGACCGGTATTACCATCTGGTGCTTTTGGCGGAAAACAATACCGGCTATGCCAACCTGATGAAAATTGTCAGCCGCGGTTTTACAGAAGGCTATTATTATAAGCCCCGTGTGGATATGGAGGTTTTGCAGACCTACCACGAGGGCATCATTGCTCTTTCCGCCTGCCTGGCGGGAGAGGTGCAGCGCTATATTATAAAGGGACTGCATGAGGAAGCGAAAAAAGCGGCGTTAAAATACGAAGCATGCTTCGGAAAGGGCAATTTCTTTCTGGAGATGCAGGATCACGGCATCCCGGAGCAGAAGCTGGTCAATACGGAGCTTTTGAAATTAAGCAAAGAAACCGGCATTGAGCTGGTGGTCACCAACGATGTGCACTATACCTATAAGGAAGATGTGGACTCCCATGATATCCTGCTCTGTCTGCAGACCGGCAAAAAGCTGGCGGATGAGGACAGAATGCGCTATGTGGGCGGTCAGTACTATGTGAAAAGCGAAGAGGAAATGAAGGCGCTTTTCCCCTATGCGTGGGAAGCGGTGGAAAACACCCAGAGAATAGCGGACCGCTGCCATGTGGAAATTGAGTTCGGCGTTACGAAGCTGCCGAAATTTGAAGTGCCGGAGGGCTATGATTCCTGGACCTACTTAAATAAACTTTGCAGCGATGGGTTAGCGGAACGTTACGGCGATGAGCATGCACCTGCGGGAAGCACCGGTCAGACCTTACGGGAACGGCTGGACTATGAGCTGAATGTCATTCGTACCATGGGCTATGTGGATTACTTCCTGATTGTATGGGATTTTATCAATTATGCCAAGGAACACGGTATCCCCGTGGGCCCGGGACGAGGCTCGGCGGCGGGAAGTATTGTGGCGTACTGCCTGAAAATCACTAATATCGACCCCATCCGCTACCAGCTTCTGTTTGAACGTTTCCTAAACCCGGAACGTGTGTCCATGCCCGATATCGACGTGGATTTCTGCTTTGAAAGAAGGCAGGAGGTCATTGATTATGTGGGCAGGAAGTACGGTGCGGACAAGGTAGTGCAGATAGTTACTTTCGGTACCATGGCGGCAAGAGGTGTTATCAGGGATGTGGGCCGTGTTATGGACATGCCCTATGCGTTTGTGGATTCCATTGCAAAAATGATTCCCAACGAATTAAACATTACCATTGATAAAGCGCTGGATATGAACCCGGAATTCAAGAGCTTATACAGCTCGGATGACAGAGTGCATCATCTGATCGATATGTGCAAACGTCTGGAGGGTCTGCCGAGAAATACCTCCATGCATGCGGCGGGTGTGGTTATCTGTCAGAAGTCAGCGGATGAATTTGTGCCCCTGTCCCGTGGCTCGGACGGTTCCATTGTCACCCAGTTTACCATGACGACACTGGAAGAACTGGGACTCTTAAAAATGGACTTTTTAGGGCTTCGTACCCTGACCGTTATCCAGAACGCCGTGAATATGATTGAAAAGGACACCGGCGTACATATTGACGTGGACCATATTGATTATGACGATAAAAAGGTACTGGAATCCTTGGGAACCGGCAAAACGGACGGTGTGTTCCAGTTGGAAAGTACGGGCATGAAGAACTTCATGAAGGAGCTTCGCCCCCAGAGCTTAGAGGACGTCATTGCGGGTATTTCCCTGTACCGTCCCGGCCCCATGGATTTTATCCCCAAGTACATCCGGGGCAAAAACAATCCGGACAGCATCACCTACGCCTGCCCGCAGTTAGAGCCTATTTTAGCGCCGACCTACGGCTGTATTGTCTACCAGGAACAGGTTATGCAGATTGTGCGTGACCTGGGCGGTTACACACTCGGACGAAGCGACCTGGTAAGACGTGCCATGAGTAAGAAAAAGCAGGCGGTCATGGAAAAGGAACGCGCCAACTTCGTTTACGGCAATGAGGAAGAGGGTGTTCCCGGCTGCGTTTCCCGCGGCATTGACGAAAAGACGGCATCCGGTATTTACGACACCATGATGGACTTCGCCAAGTATGCGTTCAATAAGTCCCATGCGGCATGCTATGCGGTGGTGGCATACCAGACGGCGTATCTGAAATATTATTACCCGGTGGAATTTATGGCGGCGCTGATGACATCTGTTATCGACAACCCCAAGAAGGTGGCGGAATACATTTTGGTCTGCCGGAACATGGGCATTGAAATCCTGCCTCCCGATATTAACGAAGGCGAAAGCGGATTTTCCGTATCCGGCAGCTCCATCCGTTATGCCCTGACAGCTATCAAGAGCGTGGGCAGACCGGTCATTGCGGCCGTGGTGGAGGAACGGGAAGAACGCGGACCTTTCCTTAACCTGCAGGATTTTGTGAACCGCATTACCGATAAGGATGTGAATAAGCGTGCTGTGGAAAGCTTTATCAAGGCGGGCGCTCTGGACGGACTCGGCGGTACCAGAAAGCAGTTTATGTCCGTTTTCTCCCAGGTGATGGACCGGACCCAGAAGGATCGGAAAAACAATATGGCAGGCCAGCTTTCCTTATTTGATATTGTGGAGGAAGAGGAAAAGGAGGGACTTGCCCTGAAGCTGCCCGATGTGGGAGAGTACCCCAAGGAAATGAAGCTTGCCTTTGAAAAAGAAGTGCTGGGCATCTATGTCAGCGGCCATCCGCTGGAGGAGTATGAGGCGGCGTGGCGAAAGAAAATCAGCAATACCACAGCGGATTTTGCCTATGACGAGGAAACACAGGGTGTACGCGTAAAGGATGGAGTCAAGGCGGTTATCGGCGGGCTTATTGCCGGCAAGACCATTAAATACACGAAGGACAACAAGATTATGGCATTCCTTACCATAGAGGACCTGGTGGGGACGGTGGAAGTGATTGTGTTCCCCAAGACCTACGAACAGAGCGCTTCCTTCCTGACGGAGGATGCCAAGGTATTTGTGCAGGGACGCGTTTCCGTGGAAGAAGACAAGGACGGAAAACTGATCTGCGAAAAGATAGTACCGTTTACGGAGCTTAAGAAAAAAGTATGGATTAAGTTCCCCGATATGGAAGCATACAAGGCAGCGGAAGCGGGGCTCATGGACACGTTAAGGGAGTCCGAAGGAAAAGACGGTATTGTGATTTATATTGAAAACCCGAAGGCGAAAAAAGAACTGCCTCCCAACCAGAATGTAGAGGCGGACGAAGACCTTGTAAACCGCCTGCAGGAGCAGTTTGGAAGGGAAAATGTCACGGTAACGGTTTCCTGATTGAAAAGAAGCAGTTTTCAAGACATAATGTGAAAAATATATCAAAAAAATCATTGAAAATTGCAAGGAAAAGGGTTAAAATAGAGGAAATTGTTTAGATGAGCAACTGTTTAGGAGGAATAAAATTATGGCAGACCAGATGAAGACAATTGCCGTATTGACCAGCGGTGGAGATGCACCCGGAATGAACGCAGCGATTCGTGCCGTTGTCCGTACCGCTATTGCAAAAGGACTTACTGTAAAAGGTATTGAAAGAGGCTATGCAGGTCTTTTAAATGAAGAGATTATAGATATGGATGCGAAGAGCGTATCCGATATTATCCAGAGAGGCGGTACTATTTTAGGAACCGCAAGATGTCTGGAATTCAAGAACCCCGAAATACAGAAGGTCGGAGCGGATATCTGCAGAAAGCACGGTATCGACGGCCTGGTTGTTATCGGCGGTGACGGTTCCTACCGCGGCGCACAGGCACTGACCAGAAACGGCATCAACGCAATCGGACTTCCCGGTACCATCGACCTCGATATTGCATGTACCGATTACACCATCGGTTTTGATACCGCAGTCAACACCGCTATGGAAGCGATTGACAAGGTAAGAGATACTTCTACTTCCCATGAGAGATGCAGCGTTATCGAAGTTATGGGACGTAACGCAGGCTACATTGCCCTGTGGTGCGGTATCGCAGACGGCGCAGAAGATATCCTGCTTCCCGAAAAATACGATTACAACGAACAGGCAATTATCGATAACATTATCCAGAAAAAGAAAATGGGTAAGAAGCACTACATCATCGTAAACGCAGAAGGCGTCGGCGATTCCATGGAAATGGCCAAGAGAATTGAAGCAGCAACCGGTATTGAAACCAGAGCTACCATTTTAGGACATATCCAGAGAGGCGGCAGCCCGACCTGTAAGGACCGCTACTATGCATCCATCATGGGCGCATACGCAGTAGACCTTCTGATTGAAGGCAAGTCCAACCGTGTAGTCGGCTATAAGCATGGTGAGTTTGTAGATTACGATATCGAAGAAGCACTGGCAATGAAGAAGAGCATTCCGGAATATTCCTACGAAATCAGCAGACTGTTATCCAAATAATAAGGCGAGAGAATGAACTCCCTATGACTGAGAATGTCACAGGGAGTTTTTTACAATCATAGAAGGAAGAAGGTGACGGCATGATTACAAGCACGTCAAATCCGCGTGTCCGCCAGCTCGTGCTCTGGCAGGAAAAAGCGAAAAAGAGGCGTGAGGACAATGTATTTTTAGCAGAAGGCATCAAGATGCTAAGAGAGGCGCCGAAGGACTGGATAAAAGAAGTCTACCTGACAGAAGAAGTACTGCAGCGCCTGAGGAAAGAGGACGGAGAGGTCCTTGCAAAAATAGAGAATACCGGTTACGAACTTTTAAGCGACGAGGTTATGAAAAAGGTTTCCGATACGCAGACCCCGCAGGGGGCACTGGTGGTATTGAACCGTCCGTCGTACACGCTGGAGGATATTGTCGGAAACGGAGAGGGCACCTTCATGGTGCTGGAAAACCTGCAGGACCCCGGCAACCTGGGCACCATTATCCGGACGGGGGAAGGCGCCGGCATACGGGGCGTCATCATGTCGCAGGACACGGTGGACATCTACAATCCCAAGACCATCAGAGCCACCATGGGTTCCGTTTACAGAGTCCCTTTTATATATGTAGAAACTCTTTCAAATAGCATCTGTTATCTAAAAGAAAAGGGTGTCCGGACCTATGCGGCGCACCTGAAGGGCACAAAGCAGTACTATGAATTTTCCTATACGGGCGGTACGGCTTTCCTGATAGGAAATGAAGGCAACGGTCTGAAAAAAGAGACTGCGGACTTGGCGGACGAATATCTGCGTATTCCCATGGAAGGACAGGTAGAGTCCTTAAATGCTGCGATTGCCGCCACGATTTTAATGTATGAGGCGTACCGGCAGAGAAGGCAGTAAAGAACGCAGACTATGAATACGTTAAAAATTAAATCATAATTTAATAAAGAAAGGAAAAAATATTTATGATCGGATTTATTGGACTGGGCAATATGGCTTCGGCTATTATTGGCGGATTACTGAAGAAAAAACTGGTGTTATCTAATGAAATACTGGGTACGGACAAGCTGCCCGAGGCGGTGGAACGATGCAAAAAGGAATACGGCATTGAAACAGCTTCTACCAATACAGAGGTGGCATCCAGAGCGGATGTGCTGTTTTTAGCGGTAAAGCCCCAGTTTTTCCCGGAGGTCATTGCGGAAATCAAAGACGCAGTCAGAGAGGACACCGTGGTAGTCAGCATTGCGGCAGGCAAGACCATGGCATCCATTGAAGAACTGTTCGGAAGAAAAATTAAACTGGTACGCTGCATGCCCAACACACCGGCGCTGGTACTGGAAGGCTGCACCGCTGTGGTGCAGGGCGAACTGGTATCCGACGGCGAAATGGAATATGTAAAAGAACTTCTGAAAGCATTCGGCACCGTCAGCGAAGTACAGGAAAAAATGATTGATATTGTAGTAGGCATCAGCGGCAGCTCCCCCGCCTATGTATTTATGTTTATCGAAGCCATGGCGGATGCGGCTGTCCTTGCCGGCATGCCCAGAAAGCAGGCATATGAAATGTCGGCCCAGGCGGTGCTCGGCAGCGCCAAGCTGCTTCTGGAAACGGGAAAACATCCCGGTGAACTGAAGGACATGGTATGCTCTCCGGCAGGAACCACCATTGAAGCCGTAAAAGTATTGGAAGAAATGGGCTTCCGCGCAACCGTTATTGATGCGGTGGATGCCTGCATTGAAAAGTCCAGAAATATGTAAACTTGACAAAATTTCAAACCTCTGCTAATATATCATCCATGATTGCGTAACATTTCTGTAATAAATGTAATAAAATTGGTATATATTATGTTGGAGGTAACGAAAATGGCAATAAGCAAAAAGCTCCTTACAGTGCTTGCCGGTCTTGTTCTTATGACCGTCCTGCTGCTGCAATGTGATCTGGATGCACAAGCTGCTAACCATAATTACCTGAGTGATTACACCGGAGGTGCCGCAGCAGTATTAGATGCCAGGTCTACTAATACATCAAAGGTATTGAACGCAACAGCAAAGGAATTAAACTTAGACCTTGACAGCCTGAGCAGGGAAGAAGAATCTACTCTGGTCATGGCAAATGTCACCAGTGCACTGAATGTAAGGACAGAACCCGCAACAGATGCCGAGAAAGCCGGAAAGCTTTACAAGGATTGCGGCGGTAAAATTTTGGAACGTAAGGACGGCTGGACCAAAATCCAGTCGGGCGACTTAATCGGCTGGGCCAGCGACGAATATCTTCTCTTCGGAGAGGATGCGGAAAGTCTGGCATCGGATGTGGGTGTCACGGTAGCCCATATCGACGACGGTCTGATGGTCAGAACAGAGCCCGGTACGGATGCCGATATTTACGGCGTGCTTCCCAAGGGCGATGAAGTAGAGGTATTGAGCGTGGGTGATGACGGCTGGGCCTGCATCGACTACGAAGGAGAGGATGGCTATGTCTCCACCGATTATATTACCATCGAGTTCAAAATCGATGAGGGCGAGACCATGGAAGCCATCAAGGAAAGACAGGCGGCGGAGGCAGAGGCCAAGCGTCATGTCAATTACGGACAGTATACCACGGACGCGGATACCACCCTGCTTTTGGCAGCGCTTATCCAGTGCGAAGCGGGCGGCGAGGATTACGAAGGACAGCTTGCGGTCGGCGCGGTTGTTATGAACCGTGTCAGAAGCGGCGCTTATCCCGACACCATTCATGCCGTTATCTATGCATCCGGTCAGTTTACACCGGCACAGAGCGGTAAGGTAAACCGGGTGTTAGAGTCCGGCAAGATTAAACAGAGTTGTATCGATGCGGCAACGGAAGCAATCTCCGGTGTGTCCAATGTAGGCGATCTGACTCACTTCAGAAGAAACAACGGCAGAGCCGGTCTGGTTATCGGTCACCACGTATTCTATTAAACTATTCAGAAACAATTTTTACGGAAATGAGAAAGAAGCATCCGGTCCGCAAAACGGCCGGGTGTTTTTCTTTTTCTGAAAATACCGGATATTTACGCACTTTACAAAGATTTTATTGCCCGAAGGATAAAGATGTAGTAAAATAATTGCAAATGCGGAAACTATTCTGCAGAAGGGAGGATGAAGAAATGGATAACATGCTTTTTATCTGGCTGATTGCCCTGATTGTGTTAATCGTGATAGAGCTTGCTACCATGGGACTTACCACCATTTGGTTTGCACTGGGCGCTCTTGTCGCAGCCATCACCGCAGCCCTGCATGCGCCGGTTGTACTTCAGGTTGTTTTATTCCTGGTAATATCCATTGTGTCTTTTATCTTTACCAGACCTCTGGCTGTCAAATATTTCAACCGGGACCGCGTCAGGACCAATGTGGAAAGTCTTATCGGCAGACAGGGAGTTGTGATCAGCGAGATTAACAACGTGGAAGGAATCGGTCAGATCCAGGTAGGCGGTCAGGAATGGAGCGCCCGCACGCGGATGGACGGCATGACGGTTCCCGTAGGAACGGTAGTCGTAGTATATGCGGTCAACGGTGTAAAGCTGATAGTAGAACCGAAATAATGCCGGAGCGCGGACGTGCGTTTCTACGGCAGGCAGCAAAAAATAAAAAAGGAGAGAATGTATGGAAGTCATTATTATTGTTCTGATTGTTCTGATTCTGGCAATTCTGGTATCCTGTATCAAGATTGTACCCCAGGCTCAGGCATATGTAGTGGAAAGACTCGGTGCTTATCAGGGTACCTGGTCGGTAGGCATGCATTTCAAAATGCCCTTTATCGACAGAGTGGCAAGAAGGGTAAACTTAAAGGAGCAGGTAGCGGATTTCCCGCCCCAGCCCGTTATTACCAAGGATAACGCCTCTGTAAGAGTCGATACCGTTGTATTCTACCAGATTACGGACCCGAAGCTGTTTGCATACGGCGTGGAGAATCCCATGATGGCGATTGAAAATCTGACGGCTACCAGCCTTAGAAACATCATCGGCGATCTGGAAATGGACGAAACCTTAACCTCCCGTGAAATCATCAATACCAAGATGCGTTCCACACTGGACATCGCCACAGACCCCTGGGGCATCAAAGTAAACCGTGTCGAATTAAAGAACATCATGCCGCCCCCAGACATCCAGAATGCCATGGAGAAGCAGATGAAGGCAGAACGAGAAAGACGTGAAGCCGTTACCCGTGCAGAAGGTGAAAAGAGAGCGAAAGTCCTTTCCGCAGAAGGTGAAAAGGAATCCGCCATTCTCCGTGCGGAAGCAGAAAAGCAGTCCGCTATTCTTCGCGCAGAAGCTGAAAAAGAGAAGAAAATCCGTGAAGCAGAAGGTGAAGCAGAAGCTATTCTTAAGGTACAGCAGGCATATGCCGACGGTATCCGCATGTTAAAGGAAGCAGCACCCGATGACAAGGTACTGAAGTTAAAGAGTCTGGAGGCCTTTGAAAAGGCAGCTGACGGCAAGGCTACCAAGATTTTACTGCCCGCAGATTTGCAGGGCATAGCTTCCCTGGCAACCACCTTCCGGGAAGTAGCCGGCGATAAATAAGAAAAAAGGAATCGCTGAGATTCTTATGATGCTCGGAATCTGCACAGGCGGGTTCCGAGTATTTGTATTAAAGGGAAAGGAATGGACATTTTTATGGTAAACTTAAAAGGACGTAATTTCTTAAAACTGCTTGATTTTACACCGGAGGAAATCCAGTACCTTCTGGATTTGGCCGCAGAATTAAAGGAAAAGAAAAAGAAGGGCGTACTGCATGATACCCTGCGTGGTAAAAACGTAGCCCTGATTTTTGAAAAGACCAGCACCCGTACCCGTTGCTCTTTTGAAGTAGCCGCGCACGACCTCGGCATGGGAACCACCTACTTAGACCCCACCGGTTCCCAGATTGGCAAAAAGGAAAGCATTGCCGATACCGCAAGAGTACTGGGACGTATGTACGAAGGTATCGAATACCGTGGTTTCGGACAGGATATTGTGGAAGAACTGGCGAAATACGCAGGCGTGCCGGTATGGAACGGACTTACCAATGAGTTTCATCCCACCCAGATGCTGGCAGATCTTCTGACTATCAAAGAACACCTGGGACGCATCAAGGGCGTCAAGCTTACATACATGGGCGATGCCCGTTACAATATGGGCAACTCCTTAATGGTGGCCTGTGCGAAAATGGGCATGCACTTTACCGCCTGCACTACGAAGGAATATTTCCCGGATGCGACACTGGTAGCGGAATGTGAGAAAATTGCAGCGCAGACCGGCGGCAGCATTACCCTGACCGAGGATGTTACGGCAGGCACTAAGGGAGCAGATGTCATCTACACCGATGTATGGGTTTCCATGGGCGAGCCGGACGAAGTATGGAGCAGCCGTATCAAGGCATTAAGTCCTTATCAGGTAAATAAAAAAGTAATGGAGAATGCCGGAGAACAGGCTATTTTCATGCACTGCCTTCCCGCCTTCCATGACCTGAAGACCAAGATTGGCAAAGAAGTGGAAGCAAAATTCGGAATGTCCGAGCTGGAAGTAACCGATGAAGTATTTGAGTCCGCCCAGTCCGTAGTCTTTGACGAAGCGGAAAACAGAATGCATACCATCAAGGCGGTTATGGCGGCAACTCTGTAACAGGCAGTAACGACAGAAACGGAAAGACAGGAATATGACTTTGCAGAAGAAAGTAAAAACAGAGATTGCATGGCTCCCGAGCATCGACTCCACCAATGAGGAAATCAAGCGGAAAGCAGCGGAGGGCGCAGCGGAAGGACTGGTAATAGCGGCGGATATGCAGACAGCCGGGAAAGGAAGAAGAGGCAGGGCATGGCAGTCCCCCGCCGGCAAGAACCTTTATTTTTCCATCCTGCTCCGCCCTGAAGTGAAGCCGGACAAGGCGTCCATGGTCACCCTGCTTATGGCGGTAGCCGTGCAGAAAGCGGCAGCGGCGGTAAGTAGTACGGAAACCCTGATCAAATGGCCAAACGATGTGATTATGCACGGCAAAAAAATAACCGGCATCCTGACGGAAATGTACCTTAAGGGCGAAGAGATTGACTTTGTGGTCATTGGTACCGGCGTCAATGTGAAAGCACAGACCTTTCCCGAGGAGCTGGTGAATGCCTCCGACATAGAAACGGAGAGCGGCAGGGTGATTTCCCGCAAAGAGCTCTTAGAGGTCATAGTGGATGAATTTTTTGTCCTCTACGAGGAATATGTAAAGACCGGCAACCTTCGGTTTGTGAAGGAAACTTACGAAAAAGCACTGGTGAACAAGGACAGGGAGGTGCTCATTTTAGACCCTGCCGGTGAATACCGTGCCGTAGCGGAAGGTATTGATGAAAAGGGAGAACTGCTGGTGCGCATGGCGGACGGCACCGTCCGAACCGTGTACGCCGGAGAAGTATCAGTGAGAGGTATCTATGGCTATGTCTGATGAAAAACAGGAAAAAATGGTGCTGTGCGGCGCCAATTCCTATGATATGAAGTATTATTTCAATGAAAAATTTAACGGCATCCCGGAGTCTGTCAAGAACGAGCTGCATATTCTCTGCGTCCTTTTTACCGAGGAAGTGGGCGGCATTTTTACCATCGGCTTTGACGAGGAAGGCAATGTGCTGTTAGAAACCAACGCGGATGACGATGACATTTATTATGACGACATCAGCAGCGGGCTTATGGTAGCGGAGGTGCGCCGCCACAGAAGAGAACTGTTGGAGAGCTTAAGCATTTACTACCGGGTATTTATTCTGAAAGAAGATTTCAGCGATATGCTGACGGATGAGGATGAATAGGTCATTTTTTATGATTGCAGGATGAGGATGAACAATGATTTTAGTGATTGACGTGGGAAATACCAACATTACCTATGGCGTGTATGAAAAAGGAAAAATGAAGGCAACCTTCCGGGCAACGACGAAGCTGCCCCGGACGTCCGATGAATACGGTATTCTGCTGCACAGCATGCTTTCCATGAAAGGCATTTCCATGCAGCAGATAGAAGGCACTATCATAGCCAGCGTGGTATCGGATGTGATGCATTCCCTGACGGGCGGCATCAGGCGGTATCTGGGACATTCCCCCATTATCGTGGGACCCGGCGTGAAAACGGGTATTAAGGTAGTGACGGAAAATCCGAGAGCTATCGGAGCAGACCGGATTGTGGATGCGGTTGCCGCTTACGAAAAATACGGTGGCCCGGTGCTGGTGCTGGATTTCGGTACCGCTACCACCTATGACCTGATAAGCGAGGAGGGTAAGTTTCTTGCCGGCATTACGGCGCCCGGCGTGCGTATCAGCGCGGAGGCACTCTGGCGGGATACAGCCATGCTGCCCCGTATTGAGATTAAAAAGCCTAAGTCCATACTGGCGGAGGAAACCATTACCAGTATGCAGGCAGGTATCTTTTACGGACAAATCGGCCAGACGGAATACATCATCAAAAAGGTGAAGGAAGAAAGCAGACTCAAAAACCTGAAGGTGGTGGCCACCGGCGGGCTGGGACGCGCCATTGCGGATGAAACGGACAGCATCGACATTTATGACAGCTATCTGACACTGGACGGCCTCTGTCTGATTTATGAGAAAAACAGGAAAAAGGAAGCATGAAATTAACAATAGGCAATGTAGAACTCAAGAATAATGTGATTTTAGCTCCGATGGCAGGCGTAACAGACCTGCCATTCCGTGTCCTGTGCAAAGAGCAGGGAGCGGGACTTTTGTGCATGGAGATGGTCAGCGCCAAGGCAATTTATTACGGCAGCAAAAATACGGAGGAGCTGATGAAAATAAGCCCTGCCGAAATGCCGGTATCCCTGCAGCTTTTCGGCTCCGATGCGGATATTATGGCAGATATGGCAAAGAAAATAGAAGAAAAGCCCTTTGCCGTTCTGGACATCAATATGGGCTGTCCGGTTCCCAAGGTGGTCAACAACGGCGAAGGCTCCGCCCTGATGAAAAATCCGAAGCTGGCGGAAGAAATCATCACAAAAATGGTAAAAGCCGTAAAAAAGCCCGTCACCGTAAAAATCCGCAAGGGCTTTGACGAGGCACACTTAAATGCCGTGGAGATGGCGAAAATCGCGGAAGCCTCCGGTGCGGCGGCAGTAGCGGTGCACGGCAGGACAAGGGAGCAGTACTACGCCGGAAAAGCGGACTGGGACTGCATCCGGGCAGTAAAGGAAGCGGTGAAAATCCCGGTTATCGGAAACGGGGATGTGACCGATGCTCTTTCCGCAGAACGGCTTTTGAAAGAAACCGGCTGCGACGGCGTGATGGTGGGCAGGGCAGCCCAGGGCAATCCGTTTATCTTCCGGGAAATCACGGAATATCTGGAAACCGGCGTAATCCCCCCGAAGCCAACACCTGCAGAGGTGCGCGCCACCATTGAACGGCATGCCAGGATGCAGATGGAGGAAAAGGGCGAATACACCGGCGTCAGGGAAATGCGCAAGCACCTTTCCTGGTACACGGTAGGTTATCCCAATTCCGCAAAATACCGCCAGATGATTAACAGCATGGAAACCATGGAGGAGCTGCTTCACAGCCTGGATATGGTTTTTACGAAGGAAGCATAGAAGAAATCCGGACGTCTGTGCATAGATTGTCCTTCCCCTGCATAAGGTACAAAGAAAGGGGACGGGCATGGAAGAACTGACGGTGGTTGTATTTTATATGGAAGAAACATGGGGCAGGGCAGAAAAAAGGATACCCTGGCATTTTAGAGCGAGAGAGCCCTGGCAGTACCATGTGGAGTGGGAGCAGGAAGAAATACCGCATCTGTGCAGGGTGTATCTGCCGGAACGCATGCAGAAGAAAAAGGAATGGACGAAGGACGGATTTACTTCCTATATGGAGGGACTACCCATTCCGGGGGAAAGCGCCGACGTGTATTACTACTATACGAAGGCTGCGGCGACCTTTTTGCACAGGAAAAACGACAGCCTGTCCGCGGAGGGAGCACGTTTTTTACTGCGTTATTACGGGATAAAAACAGAAGCGCTGCTTTTGCTTGAGGATACGGCTGTCCGTGGAGAGGACTGGCTGTACGACTATGCCGGGGATACCCGTTATATGGGCATACTGACAGACAGACCGGGGGAGCAGGAAGAGGTGGCTGATTTTCTGTATGAAGAATACGGCATTGTGCTGCAGGTGGCGGACAGGGCCGGGAAATGGCATATTCCCGACAACACCTCCTGTCTTTTTGTAGCGGGGGAAAAATGGTATGGACTCCGTCCGGCGGACATCGGGCAGAGGGGAACACTGCTTTTTATGGGCGCAGGCGGGGAACGGACATTCGCAGGCAGGCTTCCGGCAGAACGGATAATTTCCGTGGAACGCTATCTGCGTGAGAGGGGAATAAAGTGACATTATGGAAAAACAGTATGCAATTTGCACAATTTTGCCCCGAAGGGCAAGGAAATTGTTGTATAATCGGCAAAATGTTGTATAATAGAAATTAACTAACGATACCGATTGGGAGGTACATATGGATAAAAAATTTTTATACGCAAACAAAGACGTTCAGACGAGAAAGGTAAACCGTTTTTCTCTGATTGGACTGGGGGCACTTTATTTATTGATCGTGGGTGTGTATCTGGAATCCTTCTTAAAGGGAAGCATGAAAATTCTTCCGATTATAGTGGTGGCCGCCGTTGTGGTGGTGAGCTGCGTACTTAACCTTATTGTAATCCTGAAAAACAGAGCAAGCGCGAAACTCAGGTATTTCTGTATGTTTGAGCTGTTTGTACTGGCAGGCGTTGTGGCATATTTCTACGACCCATACTTTATATGCTTTTTAGTATGCATGCCTCTGATTGCATGGATCTTATACGGTGACAAGAAATTTATGGCAATTACGTCCATTCTGTATGCGGTGGAAAATATCGGACTTACGGTATACAAGGTAAATGTGGCAAAGAGCATTTCCTCAGAAAATGCCATGGAGAATTATTTTGCACTCGGCACATTGGTGCTCTTTCTGTTGGTATGCTATTATGCAACGGTGGTTTCCAATAAATTCAATGCCGATACATCCGGTCTTCTGAAGGAGGAGGCCGATGCCCAGAAGGATCTTTCCGAAGGTGTGCTTAAGGTAGCCGAGGAAGTAAGAAAGGGTGCACAGGATGCCATGAACATTGTGGACGAAGTAAAGGATTCCACCGAAGTGACCAGCCGTTCCATCGTGGACATCAGCGAAAGTACATCCGTAACCGCAGAAAATATCCAGACACAGACGGTTATGACACAGAATATCCAGGAGAATATCGAAAAGACTGTGGAGAGAGCCGCACATATGGTAAAGGTTGCCGATACATCCAAGGATATCAATACCAAGAATGCCGACATCATGGCAAGACTGAAGGAACAGTCCGAAATTCTTTCCGAGACCAACGGACAGGTTTCCGATTCCATGGGAAAACTGCAGGAAAACGTAGAAAATGTGCGTAATATCACAAAGACCATCTTCTCCATTTCTTCCCGTACAAATCTGCTGGCACTGAATGCTTCCATTGAAAGTGCACGTGCCGGAGAAGCCGGAAGAGGATTTGCGGTAGTAGCGGATGAAATCAGAGAGCTTTCCGAAAAGACCAGAAAAGAAACCGAAAATATCGCGACTATCCTGGAAGCACTGAATGCCAATGCGGTAGAGACCGCCGATGCGGTAGGACGTTCCATGGAGGTCAGCAATCAGCAGGATAAGATGATTGCCGAAGCTTCCGATCAGTTTGGTGCATTAAACGGCAATGTAAACGAATTGGTAGCTGATATTCAGGAAATTGATACCATGTTAGAGAGTCTGTCCAATGCCAACAACCGTATTGTTGACAATATCATGCAGCTTTCCGCAACCACAGAGGAAGTAACCGCTTCCGCACAGCAGTCGGCCAGCATGAGTGACAAGAACAGAGTAAATACCGAAAAGGCACAGGAAGTATTGAAGCAGGTGCTTGAGGTTGCCGAGAAAATGGATCAGTTCCTTCAGAAGTAATAATTCTTACCGAAAAGGAAAAGATTTTACAGAGTGAAACTTTACAGAAGACACAGTGTCATGCGGTTCTTTCTTGACACTGTGTCTAAAATTAAGTATAATACCTACTTATTACAGGCGCAGAAAGCGGCTGTTGTAAAGGGAGAATAAAGAATAGGAAGGCGATTAAGATGGAATCCAAGAAAAATATTCTGACTTACGAAGGGTTAAGAAAATACGAAGACGAGCTGCATGACTTAAAAGTTGTAAAACGTAAAGAAGTAGCACAGAAGATTAAGGAAGCAAGAGAGCAGGGTGACTTATCCGAAAATGCGGAATACGATGCGGCAAAGGATGAGCAGAGAGACATTGAAGCCCGTATCGAAGAGCTGGAAAAAATCCTGAAGAATGCAGAAGTGGTAGTTGAAGATGAAGTGGATTTAGACAAAATCAACATCGGCTGCCAGGTTAAAATCTTAGATATGGAATATAACGAAGAACTGGATTACAAAATTGTCGGATCTACCGAAGCAAACAGCTTAAAGGGCAAGATTTCCAACGAAAGCCCCGTAGGCAAGGCTTTAATCGGCAGCAGACTGGGCGACGTCGTAGAAGTGGAGACCCAGGCCGGCATCTTAAAATACAAGGTACTGGAAATTCAGAGATCCAATACCGCAGACTAAAACAGTACCGGGAGACCGGTTGAAGGAGTAAAACAGTGGCAGAGAATAATCAGGGACAACAGAATCAGGCAGCACAGGAGCAGGACATCCATCAGCTCCTCAAGGTCAGAAGAGAGAAGCTTGCCAATTTACAGGAAGCCGGCAAGGACCCTTTTCAGATTACCAAATATGACGTAACACATCACAGCCGGGAAATCAAAGACAACTTTGAGACACTGGAAGGAAAGACCGTATCCATCGCAGGGCGTATCATGCAGAAGCGTGTCATGGGTAAGGCTTCTTTTTGCAACGTACAGGATTTGCAGGGCAATATCCAGACCTACGTGGCAAGGGACAATATCGGCGAGGAGTCCTATGCGGACTTCAAAAAATATGACGTAGGCGATATTGTCGGCGTAAAGGGTGAAGTGTTCAAGACAAAGACCGGCGAAATTTCCATTCATGCGGCGGAGGTAACCTTACTTTCCAAGAGCCTGCAGATTCTTCCTGAGAAATTCCACGGCCTTACCAATACGGATATCCGTTACAGACAGCGTTACACCGATCTGATTATGAATCAGGATGTAAAGGATACCTTTGTAAAGAGAAGTAAAATTATCAGCGCTATCAGACGTTATCTTGACAGCCAGAACTTCATGGAAGTGGAAACTCCCATGCTGGTAGCCAATGCAGGCGGTGCGGCAGCAAGACCCTTTGAAACCCATTACAATGCACTGGACGAAGACGTTAAGCTTCGTATTTCCTTAGAGCTTTACTTAAAGAGACTGATTGTAGGCGGCATGGAAAGAGTTTACGAAATCGGTCGTGTATTCCGTAATGAAGGTCTGGACACCAGACATAATCCGGAATTCACCCTGATGGAGCTCTATCAGGCGTACACCGACTACAACGGCATGATGGATCTGACGGAAAACATGTTCCGTTATGTTGCGCAGGAGGTCTGCGGCACGACCCTCATCCCTTATGCAGAAGAAATGATTGACCTCGGAAAGCCTTTTGAAAGACTGACCATGATTGATGCTGTTAAGAAATACACCGGCATTGATTTTGACCAGGTGGCAGATACCGCGGAAGCAAAGAAATTAGCAGACGAAAAGGGCATCCACTACGAAGACCGTCACGTTAAGGGTGACATCTTAAATCTCTTCTTTGAAGAGTTCGTAGAAGAGCATTTAATCCAGCCCGTATTTATTATGGACCATCCGGTTGAAATTTCTCCTCTTACCAAGAGAAAGCCGGACAAGCCGGAATATGTAGAGCGTTTCGAGCTGTTTATCTACGGCCGCGAAATGTGCAACGCCTACTCCGAATTAAACGATCCCATTGACCAGAGAGAACGTTTCAAGGCGCAGGAAGCTGCTCTGGCAGCCGGTGACGAAGAAGCCAACACCACGGACGAAGATTTCATGAACGCCCTGGAAATCGGTATGCCTCCCACAGGTGGCATCGGTTACGGCATCGACCGTCTGGTCATGCTGCTCACCAATTCCCCTGCCATCCGCGACGTGCTCCTGTTCCCGACCATGAAGAGCTTAGACAGTGGAAGCAAGGAAAATAAAGCATCCAAGAGCAATACAGCAGAAACTTACGACCAACTTACGACCAAAGTTGCAGAAAAAATTGATTTCTCAAATGTAAAGATAGAGCCACTGTTTGAAGAAACTGTAGATTTTGATACTTTCTCAAAATCCGATTTCAGAGCAGTAAAGGTTAAGGAATGTGTTGCAGTACCGAAGTCTAAGAAACTGTTACAGTTTACATTGGATGATGGAACAGGTGTTGACAGAACAATTCTTTCCGGCATCCATGCTTACTATGAGCCGGAAGAACTGGTTGGAAAGACACTGATTGCAATTACCAATCTTCCACCTAGGGCTATGATGGGAATTGAATCCTGTGGTATGTTGCTTTCGGCAATCAATAATCTTAAGGATTCTGAGGAAGAAGAACTGCATCTTCTGATGGTAGATGACCATATTCCGGCAGGGGCGAAGTTGTACTAAGGAGTATTACAGAAGTTCACAATGTTGAGCTTGGATAAATAAAGCCAGTAAAATCGAAGATTTCAAACAATCAAGGTCAGAATTTATGACCGGTTTACGACCAAATATAGAGAACACGTTCAAAAAATAAATGCGACAGAAGGTAAATTCAAACCTTTTGTCGCATTTTATTTTTTATACCTTGTATTATTTTTCTGTACAAGTTGTCGATAATCATCGAATTTCTGTTACCTTGAGAAAATGTGTTTTTATGGCTCAAGAATTAGCCCTTCAAGGAATGTCAGCTAAAGAAATTAAAACATATTTAGAAGAAGATGCTTATAATTCCAGCATTTTTCGTATAAAAAGATACGTGGTAATATGAAAAAAGCCTTAGGCTATTTTTACACAAAGGATATAACTGCTATCGTGGAAGATTTGTATCAGGTTACAAAACATATCAAATTTATAGAATAACTTCATTTATGATAACTTCATTGAAAATCAGTTCTTACTTAGTATGAACTGTAATTTCTTCATCAGGGAAGGCTCTTCCGGCCTCTTCTCTACAGCACATCATAGTAAGTCCTCTTAAACGATCTCACGGAAAGCTTATAGGTTACAACCATCGAGGCAATCATCAGAACACCCAGGCATGCACTGATAGGGATCAGATAAGCTGTCAGTTTGCTTAACGCCCCTATGGCAAAACCAACTATCAGGATAGCCGGCATCGTTACAATCACTGTCATCTGAGGGTTTGGTATTCTTCTGATAAAATTAACTGCCAGGAATGTAATAGCCGTATAGACCAGATATCCTATGAGTATTGTTTCAAATCCTCCGCAAAAAGCAGGATAGATTCCCATAACACCCCACATAACGGTAGTCTTAAAGAAACGAATCCCAATATCCCAAAGATAAGTATCTGTCAAAAGCTGTTTGCCATAAACCGAACTTTTCATCCAATTAATAGAAGCGGAATCTTTACTGCTGCTGGCACCAAAAGCCACGAAATCGCCAGAGAGTTCAACCAGCAACAAGAAAGAAGCAACTGTCACTACTATAGTTGTGCTAGCATTCGCCGATAGGACAGCAATTACACCGACAAATAGAATTAGAGCCGGAAAGACTATATGTACCAGTGTTCTGTATAGCTTGGATGTCATGGCCATATAGGAAGCAAAACTGTATTTCTTTCCATCATTCGGTCTTTCCCTGGGTGTCTCCTTCAGACAAAGTATCAATCCAAATGCAGCAGCAAACACTGCTAAAACAATCACTGCCACCTGAAGCACAACAGAATCCTCAAAAGGAATCCATGACGCCGTCACTCCGAGCAGATTATAGGTCAGATGCAGCAAAATTCCCATAAGGATTGATTTATACCGATAAACAATCAATCCCAGGACAAGGCCAAGGGCAAAAGCATATACTCCCTGCACCAGATTACCATGCATAATTCCAAACAAAAGAGCCTGTACAAAATTAATCACCCAGAATTTGACTCCGGTACGGTGAAGCAGTCTCATAGTCACTCCACGAAAGACACATTCCTCTCCGATAGGAGCTAAAATGACTGTTGCAATCATACTGATAATGGAAGTCTCTCCCAAGCCGGTTGACTGTATTAACTCGCTATACGACTCCAAAATCTGCGGATTAATTGTATCAATCAATATGAAAAATGCTCTGGTGACATACTGTAGGCCAAACCCCAAAAGGATGACCGTAGCTACACTTCTGACGCTCAGCACATCTTTAACTCTTGTATCATGCTCATTCATACAGAAGGTGAAGTACCACAATCCAAAGAAAAATACCGTAAAAGCATGTGCAATCAGCAGAATCACTATTAAATTATCCTGTATCCAGTTGTACGAGAAGGAATATTTGAATATCTGGCCGAAGATAGCACATACATATACCTGAATCAATAGACAATATAAAAATGGCAGCATGGCACTGAGCCAAGAAATAATCTTCTTTTTCCTATTCATGATTTATCCTTTCTATTACTTTAATTTTCCAAACACACCTTTGAAAGCAAACTTAGACAGTTCCTTTTTATAGATCAGCGTTGAAATAAGGTATTCCAGTACAGCCGCAACTATAATTGCAATATATCCGATGATAACCTCAACCGGAAAGCTGAGTGAAAGATGATTATTTCTGGACAATATATGGGCACCGGCGGTAAGACCCATAATGACAGCAAAAAAACAAATAGTGGCAGCCACAAAATATTTATAACATAATCCGATATAAAGCATCGCTGTAACTTGATAAGCAACAATTATCAGCAAAGTTTCCAGGTAAATCTGCGTATTCTCCGGATAATTATGTATCAGAATGGCTTTTTCTATCACAACACAAGTAAATATCACCAGATAAAGCAGTGTGCTTGTAGCTGTCGGTACTGTAGTCTGCAATGCTTTTTTCATCTTGGAAGTCTGCACCATTTTGGAGATACTCATAGACTCAATCATATGATAGATGTACACACCTATAAGCAGGAAGTAAAAAGCTCCGATAATATTTGTTCCTTTTGAAGAGATTTCCAAAACAACTCCGATGGCTAAAAACAATATGCACATCACGAGATTGGTACCCGGTCTGAAGCCATATTTTACAAGAGTTAATCCCAATTTAATCTTCTTAAACATTTTCTTCTCCCTCTTTTGCTTCTATTTCAGCATGGAATGTGCTTTCATAACAGCGATGCAAATCTGTGCCAGTGTAGGTGTTTCCTTAACAACATCCAAACCCGCCAACTGATCCAAGTTCTCAGCCAGACACATTCCCTCAAATCCATATTTGTTAACTGTGATGGTATACAAAATCTTTTTGGCAGCTTCTATATCCTTTTCATCACCCTTGACGATAACATATTTTTCTTTCAAATCCTCTGAAAAACCTTCTTCTACAACCATTCCGTGTTCCAGAATAATCACATAATCTGTGACACCTTCCATATCAGCTATATCATGTGTAGAATAAAATGCCGTGTGTTTACCATTTCCTTCCTCGATATAATTTCGTATCATCTGACACAGTCTGTCTCTCATAAGCGGATCCAGCGGTGATGCCGGCTCGTCCAGAATCAGCAAATCTGTGTCACGTGCCAAGACACCAGCCAGCATCAGCTTCATCTTATTACCATCCGACAATGCAGAATTCTTTTTGTTATCATCAATCTCCTGTCCGGGGAAAATCGCAAGGTCCGTACAGATATCATTGAACTTTTTCACATCAAATGTATCAAACAGCAGGTTACTTAACTCTTTTATATTTTTAATGGTCCACTGAGGAAAATAATATGCATCAGCTCCTACATAACCAATTTTTTCCTTCACCTCGGGACTATTCTCTCTATCCTTATCCGAGTACTGTCCAAAGTAGGATATCTCGCCCTTATAATCAAGACGAATACCCGACAGAATGTTCATCAGTGTTGTCTTACCCGCTCCGTTCTCTCCAACCAGCGCCGTAGCAAACCCCTCAGGTACATGAAATTCCGGAACATTCAAGGTAAAACCCTTGTATTTCTTTACAATGTTTTTAGCTTCTATTACGTTTGTTATGTTCATTTTTATCCTCCTCTATTGAAATGATACATTCCTCAAATGTCTTACTCGGTAAAGCTGCCTTACTCCTCATCCATCATCAATAAGGCATCCAAAGTTGCTCTCAACTCTTCATCGCTCAATCCGGCAACCTTGGCTGCATGAATGGCTTCCGTGAGTGATTCCTCTACTTTTCTCATATGCTGCTCCTTAAGCATTTCACTATCCTGGGCATTTACATAATAGCCCTTGCCCTGCATGGCGGTCACCAGACCTTCCTGCTCCAAAGACTCATATGCTTTCATGGTTGTGATAACACTTATTTTCAAGTCCTTCGCCAACCCCCTGATAGAAGGCAGATATTCACCGTTTTCATACTTGCCGCCAAGTATATCCTCCTTGAATTGGTCTGCTATCTGTTTGTAGATTGGTGTTCCTGAATTTTGTGATAATTTCATTTGTTCCTCCAACAATTTGCGCATTAACTGTTCTAACTGTATATATAACACATAATCAGTATGCTGGTCAACACTTTTATTTTAATTATGTCACCTATAAACCTGGATTCTCGGATTAACATGACGAGGTTGGCACATCTACTCCGAGAGCCTCATATATCTCAGCTTGCTTGTTGAGCAGGTCCTCTTTTGACGTTACTTTATAGGAAAGACCGCCTACGGCGCTCTCTTGAATTGAAAAAGGCCCGCACGGAGGCGGCACAACAAGCAGACGATAGATGGCTTAGAACACATGTTGATAAGGCACATATTCATAATCATGCGTAACCCGAGTTGATAATTAAGCTTCACCGTTTGGAACAGACAGCCTCACCGCTAAAGCGGACTGGCTGCTCCGTTCAAGCGGAATACGCAAAAAGAGCTTACCTGATCATACGGGTAAGCTCAAATTTATTTATGGAGTTTCCAAAAGCCATTTCCATGCAGGAAGTACTGAAATCGGGATTCCGTCACATTCTATAGATGCTTCCTCGCTATTTGTAATAATAAGGCATTTTGCATCTGGAATAAAGTTATGAAGTTTTACAAAAGCTCTGGTCTCACGCTCCCGTGTATCCATATCATCGAGAACCTGCAGTGATACCTGAATAGCAAGCTTTTCATCAGGAACATAGAAATCAATCGCCACATTGTTTTCAAAATAGAAGACATTTTCCATACCATAGCGTCTGACAAGTTCTATTGCTACAAGGTTTTCTAATTGCGCAGATTTACAGTCCAAAAGCATCAGACCTACAAGACCGGTGTCCATGAAATAGTATTTAGGGGAAGTCTCTTTTTCCACAAGCTTTGCAGCATAATTTGTCAGAGGGAATATGAGATAGGAATCATTCATATATCCCACATAGTTTATGACGGTCTGTTTGCCAAGGGAAGTTCCGGCACTCTTTGCGATATTAGTTAGCCTTGTAAAGGATAATGGTTTGGTAATGGATTCAGCTATTTTCTTTAATATAAGCCTAACTGCAAAGTCATTTGTGATCTTATTTCTTGTAATAATATCGCCGAGATAAACTGTCAGATATATGCTGCTTAAGAAGGTTCTTTTATTTTTGATTTCAACAAGTTCAGGAAATGCACCGTAAGTAACATATTTATTATACTGTGCAAGCAGCTCCGCTTTATCACTTGTACTGATGTTATCCAGATAATTCTTTTCCTTACCGTTCGCAATCAGGTATTCGGCAAAGGAGTAAGGGTATATATTCATAATCACGAATCGTCCACCCAGTGTGGAAGCAATTTCACTGCTGAGCATTTTGCTGTTACTTCCGGTGATACTTATTTTATATTTCATATCTGCAATTCTGCGTACGAATTTTTCCCATCCGTCAATATTTTGTATTTCATCAAGAAATAAATATGGCTTATTACCTGCTCCCGAAAGCTCAAGCCCTATTTCCAGGATGGTATTCAAATCATCAGCTGTCATTTCCAAAAGACGTTCGTCTTCGAAATTCACATAGACAATTTGGGATAAAGGGACCTTCTTTTCAAGTAAGGTCTGTATCTGCTGATACATCATATAGGATTTGCCACATCTTCTGATGCCGACAAAGCAATAGTTTATATTTTCTTCCAAAGGATAATGTCTGGCAATTAATGGATTGTTTAAGTAAATATCCTTCTGATCAACCATGATCTGTTTCAGAGTATCTCTATTCATAAGCAAACCTCCAATCTATAAAACAATTATATATTAAAAGTGTTCTATACACAAGACAAAAATAAAACTGTTTTGTTTTGCAGAAAGATATACAGATAGTATATGCAGAAAAGCTTCATATATTATTATATGTAAAGTTTCCTCACAGGCAACTTTTGTTGCCGGATGGGCGCTGATACTTCCGGTTATTCCCGATAGAATAATACTTGTCAAGGACAACAATCTGAGGTTGATAAGATATATTAAAGATTAATAGGTTTAAGATTGGGGGAGTAACCTAAAGTTTGTGCAAACCTCCAAACTGATGTAAGATAAAATTACTCAGTTTGGAGGTTATTTTTATGGCAAGAAGAAAAGACAGCCCACAAAAAGCAGCAATGAGAGATGATTTTAGACGAATGTCTTCGTTTATTTTGAAAAAATAAAAAAGAGTTTACTTTCTCGCTTTTGAATCGTATAATTAAAGCGTAGAAGTAAAGTGAAGAGGTGAATAGAATGACTAAAAAGGAAAAAATTGAAAACTTTATTGAAAAATATAACGGTTATCTTATTACCTCTTTGGTGTGTAATGAAGATATTTCTAAGACCTATGTTGCACAATATATTAAGGAACACGGCATGGAGAAGGTCTCAAGAGGTTTATATATAATGGATGATGTGTTGCCGGATGAGTTGTTCATTTTGCAACAAAGAAATGGTGCGATTATTTATTCCGGAGAAACAGCACTGTATTTGCACGGTTTGGCAGATAGGGAGTATTCATCTGTGTGTGTTACTGTGCCACAGGGTTATAATGCGAGCCATCTAAAGGATAATGATTTTGATGTTTCGGTGAAATATGCGGCACCGGATTTATACAAAACAGGAATTTGTGAGATTGCATCCAGCAGTGGAAATTTAGTTAAGGTTTACGATAAGGAGCGTTGCATTTGCGATTTGATAATGAATCGTAATAAGTATGAAGTACAAGTATTTCAAACGGCTATCAAGGAATATATGTCATCGAAGGACAAAAAGCTATCGCAGTTGATTGTATATGCGGATATGATGGGAATTCGAGATGAAGTGATGAAGTACGTGGAGGTGTTAGTGTGATTAGTTCATCAAGACAATTAAAAGATAAGGTGAGAAATATTTCAGATGGGAACAGTAATAAAGCGTCTACGCTAATTCGAAATTTTATGATGGAAAGATTTCTGGAAAGAGTATCTATATCATCATATCGAGATAATTTTATTCTTAAGGGTGGGATGTTGGTAGTGTCAATTGTTGGGGTGGATATGCGAGCTACGATGGATATTGATACAACGGTAAAAGCATTACCACTAAATGAGGCTGATGTACAGAGGATAATTGAAGAAATTTGTAACATCCCGCTGGAAGATAATGTTAGCTTTCAAATTAAAAGTACAAGAACTATTATGGAAAGCAAATATAATTAAAGTATATGCGCAGGCGGATTCAGCCAAGAAGGTAGACATTATTATCAGATATTATCCGAATTTCATGGGAATCGTTGAAAGCTACACTGACGGTCTCAGATATATGATTGAAAACGAAAAAGCTTTTAACAGACAAACTAATCGTGGAGAACTGGGAGTCAGAGCTCAGGCTAAAGGAAATCATAGCGATATTACCGGCAACAGTGCAGTTGCCAGTGTGATAACCAGAGAGGCACTTGTAGCTTGTGATTTTTCGGGAGATGTATTGGAGGGCGTTGATAGGCAGGAGGAATTTAAACAAGAAGCATTTACTCTTCGGACTATGAGACTGGATTATGAGTTGTTCAATCAGCAGCTTGGGATTCTCGGGGATGAGGAAAGCGAAGTGTTCAAATAAAGAGGTTCCTGAACTTAAGGCATCACTTGATACCATTCGCAGAGCTGCATCTGATTTGATTGTAAAGATTGATGAAAAATCGCAGAACTTACACCGGGGCAGGAGAATAGAAGATCCTGCTGAAAGTAAGGAAGATAATACACCAGATAGTAAGCAAGAAGAGAAGGATAAGCCGGAGAAAAAGAAATCTGTGAAGAAGCAGATTTCCGATAAGAAGGAGAAAGCTGCTAAAACAGCCAAGCCTAAAAAGGTAGATACAAAGAATCTTGGGGAAGCGATTTAATTTACACTTGCTTTTTCTGAGCTTGCGATTATAATTAAGGTGTCAGTTGAATAAAAGGTTTGGGTTACCCTTACCATCTGTAGAAGCCATTATGACTCTATAGTAAATCGATACTTAGTATCGGTTGTTAATACTATAAACGGGATAAGTGGCTTTTTTTATTGCCACGGAAAGGAACATTTATGAGCGAATGGGATTTTTTATGGGACCTTGAAGGCGATGAATTGATGGAGGCAATGTCCACCGGAATGACGGATGCTGATTATTCATACCTTGAAGAGCAGGAGAGAAAAGAGCGGCGTAAGGCTTGGATGGATCTGAAAAAGCTTCGAGATAATGGAATGATTTCCAAAGAAGATTTTAAAAAGCGAAAAGCTGAAATATTTGAATAAAAACTAAATAACACATATTCAAAAGCGTCTTGAGATTAGTTAACTGACCTAATCATAGGGCGCTTTTCTTATGCAAATAAATTGGAGGAAAATGAAATGGATATTAGAAAGTACATCACAAAGAAAAATGTAATTATTGGAGCAGTAGCAGGTACTGCAATTATCGGTGGAATCGTAGCGCTTATAGTTAGACACCATAAGAAAAAGGAGATCAAAAGAATACTCAAAATGTATAGAAAAGTTTCTGACACCACAGGACAGATATATTACGATTGTATTTTGTGAGTTATCCGGAGATAAATTGGTAACAAAAGGTACCTATGCCAAGATGGCTCGAGGTGAAATGGTTGGATACATAGCAAAAACAATAATGAGAATTATTACTATTTTTATTGACAACAGGATGATAGTGGTATATAATCCTTATTAAGAACTAATCCTAATAAGGAGGACTAATGACAAGTAGGAGAAATACCATTCAAAAAGATCTTGTAAGAAATACCGTATACGAAATGAGAAGACACGTTACGGCAAATGAAGTGTATGAATTTATAAAAGAAACATATCCAACAATTGGAAAGGGAACTGTATATAGAAATCTTGATATATTGGTAGAGGAAGGGGCATTAAGAAAGGTTGAAGTTCCGGATGGACCGAACCGATTTGATTTTACATTGAAAAATCATTACCATGTAAGATGTATAAAATGCGGTGAAGTTTTTGATGTGGATATGGATCAAATACCGGATTTGCTGGAAAGAATTCATAACACTCATGGAATTGAATTTGTGGATTATGATATTTCATTTAAAGGCATTTGCCCGAAATGCAGGGAGAAGGTAAAGGAGGAACAGCATGGATAGAAAAGCAATGTATCAGTCTTAAGTCAGAAGGTACAAATGCATGCATTTCTGTGACAGTTACTAAAACAGAGGACGGTCAGACAATATGGCGTTGCAGAATTTGCGGATATGAATATGTAGGCGAGGAATTACCGGATGATTTTATATGTCCTATATGTAAACACCCGGTATCAGATTTTGAAAAAATAGTAAAGAAAACGGAGGTAAAAGAGATGGCAGCAAACAAATATGCAGGAACACAGACAGAGAAGAATTTACAGGAGGCATTTGCGGGAGAGTCTCAGGCAAGAAATAAGTATACCTATTTTGCATCTGTAGCAAAGAAGGAAGGCTACGAGCAGATGTCAGCTTTATTTTTAAGAACAGCGGACAATGAGAAAGAACATGCAAAGATGTGGTTCAAGGAATTAGCAGGAATTGGTGATACAAAGGAAAATCTGGCAGCAGCTGCGGAAGGCGAGAATTATGAGTGGACAGATATGTATGAAGGCTTTGCGAAAACAGCCGAAGAAGAAGGTTTCCCTGAACTTGCAGCTAAATTCAGAGCAGTAGGAGAAATTGAGAAACATCACGAGGAGAGATATCGTGCACTTCTTAAGAATATTGAAACTGCACAGGTATTTGAAAAGAGCGAAGTTAAGGTATGGGAATGCCGTAACTGCGGACATATTGTGGTAGGAACAAAGGCTCCTGAGGTATGCCCGGTATGTAATCATCCGCAGAGCTATTTTGAAGTACATGAAGAAAACTACTAAGGAGATGAGATTATTACGAAGAAGCAAATGATTAATTCAAAAAAGGCAGTAATGATAGGCTGTGGTTTTGTCGGTTCTGCATCAGTCTTTGCTTTAATGCAGAGTGGCTTGTTTACAGAGATTGTCCTTATAGATGCAGACAAGAATAAGGCAGAGGGAGAAGCAATGGATATCAGTCATGGTATTCCATTCGCCAGTCCAATGAAGATATATTCCGGAGATTATGATGATGTGGTTGATGCTGCAATTGTTATCATATCTGCTGGAGCGGGACAGAAACCGGGAGAGACAAGGCTTGATCTTGTCAATAAAAATGTAGCAATATTTAAGTCAATTATTCCTGAAATAGCAAAGAGAAATTTTGCAGGTATCATGCTTGTAGTAGCGAATCCGGTAGATATTTTGACACAGGTAGCCATAAAGTTATCAGGACTTCCGGAAAACAGGGTGATTGGATCTGGTACAGTGTTAGATAGTGCCAGATTAAGATATAAACTTGGTGAACATTTATCTGTGGACAGTAGGAGTGTTCATGCATTTATAGTCGGTGAGCATGGAGACAGCGAAGTTGTAGCATGGTCATCAGCCAATGTATCCGGTGTTCCATTAAGTGAAATGTGTGAAATGCGTGGGCATTACAAGCACAAGGAAAACACGGCAGAAATAGCTACAGCAGTCAAGAACAGTGCTTATGAGATTATAAACAAAAAGCACGCTACATATTATGGAATTGCAATGTCTGTAAAAAGAATCTGTGAAGTGATTATGAGAGATGAAAAATCAATACTTCCGGTATCGCACATGATTCATGGAGTATATGATATTGACGGAGTATCGTTAAGTATGCCAGCTATTGTAGGTGCAGATGGTATTGAGTCTGATATACCTGTTAATTTAAGTGGTGAGGAAGCGTTAAAGCTTAAGGAATCTGCAGATTCATTGAAAAAGATTATGGAGACAATTGAATTATAAATTTTACACATGGAAGGAGAAAAAGGCATGGAAGTAAGGTATTATATTTGTAAGCATTGTGGAAACATTGTTGAAAAGATAAAGGATAAGGGTGTACCTGTCATGTGTTGCGGAGAGGCTATGCAGGAATTAAAAGCCGGAGTGACAGACGCTGCAGTTGAGAAGCATGTACCTGTATATACAGTGGAAGGTAATCATGTTCATGTTGTGGTCGGAGAGACAAAACATCCAATGCTTGAAGAGCATTTCATTGAGTGGATTACATTAAATACCAATCAGGGTATTTACAGAAAGCAGTTAAATCCGGGACAGGATCCGGTAGCAGATTTTTGTCTTTGCGATGGTGAACAGGTAGAAGAAGTATATGCATATTGTAATCTGCATGGATTATGGAAATGCTAAAAACATTTATAAATATTAAGATTACAGAACAACACAAATATAACCAGTAATATAGGCTGCGAAGAGAAGCTGAACCTTCTCATGGTGGACAACCATATCCCCGCAGGTCCGAAGCTGTACCAAAAGTAAATAAAGATGTATTAACGATAGGACTCTCTTGGAAAAGAGGAGTCCTGTTTTTGTATAAGGTATTACATCATTGCCACGACGTTGATTATAAATATGGAAAATGTGTACATAATTTTTATATGAATGTAAAAATAAATGTAATAATAAAGAAGACATAAAATGTGAGGATGATGCTCATATACGCTCATAAAATGTGAGAAAACGGTTGATTAATGCTATAATTATGTGATATAGTATTTTGCAAGGAGATGAAGGCATGTATTTGAAGAGAAAAATAGATGAATTTTTATTGAACTGGAAAGAAGATACATTGCATAAACCATTAATTATAAAGGGTGCAAGACAGATCGGAAAAACAGAGTCTATATTACATTTTGCAGGTGGTGCATATTCAAATGTTGTATATATAAACTTTGTGCTGGATAAAAGATTTCGTGCAATTGTAAGTGATGGATATGATGTAGAGACAGTAATAAAGAACATTTCTCTTGCTGATCCAAATCTAAAATTTGTTCCCGGAGAAACAGTTATTATTTTTGATGAAATACAGGAATATCCGGATGTCGCCACATGTTTGAAAGCATTTAATATAGACAGAAGATTTGATGTTATTTGCAGTGGTTCCATGCTTGGGATTAATTATAAAAAAATTCATAGTAACAGCGTTGGAAACAAAAAGGATTATGAAATGTATTCTATGGATTTTGAAGAATTTTTGTGGGCAAAGGGATATACGCAGGCACACATAGATGACATTTTAAGGCATATGACTGAGGTCAAGCCATTTAATGAAACAGAGTTAAGTGTATATAAAGCGTTATTTTTGGACTACTGTGTATTAGGCGGAATGCCGGATGTAATCAAAAGGTATATAGAAACAGGAACATTTTCCGGATCAACGGCTGTGCAAGAACAGATTAGGCTTGATTATGAAGAGGATGTTCGTAAATATGCAGAAGGGTTGAACCAGACCAAAATCATAAGTGTATACAGAAGCGTTCCCTCTCAGTTAGCAAAGGAAAATAAGAAGTTTCAGTTTAATAAAATAAATAAAAATGCCAGATCCAGGGAATATACCGGTTGCATTGAATGGTTAATTGATGCAGGAGTTATTATAGAGTGTCAGTGCCTTGGATATCCTGAGCTGCCACTTAAAGGAAATGTAGAAGAAGGAAAATTTAAGTTGTACTATCCGGATACGGGTTTGCTCATTTCTGCACTTGATGAAGAGGCACAAGAGGATTTACGTGTAAATAAGAACCTTGGTGTTTATAAGGGTGCGTTGTATGAGAACTTTGTGGCCGAAGCGTTTGTTAAACAGGGATTAGGATTATTTTATTATAAGAAAGAGAATTCAACTTTAGAGGAGGATTTTTTTGTCAGATCTAAAAAGGAATTGCTACCGGTAGAAGTTAAATCAAACAATGACAGGTCAAAATCCTTGACCGCACTGATAAAAAATGAAAATTACAGTGATATAAAAAACGGAATTAAACTCGGTGATTTTAATATTGGATATACAAACAATATATATACATTTCCGTATTTCTGTGCATTTATGATTAAGGCATTTATTAAAGAATTGGATTAAAAGACCTGCTGAAAGATATGACATTCAAATAGAGCAAATTATAAAATTAGGAAGTGAGGTGCGGATATGGAAAAAGACCCATTTAAGGAATATTTGAGGGAGTCTGAACCGGATAAAGCGCATAAGGGTTATGCTTGGAGTACGGCAATCGGTCTTCAGGCGGTGGACGGGCTTAAACCATCTAAATATTTGATAGAAACAGCTATTCAGAATATTGAAGGAAAAATCACCATGAAAGAGGTGCAGAGTCTTATCGACAGCTACTATGAGGAAAAACCTGCACATTTGTCTGATGATGAGCGTACCGAGGAAGCAGACAAAGTTTCCTCCCGCATTGCGGAAATCCTTTCTGAAACGGCATTCTCATTTTCACCGAATGAGTATATCGCTATCCATCGCAAGCTTTTTCAAGGCATTTATAAACACGCCGGAAAGATTAGAGATTATAATATCACAAAGAAAGAATGGGTGCTTAATGGGGAAACCGTTACGTAAGGCAGTGTTTTTTATTAAATATTTGAGGACACTCGGCTTTTCTGCAACTAATGATATTTTTGCGGAAAATGCGTGGTATTTCAGAAATGCACTTGTACGTGCAAATTACACGAATCTGCAAAAAGGTATTCACGAAACAACGGAATATCTTGAAGTGTTTCTCAGAAACCTGCTTTTGAACGAGAAGAATGAACTCCAAAATCGAAATCTTCACATAAGTGGACTTTTGAATGAAGAAAAAGTGGACATTGAAGACAAAAAAATGGATATTGAGAATAAAAAAGTGGACATTCAAGACGTAAAAGTGCACATTGAAAATGTGATTTCCCAAAGAGGGATAAAGTCTATATAATGGTGTAAATTACAAATCTATATAAAAAGAGCCAAGTGCTCATCTTTCAGTTATAATTAAGTTACCACACAAAACATAATTGAAAGGATGAAACCCATGGCTCAATT
>Ga0129314_1000261_pt1 | contig 63198 bp, 56 predicted proteins | sample O1111metagenome_FD_94431 | JGI IMG/M metagenome (GOLD analysis project Ga0129314, IMG submission 94431) | Orangutan individual fecal microbial communities from fecal samples from Wisconsin, USA - O1111 metagenome | ecosystem: Host-associated > Mammals > Digestive system > Large intestine > Fecal... | reverse complement strand
TGAGATATTCCTGCATTTCTTCTCGCCGTTCATATCGGGATATAATATCAATGTTAGCTTGTGATGCGGTGATTTGCTTTAATTCTTGCAGTATACTTTCGTCATGTTGACCATCCGTATCAAGCTGTTCCGTTTTGAATACTACACGGTCTATCTCTTTTTGCTTAATCTCACTTAGAATATCTTCCATATCCCTTACTGTAAGTTTCCCATCTGCGCTCAATTTCTTTATGCGGAGTGCCTGGGATAGTGATGGGGTACACTGTGCAAATTCCATTGCATCCAGCATTTCCTTTTGCTCCTTCTTTTTCAGAAATGACAACTGAACTGCCGGAGTAAATCCCATGCTTCCGTCATCCACTTTTTCAAGCATTTCAGGAATAAGTTCTGTGATTTTGATATACCTCTGAACCTGTTTGGGGCTGTCCCCACATTCCTCTCCAATCAGCTCAATGCTTTTCTTTCCCAAATTATGGTCTACCTGACCACATTTTCTTCTTCCTGCCTTCCTTTTGATTGCTTCATACTTCATTTTGTAAGCAAATGCTTTTTCACTTGGACTGATCATTTCCCGTTGTAAATTTGAATCAACCATAGATACAACCGCTTCATCATCTTTTAATACGCGAATGATCACAGGTACCTTACGATAACCGATCTTTTCAGCTGCAAATTTTCTTCTGTGACCCGATATGATCTCATAAGTTCCATCCTGCCTCGGTCTGACTATCAGAGGATTTAATATTCCATACTTCTTAATGCTCTCCTGTAATTCAATCATCTGACTGTCCGCCTGAACCTTGAATGGATGGTTTACAAATCCCCGAAGTCTTTCCAGCTCAATCTCTACAACTCTTTCATCCTGATCCAGCAATTCCTTCTTTTCTTCCATAGGCAACTTCCTTTCCCTGAACGCAAAAAAGCCCGTCCAGAATAGATTGTTTTTATCTAATCTGAACGGACTCTTCCGACAGGCCTGATATCACAGGCAAGAATATAGTGTTTTATCTCACTGCTTTTCCTAATTTTACACCCCAAAACTCATCCTACACTGTAGTTAATCCCTCTAGGTGACAGACCGGAAAATATGAATCGGTGACAAGCATCCATCCCCGCTGACAAAGTCAGTATTTTCAACCTTGTTTCGCTGACAAATTTGTCACTGAAATTGCAATTCTGCACAAAAAAAGCGGCAATGAAACTATCTTCATTACCGCTAAAAATGAGCGTCTCCTATAGGAATCGAACCTACAATAGAGTCTTAGGAGGACCCCGTTATATCCATTTAACTAAGGAGACAAATGCCGTATTTTCGGGCTTTTCAGCTCTTTTGGCTCCGGCTGCCATATCTATGAATTCAATCACTCTTGTGATGAATTTCCATTGTATCTTATTTTGACATTCAGATCAATCCCTGTTGGAATCGAACTCTGACTTATCACTTCTCAACTTCCATAAGTCTCAACCATGATTGAACCTTAGGAGGCGCTTGTTATATCCATTTAACTATGGGAACAAATGCCATGGCTTTAACCATGGTTACTTTTTAGGTGGCGGCCGCTCTATCCAACTCTGAACTATAGCGACGCACAACCATTTATGATTATAACCCGACAAAAGTCGAACTGCAATCCCCTATTCAATTTTCTTATCTCAAACATTCGAAATTCGCTGATTTACTGCGTAAATCGCTACTTTCTCATATATTTACGCCGGGAAATGAATCATACCCTGCAGCCAGATGTTTCCCTTAAATCTCCTGCCGACGGCCGGCTCTCCAAACAGATCCAGACTATTGATACACACATCAAAGATCAGATCATTGCAGCTTAAGGTCATCTGCCATACCTTTTCATTGGTAATCTTATTTTTGACACAGTTTACATCCAGAATCTCGCCCAAAATGGCATACTGATCACACTCGACACCATATGGCATAAAATAATTGTCAACCAGACTTAAAATATCCTGCTTGATGATCATTTTTGTAATATTGCTGTATGTATCCATATCATCCAAAGTCAGGCTTTCAATGGCATCTTCATCGCCATTTCTGGCTTTCATGATCATTTTATGACGATTGTGAGCCATTTTTCTGGTCTTTTTTAAATCGCTTTCATCTTTTTCGATGGGGAGCAGGATTGTTCCCGAAAGCGATAATCCGGCAAGGGTCAGAGCCGTTCCCTTCATAGGAAGCTGTCCTCCGACCTTTCTTTTTATATATCCAACAACATTCTGCAGATAATAGATAAGAGAAACTCCTATTCTGACATCATCACAGATACCGGCGTAGGATTCCTTTTCTGCATGCCTTTCCACGGAATTGTCAGCATAAGAACTGATCTGACTTCCTCTGAAAAAGGGTATTGAATAATCCGGTAAAAACTGGTTTTCCTCATCATATTCGCCTCTAACACTAATTCCGATATTTTCTCCGCAAAATAAATTATATTCCGCGAAAATAATATCATCATTAAGTGTAGTATACAGTTTTTCATCCGCATCCTTTACTGCAGCTGCGATTAAGTTATTTAGTTCTTTTTTGCTTTTGCATTTGCTAAACCCGACCGCTCTTAAAAATGTATGCAAAACAATACCTCACCTTAATCATGCTTGGGTGTGAGCTGTGTCATTCCTCCCATATAAGGACGAAGTACTTCCGGAATTGCTACAGAACCGTCAGCTCTTAAGTTGTTTTCCAAAAATGCGATCAACATTCTCGGAGGTGCTACTACTGTATTATTTAAAGTATGGGCAAAATATTTCTGTCCGTCTTCACCTTTTACCCTGATTTTCAGTCTGCGTGCCTGTGCATCACCTAAGTTAGAACAGCTGCCGACCTCAAAATATTTTTTCTGTCTCGGTGACCATGCCTCTACATCAAATGATTTAACCTTAAGATCAGCCAGGTCTCCGGAACAGCATTCCAGTGTACGAACCGGAATATCCATGGAACGGAATAAATCTACGGTATTCTGCCATAATTTATCAAACCACATAGCGGAATCTTCCGGTTTGCAGACAACGATCATTTCCTGTTTTTCAAACTGATGAATACGGTAAACACCACGTTCCTCAATACCATGGGCACCTTTTTCCTTACGGAAACAGGGTGAATAGCTTGTCAATGTCTTCGGAAGCTCTTCTTCCGGAACAATCGTATCAATAAATTTACCGATCATGGAATGTTCACTGGTACCAATTAAGAAAAGATCTTCACCTTCGATTTTGTACATCATGGCATCCATTTCATCAAAACTCATAACACCGGTAACAACATTGCTGCGGATCATAAAAGGAGGTACACAGTAAGTAAATCCTCTGTTGATCATGAAGTCTCTTGCATAAGAAATAACAGCTGAATGTAGTCTCGCAATATCTCCCATTAAATAATAGAAACCATTACCCGCAACTTTTCCGGCTGATTCCAGATCAATTCCATCAAAACGATCCATGATATCGGTATGATAAGGAATTTCAAAATCCGGAACGACCGGTTCTCCATATTTTGTAACCTCTACATTTTCACTGTCATCTTTACCGATCGGTACGGAAGGATCAATGATATTGGGAATGACCATCATGATCTTTAAAATCTTTTCATCCAGTTCTTTTTCCTGCTCTTCCAGTTCGGAAAGTCTTGCAGCAAAAGCAGCAACTTCTTTTTTTACTTCTTCTGCTTCTTCTTTTTTACCCTGTGCCATTAAGGCACCGATCTGTTTGGAAATTTTATTTCTGTTAGCTCTCAGGCTGTCTGCCTCCTGCTGACATTCTCTCTTTTTGGAATCCAGTTCGATTACCTCATCTACCATGGGGATTTTTTTATCCTGAAATTTATTTTTGATATTCTGTTTTACGATTTCAGGGTTTTCTCTTAAAAATTTAATGTCTAACATGTGTATGTCCTCCTAGATGTATGGATATTATCCATTTTCTTTCATTATAATTATTTCATGTTTTATTTTCTGACAGCTTTTTTATTTTTTGCCATCTTTTCTTGTCATTTTTTTTGTTAATCTTTTATTTTCTATTTTTTATTTTTCTATTTTACTCAGTTTCTTTCATTGCTATCTTGATAGCCTGTGTCTCTTCATCACCAAGGGCAATATCACATTCGCCATTTTCAATAACTTTTGTATAGCAATAACTTCCTTCACTGCTGTGGACTGAATTGATGACAAATCCATTATCTCCTTCATCAAGCAAAGCAAGTGCAAAACTAAGCTGTCCACCCATCTGGTTAAATGCATCATATTTTACAATACCGAGCTTTTGATAGGTTGTTCTCAATCTTCTGTAAATCGATCGGATTTCCTTCTTATTTTCAGTTGCCGAGTTTTTCAAAAATTCAATATCTGAAAACAAATCCGTGATTTCTTTCTCCATGCTCTGTGCATCCTTGCCCAGCATAAATGCTTCATATTTTTTCTTCCACTTTTTTAGTTTAACCAGTGAAATGATATTTAGCACAAATAAAATAATGATAAGGACTATAAATGCAATTAAAAAATAAGTAATATCCAGCCATCCAAGGCCGATCTGGTCTAATAGTGCGCTATTCATATATTCCTCCAAGGTAAAATTATTACAGTATCTGAGAAACAAAAAATTGTTCTGATCTCAACATTATGGATTTCATCCATTTATTTGAGCAGATCCAAAATACGATCCAGATCATCACTGGAATAAAAATCGATTTCAATTTTACCGGATCCATCTTCTTTTGCTGTTACAGAAACCTTGGTTCCAAATGACTGTTTGAGCTTTTCTTCAATATCCTGATAAATAAACTCATTTTTAATTTGTTTTGCAGCCTTTTTTTCTTTTTTAGGCTTATTCAGATCTTTTACAAGCTTTTCAATATCACGGACACTTAATTTTTCATCCACAACTTTTTTGGCAATCTCAATCTGTTTTTCTGTATCTTCGATTGTGATCAATGCCCTGGCATGTCCGGTTGTAATCTTTTCATCAATGATCATCTGCTGTACTTCATCAGCTAATTTCAGCAGTCGCATCGAGTTTGTTACTGCAGTTCTGCTTTTTGAAACTCGTTCCGCTACTTCTTCCTGTTTTAAATTAAATTCAGTAAGCAGACGCTTATATGCCAAAGCTTCTTCAATTGGATTTAAGTTTTCTCTCTGAATATTCTCGATTAAAGAAATTTCCACAATTTCCTGCTCTGTAAAGTTTTTGATTATGACAGGAATTTCTTTTAATCCGGCTATTTTAGCGGCTCTCCATCTTCTCTCACCAGCAATGATCTCATAATGGTCTTTACGATCCTGTACAATGATCGGTGAAATAATACCATATTGTTTGATGGAATCTGCCAGCTCATTCAAAGCAGCTTCATCAAATTTATGACGAGGCTGATCTCTGTTCGGCTCAACCATAGTTATTTTAACCATTTTATCCGGCTTTTCTTCTGCTGCCGGTGCACTGTTAATTCCAATTTTTGTTTTTCCTTCTGTACTTCCAACCGGAATCAACGAATCTAATCCTTTTCCAAGTCCCCTGGATTTCGCCATTTTTACACACCTTTCCTATTCATGATTTCTTTTGCCAATGCACGATAGCTTTCAGCACCTGTTGATTTTGGATCATACATGGTAATTGGCATACCATGACTGGGAGCTTCAGCTAATCTGATTGTTCTGGGAATAATTGTTTCACATATATTTTCATCCAGATTGCTCTTTACGTTTTCCACAACCTGGCTGGAAAGATTTGTTCTGGAATCATACATGGTAAAGACTACACCTTCCATTTCCAACTCCGGATTTAATCTTTCTTTTATCAAATTTACAGAATGTATCAACTGACTCAGTCCTTCCAATGCATAAAATTCGCACTGAATCGGAACCAAAACCGAATTAGCAGCTGTTAATGCATTGATTGTCAGCATATTTAATGACGGAGGACAATCAATAATGATGAAATCATAATTATCCTTGATCCAGTCGATTTCTGTTTTTAAAATAAACTCTTTATTATCAATACCGATCAATTCAATCTCTGCTGCTGCAAGATTAACGTTTGATGGCAATACAGAAACATTTTTTATTGCTTCCTTTATAATACAGTCACCAATTGAGCATTCTCCTAAAATCAGCTCATATATGGTATTTTCCAAAAAATTTTTATCAATTCCAAATCCGCTGGTTGTATTTCCCTGTGGATCTGAATCAATTACCAATACTTTTTTTCCAAATTCAGCCAGACAAGCGGCTAAATTGATGGATGTTGTGGACTTTCCTACTCCACCTTTTTGGTTTGCAACTGCAATGATTCTACTCATTTTATACCTTCCTTTCGGTTTATCGTACCGACATTCATCTCTCTCATACTCCTAAACGATTATAGCACTATTTATACATTCAATCTAGATGGATTTTTAATTTTGGTATTTACGGTATCAGAATGTTTTTTAATTGTGAAATTTTTGTGTCTGGTAAGAGTAAATGTCGTTATCTACTTTTCTACTGCTGGTAAAGATAAAAAAATAAAGCATATTTTTGTTTTGGTATTTACGGTATTAGAATGTGTTTTTCAATCGTGGAATTTCTGCGCCTGGTAAGAGTAAATGCCGCCATCTGCTCTTCTACTACCGGTAAAGGTAAGAAATAAAACATATTTTTTGTTTTGGTATTTACGGTATTAGAATGTGTTTTTCAATCGTGGAATTTCTGCGCCTAGTAAGAGTAAATGCCGCCATCTACTCTTTTACTACCGGTAAAGGCACAAAAAATAAAACGCGCCTTCGGCTTGGACGGGTTATTTTTTGTGCCAGTCTTTTGTTTTTGGCGGCATTAACTCTTACACGGCTCGAAATAAACGATTGAAAAACACATTCTAATACCTTGCGAACACTGAAATTTACTTTAAATATTTGTGAATAAGATAAGTATTTTTTTATTTCTATAATGTTTTAAAAAATCAAGGTTATAAGGATTATAAAGGTCATAAGATAGATATAAAATTAGTAAATATTCACAATTTATCAGATATTATATAAATGTTTCACAAAATTGTTTTTTTGATGTTTCACGGGATTACTCACAATATTTTGTGGTCAATGTTTCACGTGAAACACGAAATGATGTTTTTAGTCTTATTTGGATGCATAAATTAAAAAATGTTTCACGTGAAACGTGAAACATTATGTTTTGTTATTTTTACTAAATTTATAGTTGAAATCTTATAAAGGATTTTTGGATGGCATTCCTGCTTTGCGGGGATATTTGCCGGATATAGTCTGTTTTTTCTTTATGATTACAAGGTTGCGATATAAATCTGAATTTGGAAGGTTGAATTCTATCTGATCTACTAATTTGCTATTTAAGGTATTTAAAGCATTTTCTGCATTTACCAGTTCTTCCGAAATTTTTTCAGACTTAAATGGAATAAACAATCCATTGTTTTTAACAAAAGGAATACAATATTCAGAAAGTGTACTCATATTTGCTACTGCCCTACTCACTGCTATATCATATTGTTCACGATATTCTTTGTTCCTGGCAAAGTCCTCTGCTCTTCCATGAATTGCTTGAATATTTTTCAATCCAAGCTTTTCTATAACCGCATTTAGAAACTGTACTCTTTTATTTAAGGAATCTAATAATGTAATCTTTAAATTTGGAAAAGCTATCTTGAGTGGTATTCCGGGAAATCCGGCTCCGGTTCCAATATCAATAATGGAAAGTGTATCGGATAAGATATTTTTACCTGTTTCTTCTATTATAATATCTTTTGCTTTTATAAAAGAAAGGCTGTCAACAAAATGTTTTTTCAATACTTCATCAAATTCTGTGATAGCAGTTAAATTCATAACTGCATTCCACTCAATCAACAAATCATAATAATCTACAAACTGTTGAATTGTTTCATCTGATAATTCTATATGTAGTTGTTTTAAATCATTTACAAAGCTATCCAAATTTTTCACGTGAAACTTTCCTTATTTCTCTTTATTTTCATTTTTCTTTTGATAATAGGTTTCCAGATAAATCAATAATACCGAAATATCAGCCGGTGAAACTCCGGAAATACGCGATGCCTGTCCGACGGAAATTGGTTGAAAGGCTTTCAGCTTTGCTCTAGCTTCCAATCTCAGGGAACTTACATCATCATAATCAATTTCTGCAGGTATTTTCTTGTTTTCAATTTTACGGAATGTTTCTACCTGTTTGATCTGACGTTTGATATATCCATCATATTTGATATTGATATTTACCTGTTCTATAACATCATCAGTCAGAGGCTTTCTTTCCGGATCAATTTCTGCAAGAATTTCATAAGACAATTCGGGTCTGCACATGAGTTCTGCCAATGTAACTGCTGTTTTTAGCGAAGCACTATCATGTTTTTTCAAAAACTCCTGTACTTCTTTATTGGCACCAATTTTTGTATTCTGCATTCTCTCTACTTCTTCGGCAATCAGTTTTTCTTTTAAGCAGACATAATCATATTGTTCTTTTGTAATCAGTCCTACTTCATAACCTTTTTTACGAAGTCTCAGATCTGCATTGTCCTGTCTAAGTAAAAGTCGATATTCTGAACGACTTGTCATCATACGATAAGGTTCAAAATTTTCCTTTGTAACAAGATCGTCAATCAATACACCAATATATCCTTCACTACGGTCTATAATCATTGGATCTCTGTTTTGAACATACATGGCAGCATTGATTCCGGCAACCAGACCCTGTGCTGCTGCTTCTTCATATCCGCTGCTTCCGTTAAACTGTCCTCCGGCATACAATCCATCAAAATTTTTAAATGCAAGAGAAGCATATAATTGATTGGGATTGATACAGTCATATTCGATCGCATATGCATTTCTGACAATCTGACAATGCTCCAGTCCCGGAACGGTACGATACATTTGAAGCTGCACATCCTCCGGCAATGATGAAGACATTCCTCCAACATACATTTCATGTGTATGAAGTCCTTCAGGCTCAATAAATACCTGATGTCTGTCCTTATCTGCAAATTTTACAACCTTATCTTCGATAGAAGGACAATATCTTGGACCGGTTCCTTCAATAACACCGGCATAAATTGGTGACCGATCCAGATTGTTGCGGATAATCTCATGTGTCTTTTCATTGGTATAAGTCAGATAACACGATACCTGATCAATCTGAACATCATCAGGATTGGTTGAAAATGAAAACGGAACAATCTTTTTATCTCCAAACTGCTCTTCCATCTTGCTGTAATCGATTGTACGACCGTCCATTCTGGCAGGTGTACCTGTTTTAAATCTGCGCATTTCAATGCCAAGATTTTTCAAGGAATCTGTCAGATAGTTAGCAGCCTGCAGGCCGTTAGGTCCTGTATAAGTAATTGCCTCACCACACAAACATCTGGCTCTTAAATATGTACCGGTACATAAAACAACTGCTTTGCATTTATAAATACCACCGGTAAAGATCTGAACTCCTGTAATTTTCTTTTTACCGGTTTCTTCATCTGTTTCTGTGAGAATATCACATACCTCTGCCTGCTTGATGATCAGATTATCCTGATTTTCCAGTGTTTTTCTCATTTCACGGCTATAATCTGCCTTATCAGCCTGGGCTCTTAAGGAATGAACGGCAGGTCCTTTTGATACATTTAACATCTTAGACTGGATAAAAGTCTTGTCAATATTTTTACCCATTTCACCACCAAGCGCATCCAGTTCCCTGACAAGATGGCCCTTTGATGATCCACCAATATTGGGATTGCAGGGCATCAATGCAATACTGTCAACACTCACTGTAAAAATAACAGTTTTCAATCCAAGACGCGCACAGGCAAGTGCAGCCTCACAACCGGCATGACCTGCACCTACAACACATACATCAACCTCATCAACCAATGTTTTTTTTCTGTTTTGTAATTCTGACATATTCTCACCTTAAAAAGTTAGCATATGCTAACTATATTATATAAATCAATTTCATGATATCAGGGTCAAAAGGTCAAAAAGTCGTTCGTGCTTGCACAATAAGACTTTTGAACTTGGGACCCGCCAAACATGAGAAATTAGCGATTTACGCAGTAAATCAGCGGATTTCGAATGTTTGAGAATTGCGAAAGCTGCTTTGCAGCGGAGCAATTATTTTCCCATACAAAATTTAGAGAAAATCTCATTTACAAGATCATCCTCCACTTCTTCTCCGATAATTTTACCAAGTGAAGTATAAGCATTCATGAGATCAATTGAAAGAAAGTCTTCCGGCATTTCATCCGCCAGACTTTGCTTTACCAGTTTCAATGATTCAAAAGCATCCGATAATGCTTCCTTATGACGGATATTGGTAATATTTGCTTCATTATTGTACTCAATTTTTCCATTTATAAAAAGCTTTTTGATAGAATCAATCAAAATATCCAATCCTGTATCATCCTTCATGGAAGTCTGAATTATGATCTGATTACTGCCGTTATTGTTATTTGTATCATTATTTGTATCATTATTTGTATTATCATCTATACTATTATTATCCTGATTTTTTAAATCAGATTCATCATTATCACGATCAGCAATTTTTCCGGCAATTTCTTCATTATAATTATAATTATCATTTTCAATCTGATCATTATTCATATAATAGGAATTTTCATTTTTTTCATAATTATTATTACTCATATCCTGCATCTGCTTTTTCATATCTTCACAAGATACAACTTCATCCAGATCCGATTTATTCATCAAAATAATTGATCTTTTTTCAGTCATCAACTTCATGATTGAAAAATCATCCTGATCAAGCGGCTTGGAGGAATCAACAACATAAAGTAATAAATCCGCATCCTCAGCCTGTTTCATTGCTTTATCAACACCGATTTTTTCTACAATATCTTCGGTATCACGGATTCCGGCAGTATCTATGATATTCATTCCAATTCCGTCTAAATTAATATATTGCTCCAAAACATCACGAGTGGTTCCGGCAATTTCCGTAACAATTGCCCTCTCCTCTCCCAGAAGCTTATTTAATAAAGAAGATTTTCCTGCATTCGGTTTTCCCAAAATAACAGTTTTAATTCCTTCTTTTAATATTTTTCCATTTTGAAAGGTAAGAAGCATCTGATTCATTTCTTTCATCAGATTATCTACAATCTTAGAAAGCTTATCCAGATATCCATCCAGACTGATATGTTCCGGATCATCCAATGCAGATTCAATAAAAGCTATTTCATGAATGATCATTGATCTGAAACCGGAAATTTTATTGTAAATGCTTCCTTTTAACTGATTGGCCGAAGATTTTAAAGCATAATCATTTTGTGATTCGATCAGATCCATAACTGCTTCTGCCTTTGTCAGATCAATTCTTCCGTTTAAAAAGGCACGTTTGGTAAATTCTCCGGGCTCAGCTATTCTGGCTCCATATTTGATAACCGTTTCCAAAATCTTATTGACCACCATAATACCACCATGACAGTCAATTTCAACAGTATCTTCTGCAGTATAACTATGAGGTCCTTTCATGATCAGTACAATTACTTCATCAATAAAATCCTCTCCATCATAAATAAACCCATAATGAATTGTATGAGTCTTTTGATCAGATAATTTTTTATCTGCATTTTTTGAACGATATATTTTATCTGCGATTGACAAAGCTTCCTGCCCGCTGATACGGATAATTCCAATTCCCGAATTAGACATAGCGGTTGCAATTGCCGCAATTGTATCTGTTTTCATAGGTTCCTCTTTATTTTCCAAAATTATAAAATAATTCTTGACTCCAACATCATAACATAATAAAAAAAATGCTGCCACATTATCATTAAAATAATGTGACAGCCAAAAGACTTATTTTTTAAGTGTTACAACTACTTTACGATAAGGTTCTTCACCTTCACTGTGAGTTGTCACATATCTGTCATTCTGTAAAGCTGAATGAATAATTCTTCTTTCATAAGGATTCATAGGCTCTAAAGCTACCGGACGTCTTGTTCTTTTTACTTTATAAGCAATGTTTTTAGCAAGATTTTCCAAAGTATCTTTTCTTCTCTGTCTGTAATTTTCGGTATCGACTTTTACTCTGATATAATCATCAACACCCTTATTGACAACCAGTGAAACCAGATACTGTAATGAATCTAAGGTCTGGCCTCTCTTACCGATCAATACTCCCATGTCATCACCGGATAATACAATATCCAGCGCATGATCAATATCATCATATTTGGCATCGATGACAACCGCCATATTCATAGAATTAAAAACATCTGATAAGAAATCTTTTGCTTTGATATCAATTGTTTTTTCTTCTTCTTTGATGCTTGCCTTGATGATGGCAGGTTTTGAATTAATTCCCAAAAATCCTGAAGAAGGTTCCTGAATAACACTATAATCTAATTTTTCACTTGTAACAGATAATTTCTGACATGCTTCTGTAATAGCATCTTCAATAGTCTTAGCTGAAACTTCAATAAATTCCATAGATTAAAACCTCCTATTTTTTATTTTCGTTGAAATCTTTTACCATATTGGCTTTTGCTGCAATACTTCCCGCAGCCGCATTTGCATTTTTTCTCTTTGCTTCTTCGATTAGAGCTTCTTTTTCTTCCTGGCTCATCTTGCTGTTAGCATTGATGTTTGCCTTTGTCTTGATGCTTGCATTTTGTAATACAACGGAAGAAGCAACCTGTTTTTTAACTTTCTTTGCAGCTTTTTCCTGATTCTTTTTAATAACTTCATCAAAGTCGATCTTATCAACATGTCTGTTAATAAAAATCTGCTGAACGCAACGGATAACAGAACCTGCTACCCAGTAAATTCCCATACCTGCCGGCAGTGTCAGACAAAAAACACCTGACATGATAGGCATTGTATAGTTCATCATCTTCATAGACTGCATCATGCTGTCTGCCGTTTCATTGCCACTGCTCTGATTTGCCGCCTGAGGCATTAATTTAACACTTAAAAACTGTGCCAAAGCTGCTAAAATAGGAATAAGTAATGCTCCAACAATCAGTAAATACTGACCGGATGAAAATGCTTCTTTTGCAGTATACAAAGGTGAGTTTCCAATATTAAGACCCAGAAAATTATTGTAGGTTGTCAATGTTTCATATGTGGAATGAACCAGATCTGAAACAGAGGGAAACTTATCACCAATAGACATCCACTCAGCTGTAGAAGCCTTGTTCAATACATCAATAAATGTATTTTTCATAAATTCGCTTCCGGCAACAAAGCTGTCACTTGTAAACTGTTTATTAAAATAGTTTGCATTTTGGAATGTCTTTAAAAATTCTGTTGCTCCATCCAGATTGACCAGCTGGTTGATCAGATCGTTAAATACATTTTTTACTGCAGGAACATAAGCAGGAATATTGTAAATAACACGATACAAAGCAAACAAAATAGGCATCTGAATCAAAAGCTGTATACAGCTTCCGGAAGGTGATACACCATATTTGGCATATACCTCCTTTTGTTCTGCATTCATAGCCATAATGGAATCATTGTCTTTTTTTCCTTCGTATTTCTTTTGGATTGCCTGCAGCTCCGGTGCCATTTTAGCCTGAAGCTTTGAAAACTTCTGCTGCTTAACGGTAAGTGGCATCAAACAAAGATAAATTACCAAAGTGAAAATAATAATAGACAAACCGATATTCGGAATACCTATCTTTTCCAAAATAGTAAAAATACCACTCATCAAATAACCAAGAAGTGAGGCAACAGGTCCAATAATAAAAGTAGAAGTTTTAGTTAATAAAATACCTGACATTCTTTCCTCCTGACTTTATTAAGGGACGGGATCATACCCACCCTTTGAAAAAGGATTACATCTTATAATTCTCCATGCGGCCAATGCCCCGCCTTTTATGGCTCCGTACTTTTCCACCGCCTCCAGACCGTACTGGGAACAGGTAGGTGTATAGGGACATCTGGTACTCTTTAAGGGAGACAGATATTTTCTATAAAATTTAATTATAAAAATTAAAATTTTTTTCATAGCATAACTCTATAATGACTTCTTCATTATTTTGTGAAGTCTGAAAAGATGTAATAAAGCACTTTCCATATCATGATAGCTGATACTGGCAGCACTTTTTCTTGCAACGACTACTATGTCTAAACCACTATTAAACATATCTTCATGTAGCCTGTAACTTTCCCGGACCAGTCTCGCCAGATGATGTCTGACAACACTGTTTCCTACTTTTTTGCTGACCGAAATTCCGAGACGGTTTATCTCCAGATTGTTTTCTAACACATAAATTACTAAATATTTGTTGGCAAGAGATCTGCCATTTTTGTAAACCTCTCTAAACTGGTCATTTTTTTTTAATGACTCTGAAAATTTCATAATAAATCTTCCTTATACTGGAGTCAAAATCTTTTCCTCTCTTATTCATTTATTAAGAGAAAAAAAGGCCACAAATATGCGGCCTATGCAGATAATACTTTTCTTCCTTTAGCTCTTCTGGCTTGTAATACTTTTCTACCGCCTTTTGTGCTCATTCTGGATCTGAAACCATGAACTTTACTTCTCTGTCTTTTCTTCGGCTGAAATGTCATCTTCATAACTAAACACCTCCTTTTTTCCGTTAGAAACAATCATTACGATTATAGGTAAAAAAATATCATAAGTCAAGCAAATTCAAGGCTTTTTTATATTTTTCATAAAGTACAATTTTTGTACAATTTATCATAAAAAAAATTTATTCAATATTTTGTGGAATAAATATTTTTTTAAACAAGATATTGATTTTATAATTTTATATGTTCATAACTCACTAATTTACATAAAATATCCACATTTTGTGCATTTATTGTGGATAAGTGTTTATAACTATTGAATTTTAATTTTTAACCAACGAATTTTAAGCAATTTTGACATTTTTTTTACAAATCGATGTCGATAAGACTTATGCACATTCTTTTTTATTTAAACCTCACTATGTAAACTAAACCTTTTTTATCAACAATTCATTGTGGAAACTGTGAACATTTGAATTTTCAATCTATTTGGTTTAATATAGAAACGTACATCTTTTTTTGGTGTATGCTATTTTTTAAGGAGTTTTTATTATGAGTGAAATTGCAGACAGATGGGATGAAATCAAAGAAATCATCAAAAATGAATATGATCTTACGGATATTTCCTACAACACCTGGATCAAGCCTTTAAAATTTTACAAGGATGAAAATCATACCGTTACGATTTTAATTCCATCCGATCAGGCTCATGCCGTTAGTTATATTACCAATAAGTACAAAAACTTTTTTCAGGTATCTATTTCTGAAATGTTCAATGATGAATATCAGATATCATTTATTCTCGAAAAAGATATCAAAAAAAATAATGAAGATGAAGATAAATTCAATACCTACAATATAAATAAGGAAAATGCTAATCTTAATCCCAAATACAATTTTGATACCTTTGTCGTAGGAAGCAACAATAAGCTTGCTCATTCAGCAGCTTTGGCTGTTGCCGAATCTCCCGGTGAAGCGTGGAATCCTCTTTATTTATACGGAGGTCCCGGACTTGGAAAGACCCACCTCATGCATTCGATCGGCCACTTCATTTTGGAACAAAGTCCCGACAAAAAGATTCTCTATGTCAGCAGTGAGGAATTTACCAACGAAGTTATTGAATCTATCCGAAGCGGTAATTCCACCAAAATGACACAGCTTAGAGAAAAATATCGTACTGTCGATGTCCTTCTCGTAGATGATATTCAGTTTATAATAGGAAAAGATTCTACCCAGGAAGAATTTTTCCATACCTTCAACACCCTGCACAATGCCGGTAAACAGATTGTTCTTTCATCTGATAAGCCCCCGAAAGAAATGGAAACTCTCGATGAAAGATTCCGTTCACGATTCGAATGGGGTCTGATGGCGGATATCCAGCCACCGGATTATGAGACCAGAATGGCCATCCTAAAAAAGAATGTTGATTTATACAACAACAATATTGATGATGAAATACTAAATTATATCGCTACCAATGTAAAATCCAATATCCGTGAGCTTGAAGGAGCTCTCAAAAAAGTAATTGCAGCTTCCAGACTCAATAATATAGAACTTACCATACAGCTTGCGGAAGAAACCCTCAAAGACATTATTTCTCCGGATACTCCCATGGAAATAACACCTTCCTTTATTGTAAAGGTAGTTGCAGAGCATTTCGGCATTACCCAGGAGGATATTATATCCAAAAAGAGAAACTCGGAGTTTGTCATTCCCAGACAGATATGCATGTATATGATAAGAGAATATACGACCACATCTCTTGAATCCATTGCAAAAATGCTAAATAAAAAGGATCATACCACGATCCTGCACGGTGTTAAAAAGATAGAAAGTGAAATGAATACCAATCCTGATATTAAAAATAAGATTGAGATCATTAAGAAAAAAATGAACATATAATAAAAAGTTTTTTATTTATCCACAAATTTTATTTTTTTACACATCAAAATTTTTGATTACTCACACACTTATACATAGCTTTTTAGCCTTAAAAATGCTATAATAATAAAGGTTATGGACATATCCACACCCCTTATTAATAATACAACTAAAATAATCTTTAATTAATTATATAATTACGCGTGCGCGTAACAATCTTCTATTTTGATTTTTGAAAGGAAGTTATTCATATCATGAAAATTGTTTGTAAAAAATCCAATCTTTTAAACGGAGTTCAGATTGTAAGTAAAGCTGTATCTTCCAAAACAACAATGCCTATTCTGGAATGTATACTGATCGATGCTTCCAATGGAGAAATTAAATTAACGGCAAATGATATGGAGCTTGGTATAGAAACAATCATTGAAGGTGATATTTCAGAAAAAGGAATTATTGCTCTGGATGCAAAAATATTCTTGGAAATTGTACGTAAGCTTCCAAACAATTTAATTACAATTGAGACAAATTCCAATCTTGCTACCTCAATCACATGTGAAAAATCCAAATTTGATATTGTAGGAAAGAGCGGAGAAGATTTTTCTTATCTTCCTAAGATTGAAAAAAATAAGAGTATTGTTATCAGTCAGTTTACATTAAAAGAAATTATCAGACAGACCATTTTTTCTATTTCTTTAAATGAAAATAATAAAATGATGACAGGTGAATTATTTGAAGTAAAGGACAACCATTTAAAGGTTGTATCTCTTGACGGTCATCGCATTTCTTTGAGAAATGTCGAATTAAAAGATAATTATGATCCTATCAAGGTAGTAGTTCCCGGTAAAGCATTAAATGAAATCAGCAAAATATTAACAGGCGAAGCTGATAAAGAGGTTACTATTTATTTTACGGACAGACATATTTTATTTGAGTTTGATGATACGGTCGTTTTATCGAGACTGATCGAAGGAGAATATTTCAAGATAGACCAGATGTTGTCCAATGATTATGAGACCAGGATCAGTATCAATAAAAGAGAATTTTATGAAAGTATAGACAGAGGCACTCTTTTAGTTAAAGAAGGAGACAAAAAGCCTATTATCATGAATATTACGGATTCCAATATTGAGCTGATGATAAAATCTACCTTGGGATCCATGGATGAAAATATTGATATTTCAAAAGATGGAAAGGATATCATGATTGGTTTCAATCCAAAGTTTTTAATGGATGCATTAAAGGTTATAGATGATGAAACAATCGATATTTATATGGTCAATCCAAAGGCTCCGTGCATTATCAGGGATTCTTCTTCCAGCTATCTGTATTTGATTCTGCCGGTTAATTTTACAGTCTGATGTAAATAATTTTATTTCGTTATCAAAGCATTTGGAGAAAAAATGATTTATACAGTTAAATTAAGAGATGAATATATTAAGCTTGGGCAGGCTTTAAAAGCTGCCGGTCTGGTTGAAAACGGTGTCGATGCCAAATATGCCATTCAGGATGGACTTGTTATGGTAAATGGAGAGACCGAGTTTCAGCGTGGAAAAAAACTTCATAATGGGGATATTGTTTCTTTTGAAGGAGAAACAATTATGATTTCTATATGATGATATTCAGATTAGTATTTTAGTACCGGAGAAAAAAATGATCATCAAATCACTGGAATTGGAAAATTTTAGAAATTATGATTTTTTATCCTTAAATTTTGATAGTAAGACCAATATCCTGTATGGTGACAATGCACAGGGCAAGACCAATGTGCTTGAAGCTATCTATCTATCTTCCACTACCAAGTCACATAAGGGAAGTAAGGATAAAGATATTATTAATTTTGATAAAGAAGAGGCTCATATTAAGACTTTTCTTATAAAAGGAAATATGGAATACCGTATTGATATGCACCTTCGTAAAAACAAATCAAAAGGAATTGCTATCAATGGTCAAAAGATTAAGAAAGCTGCAGAGTTGCTGGGGCTTATTAATGTCGTATTTTTTTCACCTGAAGATTTATCCATCATAAAAAACGGTCCTGCCAACAGAAGAAGCTTTGTTGACATGGAATTGTGCCAGCTGGATAAATATTATCTTTATAATCTAAATCAATACAATAAGATTATCAATCAAAGAAATAAACTCTTAAAAGATTTTTATTTTAATCCGGATCTGAAGGATACGATTACCATCTGGGATAATCAGCTTGTTTCCTATGGCAATCAGATCATACAGGCAAGATATAAATTTGTTGATAAATTAAATGAAATCATCAAGGATATTCATTTTAATCTATCAGGAGGAAGAGAAAATCTAAAGGTTATATATGAGCCTGATACAAGCTGTGAAGATTTTGAAAAAAATCTTTCCAGAAATATGGATAAGGATATCAAGGCAAAGTTTACCGGTATTGGTCCTCACAGAGATGATTTTGCTTTTATTGTAAATGAAATAGATATCCGTAAATTTGGTTCCCAGGGTCAGCAGCGTACTGCTGCTCTCTCATTAAAGCTTGCAGAAATAGAGCTTGTCAAACAGATTACAAAGGATACGCCTGTTTTATTATTGGATGATGTATTGAGTGAGCTTGATAATAACAGACAAAATTATTTATTAAAAAGTATCGGAGATATCCAGACAATCATTACCTGTACAGGACTGGATGAATTTGTCAATAACCGGTTTGAGATAAATAAACTGTTTAAAGTTGTAAATGGCGCAATTGAAAGTGAAAATTAGATTTTCACAGATTGATAAGGAGTTATTTTATGAGTAATGAAGCAGAAAAACGCAATGATGAGTATGGAGCTGATCAAATTCAGATTTTAAAAGGTCTGGAAGCTGTCAGAAAAAGACCGGGTATGTATATTGGTTCTACTTCTGTCAGAGGTCTTCATCATCTTGTTTATGAAATCGTGGACAATGCGGTTGACGAAGCATTGGCCGGTTTTTGTAATACGATCAAGGTTTCCATCAATGAAGGAGACACGATCACAGTTGAAGATAACGGACGTGGTATTCCTGTTGGTATCAATCATGATTCCGGTAAAACTGCGGTAGAGGTTGTATTTACAATTTTACATGCGGGCGGTAAATTCGGCGGTGGAGGATATAAGGTATCCGGTGGTCTGCATGGTGTAGGTGCTTCTGTTGTTAATGCTTTATCAGAATGGCTTGAAGTAGAAATATGCAGAGAAGGTAAAATATACAAACAGCGTTATGAAAGAGGCGATGTATGTTATCCGTTAAAAGAAATCGGCACATGTCCTGAGGATAAAACCGGTACAAAGGTTACATTCAAGCCGGATGCAGAAATTTTTGAAACAACTGTTTTTGAATTTGATATTTTAAAGCAGCGTCTGAGAGAAATGGCTTTTCTTACCAAAAATCTGAGAATCGAGCTTTTTGATCTGAGACCTGAGGAAAAAATTCACAAGGTTTTCCACTACGAAGGCGGTATTCAGGAATTTGTTACATACCTGAATAAAAGCAAACAGGCATTGTATGAAAATGTCATGTATTTTGAGGGTAACAAGGAAAATGTATATGTTGAAGTAGCGATGCAGCACAATGATTCTTATCAGGAAAGTGTCTATAGCTTTGTCAACAATATCAATACTCCGGAAGGTGGTACACAGCTTACCGGTTTTAGAAATGCACTGACCAAGACCTTCAATAATTATGCAAGAGAGAAAAAGATCCTAAAAGAAAGTGAACCCAATTTATCAAGTGAAGATGTCAGAGAAGGTCTGACAGCAATCGTATCCGTTAAGATTGAAAATCCTCAGTTTGAAGGTCAGACAAAACAAAAGCTTGGCAACTCCGAAGCAAAAAGGGCTGTAGAAAGTGTTGTCAGTGAACAGCTCACTTATTTTCTGGAACAAAATCCTGCTGTTGCCAAACTGATCTGCGAAAAATCTGTTCTTGCACAAAGAGCAAGGGATGCAGCCAGAAAAGCAAGAGAAATGGCCCGCAGAAAAACAGCCTTAGAGGGAATGAGTCTTCCCGGAAAGCTTGCTGACTGTTCAGACCGCAATCCGGAAAATTGCGAAATCTATATCGTTGAGGGAGACAGTGCCGGCGGCAGTGCCAAAACTGCCAGAGACCGTGCAACCCAGGCAATTTTACCGCTTCGCGGAAAAATTTTAAATGTTGAAAAAGCAAGACTTGATAAAGTATATGCCAATGAAGAGATCAAAGCCATGATCACTGCATTTGGTACCGGTATCCATGAAGATTTTGATATTTCCAAATTGAGATATCACAAGATCATTATCATGACCGATGCCGATGTCGATGGTGCTCACATTGCTACTCTCATGCTTACATTTATTTATCGTTTTATGCCGGAGCTTATCAAGCAGGGATATGTTTATCTTGCCCAGCCTCCTCTTTATAAACTGGAGAAAAATAAAAAAGTATGGTATGCATACAGTGATGAAGAGCTTGATAATATCTTAAATGAAGTCGGTCGTGACCAGAATAACCGTATCCAGCGTTATAAAGGTCTGGGAGAAATGGATGCGGACCAGCTTTGGGATACAACCATGGATCCTCAGCACAGAGTTTTATTAAAAGTTGTCATTGATGATGAAAGTGAATCAGAGGTAGATCTGACATTTACGACTTTGATGGGTGACAAAGTAGAGCCCCGAAGAGAATTTATCGAAGAAAACGCAAAATTTGTTAAAAACCTGGATATCTAATAAGCCATGCATAAATTCATAGCAGATGAAAAATGCATTTATGCAATTTTTTATCTGATTGAATTTATATATGGCGCGTAGCGCCCATGAAATAAATGCGCAGCATTTATGAATGGCATGGATTATTAGAAAAAATAACTTTCCAACTATCTCAAATATATTAGGAGCAAAAGAATGGACGATCAAATTTTTGATAAAGAATATGATAAAGTCAAACACGTTGATTTGAAAAAGACGATGGAAACCTCTTATATCGATTATGCGATGAGCGTTATTGCATCCAGAGCTCTTCCGGATGTCCGTGATGGTTTGAAGCCTGTTCAGCGTCGAGTACTTTATTCCATGGTTGAATTAAATAACGGACCGGATAAGCCGCATCGTAAAAGTGCACGTATCGTCGGTGATACCATGGGTAAATATCATCCTCACGGTGATAGTTCTATTTATGGTGCTTTGGTAAATATGGCACAGGAATGGTCATTCCGTTATCCTTTGGTAGACGGTCATGGTAACTTTGGTTCTGTCGATGGTGATGGCGCCGCTGCCATGCGTTATACAGAAGCAAGACTTTCAAAGATTTCTATGGAATTATTGGCTGATATCAATAAAGATACCGTTGATTTTGTTCCAAACTTTGATGAAACAGAAAAAGAGCCGTCCGTTTTACCGAGCCGCTACCCCAACCTTCTGGTTAATGGTACTACCGGTATTGCCGTTGGTATGGCTACCAATATTCCGCCTCACAACTTAAGAGAAGTTGTTGCTGCTGTTGTCAAGATCATTGACAATCGTATCGAAGAGGACCGCTCAACAGAAATAGATGAGATTCTTGAGATTGTAAAGGCTCCCGACTTTCCGACCGGTGGTGTTATTTTAGGAACAAAGGGCTGTGAAGAAGCTTATCGTACCGGACGAGGCAAGATCAGAGTCCGTGCCGTGACCAATATCGAGACAATGGAAAATGGCAAGAGCCGCATCATTGTTACGGAACTGCCCTACCTTGTTAATAAAGCCAATCTGATCTTAAAAATAGCAGAGCTTGTAAAGCTTAAAAAAATTGATGGAATTACAGATTTACGAGATGAATCCAGCCGTGAAGGTATGCGTGTTGTCATTGAGCTTCGTAAAGATGTCAATGCCAATGTCATTTTAAACCAGCTTTACAAACATACACAGCTTCAGGATACTTTTGGTGTTATCATGTTGGCATTGGTCAACAATGAGCCAAAGGTATTAAATCTTCTGGATATGCTTACATATTATATCAGGCATCAGGAAGAGGTTGTTACCAGAAGAACCAGATTTGATCTCAACAAAGCAGAAGAAAGAGATCATATTTTACAGGGATTGCTGATTGCCCTTGATAATATTGATGAGGTTATTCAGATTATCAGAAGCAGCTCCAATGCCCAGACTGCAAAGGAAGCTTTAATTGAGAGATTTGATTTATCCGATGCACAGGCACAGGCAATCGTAGATATGCGTCTGCGTGCTCTGACCGGTCTGGAAAGAGAAAAGCTTGAAAATGAGCACAAAGAATTATTAGAAAAAATTGCTTATTTAAAATCTATCCTTGCAGATGAAAAAATCCTGCTTGGTGTTATCAAGGATGAGATTAATCTGATTGCCGATAAATTTGGAGATGATCGCCGTAGCAAGATCGGATATGATGAATATGATATTTCCATGGAAGATCTGATTCCGAGAGGAAATACCGTCATTGCCATGACCAGTCTTGGATATATCAAGCGTATGACGGTTGATAATTTTAAAGTTCAGCACCGCGGCGGCCGCGGAATCAAAGGTATGCAGACCATTGAAGATGATGTGATCGAAAATCTGCTGATGACGGATACGCACAATTACATCATGTTCTTTACGAGTCTTGGTCGTGTATATCATATGAAAGCTTATCAGATTCCGGAAGCCGGCAGAACTGCAAGAGGAACAGCAATCATCAATTTACTTCAGTTAAATCCGGGAGAAAAGATATCTGCGGTCATTCCGATCAGTGATGAAGATTATTCTAAAAATATTCTGATGGTTACCAAAAAAGGTATCATCAAAAAGACTACACTCGAAGATTATAAGAATATGCGTAAGAGTGGTCTGATCGCGATGAATATCCGTGAGGATGATGAGCTGATCGAGGTTAAGACAACAACAGCTGACAATATTATCTATCTTGTTACCAAAAAAGGTATGTGTATCTGCTTCAAGGAAACAGATGTCAGAATTACCGGCCGAAATACCATGGGTGTTATCGGTATGAACCTCAATAAGGATGATGAAATCGTAGGTATGCAGCTTGATACCCAGGGTGAAAAGATGTTGGTTGTATCTGAAAGAGGATACGGCAAAAAGACACCTCTTTCTGAATTCCATATCCAGAAACGTGGTGGTAAAGGTATCAGATGCTACAAGATCGTTGAAAAATCCGGCGATGTTGTAGGTATGAAGGCTGTTAATGATGACCACGAGATCATGATGATCACAGATGCCGGTATCATTATCCAGATTTCCATGAATGATGTATCTACGTATGGAAGAAATGCATCTGGCGTGAAGCTCATGAATCTGGATGACAATGTCAAGATTGCCAAGGTTGCCAAGGTAAGAGAAAAATTTGGTGACGAAGCTGATGAAACAGATGATCTGGATATAATTTCCTAACCTTGTAAATTAAGGTCACAGATTGCAATTTGATGTTGTAAAATAGCATTTTATCTTTTAAAATCAATATGTAATCTAATGAATTATTAGGATGCGAAAGGAGAAAAGAAAATGTTAGAAAAGTTTTTCAAATTAAAGGAAAACGGAACTGATGTTAAAACGGAAGTCATCGGTGGTGTTACCACATTTATGGCAATGGCTTACATTTTAGCAGTTAATCCATCCATTCTGTCTGCTTCAGGAATGGATCCGCAGGCAATCTTAATCGCTACTGCACTTGCTTCCTTCATCGGAACTCTGTGTATGGCATTAATGGCCAACTATCCCTTTGCTTTAGCTCCCGGACTTGGTTTAAATGCATATTTTGCATATACCGTTTGTGGTGCTATGGGATATACATGGCAGTTTGCTCTGTTAGCAGTATTTGTGGAAGGTATTATTTTCGTAATACTTTCAGTAACAAATGTCAGAGAAGCAATTTTTGATGCAATTCCGATACAGTTAAAGAAGGGTGTATCTGTTGGTATCGGTCTGTTTATTGCATTTATCGGTCTTGAGAACGGTAAAATTGTTGCAAACAGCGATTCTACATTAGTAACCATCGTAAACTTCAGAGAAGATTTCACAAATGTTGGTGTATGTGCTTTATTAGCTATCATCGGACTTCTGATCATCTCTATTCTTTACGTTAAAAATGTAAAGGGATCTATCTTAATTGGTATCTTTGCAACATGGATTTTAGGCATCATTGCTCAGTTTACCGGACTTTATACAGGACCTTCTGTACTTCCTACATTCACCGGCTTCAATATTGGTGCTATCGGAGAAACTTTTGGACAGTGCTTTACTTCTGCCGCACTTACCAATTTCAATGGTCTTGATTTCTTTGTAGTTATGTGTGCATTCCTGTTTGTCGATGTATTTGATACACTCGGTACATTGATCGGATGTGCAGACAAAGCTAAAATGCTTGATAAAAATGGCAAGCTCCCGAGAATCAAACAGGCTCTGCTTGCTGACTCTGTTGCAACATGTGCAGGTGCTGTTCTTGGTACATCTACTACTACTACTTTCGTTGAGAGTTCATCAGGTGTTTCCGAAGGAGCCAGAACAGGTCTTGCATCAGTTGTTACCTCTTTATTATTCCTGGTATCTATCGTATTAAGCCCGATCTTTATTGCAATTCCCGGATTTGCAACAGCACCTGCATTGATCTTTGTAGGTTTCCTGATGATCATGGCTGTTAAAGATATTTCATTTGAGAATCCGATCGAAGCAATTCCTGCTTACCTTGCTTTATTATCAATGCCGTTATTATACAGCATCTCTGATGGTATCGCAGTTGGTATTATCTCATATGTAATTCTTCATGTATTTACCGGAAAAGCAAAAGAAGTAAAACCGCTGATGTACATTTTGGCAATATTATTTATTTTGAAGTATGCATTCTTATAAAATGATGTAGACTAAATATTTATTACTTATATATAAACATCAAAATTTATTAGATTTTACAGGAGCTGTACAGATTGATTTGTGTACAGCTCTTTTTTTGTGTTATAGTGGATAAGTAAAAGCTTTCTTATTTGTTATAAAAAAATAAGACTGTAAAATTGAACTATATACTTATCATAAAAGGAAAAATCATGTTATCAGTAAAAACGGATAAAATAAAATTAAATAATACGGAAAATATCATCCAAAATCTGATTTTATGGATATTGTCATTTGTATCATCAGTTTTATTTTTGTTGTTCTATTCTACTGCCACTTCTCCGCTTACCAGCTATTACGGAGAAGATTCTGCTTTTTATGCCATGGTTGGTGCTGCGATGAAGCATGGTATGTTACCCTATCGGGATTTTTATGAAATGAAGGGTCCCTATATGTTCTGGATCGAATATTTTGGACAACTGATTTCGGAAGGCAGATTTGGAACTTTTTGTATCCAGACGATCAATATGACTCTTACGATCGGAATTATTTTATGTATTGTAAATCTTTTACTGAAAAAAAAGACAATAAAAAAGATACAAAGAGTTGTTATCTATATCTGTTCTGTTTTATTTATCCTGTTGATCATATCCTTTACCTTTGAAGGAGGAAACCTGACAGAAGAATTTTCTTATCCTGTCATGGTTTTATGTCTGTATCTTTGCCTGAGATATTTTGATGATCAGGACCGCTCTCCTGTCAGTGATCATTCTCTTAAGATTGGTTTTATCTATGGTATGGCTTTTGGCTTTTTTGCTTTTGTGCGCATTATCAATGCCGCATTTCTGGGAGCTGTGCTTTTGACGATCGTGATATATCTGATTTCCAAAAAAAATTGGAAAAATATCTTGCAAAATGCTGTCGTATTTATTGCAGGTGTGATCGTGGCAATGCTTCCGGCCTGTATCTGGGCATTGACACAGGGAATATTAAAAGATATGATCCGTCAGGTTTTTGTATTGGCATTTTCCTATTCTACCGAGCTGAATATGGCAGACCGTTTTATGCTGGTCAAAAATTTTGTCTGGCCGATGATCGTGATTGGGATGGTTTCAATTTTTCTTTATTTTACAGGTTCCAAAAAGAAATGGCCACTGCTGCTGCTCTCCGTTTCTTCTGCAGTTATTTTATTGATCGCTGTATCGATGGGTGATGGTTATCTGCATTATTTTTCACTGCAGCTTCCCAATGCTGTGTTGGCTTTGTATTTTTTGATTAGTACATGCTTAGGAAATTGTGAAACTGATATTAACGATTCAAGTTATTGTAGAGAAAGTGTTCAGGAAAATAATCTCAGTAATATCCAGAAAGAAACTCAGAAAAAAAATCTGGGTAATACCAAAAAAGAGCCTCAGAAAAATGATGAAGAAAATGTTTTGGAAAAAATTGAAAAAGATAATCAGGATAATTCTGATAAGAATAAAACCTTGCATATCATTAGAATCGTATTATCTGTATGTATTGTTATTTTAGCTATCGGCATGCAAAAAGATGTTATCTGTGACAAAACGTTAGCAGTTGCTAACTATACAATTCAAAGCGTCCGTCAGGGCAATCCGGATGAAGGGGATGTTGCATATATACAGGATGTTATGGGTCAGATTCCGGATGAAGAAAAAGACAGTGTCTATTTATATGGTTTTGGCTCCTGCTCACAGTGGTATGCCAAGGCCGGTATTTACCCACCAAACAAATATTGTGACTGGCAGCCGCATTGGATCATCCTGTATCCGGAAATCAAAGCTGAGCTTTTAGATTATATCGGCTCCCACTCTGCAAAGTGGATCGTATTGCCAAACGGCGGAGAAATCTGGCCGGATGAAATAAAAAATTCCATATATGAAAACTATACGGAATTTTTTGTAAATGATTATTATATTTTATTGCATGAAAAAGTTGAATAATGAAATGTTGTTGTTTCATTTCAATATCATTGTTTTAATATTATTTTATTTTTGTGTATTAATATCAGCCTCCGGCTTACGATATAAGATTGTCGTAAATGCACTTTCCCTGATTTCGTTTTCATCCGTTTCATAATTTTCTTTGATATAATCACCAAAATCCGGCATTGCCAGTACATCCTCCAGAGAATAATAATAGGTATCTATGACAATCGCATCCGGAATTTTCTCCGGATAAAATTCATAATATTTAAGAATAACATGGTCAAAGTTGGGCGTGCTGATACAAGTATGAGCCCCCACCTTTGTACCGGTCAGCATATAGAGGTAGGTATCGCCTCCGATATAAAGGATGGTATCGTTTGGATTGATATATTTCATAATGGCCTGGGCTTTATCATGGTACTGGATATGCTCCTGTCGCGTGACTTCGATATCCTTGGCCGGACCAATTCCCACATCATAAAATTCTGTTCCAAGTGTTGTGACAGGTTGTACTGCTGTCATTCTCACGAAGAAAACACGTCCCACAATAATTCCGGTAAATGCAAATATGACCAGTATTGATTCAATAGCCTTTGCTAACTTCAGGTTAGTCGTGACATCCTCATTGATCTCATTATGAAGATCGATAAATCCCACAAGTAGTCCCGGCAACAGCAATCCAAAATTAGCATAAATATCCAGATCGGAAATCCATGAGGTAGCAAGTACAAACAAAATACTCGGGAATAATGCATAGTAATTTAAAATATGTACTTTATGATGCTTTCTGTAAAATACAAGAAGAAAGCATATGGCAAATACAACATAAAAGATAACCCAGTTGATTGAAAAATACTGTGCCTGCATGATGTTATGATAATGTGATACACCTAAAAAAATACAGGCGGCCACAACGAGTAAACACATGATCATACGTATAATTCCCGGTATTTTTTTATTTTTGTATCTTTTTGTTGCAAAATAAAGAATAAGCATGGGAATAATAATAACAAGTATCTCATCACATACATACCATAGACCGCTGAAAAGCTTGTGATTTTTAAACCAGATAGAGGTACTGTGGTCACGGTCCGAATAAATATAAGGCAGGTTTCTGAAAAACTCGCTAAGGCTGACATCTTTAAAAACCAGTATTAAAAAGCAAACAGCAACAAGTGCGATACCACCCAGAAAATAACATAAATTCTTTTTGGAAATATATCCGTCTTTCATCTTCTTGGAAAATAAGATTAACAACAACAGGTATATAAATAATACAACCAGTGTAGGATAAGAAAGAACGCAGCATGCCATCCAGATACCGGCAAAAACCAGGCAGATTTTCTTTTCGGTTTTCAAATAATCCATAAAAGCACAGAGTAACAGGAAAAAGAAAACATAGGCACAAAAACAAAACTCCGGAGACTGGATAAATTTCGGTGTAAAATTGTAAAACATCGAAACCAGCACCAAAGCCAGCATTTTATTGACATACTTAGAAAAAACTTTGTATCCATAGATGGATGCACACAGCTGGATGATTGTGCCGCAGATCCTCATATATACGACAACGCCTGCCGTTGTTGTGGAAAATTTAAAAAACAGATACATAAACGGCAGGGAGAAAACAACCGATGACTGGTGGACAGCCCACATGGTCTTGAACAGCCTGTCCCCCTGCAGATAGCGGTATGCCATTGTAATTTGATAGGATTCATCAATATCCCAGCCATAGTAAATAGATTTGTAAGTACAGTAAAGCGTTATCAGTCCCAAAAAAATAAGAAAGATAATATCGCATGCTTTCCGAAGCTTTGGCTTAGAAGTCCCGGCTGCTACTGTTGATGTGCTCATTTTATATTCCCCTTTAAAACGTATATAGTCATTTAATCAATACTATCTTGCATCATGACATACAATTTTGCAAGCTTTAAAAGTTTAAGATTTGATTATAATTCCGGCATTTATGAAATAAAAAAATCATAAACGACCTATAAACAAAATATAGAGAAATTTATGATTTTTAATCTTGTGCATATGTAATTTTGATATTTTAATCGCAGATGATTTCAAGATAGCCTTTGATATTGGCTTTGTCGATCTTGTCCTGTATACCATCGTTTGGATCATAATATTTGCCATTGTATCCTACCAGATAATGGCTGAAACGTCCAAGATGCTCCATGATGATACAGCATTTGGGAAGCTCGATATCTTTTCCTCTGGTATAAATGATCTTGCCGGAGTGTCTGATGCCGGCATAGTCAAGAGAAGAAACAATTTTTGCCATATTGGCCTGCCATTCACGGCAGTGCATGATGTTGCCTGCTTCTTCAATTGTGATACCTGCAAGCATGGCAAATACGGATTGTCCGCACAGTCCGTCCCAGGGCTGGATCAAAACCTCCATGCTGTCAATTTTGCGGATCGGATTGTCATAAGAATAAGGACTGGATTCCTTATCTGAACCGTCTTTTCCGTTGATGGAAAAGGTAATGGAGTAAAAGTTTTTGGGATACAGGCCTGCAGCCTGAGCATCTGTCAAAGGAATGTTGTAATAGCCATTTTTGATCGGCTCTAAGACGCAGTCAAATTCCTTACCGTTTACTTTTACATGAACCGGAATTTCTCCGATATTGTCTTCACAAACTTCCCATACATTAAAGGGAATTGGAAAATAATTTTTGTTATTTTCTTTGTCTTTTTCAAATCCGCCTTCAAATATATATTCCATTTGATATACCTCCAAGTAGTACTAATGTAAAATTGCGAATTTTAAACAAAATACTTTTGATACCGGATATTTTATTATTCAGCTTCGGTAACAGTCTGTTCTATCAGATTTAAAATGCTTTTAATTGAATTTTTCTGATGGGAATTGCTCATCGCATCAATAAAGATCTTTTTATTGAAATACAATTCGTGAACAGAATCAACTAAAAGCTGGGTTGTAATGTCATCTTCCATGAGAACCTTGGAATAACCCTGTGATTCAAAAGATTTGGCATTTAAAATCTGGTCTCCCCGGCTTCCGGCCATAAGAGGAATTAAGAGATTGGGCTTTTGCAATGCTAAAAGCTCGCAGATTGCATTGGCACCCGCACGGCTTATGACAACATCGGCCATGGCAAAAATATCTTTTAATTCTGCTTTGACATATTCAAACTGTTTGTATCCTCTGGTTGTTAAAAGCATATTGTCAATTTTGTCTTTTCCACAGATGTGAACAACCTGAAAATCCTTTAATAATTCCGGCAAAGCATCTCTGACTGCTTTGTTGACATTGGCTGCACCGAGTGAGCCGCCGATAACCATAATAACAGGAATATTGGCATCAAATCCACACAGATCAAGAGCTGCGATTTTATTACCCTTGGACAACTCTTCACGGATAGGTGAACCTGTCAGTACAGCTTTGTCCTTTGGAAGATACTGCATGGTCTCAGGAAAATTGCAGCAGACCTTTCTGGCTACGGGAATACAGAGCTTGTTGGCAAGTCCGGGTGTCATATCCGATTCATGGATGATGCAGGGAATCTTTAGAGATGCTGCTGCCCTTACCACGGGAACGGAAACATATCCGCCCTTGGAAAAAACAATATCCGGTTTAAGCTCTTTTAATATCCTGCGGGCTTCTGTATAGCCTTTGATCACGCGGAATGGATCAGAAAAATTTTTGGGATCAAGATATCTGCGAAATTTACCTGTGGAAATTCCATAATATGGAATGTCGAAATCAGCGATCAGTCTTGATTCGATACCTTCATAAGACCCGATGTAATGAACTTCATATCCCAATTCCTGTAATCCGGGTAACAGTGCAATATTTGGTGTCACATGACCGGCTGTTCCACCTCCGGTTAAGACAATTTTTTTCATGGTTTATCTCCCTTAGAATAAGCAGAGCTTATTTATATATACGCACTTGATTATATCAAATAGATAACGGTTTTTCCAGCAAAAAAGAGCAGAAGTATAAAAAACTTCTGCTCTAAAATAAGTACAATCCTATTAGATATTTAATAAGCTGCTGAATACTTCCAAAGCACCGTCTGTCTCATGGGCAAGAACACGTTTTGCAAGTACTTTACCAAGCTGTACACCTTCTTGATCAAAGCTGTTGATGTTCCATGTAAAGCCCTGGAACATAACCTTATTTTCGAAGTGTGATAATAAAGCACCAACTGTTTCGGGGGTAAGTTTGTCACCAATGATGATGCTTGAAGGACGGCCGCCTGCAAAGTTTTTATTGTTGTTGTCGTCTTTTTTGCCACATGCAAATGCAACGATCTGTGCTGCAACGTTGGCACACAGCTTCTGCTGGCTTGTGCTTCCCTGAATATCAACATCGGTACCGATCTGGCTGTTTTTGAAGCCGATAAACTGTAACGGAACAATGTCTGTTCCCTGATGTAACAGCTGATAGAAGGAATGCTGTCCGTTGGTACCGGGCTCACCAAAGATGATCGGTCCTGTTACATAATCAACAGGCTCGCCAAAGCGGTTGACGGATTTACCGTTGGATTCCATATCAAGCTGCTGTAAATGAGCGGGGAAACGGCTCAGTGCCTGAGAGTAAGGTAAAACTGCTGTACAAGGATAGCCGAGTACGTTTCTTTCGTAAACGCCGATCAGAGCATCCAGTAAAGCAGGGTTTTTCATCAGATCCTTGTTGGCAGCAAGCTTGTCTGATTCTGCTGCACCCTGTAAGAACTGTGCAAATACTTCGGGACCGAATGCCAGTGATAATACGGCACCGCCAACTGCGGATGAAGAAGAGAAACGGCCTCCGATGTAGTCATCCATAAAGAATGCTGCAAGGTAATCATCGCTCTTAGCTAAGGGAGAAGTCTCACTTGTAACTGCGATCATATGCTTGGAAGCATCAAGACCTGCTTTTTTGAGAGCATCTTTAACAAATGATTCGTTGGTCAGTGTTTCAAGAGTGGTACCTGATTTGGAAACCAGTACGAAAAGTGAATGGGCAACGTCGATAGAATTTAAAACTGCTGCTGCATCATCCGGGTCAACATTGCTGATGAATTTTGCTTCCATCTTGAAGGTATTGTTGGTCTTTGCCCAGTTTTCAAGAGCAAGGTAAATAGCACGGGGACCAAGGTCGGAACCACCGATACCGATCTGAACAACGGTTGTAAATTTTTCACCTGCAGCGTTGGTAATCTCACCTGCATGAACCTTGTTGGCAAATTCTGCAATCTTTTCCTGCTGTGTGGTGTAGAAGGTACGTTTGTCAACGCCGTCTGCTACAACCGCATCGCCAAGCTGACCACGGCACATATGATGTAAAACAAGACGTTTTTCACCGGTATTTACAACCTCTCCGTTGTAAAGAGCTTCAAATTTGTCAACTAACTGAGCTTCGTCAGCTAATGCTGCAAGATCTTTTAAAATTGCATCGTCAACAGCTTTTGCTGCATAATTATAAACCATGCCGCCTGCCATCGGTACGCTGTAAGACTTTGCACGGGTTGCACCGTTTTCACCGGACATTACATCAACCAGATTGACACTTCCTTTTTTAGAAACAAGGCTTTTGTAAGAATCCAGAGTATCCAAGTTGTTCCATTTAACCATGATAGGTTCCTCCTTATATTTGTGGAAAATAATTTATTGTTTACTATAATTATAACCATTTGAAATTATACCGAATAATTGTATTGATTTCAAGGGTACTTCTCTATAGAATATAGTTGGAAAGGGGTTTTGCAGATGATAGTTGATCCGGATGGCATGTTTTATCTGATTATCAAAATTCTGGTATCTGTCGTTATGGTTTGTTTGTTTCCGATATGCGGTATGATCATACGAAAGCGCATGGTCAAAGAAAATGATGATCTGGATATGACGATCACAGGCCGGATTGCCGGTTATCAGGCAGATCTTAACAGCAGGTCACTGCCGGGCTATGGAAGACCGATCATAATATATGAGGATCCATATACAGGCCAGATGGCAAGATTTTTTTCCTTAAAGGATGTCCGCAAAAAGAAGCATCCTGACGGAAGCAGGTATCAGCTTATGTATTCCAGGAAAAAACGCATTGCTTATGAAAAGGAGACAAACAGGGTCAACCATGAACTGATGGTAGCATACTTTGCGATTGGTATTCTTGTTGTAGTTGCAGTGATTGTGCAGATTTTACATGCGGTTGTATAGGGACGGAAATTCCAGGCATACGAGAGGAGAGACAGAATTGAACATTGTAGTATTGGAACAAAACAGCATTGGATTAGATATTGACCTGTCTATTTATGAGGAATTTGGTAATGTAACGTATTATGCAAATACGGTAAATGAAGTGGCAGAGCGGATCAAGGATGCGGACATCGTAATTGCCAACAAGGCAAAATTAAGTGAGGAAAGCTTAAAGGATGCCAAAAATGTAAAGCTGATCTGCGAATTTGCGACCGGCTATGACAATGTAGATATTGAATATTGTAAAAAAAGAGGAATCGGTGTTGCTAACGCTGTGGATTATTCGACACCGGCAGTAGCCCAGCACACATTTGCGATGGCTCTGTACCTGCTTGAGAGACTTCCTTTTTATGATAACTATGTAAAATCCGGCACCTATGCTTCCCAGGACCGTTTCTCCAATTTTGACAGACCGTTTACGGAATTGCAGGGCAAGCGCTGGGGTATCATCGGACTTGGAAACATCGGTAAAAAGGCGGCACAGATTGCAAAAGCATTTAGCTGTGAGGTTGTTTATTATTCCGTGACCGGAAAAAATACCAATACCGATTATCAGAGAGTGGATTTTGATGAGCTTTTAAATACCTGTGATTTTATTTCCGTTCATTGTCCGTTGTCAGACCTGACAAGGGACCTGATCGATTATGAAGCCATGAAAAAAATGAAAAAGACAGCTATTCTCATCAATGTGGCAAGAGGACCGGTTGTCAACAATGCCGATCTGTACCGCGCATTGACAGAGGGCGAGATCTATGCAGCCGGACTTGACGTATTGGAAAAAGAGCCGATCACCGAGGACAATCCGCTCAGCCGGATCAAGGACAGCGAAAAGCTGATCATCACCCCTCATATGGCATGGGCAAGCACCGAAGCAAGAACCAGGCTTGCAAAAGAAGTTTATGAAAATATCAAGGCTTTTATAAATGGAGAAAAAAGAAATATCGTAAATATGTAAGATCCGGATTTTTACAGAAAATATTGATGATAATATTGAGATAAAGTAAATCGGCGCCAGTCATGTGATTGGCGCCGACAACTTGTCTTGGGTTTGGGTTTGTGATTGAATGTGTGTGTTTGGTAAATTCATCTTAACTTTTCTGTATCATAATTCATATTTAAAAGAAAATCAAATCGCAACTAGCACGAAAATAATTCACTTTTATGGGCATTTTGTATAATAAAGGTTGGGAAAAAAGAAAAAATCCCTTTCTTTTCTGTCAGATTGTTCACGGGCACGGGAGTGAATTTGTGAAAAAGCACAAAAACCGGTGATAAAAGAAAATAAAAATTAGAAGAAATGTAAGAAATTAAAAAAATGACACTTGTCAGTTTGTTTGGGAAAAGATAAACTAAAGAAAGTAAAAAGAAATAGACCGGAGGACAATATGAGTAGCGAAATCAGAGACATTAATCTGGCTCCCGGTGGGGAACAGAAAATAGAATGGGTAAAAAGAAACTGTGATCTGCTCCGTACCCTGGAGGCAGAATTTGAAAAGACAAAACCGTTTACCGGAAAGAAAATTGCTTTATCCGTACACCTGGAAGCAAAAACCGCATATCTTTGCAAGGTATTGAAAGCAGGCGGAGCTGAAATGTATGTGACAGGCTCCAATCCGTTGTCCACACAGGATGATGTGGCAGCAGCTTTGGTGGCAGCAGGTCTTGAAGTTCATGCGTGGTATGATGCAACAGATGAAGAATACAATCACCATATCAGAGAAGTTTTAAAGATTGGTCCCAACATCATCATTGATGACGGCGGGGATCTTGTTAATATGATGCACACGGAGTTTACCGATCTGATTCCTGAAGTGATCGGTGGCTGTGAAGAGACAACAACCGGTATTATCCGGTTAGAGGCTATGAACAAAGCCGGAAAGCTCAAGTTCCCAATGGTTCGTGTCAACAATGCGCAGTGCAAGCATTTCTTTGATAACCGCTATGGTACAGGCCAGTCTGTATGGGATGGCATCAACCGTACCACCAATCTGATTGTTGCCGGCAAAATAGTCGTTGTAGCCGGATACGGCTGGTGTGGTAAAGGAACTGCCATGCGTGCCAAAGGACTTGGCGCCAGAGTCATTGTCACAGAAATTGATCCGGTTAAGGCAATCGAAGCCGTTATGGATGGATTTGATGTTATGCCGATGAAAGAAGCAGCTAAATACGGTGATTTCTTTGTAACCGTAACCGGCTGTGACAAAGTCATTGATGAAGAAGATTTCATGGAAATGAAAGATGGCGCAATCCTTTGCAACGCCGGACATTTTGACTGTGAGATCGATATGGCAAGACTTCGTGAAATTGCCGTTTCATCCAAAGAAATGAGAAAAAATATTATGGGATACACCTTATCCAATGGACATACCCTTTGCGTATTGGGCGAAGGACGTCTGGTCAATCTGGCCTGCGGCGACGGACATCCCGCTGAGATCATGGATATGAGCTTTGCTATTCAGGCACTTTCAGCTAAATACCTTGTAGAAAAAGGTGCCGGTCTGACCGAGAAGCTCATCGATGTTCCGGAAGAGGTTGACCGCGATGTAGCTGTCCGCAAGCTGAATTTCTTAGGTAAACAGATTGATGTTCTGACACCGGAGCAGGAGAAATATCTGTACGGCTGATGGAGTGTTGATAAAGATATAAATATTGGTAATTTGAATTAAGAAAAATAAATTGAAAAAAGATGAATCAATGGGTAATCAGGGATTCATCTTTTTTGTTTTTATTTCAGAAATTTCTCTTTAAATTCTTTCTCTGAAATATCAAGTTCTTTTGTAGCTCTTTCAATAGTCAAAGAACCATCTTTGACCAATTTTGCAAGTAAACGATATCTTTCTTCTTTAGCTTCTTCTCTTACTGTTTTGCATGCTTCTTCCACTTCTTCGTCGATATATTCTCCCCATGTCATATACTGATTCCTCCCATATGCTGATTCTTTGATCTTGGTCACATATTTGTGAAGCTCCTGTGTCAGTGGTGTGGTGGCGTTTTCCTGTGTGCTGTTCTGGATGTATTTGAGAAGGGCACAAAGCTCGGTATCATCCGGTATAGCTGTTTTGATTGGATCATTGTGGGCATTGCTGGTGTTTGGCAATAAACCTGAAGCATTGAAAGTATGTGTTTCCGCAGACTTTGTGATGAAATAATAAAAATCCAGTCCGTCTGGATATGGAATGGAAGTATCCTCTTCACACATATTGTGAAAATGATACTGCATCTGATCTCTGCCAAAGGGATCATAGTCTAAAATGTTGATTACACATAAGTCCGGAAGCTTATTAAAGTTGTTTTCACCGGATTTTAAATTGTTGGAATCAATTTTAGCCTGACTGAAACGGTTCCGCCTGATCAGATTATCCCGGTTTTGATGATGAGGTTCAAAATCATAGATCTTGTCCGGAAGATCTGATTCTGCAGGTACATGATCAAATGCCTGCATTTCCACATCCATACGGATGCCGCGGTGGACGGTAGAATTGCCCAAAACAATTTTTTCGGCATGGACACGTACATAGCGAACCTTTTGATGCAGAAGTCCCTCTGCCAGCAGACGACCGTAGACCGGACCTGCCTCCAGATCGGATGCCATAGCCATCACCAGATAGTTGTCAATCAAATCTAAATCTTCAAATCTCTTTTTACTCATAATACTCCTTCCTGTCGGCCGGGCCATGAGTAAAAGAGTATATGAAATAATAAGCCCGCCAACATATATTGTAGATTTCCAGGTGAAAAATGTTGGCGAATGCCAAGATATTGCTGAAGATATGATATACAGCAGATGTTTTCACTTAAGATAGTTGAAGTATAAATGAAATAATAATCAGAGTCAATACATAAAACAAAAAAATATAAACGAATTATCGATAACCATAAAAGTATAAATTTTAGAAGAATGTGAAAATATTAAATATAATTATTACCAATTTACAATAGACAAAAATATTGCAATTTGATATAATCAGCACATCAAATATTCTTGATCAATTCGATCAACATTTCCAATTAACAATCTAATTAAGAAAACAGATACCGGCTCAAGCTATGTAATTTTATATATTTTACATATTGCTCTCTCTCTCTATCTGTTTTCTGTCTCTAACAAAAGAAAGGATCATATCTATGCAATCAAATCACATCATCACATCTTTAGACGAAGCAACCGGTCCCATTCAGATTCCCATGACCAATGACTACCTGTTCCGGGCACTTTTACAGAAAAACAATCATGTATTAAAAGGGCTGATCTGCTCATTGCTGCATTTAAAATTAGATGCAGTCATTTCAGTGGAAATCCTGAACCCCATCGTATTGGGAGAACAGATTGACAACAAAGATTTTATAATGGATATCCGGTGTCTTTTAAATGACAATACGATCATCAATCTGGAAATGCAGGTGGTAAACCAGAGAAACTGGACGGATCGTTCACTTAGTTATCTGTGCCGCTCCTTTGACAATCTGGAAACAGGGCAGGATTATGTACAGACAAAATCAGCGGTCCAGATTGGTATTCTGGACTTTACCCTGTTTCCGGACAGCCTGGAATTTTATGCTACATATATGATGACGAACATCAAAAATCAGAGAATCTACAGTAGTAAACTACGGCTTTCTGTGCTAGACTTAACGCATATAGACCTTGCAACAGAGGAGGACCGGAAGTACCATATAGACTACTGGGCATCCCTTTTTAAGGCAACGACATGGGAGGAGATCAAGATGCTTGCACAAAAAGACGGAATGATAAAAGAAGCAACCGATACGATTATTCAGCTTACGCGGGATGAACAGATCCGCCAGCGTTGCGAAGCAAGGGCTGATTATCTGCGCTGGCAGAAAATAGAAGAGAATTATAAAAAAGAGCTGGAAGAAAAGAATAAACAGCTGATAAAAGAAAATAAGGAAAAAGACGCTCTGATTGCCGAACTCAAACGACAACTACAACAACAAACAGCCTCTGCAGAACAGTAAACTAATATACACATCATATATTATATTTACATTATCCGGAGAAAACCAATGAAGCCAAAAAATACACTTATTGTAGTGAAGGATATTGAAAAATCGAAGGAATACTATCACAATCTGTTCGGGCTTGATCCGATACCGGACAATGGTGGGAGCATAATCCAGACAGAAATCTGATAGAAGTCGGAACACCGGCCGGTTGATCTAAAAAGAAAGCCGTCATCAGGGTTATTCCTGATGGCGGCTTTCATGTGTATATCCATAACATACAATAGATAAAATAAAAAAATTAACGCTTTTCGATAATTTATTGTTGACAAATGAAAATATCAGCATATAATAAGATTAACGATAAACATTAATTAATTATTTTTATCACTCAAAAATATCTATTAAATGATATCTGTCCGGAACAATATACTAGGCAGAAGCAATGAATGATTATGGAGGATTTAAGATGAGAGAACAGGCAATTCAAAAAATTAACGGTATGGGCAAGGTCGGAGGAATCCTGATTTTGATCGCAAAAATTTTATTTGGCATCGCTTTAGCCCTGTCAATGATTGGAACAATTGTTATGATATGCATTCCAAGAGATTTTATAAGATTACAGGGATCGACAAGTGGCACCGTTATTATCAATATGGATGCTGTTGGCAGAGAGCTGACAGATGAAGAAAGAGATAATATCAATAATGGAAAAACCTTTGACGGCGATACATTTACCTATGAATTAAATGCCAACCAACTGACTTTGGACCAGTTTTCTGCAGAAGGTAATACCATTCAGATCAGTTCCACAGGAACATTGACAGACAGCGTCAGCTTACGTGACTTTGGATATGTTCTGGTTACAGCGGTCATTACAATAGCAATGACCCTGGTATCCCTTTTCTTTGCGGGATTTTTATGCAAGGCATTCAAAGAATGTCAGTCTCCATTTGAGGAAACTGTCATCAAAAAAATGCGCGGCTTTGCGTATTCCCTTATTCCATGGGTAATACTGAACAGCATATCAGAATCTATGACCGATTCCCTTTTAAATGGTAAATTAAACGTTCAGGTATCCCTTGATATTACCATGCTGATTATCGTTCTGATCATTCTGGCTTTAGTATACATTTTCCAATATGGAGCCATGCTGCAGCAGGAATCCGATGAGACATTATAAGATAGAAGGTGCTAAATTATGGGAAAAATAATACTTCGATTAGATCGTGTCATGGCAGACCGTAAAATTACACTCAAAGACCTTTCCGAAAAAGTAGGCGTCAGCAATGTCAACCTTTCCAAAATGAAAACAGGAAAAATCAGTGCCATCCGTTTTTCCACACTGGAAGCAATCTGCGAAGCCCTTGACTGCCAGCCCGGAGACATCCTGGAATACGCCCCTGCAGACAACAACACAACCGACACCCCAAATACATAATCCCCAATACTTAATTACAAAAAAGAATACTCAAAATCAAGTTCCCAGCACGCTCAATGCAAGCCCCGCTTGCGAGAGCGTGCGACAAATCTTTAAAGACAATTACCAATCATCAACATCTTATGAGCAAAATACGCCATAAAAACCATAAAGATGGTTCTTTTTAATAAAGCCAAGAAGCAGCAAATCTCCCGGCGTCCGGTGTCTCTTCTTAAAAAAGCCACATTTTACATACCTCACCCACATTAAACAACAAATATTTATCGCAAAACAATAAAAACATATTGACTCAACACAAATCCAATACTATAATAACACCAAGCCAGCAAAAAACATTATCACCAACATTATCAACATTATCAACATTATCAAACCGGGCACCATCAACAATATTATCAACGATGATACCAACAACCCAACCATATCATCACATTTTTGGAGGAACAAACATGAGTCAAAAAGGATTAGCCAATTCTCTCAAAGCAATCATAACCGGATTGGCCATTTGCGGACTATTAATCTACTTTTATTTCGTACCCGTATGGGGAAAAGCGCTGACCGCTGATTTCCCACAATATGAAAATGCATACTGGCCCTGGCTTATCATACTGTGGATCAGCGCCCTGCCCTGTTACCTTGTGCTGATCTGTGGCTGGAAGGTTGCATCCGAAATCGGAAGGGACAATTCCTTTTCCGACATCAATGCAAAGATGCTTAAAAACATCGCATTCCTTACCGCCATCGATTCCATCTACATATTTATTGCCGGAGGCATCATGTTTGCATTGAACATGAGCACGGGAATGGTAGAAATACTGATTTTATTCCTTGTATTTGCAGGAACGGCTGTTACCGTTGCGGCTGCGGCATTATCACATCTGGTATACAAGGCAGCAGCCATGAAGGAAGAAAATGATCTGACGATTTAATAACCGGGAGGCATAAGATGATAGTAATTAATATTGATGTCATGTTGGCCAAAAGAAAAATGAAAGTTTCCGATCTGGCAGATCAGGTCGGTATCACATTAGCCAATATGTCAGTACTGAAAAACGGAAAGGCCAAAGCAATCCGGGTAGAAACACTGGATAAAATATGTAAGGCCTTAAACTGCCAGCCCGGAGATATTCTGGAATGGCAGGATGACAAAAATGAGCAGGAAATGAAGTAAGGGAGGAATTCGATATGCCGGAAATAAATGAAACAACAAACAACGGAGCATTTTATCTAAACAACACCGTAGAGCCGCCGCGAATCACAAAGTACACCGAAATGATCAACTCATTTAAACCATATGGAATCAGTTGCTTATTATATGGCATTTTGTTTATCATCAGCCTGTACAAAGGATTTCACGGAATCAGCATGCCGGTTTTATGTCTTGCGACCATCATCGGACTGTATTTTATTATGAAAAAACTTGGCATTGCATCCAAAAAGACAGACTGGTTTTACATGACAGGCATTGAACTGCTTGGTATCAGCTGCTTTCTGACAGGCGATATGACACTGGTATTTTTCAACGTATGCGGAATTGTGTTGCTGATCATCAGCTTTTTGCTTTCCCGTTTCTGCGATACATCCGGATGGGGATTTCCCAAGTATTTAAAAGAGCTTATCAACGGTATTTTTGTTCCGGTCTCTTACCTTGACGGATTTTTCAAGTCGCTGGGACACTATTTTTCAAAAAAAGAAGAAAAAGAAAATTCCAAGGCAAAATATGTCTGGATTGGTGTTTTGATGGGTGTTCCCTTTGTACTGATCGTGACAGCACTTTTAGTCAGTGCAGACGCGGTATTTGGAAACATATTTAAAAATCTGTTTTCAAATATCCGGTTTCCCCAAAGACCTGTGTGGCTTGTCATTCTGATCCTGATCGGCATTCCCGGCACATTTGGCTTGCTGGGTTACTTCGCAGATGAAAAAATATCCGGTGAAGTAAAAGAGCAGCGTACCTGGGAACCGCTCATTGCAATCACTTTTTTAGTATTTTCAACAGTCGTTTATCTGATCTTTAGTATGATCCAGATCAAATACTTATTTATCGGCGGATTTACCCTTCCCGAGGGATATACCTATGCGACCTACGCCCGCGAAGGATTTTACCAGCTTTTGGCAGTCTGCCTGATCAACCTGATCGTATTATTTGTATGCATCGGAAAGTTCCGTGAAAATCTCATATTAAAAACGGAATTGACGGTTTTCTCGGTTTGTACCTATATTATGCTGTTTTCAAGCCTTCTTCGTATGGTATTATATGTAAAAGTATACCAGCTTACGTACCTGAGACTTCTGACCTTATGGGGACTTCTGGTTATCGGAATTGTCCTGATCGGATGTCTGGTCACCATCTGGAAAAATCAATTTCCGCTGTTTTCCTATGCGATGGCAGTGGTTGCTGTTTTGTATCTTGCCCTGTCCTTTGCCCGCCCGGGATATGTCATTGCAAAATACAATCTGACAGATACCGGCAAAGAGATACAGACCGACTACAATTATATAGTAGATTTAAATTCCGACGCCGTATCCGTTTATCTGCAGAGCCCGCAGTTTGACAAAAAACAGGTATCGGAATATAAAGAATATAAAATAGAATCGTACCGGCAGTCAGCCGATGAAATGGGGATCACGGATTTTAACCTTTCCTACTATCGTACCGGAAGGCTGATCAGAAAAGTATACCGAACGGAGGAATAAATATGTTTTATGTACCGGATGGAACACAGATTTGCGGATTTTATGAATGTGAGGATTGCAGCAACCGTTTTTTAGACCTAAAGATCGGACCAAAGATAGTTTGCCCTTATTGCGGAGAAACACCGGATATGGAGATCGGCCCGGATGAAGAAATGCCAAAGGCAAGAGAGGCCGCAAAGCTTCTTCAGGTAGTCGAGGGAGAGGATGTTGAAAAGTTTGACACGCTTTTAAGCCTTGCCGTTACCGGCGGCGACTACGAATGGCTGTAATCGGACAATAAATTTTTTCTAAAAAGTATAATATTACTCTTAATTGCATGGACATATTTTGGATAAAGTATCATAATGCACATAGAAACTGTTTCTATTTTATTTGACGAAACAGCTGGTTTATTCAACCGAGTGAGTAATCAAGAGAGTAATCGAGCAAGTAAATCGGATGGCTGCAGGATGGCAATCGCTGTCCGGGTCTATATCGAAAAGATATAAGAGGGTGAGAGAGTGGAAAAAGAAAAAAAGCAGCTTTCCTTAAATACGAAGATCATCATTGCCTGCTTTATCATGGTTATTATCCCCAATATTTTGATCCTGTGCTCCCTTATGGCGATCAAAGGATATTTTGAAGCGACAATGGGAGCAGCCTTTCATGACCGTGTGGATCCGGGGATTTTAAAGTTTTTCATGATCGATACCCTGCTTTGTGTACTGGTTATTCTGGTCGGTTCCATGTTTATCATGCGCAGGTATGTTTACAGGGAGATCATCAAGCCGATCTCCGAGCTCAATGTCGCCATGAAAAAGATAGCCGATGGTAACTTAGATTACCGTATGAATGCAAAATATGGAAGTGAAATGGGTGAGGTCTTCAAAAACTATGAAGATATGCGGCTGCGGCTAAAAGAATCCACGACGGAAATGATGGAAAACGAAGAGCACAACCGAGAGCTTGTGAGCAACATTTCCCATGATCTGAAGACACCGATCACCTCTATCAAAGGCTATGTCGAGGGTATTATGGACGGCGTTGCCGATACTCCCGAAAAAATGGACCGTTATATCAAGACGATCTACAACAAGGCCAACGATATGGACAGGCTGATCAACGAGCTTACCATCTACTCCAAGATTGACAATAACCGCATCCTGTACAATTTCCAGCGTATCAACATCAGCGATTATTTCAGCGACTGTGTTGAGGAGGTCGGACTGGATCTGGAATCCAAAAATATCAAGCTCAATTTTGACAATCTGGTACCGGACGATACGATCGTGATTGCGGATCCGGAGCAGATGAAGCGCGTCATCAATAATATCATCGGAAACAGCGTAAAATACATGGACAAGGATCCGTCCAAGGGACAGGGTATGATCGAGATCCGGCTGTTGGATGATGTCGATTCGATCCGTATCGAGATCGAGGACAATGGAAGAGGCATTGCCGCCAAGGATCTGGGACGTATTTTCGAGCGTTTCTACCGGACCGATTCATCGAGAAATTCTTCCCGCGGAGGAAGCGGCATCGGATTATCCATTGTTAAAAAGATCATTGAAGATCACGGCGGTTATATATGGGCGACCAGTAAAGAAGGCGAAGGAACCTGTATGCACTTTGTTTTAAGAAAGTATAAAGAGGTGGAAAAAAATGAGTAAGATTTTGATTATAGAAGATGAAGAAGCCATTGCGGATCTGGAAAAGGACTATCTGGAAATGAGTGGCTATGAGGTACTCATTGAAAATGACGGTACAAAGGGACTGGAGGCTGCATTAAAAGAAAATATTGATCTTTTGGTACTGGACCTGATGCTTCCCGGTGTCGACGGATATGAAATCTGTAAAAAAGTAAGAGAAGTAAAAAACATTCCGATTTTGATGGTTTCAGCCAAAAAAGATGATATCGACAAGATCCGCGGTCTTGGACTGGGTGCAGACGATTATATGACCAAGCCGTTTAGCCCAAGTGAGCTGGTGGCAAGAGTAAAGGCACATCTGTCCCGTTATGAAAGACTGGTCGGTTCGTCACAAAAAGCCAATGATGTCATCGAGATCCGCGGTCTCAAGATTGATAAAACAGCCAGAAGAGTATTTGTCAACGGCGAGGAAAAGATCTTTACGACCAAGGAATTTGATCTTCTGACCTTCCTTGCGGAAAATCCAAATCACGTATTTACCAAGGATGAGCTGTTCCGTGAAATCTGGGATATGGAATCTATCGGAGATATCGCGACGGTAACTGTCCACATCAAAAAGATCCGTGAAAAAATTGAGTATGATACATCAAAGCCTCAGTATATAGAGACAATATGGGGTGTTGGTTACAGGTTTAAAGTATGATGCAGACAGAGATTCTTTTTGAAGATAAAGACATTCTGGTATGCTACAAGCCGGCAGGCATTGCCACCCAGACCGGTGGATTTGCTGCCATGGATGTTGTATCAGAGCTGAAAAATTACCTGTCAGCCAAGGGACAGGCAGATCCCTTTGTCGGAGTGATCCAGCGTCTGGACCAGCCGGTCGAAGGCGTCCTTGTCTTTGGTAAAAATAAAAAGGCGACAGCCGCACTCAATAAGCAGCTGACACACAATGAGATAAAAAAGGAATATCTGACAGCAGTATTTGTCAAAACAGAGGATAAACCGACTGATTCCTTCTGGAAGGAAAAAGACGAATATCCTCTGCACAGTAAGACGGTGCTAACGGATTATCTGGTAAAGGATGCCAGGACAAATACCTCTTATGTCGTAGAGAATCCCGCATCTTCCGCGGATGCCAAAAAAGCAGAGCTGACATACACGATTCTGCAAAAAGAAAAAGTCGAAGGCGGTATGATCCTTTACGTCCGGATTTTTCTGCACACCGGAAGACATCATCAGATCCGTGTCCAGTTTGCACATGCTGACATGCCTCTTTTAGGAGACAGAAAATATGGCACAGAGGCATCGCAAAAGCTGAGCGATGCACTTTCTGTCAGGGATGTGGCACTCTGTGCGCAGACCCTGCGGTTTAAGCATCCGGTCACAGGAAAAAAGCAGGAGTTTTCTGTTAAACCCCACAAACCGGTTTTACAAAAAATAACAGAATGATCTTTCTTACTATATAGAATAAAAGAAAATCTATTTCCCATACTATCAAAAGGTGATGGTATGGGATCTTTTTATGAGGATGTAAAAAAACATCAGAACGAAATCTGTTTTTTTCTGGCCGGCGTTGGAATTTTCCTGTTTATAAAATATGTGATCGTATATATTATGCCCTTTGTGATTGCCGGAATATATGTATTTTTACTTCGGAAGCCTTTGGATTTTCTTCATAAAAAACTGAAGATGGGCAGAGGCTTTCTGGCCGGAATGTCTTTATTTTTCCTGTTTTTGCTGCTGGGTATTCTTGTCTGGTATGCCGGAGGAGCATTTTTTTGCCGGTTAAAACAAATTGTTCCGGATCTTACGGTATATAAAAAAGATGTTTTTTTGTTTGTACACAAATGCTGTGATTCGGTGGAAGAAAATTTCGGTATAGATGCGGTTTTTGTCGAAAACATGGTTCGGAGGCGTATCAATCTGGCGTTGAGCAGCATGGAAAAGGATCTGCTTCCACAGCTTCTGGGGCGGACCTTTTTATATGGTAAAACTTTATTTGCGGCATTTATGTTTATACTTTCTACCTTGATCGCAGCAATTTTATTTGCACAGGATTATGAGCGTATCATAAAAAAGGCACAGGCAGTTCCGCTTTTGCGGGAAGCAAAGCAGCTTTTAAAACAGCTTTTAACCGCAGTCTTAAAATATGTCCGGGCGCAGATCGAGATCATGGCGATCATCAGTATCATTTGTTTTCCGGTATTTTTATTCAATGCATATTCCTATGCCTTCTTATGGGCTTTTGTGACCGGGTTTTTAGATATGCTGCCCTTTATCGGGACAGCGATGGTCTTTTTTCCGCTCGCTTTTTTTCATATTGTAAAGGGACAGCTTCGCACAGCTCTTGTGTTTCTGACGGCTTTTGCAATCACATCCATCGCAAGGGAGGTTCTTGAGCCAAAGCTGATCGGGAAAAGAATGGGTGTCTGGCCGATCGGTATTCTGGTATCCGTTTATGTCGGCGTAAAGGTCTTTGGCGTGGGTGGTGTCTTATGGGGACCTTTATACCTGCTTATCCTGTTTGAATTGTACAAGCGCATTTACCCATGCCGGGATTGCCGGGACGGGCTTTGTGATTGACAAATACAGGTATTGTGCATAAAATGGAACTGATTAGGCTGTGCAATATAGATTGGCGGCTTATGCGCATTTTTAGGTACAAAACAGGATCAGAAAGGGAAAGAAAAATGGCTGATAAAAAATTTGTAGAAGCTATTACAGCTATGGAAGATGATTTTGCACAATGGTATACAGACGTTGTTAAAAAAGCAGAATTGATGGATTACACAAGTGTTAAGGGATGCATGGTGTTTAAGCCTGCAGGATATGCGATCTGGGAGCTGATTCAAAAGCAGCTGGATGCTCGTTTCAAGGAAGCAGGAGTTGAAAATGTATATCTGCCGATGTTCATTCCGGAAAGCCTGTTACAAAAAGAAAAGGATCACGTTGAAGGATTTGCGCCGGAGGTTGCATGGGTCACACACGGCGGTCTGCAGCCTTTACAGGAAAAGCTTTGTGTAAGACCTACATCCGAGACTTTATTCTGTGATTTTTATAAAAATGATATTCATTCATACAGAGATCTGCCCAAGGTATACAACCAGTGGTGTTCCGTTGTACGTTGGGAAAAAGAAACCAGACCCTTCTTACGCAGTCGTGAGTTTTTATGGCAGGAAGGTCATACAGCCCATGCAACTGCTGAAGAAGCAGAGGCGCGTACGATCCAGATGTTAAATTTATATGCAAAATTCTGTGAGGAGGTTTTGGCGATCCCGGTTATCAAGGGTAAAAAGACCGACAAGGAAAAATTCGCCGGAGCAGAATCTACCTATACGATCGAAGCTCTGATGCATGACGGCAAAGCACTGCAGTCCGGTACCAGCCACAACTTCGGTGACGGTTTTGCAAAGGCATTCGGTATTCAGTTTACAGATAAGGACAATACCTTAAAATATGTTCATCAGACCTCCTGGGGTATGACAACCCGTCTGATCGGTGCCGTTATCATGGTACACGGTGACAATTCCGGTCTGGTTATGCCGCCCAGAGTTGCTCCGACACAGGTTATGATCATTCCGATCCAGCAGAAAAAAGAAGGCGTGCTGGACAAGGCTTATGAATTGAAGGAGCGTCTGAGCAAGGTTCATGACAGCAACCTCAGAGTAAAGGTTGACGATTCCGACAAGAGCCCCGGCTGGAAGTTTTCCGAATGTGAGATGCGCGGTATTCCGGTCCGTGTGGAGATCGGTCCCAAGGATATCGAAGCAGGCAAATGTGTACTGGTTCGTCGTGATACCAGAGAAAAGATCGAGTGTTCTTTGGATCAGGTTGAGGAAGAAGTACTCAAATTACTGAACCTGATGCAGTCAGAAATGCTGGAAAGAGCAAGAGCACACAGAGACAGTCATACATATGTTTCCAAAAATATGGATGAGTTTGAAAAGATCTTCAATGAAAAATCAGGCTTCGTAAAAGCTATGTGGTGCGGCAATCAGGAATGTGAAGATGCCATCAAGGAAAAGCTGGCGGTTACCAGCCGCTGCATGCCGTTTGAGCAGGAGACGATCACCGATACCTGCGTCTGCTGTGGCAAGCCTGCGACCAAGATGGTTTACTGGGGCAGAGCTTATTAAAAGCATAATGCAATCTGAAATCAAACATAATAAGTAATTTCAAGGAAAAGAGGCATATATCATTATGAATATTTTGGTTATTAACTGTGGTAGTTCATCACTGAAATATCAGTTAATCGACAGTGAAAGTGAAAAGGTACTGGCAAAGGGCCTGTGTGAAAGAATCGGTATCAACAAAAGTGCCATCACACATCAGCCCGCAGGCGGAGAAAAGGTGACCACCCAGATCCCGATGCCGGATCATACAGCCGCTGTCAAATATGTGATCCAGAAGCTGACAGATCCCGAAGTCGGTGTAGTAAAATCCCTGGACGAGATCGGGGCAGTCGGACACCGTATCGTACACGGCGGTGAAAAGTTTGCAAGCAGTGTTGTGATCGATGATGAAGTGATCAAGGCAGTTACCGAGTGCAATGACCTTGCACCCCTGCACAATCCCGCCAACCTGATCGGTATCAATTCCTGCAGGACGATCATGCCCGATGTGCCGATGGTTGCCGTATTTGATACAGCCTTCCATCAGACAATGGAAAAGAAAGCATACCTGTATGGTCTGCCTTATGAATATTATGAAAAATACAAGATCCGCCGTTATGGATTCCACGGTACAAGCCATGATTTTGTCAGCAAACGTGCTGCCGAGATCCTTGGTAAAAAACGTGAGGATTTAAAGATCATCGTTTGTCACTTAGGAAACGGAGCTTCCGTATCCGCTGTTAAATATGGTAAATGTGTGGATACCTCCATGGGACTTACTCCTTTGGAAGGTCTGATCATGGGAACAAGATCCGGCGATCTGGATCCGGCGATCATCAGCTTTATCGCCCAGAAGGAAGGCTTAACCGCACAGGAGGTTGTGGATATCTGCAATAAAAAATCCGGTGTACTCGGTTTATCCTGCTTATCAAGCGATTTCCGTGATCTTGGAAATGCCGCTGATGCCGGAGATGAAAAAGCCAAAACTGCTTTGGAGACATGGTCATACCGTGTTGCAAAATATGTCGGTGCCTATGCGGCAGCCATGAATGGCGTAGATCTTATCGTATTTACAGCCGGTGTCGGTGAAAACAATTTTGCAGCAAGAGAAGCTATCTGTGAATATTTAGGTTACCTTGGAGTAACACTTGATAAAGTAGCAAATGAGATCCGCGGTGAGGAAGTGACAATTTCCACACCTGACAGCAAGACCTGCGTTATGGTTGTTCCGACCAACGAAGAGCTTGCAATCGCAAGAGAAACAGTACGTCTGGTTTCTAAATAAGAAGCCGGTTATTTGGAGAGTATATGATCGATCAGTTTTTAAGAGGGTTAGTAACCAAAAAATTTAAAATCAAAAAGTTTGAGATCGGCTTTTTGGATCTTCTGCTTATTATCTTTGCAACTGTTTTCGGTTGCTCGATCCGTTATGCTTTGCGCAACGTGGTTGCCGGAGATTACAAGATGTTTTTTGAGCCGTGGGTTGCTACGCTGCGTGAAGCAGGCGGCGGCTTTCAGGGGCTCAGTGCCGAATTTGAATATGTGGATTATACAACCCCCTATCTTCTGATCTTATCCTTTATCAGTATCTGTCCGTTTTTTAATACATTGATCCTGATGAAAATGGTCTCCGTTTTCTTTGATTTTGTAGCGGCGATCGCAGTCGGATTTATTGTATATGAAATGACGGATAAAAAGCAGAGCGGTTATATGGCATATGCGGTGATGCTTTTTGTACCGACGATCGTTGCCAACGGAGCTATGTGGGCGCAGTGTGACATCATCTTTACAAGCTTTGTCATGCTTTCACTGCTTTTTATGCTAAAGGACAAGCCCCGCGTATCGCTGATCTTTTACGGCATTGCTTTTGCCTTTAAGCTGCAGACTCTGTTTATTGCGCCGCTTTATGTGCTCTTATGGGTCAAAAAGAAAATGAAGATCCAGCACTTTTTGTGGCTTCCGATCATGTATTTTATCGGCATCATTCCTTCGTGGATCGCAGGTAAAAACCTCTGGGAGCTTCTGACGGTTTATCTGTTCCAGGCCAACGGAGAAATGGATATTTACAAATTGTCCCATAAATTTCCGAATGTTTACCAGATCATCGGAACCGACAGCTTTTTAAGAGAATACGCGGATGCCGGGATCTATTTTACCCTGGCGGTATTGATGGTACTCATGTATTATATTGCCCGGAAAAACTTTACCTTTACCAAGGATCTGATCATCCGGATGGGAATGTTTTTTGTCATGGTTGTTGTCTTCTTCCTGCCGCACATGCATGAAAGATACGGCATCCTTGCAGATGTACTGTCTGTTATTGTAGCATTCTCCAATCCCAGGAAATTTTATGTGCCGTTAATTGCGATCGGCTGTTCCTTTGCCGGTTATACCATGTATCTGGCACAGCAGACGGTGATCCCTCTGTCCGTTTATGCAATCCTGTATGCAGGGCTTATGATCGATCTTGGAATTGGCATTTATAAAGAAATCAACCAAAAAGGAGAGGTAGCAGATGCTGTTTAATTCCTATAGCTTTATGTTATTTTTCCCAATTGTATTGTGCATTTATTTTGTGATTCCGAAAAAAGCTCGCCACCTATGGCTTTTAGTGGCGAGCTACTATTTTTATATGGGATGGAATGCAAAATATGCACTGCTCATTGCTGCTTCCACGATCATTACATATCTTGGAGGCCTGTTTATTGCGCGCAGAAAAGAAAAAAAGAAATGGTGTCTGATCGGTGTTATCTGCATCAACCTGCTGATCTTGTTTTTCTTTAAATACTATGATTTTGCACTCGACAATATCAACCGGATCCTGTCCTTTGCCGGGGCAGGTATGATCCGGAGAAAATTTGACGTCCTGCTGCCGGTAGGAATTTCCTTTTATACCTTTCAGGCTCTGGGCTACATCATCGATGTCTACAGAGGCACGATACAGGCTGAGAAAAATTTCTTCCGCTATGCGTTGTTTGTATCCTTTTTCCCGCAGCTCGTGGCAGGCCCGATCGAACGCTCCGGCAACCTCTTGCGGCAGATTGATCATATAGAAGAGATCCATCTTTTTTCCTATAAAAGGATTACCGAAGGCGCTGTCCTGATGCTCTGGGGATACTTTTTAAAAATGGTCATTGCAGACCGCGTATCCATTGTCGTGGATACCGTTTACAATTCCTACTGGATGTACGGCTCCACCGAGCTTGTCATTGCCTCTGTCCTCTTTGCGATCCAGATCTACTGTGACTTTGCAAGCTACTCCCAGATTGCGATCGGAGCAGCTAAGATCATGGGCTTTGACCTGATGGAAAACTTCAATACCCCTTATTTTGCAAGCTCGATCAAAGACTTCTGGCGCAGATGGCACATTTCCCTAAGCACATGGCTGAGAGACTATATCTACATACCGCTTGGAGGAAGCCGCTGCTCTAAGCTCAAAAAATATCGTAACCTTATGCTGACCTTCCTGATCAGCGGTCTTTGGCATGGAGCCAACTGGACCTATGTTATCTGGGGAGGCATACACGGACTTTATCAGGTGATCGAAGACGCGACAACACCTGTCCGGGAAAAAATCGTCAAAAAATATCAGATGCGTACCGATAATTTCAGCTGCCGCTTCGGCAAAATCGCCCTGACCTTCATCCTTACCGATTTTGCCTGGATCTTTTTCAGAGCCAACCACGTATCCGATGCCTTTACCATCATTGCCCGGATCTTTACAAAAGCCAACCCATGGATCCTCTTTGACGGTTCCATATATGATATTTTACTGCCGGTCAACGAAGTACATATCCTGATCATCGCACTGGTGATCCTATTCCTCGTAGACCTGATCCGCTACAAAAAAAACCTCACCCTGGCAGGATTTTTAAACAACCAAAACCTCTGGTTCCGCTACGCCGTAATCTTTGCACTCCTGTTTTTCATCCTGATATACGGCCAATACGGTCCCGGTTTCAGCGCCAAACAATTTATATACTTCCAATTTTAATTGATTGAATTGCAATCGCTGCCTTACGTACCGCTACTGCGAAGTCTATAGTGCGAACGGCCTGCGGTGATAGTAATAATCCCTGTCGGCGGCGTCCGTCTTAACAAATAATGCTCCGCCCACCCAGTTTGAAAGGACAAAATTTCAATGCAGGAAAACTCCCATCCCAACAGACTAAAAAACCCCATATTGAAAACCCTCACCTTCCTAATCCTCCTCGCCGTCTTATTTGCAGCCTTCTACCACACCCTGCAATACCGCTTTTCCGATGAAGACGGCATCGAAGGCATCCAACAGTTCTACAAGCAGAAGGAAGATTCCATCGACGTACTATGCCTCGGCAGCAGCCACATGTTTGTCGACGTCAACACCGCTGTTTTGTGGGATGAGTACGGAATCGCAGCCTATGATCTGGGCGGTACGATCCAGCCGCTTTGGAATACCTACTTTTATATGAAGGAAGCATTGAAAACACAGACTCCAAAGCTGATAGTCTTAGACTGCTATACCGCGACCCTGACAGAAGAATATCAGGAAGAAAGCGGCATGATAAAAAACACCTTCGGCATGAAATTTTCCAAAAATAAGATTGATGCGATCTACGCCAGTGCCGAGAAAGACAGATTTGCCTACCTTTTGGGATTTCCTGGCTTCCACAGTCGTTATGCCAGCCTTTCCAAAGAAGACTTTGCCAAAAATAAAGGCATTGCCCACTATGACAGCTGGAAGGGTCAGCATATGCTGACGGAAACAGCCGACAATATTGCAGATCTTCGTATGGACAATATCAAGGAAATTACAGATACTGAAGAGCTCGGTGCCAAACAGCAGGAATACTTCTACAAGATCATAGAGCTTGCCAAAGCAGAAAACATTCCGCTTTTACTGATCAATACCCCCTATTTTCCGACAGAACGGGAAGAAAAGATTTACAATAAGATTGCCCGGATTGCCGAAGAGGAGCAGATACCATACATAAATTACAATCTTTTATATGATGAGATGGGACTGGACTTTACATCCGACTTTGCGGACGGCCATCACCTCAATTATAAAGGAAGTCCCAAGTTTACCCGCCTGCTTGCACAGGATATCAAAAATTCCTTTGACATTCCCGACAGACGTGGGGATGAAGCATACGGGGATTATGATATGATGAGTGCCTGCTATGATCAGAAGGTGCAGAATCAGAAGCTTTCGGAAACAGATGATCTGGAGACATATCTGGATGCGGTGCAGGACAGCCATTATCTGGTGGTCTACGCACTTAGCGGCGGCTTCGCCTATGCAGACAATTATGGATTGATACAGGAAAAATTAAACCGGTACGGGATCAGCCCGGACGGAGAGCTCGGCAATCAGTACTATGTCGTGGATACAGATAGCAATGAGCTTGTATACAGCTTTGATGGTTCTGAATGGCATTCCGAGCTTGGAACCTATGATGTGGTAAGCGTGCATTGTCCGGATGAGACGGACTATGCAGATGGAGATACATCGGTCATCATTGAGTACAATCACGAAAAATACTGCCCTGTCTATGAAGGGCTGACCGTATTTGTGTATGATACCCTGAATGAGACGATGGTAGAAACGGTTGGATTTTATTTAGAGAACGGGTCTGTCTGTACGACCAAGTGGAGATAAGGAGCTTCCGTTGTCCTTAAGCCATTTTCTCTGCTCTTTATAATCCGGCATGATCGATTCCACATACTGCCAGAAACGCGTAGAATGATTCATTTCCTTGCGATGGCAGAGCTCGTGGATCACGACATAGTCAAGGACCTTTGGCGGAGCAAGGATGAGTCGCCAGTTGAAATTGAGATTGCCGTTGGAAGAACAGCTGCCCCATCTTGTCTTTTGATCGCGGATGGTAATTTTTCCATAGTCAACCTGCAGGATATCGGCATAAAACCGCACCCGCTTTGGAATATATTCTTTGGCGGCCTGTCTGTAAGGCGCCTCCAGCCTTTTTTCATAGTCGGATTTATCCTTTTGCAGGGCCTGCGGTGCAGCGTCCTTTAAGCGGATATAATTTTTGCAGACCCAGTCTTTTTTATCTTCTATCATGGTGCGGGCATAGGAAATGCTGCCGCGCATCGGGATACGCACAATCACGTCTCCACCCGGTTTCATGGTGATGCCGTAGGTCCTGCGTCTGGTCCGCTCAATCTCATAAGGGATATGCAGTTCGTTGACAGATAAATAATATGACATATTTTATGCTTCCTCGTCTTTCATATCAAAGCATCCCGGATGGATCTTTTTCTGCAGCCTGTCATACTGCTTGTACATATACTGTACAGAATTTTCCAACAGATAATAATGCATGATATAAGGTATGAGCAAAACTAAAAATGCAAAAAATAAGACGATCAGGCCGATCGAAAACTGAAGGGCGGCCATAAAAAATGTGATAAAGGCCAGAATGGCAAATGTCAGGGTAACAAGCAGATGGACAAGCCTTTCATGCATAAAAAAAGCCAGCTGTTTTTCGTGCTGTATGCAAAGCTCTTCATAGCTTAAACCACTGTCATTTTGCTGTAATTGCCGGTCCATATAAGCCATATAGGCTAAAATTCTTTTTTTCATATCGGACTCCTTTTTTGACTTCTCAAACATTCGAAATCCGCTGATTTACTGCGTAAATCGCTACTTTCTCATGTTTGGTGGGTCGACCCTGATATCTCATTATAGCACACGTAAACAAAAATGTATCTTCGTTTCATGCTGACGGTATGATAAAATAGCGATAAGAGGTAAAACATGACGATACAACTTCCAGAAGACGTAAAAAAAATAATAGAAATCATAGAAAAAGCCGGTTATGAAGCCTATGCCGTGGGCGGCTGCGTCAGGGACAGTCTGCTTTTGCGCAATCCCAATGACTGGGATATCACGACATCCGCCAAGCCGGAAAAGGTAAAGGAGCTGTTTAAAAAGACCATTGATACCGGAATAGAGCATGGAACAGTCACCGTTATGATGCACCATGTCGGATACGAGGTTACGACCTACCGGATCGATGGGGAATATGAAGATGCCAGACATCCCAAAAATGTGACCTTTACCTCCAATCTGATCGAGGATTTAAAGCGCAGGGATTTTACCATCAATGCAATGGCGTACAATGACCGCAGCGGGATCGTGGATGCGTTTGACGGCATTTCGGATCTGGAAAAGGGAATTATCCGGGCTGTCGGCAATCCGCGGGAGCGTTTTGATGAGGATGCCCTGCGTATGATGCGCGCCGTCCGTTTTTCGGCGCAGTTGGGATATTCGATTGAAGAAGATACCAAAAAGGCAATTCAGGAATTGTCCATAAACCTGCAAAAGATCAGTGCCGAGCGTATTCAGGTAGAGCTTGTAAAGCTTGTCAGCTCCAATCATCCGGAGAAAATGAGAGATTTATACGAGACCGGGATTACAGCCGTGATCCTGCCGGAATTTGACAAGGCCATGGTCACTGCGCAAAACAACCCGCACCATTGCTATACCGTGGGCGAGCATATCATACAGAGTATGGCTGCATCGGATGCGGATAAAAATATCCGGCTTGCCATGCTGTATCATGATATCGGCAAACCGGCATGTCTGACGACCGATGAAAAAGGGATCGATCATTTTTACGGACATCCGGAGGTATCGGGACAGATCTGCAAGGCATCCTTGCGGAAGCTGAAATTTGACAATGATACGATCCATACCGTCGTACAGCTCGTGACACATCACGATTACCAGATACTTCCCGAAAAGAAATATGTAAGACGCGCCATGAACCGCATTGGCAAGGATATTTTTCCTCTGCTTTTAAAGGTCAAGCAGGCGGATCTGCATGCCCAGAGCACCTATCATAGAGAAGAAAAACAGGAAAAGCTCGATGAAATCTGTGCTTTATACAAAGAGATCGTTCAGGAAAATGAATGTGTTGATCTGAAAGGACTTGCCGTTACCGGAAGCGACCTGATCGCCTGGGGGATGAAGCCGGGCAGGGAGCTTGGAGAGATGCTTTCGCAGTTATTGGCAATTGTGATCGATGATCCCGGAAAAAACCGGAAGGAAGCTTTAAAAGAGATCTTTCTTGAACTGCTAAAATAGAAAAGTCCAGTCATATATTCTCCTTTTTTTTCATAAGATAGTATGACCTATCAAGGGGGAATGGATGAGTGAACGATAGAGCGGTATCAGTATTTGAACAATATGATCTGAAAATAGAGCAGACCAGAAAGGTAAGGGGAGCAATCGTCGCAATGACGGACATTGGTCCTCTGGCTTTATGGGAATATGCCGGCAAACCGGAAAAGCTGGAGCTTTGCAAAGCAGTCTGTGACCGGTTAAATGAGAGTGGATTTTTTCATATTGACAGTCTGATCGCAAATGCAGAAGGACAGCTGTACAGCACGGATTATGACGGAAAAAAATATGTCGTAAAGCGCCAGATCGATGGAAGAGAATGTGATGTATACAATGTCGGGGACTGCTGTTTTATAGTGGGAGAACTGGCAAAGCTGCACAAGCTGATGGAATTTGGCTCCGATTTTTTTCCGGAAGAAATTACGATCCACGATTTTTCCAAGAGGGAAGCAGAGCTTTTGCGCGTACGTTCCTTTATGAGAAAGCTGCCGCAAAAGGGCATTTTTGAAATGGATTTTTTAAGGGAATATTCCTATTTTGAGGCAGTGGCAAAGGATGCAACGGCTGTTTTAAATAAAGAGTGTCTATCACATCTTGGTGGTATGGTCATGGAAAAAGGCATGTTCTGCCATGGTGACTGCAATCAGCACAATATCCTGATTCATGACACGGATATGGTTGCAACACATTTTGAAAAATGCTGCAAGGATATCCAGGTACGGGATCTGTATCTGTTTTTGAGAAAAATACTCGAAAAAAACGAATGGTCTTATGAACTGGGAAAACAGGTTATGGATGCTTATTTTTCAGAAAAAGAGCCGGGAAGAGATGAGAAACGTTATCTCTTTGCAAGACTTTTGTATCCGGAGCGTTTCTGGAAGATTGCCAATGCCTATCTGAATAAACGAAAGTCCCTGCCGCCCAGACGACAGTCCGAAAAACTGACGGCTCTAAAGAAGATCGAACCGCAGAGAATGAAGTTTCTTTATAAACTGGAAAAGGATTTACTTTAGAAATCACGATTATTATGGTATAATGTGCCCGAAAGAAAAGTGAGGATACCGATGAACCAAAGAAGAAGTATTTTTTTGTTTACAATTTTTCTTTGTGCATTCTTGCTTGCCGGCTGTGGCAGCAGGCAGGAGGAGCCTGTGACAGCGGAAGTGCCGGATACACAGGTGCAGAGTACATATGTTGAGCCGATGGCAGATTCCTATGACGAGGCATTGCTTGTTGATATCAATACGGACGAGTCCACGATCCGGTTTTACAATTTGCAGGCGCAGAGAACCTATACCCTGCAGTATGATTCGGCGACCCGGATCAAAAACCGGCATGGGGACGAGCTTGTAGCAGGGCAGTTATCGTGTGGAGATCCGGTGCATATTACTTTTTTTCATGATACAAAAAGACTACAGTCATTGCAGATTTCTTCCGATCTGCAGGTCGATTCCGGTATTACAGACTTTGAAATAAACAGTGCATCCCGCACCATGACCTATGGCGCTGACCAATATCAGATCGCCAAAAATGCCATGATCCTATCCGGGGGCAGCCTGTTAGAGGCAAATGAGATCCAGCCTGTGGATACCTTAAAGGTGGTGTCCAAGGATCACCGGATTATGGGGATCACCGTTGAGCGGGGTCACGGATATGTACGTTTAAGCGGTCAGGACAATTTTGTCGACGGCTTTGTGGAGATCGGGACAGCGGTCATAAAGCGCGTGACCGAGGAGATGCTCCTCGTTGTGCCGGAAGGGGATTATACCCTGTACATCAGCAAAAACGGAATGGCCGGAAGTGAAGATATCAGTGTCAAGGCTGGTGAAGAGACCCTTGTGGATGTTTCCAAGTTTGAAGTCAACAAAGACAAGGAGACCGGCAAGATCATCTTTACGATTTCACCTGCCAAGGCAGAGCTTTATATTGATCAGGAAAAGACCCTGTATGATGAGCCGGTGGAGCTTACCTGCGGTATTCATCAGATCCGTGTACAGGCAGACGGATACAAGACACTGACCCAGTATATCAAGGTCGGAACGGCAACCGCCAATCTCAATGTTGAGCTGGAAGAAAGTGACGGAAAGGATGATGAAAAGGATACAACATCCACAGTTACGCCTTCCGTGAGCAAAAACAGCATTGATGCTTCGGACGGCTACCGTGTTTATATTGAAGCGCCGACATCCGCAGAACTGTATGTGGATGGGGCATATGTCGGTATTATTCCGACGGATTTTGCCAAAAAAGAAGGAACGCACATTATATCTCTTCGGAAAGATGGCTGTCAGACAAGAAGCTATACCCTTGAGATTGATGATACAAAAAAGGATGTCAGATACTCTTTTTCCGATCTGGTATCCAAGTAAAACGATTTAATTAAGACAACAGGAGGAGAGACATGAGCTACAAAGAGGTTTATGAAAGCTGGTTAAACAATCCTTATTTTGATGAGGATACCAAAAAAGAATTGCAGGCACTGGAAGGAAACGACAAAGAGATCGAAGACCGTTTCTATCGTGAACTGGAATTTGGTACAGCAGGATTGCGCGGTGTGATCGGAGCCGGAACCAATCGCATGAACATTTATACCGTTCGCAAAGCAACACAGGGACTTGCCAATTATATTATTGGTCAGAACGGACAAAATAAGGGTGTGGCGATCGCTTTTGATTCACGTCATATGAGCCCGGAGTTTGCGGATGAAGCAGCTCTCTGCCTCAATGCAAACGGAATTAAGGCTTATGTTTTTGAATCCTTAAGACCGACACCGGAGCTTTCTTATGCAGTGCGCAAGCTTTCTTGTATCGCAGGCATCAATATAACAGCGAGCCACAACCCGCCGGAATACAACGGCTACAAGGTATACTGGGAAGACGGTGCACAGATCACACCCCCTCACGATACCGGAATCATGCAGGAGGTTGCTGCTATCACGGATTATCAGAATGTAAAGACCATGGACAAGGCAGCTGCAGTTGCCGCCGGATTGTACGAATCCATCGGAGCAGCCATTGACGATTCCTATATCGAAGAGTTGAAGAGCCAGGTTCTTCACTGGGATGCCATCAAAGAGGCACAGAAGGATATCACCATTGTATACACACCCCTTCACGGAACCGGCAATATTCCCGCCCGCAGAGTATTAAAAGAGCTGGGATTTGAAAATGTATACGTTGTACCCGAGCAGGAGCTGCCGGACGGAGACTTCCCGACCGTTTCTTACCCCAATCCGGAGGCAAAAGAGGCATTTACCCTGGGACTGGCACTTGCAAAGGAAAAGAATGCAGACCTTGTACTGGCTACCGATCCCGATGCAGACCGTCTGGGTGTTTATGTAAAAGATGCAAAGAGCGGCGAGTACATTACCCTGACCGGAAATATGTCCGGATGTCTCCTTGCTGATTATGAAATCGGACAGAGAAAGGCATTGAAGGGCCTGCCGGATGACGGAGCTTTGGTAAAAACCATTGTTACAACCAATATGGCAGATGCAATCGCAAAGGCATATGGAGTAGAGCTGATCGAGGTTTTAACCGGCTTCAAATATATCGGACAGCAGATCCTCGGCTTTGAACAGAAGAAAAAAGGAACCTACTTATTTGGTTTTGAAGAAAGCTATGGCTGCCTGATCGGAACACATGCAAGAGATAAGGATGCGATTGTTGCAACCATGGCACTGGCTGAGGCAGCAGCTTATTACAAGACACAGGGCAAGACACTGTGGGATGCCATGATCGATATGTATGAAAAATACGGCTACTACAAAGATGGTATTCAGTCTGTTACCTTAAAGGGAATTGAAGGACTTGCCAAGATCCAGGAGATCTTGAATACCCTGCGTGACAATACACCTGCCAGGTTTGGCGAATATGAAGTATTGCGTGTCAGAGATTACAAGACCGGCATCATCCGTGATGTCCGCACAAATGAAGAGACACCTACAGGACTTCCGGTTTCCAATGTACTTTACTATGAGCTTTCCGACGATGCATGGCTGTGTGTACGTCCTTCCGGAACGGAGCCCAAGGTCAAATTCTACTATGGTATCAAGGGAACTTCTTTAGAAGATGCAGACCACAAATCAGAAGCTCTTGGCAAAGAAGTTGTATCCATGGTTGAGAAAATGATTGGTTAAGGCAATGGATAACGAAACAAAACCGAAGAAAAAATATACGTTTACGGATTTTTCGCAGATCATAAAAGAACTGCGGGCCGATACCGGATGTCCGTGGGATAAAAAGCAGACCCATGGCTCTTTGACGCGTTGTATGCTTGAGGAGGCTGCCGAGGCAGTATCCGGTATCAAAATATATGAAAAAACCGGCAATCCGGACAATATGAAGGAAGAGCTCGGAGATCTGCTGATGCAGGTTGTCCTCCATGCGGAAATCGCTTCGGAGGAAGGTTTGTTTACAATGGATGATGTCATTCAGGGGATCAGTGAAAAAATGATCCGCAGACATCCCCATGTGTTTGAGCCTGACGGAACACCCCTTCATGGAAGAGAACCGGAAGAGGGCACGGTAAAGAGCTGGCAGGAAATCAAAAAAACGGAAAAAGAGAAGCAGACATTTTCCGAGTCTCCCGGCAAGAAAAAGTTACGTAAACTTATGACGAAAATATTTGAAAAAATATTATAAATTTTTTGAAAAAAGCCCTATTTTTCAATATTTTCTTGACAAAGACACTAAAAGATATTATAACTAATTGTAGGCGGCACAAATGGCGCAAATATGAAAAAACTCAGTAATAGGAGGAGTTCACGATGAACAAAACAGAATTAGTAGCAGCTATCGCTGATCAGGCAGAAATCTCAAAAAAAGACGCAGAAAAGGCATTAAAAGCATTTACAGATGTTGTTGCAGAAGAATTAAAGAAAGGTGAGAAAATCCAGTTAGTAGGATTTGGTACATTCGAAGTTGCTGAAAGAGCAGCAAGAGAAGGTAGAAATCCTCAGACAGGAGCTACAATGAAGATTGAAGCTTCTAAAGCACCTAAGTTCAAAGCCGGTAAAGCTTTAAAAGATCTTGTAAATGCATAATTGATATCATGAAGTTTTAAAAGACCTCTGCATTGTGCAGGGGTCTTTTTTTGTAACAAAAAAGAGATTTTATATAAAAAGTGTTCTATAACTTGCAAAAACAGAAAATATTGTAAAAACTGTCCGAAATGAGGTATAAAAAGGGGCAGTTTTTTTATTGGAATAAGGTTTATACAATAAAAAAAGCATTTTTTACAAAAAAATGTCGAGTCACTTGTTTTTTTGTCTATAATATTATCATATTTTTAAACATACACCATAAAAAGATAAAACAAATGAGAAAATTTTAGGTAAATGTAGATTATTTACTTAATACAAATGATTTAATAGGACGGACTAATAGTTTTAGGACGGCGCACAACGATATTTACGAAAGGATATAAGTGATTATTAGTTTCTAATTAATCATACAAAAACAGGCATGAAAGCACTCAAAAAAATTACAGCGTTTATCGGAATTATTATTTTGGGAATAGGAAGCTTCTATCTGGGAAGTATTTACAATTCCCCAAAGGAAAATAATCAACAGGAAGTCATAACCCAAAATTTAATTGCAGTGGTCAATGCGGATGAGGGAGTTTACATAGATGGTAAGAAAGTAAATTATGCTGCTGATTTCATGGATTTCCCCAATACTAATTTCGCCTCAACAGGATTGATGGATGCAAGGGATGGCGTCGAGAATGGACGATATGCAGCTTATGTTATTCTGCCGAATAATTTTTCGCAGGCAGTTACCAGCATTAATACCAAACCTGAAAAGGCAAGTGTTGTCTATAAGGTGGCGGATAATCTGAGAAGTGATGTAAAGGAAGATATACTGCAGGATATTAGGGATTTTACAACAGGGCTGAGTACCAACATATCCTATATCTACGTGACATCAATCATTAATGAGTTTCACGGAGCGCAGGACGGAGCAGAGACAGTCCTGAAAAACGATGAAAAAGAATTAAAAGAAATTAATGCCATTGATTCACAGCTTTTGATATCGGACTTTTTATTTCCAGAGGTAAAACGGGAAAAATGGGAAGTAGAGACTGTTAATTTTGCGCAGCATTTTGAAAAACTGAATGGAACAGTTACACAGATCAATAACGATTATGAAACCTATCTTGCCAATGGTAAGCTGGCTTTTTATGAATTGGATAAGGATAGAAATATCGTTCAGACGATTGTCCTGAATCTGACGGATACATTGGGAACGATTGATATTGAATACAAATATAATGCAGACAATACAAGCGTCAGTGAAAATCAGGTAGTATATGCAGATGGCATAGCTCATCTTAGACAATTTGAAAAGTAAGGCGGAATGGGATGACAAGATGGAGGAATATAAATTGCTACAGAAATATGTACCAGAGGACATAGAGATTACAGGGAAAAAGATTAAACCTGAAGATCTACCTGTAAGTGGAGTGATAATTGCATCGGATCAGATGGTTCCGATATGTGAAGTTAATAAAATATTTAGAAAAGATATAGAAACAAATAGTAAAAAAATTGCTGATTTTTTGCTTGACAGGAATATTGAAGTCAGTCAGAACGAATTTGATGCATTAGTAATATATAGATTTAATAATGGAAGCTTGCCGAAGACGGTTCGTAAGTATTTAAAAAATAAAAATAGAAATGAAGAAGACTGGAAGAAGATTTGGACAGGGGGGAACAACAGGAAAGATGGCTGTCAGGAACTTTTTTTTAATGGAGCATTCCTGTAATTCAGAAATAACGCCAATTGAATAAAAGAAAACCTCGAAGTAAAATTAAGGTGTTCATCTTGGCGGATGAAAAAACACTTTAAGAATACTGGAGGTCTCTAAT
>Ga0129314_1000255_pt1 | contig 64134 bp, 53 predicted proteins | sample O1111metagenome_FD_94431 | JGI IMG/M metagenome (GOLD analysis project Ga0129314, IMG submission 94431) | Orangutan individual fecal microbial communities from fecal samples from Wisconsin, USA - O1111 metagenome | ecosystem: Host-associated > Mammals > Digestive system > Large intestine > Fecal... | reverse complement strand
GACCTACTTCTTCCTCACGGTAGCGGAACTCTTCATCTCTCCTCTGGGTCTCTCGTTCGTGTCGAAGGTCGCCCCGAAGCACCTTCTCGGACTTTGCCAGGGACTCTGGCTCGGCGCCACCGCGGTTGGCAACCTCTTCTTGTGGATCGGCCCTCTGATGTACAACAAGATGCCTCTGTGGGCCTGCTGGAGCGTGTTCCTCTGCATGTGCCTCCTGGCAATGGGCGTTATGCTCGGCATGGTCAAGTGGCTTGAGAAAGTAACAAAGTAACATAGTATGTTCAAAAACCAACCGAAAGGTTTATTCGCGCTCGCCCTCGCCAACACGGGCGAGCGCTTCGGCTACTACACGATGCTGGCCATCTTTATGCTGTTCCTCCAGGCTAAGTTCGGATGGGAGCAGTCAACGGCCAGCCAGGTATATTCAATCTTCCTCGCGGCGGTCTATTTTATGCCGGTCGTGGGAGGATGGCTCGCGGACAAAATCGGATTCGGAAAATGCGTCGTGACGGGCATCTGCGTGATGTTCATCGGTTATCTGGTACTGGCAGTCCCTACAGCGGCCAACGGGTTTGGAGTCACCGTGATGCTCGCGGCCCTGCTGCTCATCGCTGTCGGAACGGGTCTATTCAAGGGGAACCTCCAGGTTCTGGTCGGCAACCTTTACGATGATCCACGGTACGCATCCAAACGGGACAGCGCGTTCAGCCTGTTCTATATGGCCATCAACATCGGTTCGATGTTCGCTCCTGCCGCCGCCACCGCCATCACAAACAAGTTCCTGGCAAAGGCGGGGCTCATATACAAGGCTGCGATTCCGGCGTTGGCCCACCAGCAGATGGCCGGCACGATCACTCCGGAGGGAGCCGAGCAACTGAACGGGCTTATGGCGATGATGCCGGACGCAAACGTGGCCGGAATGGGGCTCGACCAGTTCTGTCCGTACTACATCGACAAGCTTTCTGCTTCTTACAATATGGGATTCGCGGTGGCGTGCATCTCACTCGTGGTCTCGATAGCGATCTATTTCGCGACAAAGAGCTGGTTCAAGCACGCTGACGTCAACGCCAAACAGGCCAAGACCTCCGGAGGCAATTACGTGGAACTCACTCCTAAACAGACCAAGGAGCGTATCGTGGCCCTGTGCCTCGTGTTTGCGGTGGTGATCTTCTTCTGGATGGCATTCCATCAGAACGGACAGTCACTGACCTGGTTCGCCCGTGACTACACCCAGAGCACAGCCGAGGGCTGGAGCAGAATCGGGTTCAACATCTGGGCACTGGCTCTTATCGCCACGTCGGTCTACACCCTTTTCGGAATATTCCAGTCAGAGAAGGCTTCCGGCAAGATCGGCTGCGGAGCCGTGACCGCCGCCCTCTGGTGCGGGGCCTACGCCATATTCAAAGGCCTTCCTAACCCTCTGGAGATCCAGCCACAGCTCTTCCAGCAGTTCAATCCGTTCTTTGTGGTCGCCCTCACGCCTGTGTCTATGGCCATATTCAGTGCCCTCGCCGCGAAAAAGACCGCCAAGCATCCTGAGGGACTGGAGCCTTCCGCTCCGAAAAAGATCGGTATCGGAATGCTTGTGGCGGCCTGCGGCTATCTGGTGATGATCTTCGCCTCCATTGGCCAGCCTTCCCCGGCTTCGCTCAACGGCACGGTAGCTCCGGATCCAGTGGTGCCGATGTACCTGATCGGAACCTACCTGATCCTGACTTTCGCCGAGCTTCTGCTCAGCCCGATGGGCATCTCCTTCGTATCAAAGGTGGCGCCTCCTAAGTACAAAGGTCTTATGATGGGCCTGTGGTTCGCCGCCACCGCCATCGGCAACTATCTCAGCTCGATCCCGGGACTTCTTTGGAAGAAGCTTTCGCTCACGGCCAACTGGGGTCTCCTGATGGGACTTTGCGTGGCAGCCGGTGTAGTGATGTTCGCGATGCTGAAGAAGCTTGAGGCAGCCACGAAGGACTAGGCCGCAAAAAGACATCAAATGACAGAAAAGACAAGACAGACCTTGATCCTCTGGGCCGAAACCTACAACGACCCGAAGTACTTCAAGGAAGATCCGATAGCTTTCCCGACCTTGTTCGCGCAGCGTTTCAAGGCCGGGAAACGCTCATTGGCCGACGTGGAGATCGCCGCCGTGTTCTCGGCGCACTTCGCCTGGGGACGCAGGGCGATGATCACCAGGGACTGCGGCAGACTTTTCGAGGAAATGGACTGGAAGCCTTATGAATATGTGATGCGCGGCAAGTGGCGGGACGACGGCACCAGCATCCACCGCACGATCAAATGGAGCGAGGTGGCGGGAATATGCTCCCGTCTGAAAGCGGCCTACGAGGCGATGCCCTCACTTCAGCCGTTGTCGCAGGACGAGTTCAGAACCGCCGTCTACGGCCAGAAATCCGACCTCAAGGCTCCCAACAAGAAGATCAACATGATGAGGCGCTGGATGGTGCGCGACGACGGCAAGGTGGATCTGGGAATATGGAAGGACACGGATCCCGCCGACCTGCTCATCCCTTTGGACGTACACGTCTACGAGGAGGCCGTCGCACTGGGACTCACATCCAGAAAGCAAAAGGACATCGTGACGGTGAGAGAGATCACCGGATGCTTCGCGGACATATTCCCGGGCGATCCCTGCAAGGGAGACTTCTCCCTCTTCGGCTACGGTGTCACCCACCCCAAAGGCTCCGCCGGGGACGAAGAGTGACTTTTACAGTCTGTAAAACAAATCCAAGGTTTTGACCGTATAATGGTAGTAATGCCTAGACTCTTCATCATAGCCGGCTGCAACGGGTCGGGAAAGACAACGGCATCCTACGCGCTTCTGCCCGAGATGCTGGAATGCAGTGAGTTCGTGAACTCGGATGAGTTCGCGAAAAGCCTTTCTCCGTTCAAGCCCGAGAGTGCCTATGTGGCCGCCAGCCGCTACATGTTGGTGAAGATGAGGTACTTACTCCAGAGAAAGGCGGATTTCTGCATAGAGACGACGCTCGCCACACGGTTTCTTCTCAAAGTCATCAAAGAGGCCAAGGAGGCAGGTTACTACGTGACCATCCTTTACTTCTGGCTCAACTCCCCGGATCTCGCCGTGTCAAGAGTCGCGGCCAGAGTCGCGGCGGGAGGCCACAACATCAAGGAAGAGACGATCCGCAGGCGCTACAACGTGGGACTCCACTACCTGTTCCGCGACTTCATGCCGATCTGCGACAGGTGGATGCTTCTCGACAACTCCAATGTGCCGTTCTCGATAGTGGCCGAGGCCTCGGAGGACGGAAAGATCATCCGTGAGCCGGAGAAGTTCAGCAAGATCCAGGCGATCAACGCCGACTATGAGAGACATCTGGAAGAGGAAAAAAGGAAATCTAAGAATGTACAAGGATAAGAATTTCTATCTGAATCTGTTCCAAGTCAGCGAGGCACAGCTGGAAAGGCTTGCGGCGGACGGGCTTGGAGGAGGCGGGAGCTACTGCGACCTGTTCTTCGAGAACACCTCCTACAACAATCTGTTCCTAAGGGACGGGATAGTCTCCTCGGGAGGGTTCCACATCGACTATGGCGTGGGCATCCGCGTCCTGAAGGGCGACAAGACCGGCTACGCCTACTCGGAAAGCACGGATCCAAGGTCGATGGCCGAGGCCGCGGCTGCCGCGTCCAAGATCGCGGAGGGAGGTCTGGCCACACCGGCGCGCATACAAGCCACAACGTGTCCTGGGCCGGAAGACAGGTACCCCAGCGGACATGACTGGAGATCCTGCGACGCAGGACAGATCGTACCTTGGCTGGAGAGGCTGGAAGGGAAGATCGGGGCAAGGGATCCAAGAATAGTGAAGATCATCGTCTCGTTCTCCGGACAGGTCAGCGACATACTGATGTTCAACTCATTGGGCGAGCTGACCTACGACACAAGACCGATGGGTGTGCTTTCGGCCTCAGCCGTGTTCAGCCAGAACGGCAGGATCGAGAACAAGAACACCTCAAGGGCCTTCAGGGCCGGGACGGAGATGCTCACCGATGCGATACTGGACGAGATGGCGGACAGCATAGTGGACGGGATCGACGACAGATTCGCGGCCAAACGCCCGAAAGGCGGGCAGATGCCGGTCGTGATGGGCGCGGGAGCTTCGGGAATATTGCTGCACGAGGCCATGGGGCATGCGTTCGAGGCGGACTTCAACAGGAAAGGACAGTCCGTCTTCTCGGAAAGGATGGGGCAGAAGATCTGTGACGGGAGCATCTCCATCGTGGACGACGGCACGGTGCCGTCCAACAGAGGCTCGGTCAATTTCGACGATGAGGGAGTCCGGGGACAGAAGACGTACATGGTCAGGGACGGCATACTGACCTCCTACCTTCACGACAGGATCAGCGCGGGGTTCTACGGGGTCTCCCCTACCGGCAACGGAAGGCGGGAGTCTTTCAGGTACGCTCCGCTCCCGAGGATGCGGGCCACCTACATGGAAAGCGGCAAGGCCGACAAGGAAAGCATCATCGCGTCCGTGAAGAAAGGAGTGTACGTGGATCAGTTCAGCAACGGCGAGGTACAGATCGGCGAGGGCGATTTCACGTTCTTCGTCAAGAGCGGCTACCTGATCGAGGACGGGCGGTTGACCAGGCCGGTGAAAGACATCAACATCATCGGGAACGGGCCGCAGGCCTTGGCCGACATCGTCGCAGTGGGGAACGACCTCAAGATCGACGACGGTGCGTGGACATGCGGCAAGGGGCAGAGCTGCCCGGTGTCCTGCGGGATCCCGACAGTTCTTATCAGCAGACTGACTGTAGGAGGAGAGTAATGGAAGAGATTAACGGAATGTTGACGGAAAACGAGATCCTCGTCGCGGACAAATGCGTCGAAAAGGCTCTCGGTCTTGGGGCTGAGAAGGTCCGCGTGACGCTTAACAAGAGTCTGATGGAGCTGTTCGGAACGCTTAACGGCGGACTCGACAAGGTCTCGCACTGCCTTGACAGGTCGATAAGTGTCTGCCTTTTCGTGGACGGCAAGTTCGGAAGCTTCTCGACCAACAGGCTGGTGGAGAACGAGTTGGACGATTTCCTCAAGAAAGCGATCTCGACGGTAAGGATGCTCGCTGACGACCCTTGCAGGGATCTGCCGGACCCTTCCAGGACAGTGAAGACGGCTCTCACGGGCAAGGAACTCAAGCTCTATGACGATGACTATCCGAGGCTTACGTCTGACCGCAGACTAAAGATGGCGCTCGACGCATCCATATTCAAGAAGCATTGCGATGAGGGGCTTATCTCGGAAGAGGGGGAATATTCAGACACCATCTTCGACTCGCTGGTGATCGACTCCAACGGGCTGAGATGCCGCCACACCGAGACTTCATTTGAATATGGTGTCGAGGTGACAGTGCAGGATGCCGACGGCAATCGCTTCAGCAGCTACTGGTGGGACGCGGCACCGATGCTCAATGATCTGAAGATCAACGGCTGCGGCGAGGTGGCATTCAAGAGGGCGATCTCGCAGACAGGGCCGGTCAGGATCGAGAGCGGGAAGTATGCGATGGTTATTGAGAGCGAGGTCGCGTCAAGGCTGGTGACACCCGTGCTGAACGCTCTGGGGGGATATTCATTGCAGCAGAAGAACTCGTTCATGCTGGATTCGCTGGGAAAGAAGGTGTTCCCGCAGTGGCTGAGCATCTGGGACATGCCGGTGAGCGTCGGGGAGACGGGGTCGAGGCTGTTCGACTCGGAAGGAGTTGCGACGAAAGAGACTCCCATCGTCGAGAATGGGGTTGTCAAGGAATATTTCGTCAACACCTACATGGCCAATAAGATGGAGATCGGGCCGACCATCGAGGACGCCACAAGGCCGGTGCTTTTGCCTTGCGTCGCGCCGTCGGTCGCCAAGCCTGTAGAGACTACCGGGAAAGATGATCATAACCCCGGCTCCCTGGCAAGTTCAGCGACGGGAGCAACCGGCAAGGAGGAACTGATGCGACTGATCGGCGACGGCATCCTTGTCACCGGCTTCAACGGGGGCAACAGCAACGCCGCCACGGGGGATTTCTCATTCGGTGTCGAGGGTTTTCTGTTCAAGGACGGAAAGGTCGTGCATCCTGTCAGGGAGATGCTGATCACCGGCAATCTTCTCACTCTATGGAACAATCTTCTCGCCGCCGGGAACGACGCGAGGTTCTGTAAATCAAAACTTATTCCTACCTTAGCGTTCGGAAACGTGGACTTCAGCGCCTGATTTTCGGGAGCGGAGCCGCAACAACATAGGCAATAAATTAATTATAAATAAATTATCATCATGAAAGTACAGAAAAACCATGTGGTCGAGCTGACCTACGAACTGATTGTCGATGGAAAACTCGCCGACAAGGCGACGCAGGAGCGCCCGCTTGACTACATTCACGGAACACATATGCTTCTTCCTAAATTCGAGAGCGAGGTAGAGGGCAAGGAGCCTGGAGAGGAGTTCGCGTTCACCCTCACCCCCGAGGAAGGCTACGGCACATTCGACGACAGCCGCCTGATCGAGCTGCCTAAGGCCGCGTTCGAGATCGACGGCAAGGTCCGCGAGGATCTTCTCGTCGTCGGCCAGATCATCCCGATGCTCAGCAACACCGGCCAGGTCGTTCAGGGAACGGTCCACGAGGTAAAGGCTGACACCGTCGTGATGGACTTCAACCATCCGATGGCCGGCAAGACCCTCAATTTCACCGGCAAGGTGGTGAGCGTCAGGGAGGCCACGGAGAAAGAGCTTAAGGAGGGTCTGCACGGAGAGTACCTTCCGCAGGAGGAGCATGAGTGCCACTGCCATAAGGGCGAGGGCGGCTGCCACGGAGAGGGCCACCACAAGGACGGCGAGTGCTGCCACGGAGAGGGTCACAAGGATGGCGAGTGCTGCCACGGAGAGGGCCACAAGGATGGCGAGTGCTGCCACGGAGAGGGTCACAAGGACGGCGAGTGCTGCCACGGCGAGGGCCACTGCCACAAAGAGGACTAAAAGATGCGCACCGCGGTCGTCATACTGAACTGGAACACAAAGGAATACCTTGAGCGTTTCCTCCCTGGCCTGCTGGCTTCGGCCACGGACGGGGCGGAGATCATCGTGGCTGACAGCGCCTCCACGGACGGCTCGATGGAGATGCTCTCCGAAAAATTTCCTTCGGTAAGACAGATCCGCCTGGACAAGAACTACGGCTTCACGGGAGGCTACAACAGAGCCTTCAAAGCCGTCTGTTCCCTGCCGGAGGCCGTGGATCTGGAATATTTCGTCCTGATCAACTCGGACATCGAAGTCCAGAAGGACTGGCTGGGACCGCTTACGGCCTGGATGGACAGTCATCCGGACTGCGCCGCCTGCGCCCCGAAACTCCATTCATGGTACGAAAAGGATAGTTTTGAATATGCCGGAGCGGCGGGCGGTCTGCTCGACCGTTTCGGCTACCCGTTCTGCCGCGGGAGGGTTCTCAAAAGAGTGGAGAAGGACACCGGACAGTACGACTCCCCCGCCCGGGTCTTCTGGGCCACGGGAGCCTGCCTTATGGTGCGCAAGGCGGAATATTCAAAGATGGGTGGTCTGGACGACAGATTCTTCGCCCACATGGAGGAGATCGACCTCTGCTGGAGGCTCCAGTTGGAGGGAAAGAGCATATTCATTGTCCCGGAGTCGGTTGTGTGGCATCTCGGCGGAGGGACCCTGCCGAACGACTCCCCGTGGAAACTGAAGCTGAACTACAGGAACAACCTCCTGATGCTCCAGAACAACCTCGCGAAGACATATTCATTGCAGGAGATAAGGGAACTGACACCGGACAAGGCTGCCGCGAAGGCCTGCAGGCGCGCCCGAGGCACCATATTCCTAAGAAAATGTCTTGACGGCTGTTCGGCGCTGGTCTACCTCCTGACAGGGAAGAAAGCCTGCTTCGATGCGGTCAGGGAGGCGCACAGGGAATTCAGCCGGCTTGAGGTCAGACCGGATGTAGGCGCGGTTGAGGAATATGCCGCCACGCATCGCGGCATCACTATCCCCACACTGTTCCCGGAGTGGATCGTGCCGCTTGCGATGCTCAAGGGGAACGGTATTTTTGAATATTTAAGGAAATTCGTCTGAAACCGGACATGAAAAAATTTTAAGATCATGAAAATCGTCATTCAAGGAGCCGGTGAGGTCGGCTCGCATCTGGCAAAGATGCTGAGCCTGGAGGCCAATGACATAACCGTCATCGACAACGATCCGGAGAGACTCGCCGAAATCAGCTCGATAGCCGATGTGGTGGCGGTCGAGGGAAGTCCTTCATCCCTTCGCACCATGAGGGAGGCCGGGGTGCAGGACGCCGACCTGTTCATCTCTGTGGTGCCTTTCGTACCGCAGGATGTAAACATCGTGAGCGCCTTGCTGGCAAAGAATCTCGGAGCCAGGAAGGTCACCGCCAGAATTGACGACAACGATTTCCTTTCCGCCGAGAACAAGCTGCTGTTCAAGCAGATGGGTATCGAGCTGCTCTTCTACCCCGAGAGGCTGGCGGCGGATGAGATCTTCGACCTTCTGAAACATTCCTCATCGACGGAGTCCATGGATTTCGCCCGTGGAAAGCTTCAGGTCGAGGTGTTCAAGCTGGAGGAGGACTCCCCTCTTCTGGACATGAAGATCGCCGAGTTCGCGGCGATCGCCACGAGCGACGAGCTGCAATTCCGCGTGATCGCCATTTCCCGTGGCGGGAAGACGATCATGCCGAAGTACGACACCAAGTTCATATTCAACGACTTGGTCTTCGTCATCGCTACCCGCGAAGGGATTTCCTTCCTGATGAAATTCCTGGGGAAGAGCAATGTGGAGATCGACAGGGTGATGATTCTCGGCGGATCGGCCATCGCCGAGCTTACGGCGGCCAAGCTCAGTTCCAAGATCAGCTTCGTCAAGATCCTGGAAAGGGACAGGGAGAGGGGCATGGCTCTTTCGGAAAGGCTGCCGGACAATGTCGTCGTCGTCATCGGGGACGGCAGGAACTCCGACCTGCTTCTGGAGGAAGGCATCAAGGACTACGACGCTTTCCTTGCCCTGACCGGCAACGATGAGGCCAATGTCCTGGCCTGCGTCGTGGCGAAGAAATTCGGAATCGACAGGACCATCGCCGAGGTGGAGAACATCGAGTACATCCACCTTGCCGAGGAGATGGGCGTGGATTCCGTGATCAACAAGAAGCTCATCACCGCCGGCAGGCTCTTCAAGTTCACCCTCAGCGGCAAGGCCCGCCTGGTAAAATACATGAGCGGCACCGACGCGGAGGTTCTTGAATATACCGTAGCCCCGGGAAGCGCCATCACCAAGGGGACGCTTAAGGACATCTCGTTCCCGAAGGACGCGGTGATCGGAGGCCTTATCAGAGGCAGCGAGTCCTACATCGCCATAGGCTCCACACGCATAGAGCCTTACGACCGCGTGGTGGTCTTCGCCCTCCCTCACGCCGTGAAGGATATCGACAGGCTGTTCCGCTGAACATTCAATAACAACAATGAATATGGCAAAATTAGACAAACCTGCTATCCTTGTCGTGGATATGCTTAACGACTTCGTCACAGGTGCGTTGACGTGTGACCGTGGCAAGGCGATCGTGCCTGCCACAGCCGAACTTCTTGATGCCGCGAGAGCGGCCGGTGTTCCGGTGATTTTCTGCAATGACGCCCACATCAAGGGCATCGACAGGGAGCTTAAACTCTGGGGCGACCATGCGATCGCCGGCACTCCCGGAGCCCAGGTCATCCCTGAACTGAAGGTGTCCGACAAAGACTACGTGGTTCCGAAACGCAGATACAGCGGATTCTTCCAGACAGACCTTGACATCCTTCTAACAGAGCTTGGAGTCAAGACCGTGGTGATGACGGGACTCCACACCCACATGTGCGTGCGTCACACTTCCGCCGATGCCTACTGCCTTGGCTACGACGTGGTTGTGGCAAAAGAGGCCACGAACTCCTTCACGGAAGAGGACTACCTGAACGGCCTCGCCTACCTGAAAACCTGCTACGGTGCCGACGCCTACACGAACAAGGAACTGATCGGGATGTTCTAGCGGGACATTCCCCTGAGATAAAAGGAATAAGGATGGCTTTGCGGCCATCCTTTATCTTTTACGGAACCGGTTTTGCGCTTCGCCACGCTCCGAACCTTCCTCGAAGCTTTACTGAGGAAGCTTTACTGGGGAAGCTTTACTGGACCGATAGCTCAAGCCAGCGGGTTTCCTTTGCGTCAAGTTCCGAGGAGACTTCGGCGAAGCGGGTGGTGACTTTCTGGAGTTCGGCGGGATCGGTGAGGCCACCGTTCATCCTGGACTCCAGATCCTCTTTCTCGGCGGTGAGGGACTCTATGTCTTTCTCAAGCCGCTCAAGCTCACGCTGTTCCTTGTAGCTCAGCTTACGGGGAGCATCAGGACGGGACTGCGTCTGTCCGGATCCGCTTTCCTGTGAGTTTCCGGCCTTGGCCGCACGCTCTTCCTCCCTTGCCCGGCTACGCTTCTCGGCCTCAAGATCCTTCATGAACTCACGGTACTGGCTGTAGCTTCCGATGAAGTCCTTGACCTCGCCGTCGCCGCAGAACACGAACAAATGATCTACAAGCCTGTCCAGGAAATGCCTGTCGTGCGAGACCAGTATCAATGTGCCTTTGAACTCCTTGAGATACTCTTCAAGAATGTTGATGGTCACGATGTCCAGATCGTTGGTCGGCTCGTCCATTATCAACAGGTTCGGCTGCCTCATAAGGATGGTCAGCAGATAGAGCCTGCGCTTCTCCCCTCCCGAGAGTTTGCTGATCTTGTTGTTCAGCATGTCGTGCGGGAACAGGAACTGACTCAGGAGATGGGTGTCGTTAACGGTCTCCAGGACTGTCTGATCCTCGTCAAACCGCATTCCGCTCTGGCGGTAGTAGCCGATCCTCAGCGACTCTCCCCTCTGGATCTCACCGGTTACCGTCCCCGGATCCGACGGATCCATATTCCCGATCAGAAGATTGATGAACGTGGTCTTGCCGACACCGTTCTTGCCGACGATGCCGACTTTCTCATAGCGCTGGAAATTGTAGGTGAAATGGTCAAGATAGCAATCGCCGCCGTAGAAGAAGCTCACATCCTTGCAGTTGATGATCTTTGTTCCAAGCCTTGACGCCGGACCCATCTCGGCGAGGCTCACGCTGCTTGTCCGGTAGACCTGCTCCGCCCTGTCCTTCAGTTCGTAAAAGGCGTTCTTGCGGTACTTGGCCTTTCCCGTCCTGGCGCACGGACTTGCGTGCATCCATTCCAATTCCCGCCGGAGTAGATTCTTGATCTTGTCTGTCTCGGCGTTGTAGTTCTCTATGCGTTCCTGCCTCTTTTCCAGATAGTTCTGATAGTTACCCTTGTAGATGTAGACGGCGCCGTGATCCATTTCCATCACGGTGTTCGCCACGGAATCAAGGAAATAGCGGTCGTGGGTCACCATCAGGAGCGTACACCTCGCATGGGACAGATAGTTCTCCAGAAACTCGATGCCGTCGATGTCAAGATGGTTGGTCGGCTCGTCCATCACGAAGAAGTCCGCCTCGCTGGCAAGCATCACGATGATGGCCGCCCGCTTGATCTCCCCGCCCGAAAGCACCTTCATCTTACGGTCATATTCACTCATTCCGAAAGAGGTCAGAAGCCGGCGGATACGCTGCTCATATTCAGCAAGATGCTCAGGATCAAGACCTCTAGTCCAAGGTTCGCTGTCCTTGATGATCTGATCCCAGACGGTCGCCTCCGGGTCATACTCATACTCCTGCTCAAGGAACGCGATGCGGATGTCCCTAAGGAACAGGATCTTGCCGCCTGAGTCGGAGCTGTCCTTGCCGGCAAGTATGCGCAGGAGACTGGTCTTGCCGGTGCCGTTCGGTGCGATGAGGGCTATCTTGTCGCCCTCGTTGATGTTGAAGCCGATGTGCTCGAACAGAACTTTCGGCCCGTATGACTTGGAGATGTTCTCTATCTGGAGATAACTTGGCATATTCGTAGTAAAATGTAACCGTCAACAAAAACTTCTAAAATAACCGGCCCCGCTTTCCTGCCGCCCACAAAATTAGCGATTAATCGCCGAATATCCGCTCTTCTGCCCCTCAAAATCTTCCCAGCCTCCGTCCGCATTTTGAAGTAATTTCACAAAACACGTTCAGCCGAAGTGGCAGCGGAAGGCGGTAAAACAATGAATATGTTGAATAACTCGTGGTAAACCCTCTGAGTTTTTCAACATATTCATTAATAGGCAACGCTCTAAGGCACATTGGCATGAACGTGTTTTGCAAGAAGCTTCGGCCATCTGCCATAGCCGCCGAAGGCCTTGGAACATCCGAAGCTCCGGAACCTCCGAAGCATCCGATGCGAATCATTACGTACTGTTGTTTGTGTTTTCAGAGTAATTTCATATCTTTGACGTGATTATGAACCAGATCCATCAGGAGTACACGATGGAAAGGAGACCGGAAAGCCTTCCCTGGCGAGGGTCATTCCGGCTTATGACGACAAGAGAACCCTACTTTCGGAAGAAAACTAACAACCAAAGAATATGAATAAATACATCATCACTATCATTGTAGCCCTTATGGCTTTAGGAATCGGCGCCAAGGCGCAAACCGTCTATTCATGTCAGTACAAAAGCGAGGCGGACGTGAAAGTCCATGTCACCAAATACAAGTCCGAGGCGGATCTGGTCGTCTACAAATGCAAGTACAAGAGCGAGGCCGAGGACAACAAGGGGCTTTGGTTTTTTGTGAAATACAAGAGCGAGGCGAAAAAGAAGTTGTTTTTCGTGAACTACAAGAGCGAGGCCGACATTGTGATTTATTTTACAGACTACAAGAGCGAGGCCGGATGGAGGAACAATAGCAAAAAACATCTGATGTACTGACGTTGGGAGAGCACGTCTTGTCATTGATCGCGGCTCTGGTGGCCGCGGTCAGTGTTTCCGCCAGAGCTACATCCGGCCTTGGACCGCGCGGCTTCTGGCCCAGGGGATGACGTAGGATGGAGCCAACCGGCGGGACAGGAGATCCTTCATGTGGTCCATGTAAGGTGCCACGTGGCTGAAGAACATCTTGTAGCCGGCGCAGAGGGCGTTCAGGCCGGTCTCGATCCTCACGCCGCCTCTGCCTTGACGGGACTCGCAGGTGTTGAACCGATGCTTCGGGCATTCGCCGTTACAGGCGAAAAGCCATTCGCACCGGAGACACTTTACGGGCAGTTTGTTACGCTTGTCGATGCCGAAGGCGGTCTGCATGTCCGAGCGCATCATCCCGGCGATAGACTCGTCGGCGATGTTGCCCAGAAGATAGTCCTTGTACACGAAATGGTCGCAGGGGTAGAGGTCGCCGTTGTGCTCGATGACGGAATTGCCGCCGCAGGTCTGGGCGAAGGTGCAGGTTCCGGGCATCTCGCCGACCCAGTTGGCCAGAGTGGCGTCGAAGTTGGTGACGAAGCAGCGACCGACATCATTGCGTACCCAATAATCGAATATGTCGCAGAGGAAGCGCCCGAAACCGATGTCGCTGACCGACCACGGAGCGATGACGGCGCCATCAGTCTTAGGATCCACGATGAAAGGACGTTTCTTCCGGTCCGGCTTTCCGGCGCCGTTCAGCGGGTACTTCACGTGCTCCACCACCGGCATGAACTGCATGAATCCGCTTCCCACCTCTTTCAGGAACAGGTACGTCTCCAATCCCCTACCCTCGCAGGCATGGTTGACCGTGGACATGGTGTTGAACTCAACACCCTCACCCTTAAGAATGTTCAGTCCGCTCATCACCCTGTCGAATGTCGGGAGACCACCCTTGTCGCGGCGGTATCTGTCATGAATATCCTTGGGGCCGTCCAGGGATATTCCCACAAGGAAACCATTATCGTGGAAAAATCTCGCCCACTCGCGGTTCAGAAGGGTGCCGTTGGTCTGGATGGTGTTGTGTACGACCTTGCCGCCGGCATGTTTCCTTTCATATTCAAGTGCCTTGCGATAGAAGTCAAGCCCCATGACCAGCGGCTCGCCGCCGTGCCAGTTGAATGTCACTTCAGGCACCTCGTTGGCGTTGATATATTCATAAACAACCTTTTCCAGCATTTCCTCCGTCATCCGCGGCTCCCTTCCGCCGTAGATTTCAGCCTTGTCGAGGTAGTAGCAGTACTTGCAGTCAAGGTTGCAGAGCGACCCCGCCGGCTTGATCATTATGTTGAAAGCCATCGGTCCGGAAAGCCTGACGGCGTCGCCAAGCGTAAGTGTCTTTTCAAATGCCGCGTCTGACATATTCAATTCCGATCATACTAGCCAAAGATAGCGTTTTCCGCTCATGTCTCAAAAATATTCAGGTAACTATATACTGTTTTGTCCGGTAAATAAGGCTTTCTCCGGACATTGTGGCTCAATAGCATAAAGGATAAAAAAGCGTCCATAGTTTGTTTTACAAAATGCTTTCAGGTGATTGCCCATTCCAATGCTCCAGGAGGCATATCGGGATGAATTGCTATCTACCTGTAGGACTACTTTTTCAGCCTCAAGCGCAACAGGGAACGTTCTGTTGAACTTGGGGCTGAAAGTGTTTTGTAAAAAGTCCCGGATAATTTCCGGACAAAGTACATTTCCGTGCCGGATGAGATTCCCGGAATGACAGGAATCTGGCTCTGGCAAGCCGATTCTATATGATGGTGGGACGTTACTAGACTCCGCACCAGAATGTCACCTCAGGAGTTCCGCTCCGGAAATACAGTGGTAAGGTTTGATTTTATTCGTCATTTCAAGAGATTTTCCGTAACTTTGAGATTTGAATATACACACAGGATATGGGAAAAGTCATTGCAATTGCCAATCAGAAAGGCGGTGTAGGTAAGACCACTACCGCCATAAACCTTGCCGCGTCGCTGGCGGTGCTGGAAAAGAAGGTCCTCATCATCGACGCCGACCCACAGGCCAACACGACATCCGGTCTGAATTTCTCTCCGGACAATGACGAGAAGAGGACAATCTACGAGGTCATGATCGGCACGATAGACATTCAGGACGCACTGATTCAGACGGAGATACCAGACCTCCAGATGATTCCGTCGCACATCAACCTTGTCGGTGCGGAGATCGAGATGATCGACGCGGAGGACAGGGAGCTCATCCTGAAGAAGAGGCTCGCCCCTATCCGGGACAACTACGACTACATCATCATCGACTGCTCCCCTTCCCTTGGGCTGATCACGATCAACGCGCTTTCCGCCTCCGATTCCGTGATGATTCCTGTCCAGCCGGAGTTCTTCGCCCTTGAGGGACTCGGCAAGCTGCTCCAGACCATACGCCTGGTGCAGAGCGGGGTGAATCCTTCGCTGACGATCGAAGGCTTCGTCGTGACGATGTTCGACGGCAGGACTAAGGTTCACGCGCAGGTTGTCAACGAGCTGAAGGAGCATTTCCAGGAAATGGTCTTCAACACAGTGATCCAAAGGAGCATACGCCTTAGCGAGGCCCCTTCTCACGGCAAGCCTATCATCCTCTACGATGTTGTCAGCAATGGCACCACCAACTACATGAACCTTGCTAAGGAAGTGCTGGAGAAAAACGAGAGATAGAGAGTTTCACAACAGGCGGCAGACTGGCCGCAAGCGACAAGAACGATGGCAAACAACAAGCAGGAAAGCAGGCTGGGCAAAGGTCTCAGCGCCCTTTTGGGAGACATCCAGACAATCGGGCCGGAAAGGAAGCCGGTCGGGTACATAAACAAGGAGATAGCCGGTTCCAAGCCCGAGCAGGACTATGGTGACGTGCTCAGGATCCCGGCGGATCTGATCGAGCCCAATCCTTACCAGCCCCGTATGGATTTCGACGGCGAGGCTCTTGAGGAGCTGTCCGAGTCAATCAGGACATTCGGACTGATCCAGCCTATCTCCGTGCGCAAGCTCAGGAACGGACGCTACCAGATCATCAGCGGTGAGCGGAGGTTCAGGGCCTGCAGGCTCGCCGGCATGGACATCATCCCGGCCTACATCAGGACCGCGGACGACCAGGGCATGCTGGAGATGGCCATCGTGGAGAACATCCAGAGGCAAGACCTCGATCCTATCGAGGTAGCGATGAGTTACCAGAGGCTCATGGACGAATGCAATCTCACGCAGGAGATGATGGCCCGTAGGGTCGGCAAGAAACGCGCCTCGGTGGCGAACTACCTCAGGCTTCTCAAACTTCCGACCAAGGTTCAGCACGACCTTAAGACAGGGCTTCTGAGCATCGGCCACGCGAAAGTCATTCTCGGAGTGGAGGACACACATATTCAAGAACTTCTCTGCGACCTGGTGATCAAGGACGGGCTTTCCGTCCGCCAGTTGGAGGAGAAGGTACGCAAGATCTCCAAAGGTGACACGGAGAAGGCGGCTCCAAGACAGGCTGATCTTCCTGACGAGTACTACAAGGTTCTTGAGCACATCGGCAAGTTTTTTGATAACAGCATCAGCCTGAAACGCTCGGCTTCCGGAAAGGGGACGATGACCATCAAGTTCAATTCCGATGAGGAAGTGAGCAGATTCCTCAAGGCCCTTGAGGAATCGAACATTTAAATTCACGATGAAGAATCTGACTCTCAGGATCATACTGGCGCTGGTGTGCCTCTCATTCTTCTCTCACAGAGCTGACGCGCAGTTCCGTGAGGAGGCGTTCAGACAGACCTACAACAATCCTGGCGACACCACCTCGGCAAGGGACTCCGTCGACAAGATGTGGTCATTCAAGGAATTCTTCAGGGGGGTAAGCCACAAGGACACGCTGAGGATCGGTTCGATGTTCGCCGGCTCCACCGTGTTCATCGGCGCGGAGCAGATCTACAACAGGCAGTACTGGAAGCTTCCCATAATCTACGGCGGCCTCGGAGCCACCATCGGCATGGGCATCCACTACAACAACAGGTACAAGAATTCACAAAAGGCCTACGACACCGCCTTCGCCGCCGATCCCAACACCACGGTGACCGTCGACAACAACGCGAAAGACATGGCCACCTACATGTTCGCCAGCGCGGGTCTGATCTATTGGGCGACACTGATGGACGGCGTGGTCAACTACAGGCGCGACGTGAAGAACCAACCGGGAAAGGCCACCATCTACTCGATCCTGCTGCCCGGTCTGGGGCAGGCCTACAACGGGGAATATTGGAAAATACCGATCTACTGGGGAATGCTGGCCGGATCCTACCATTACTACGCGCTGAACAGCAAGAACTACAAAAGGTTCAAACGCATACACAACGAAGCGACCAATCCGGAAGGCGGCTATGACGGCAGGATCCCGGCGGAAAGGGCGCTGTACTTCAGGAATCTCTACAGGCGCTACAGGGACTACTCCGTCGTCGCCCTTGTCGGCAGCTACATGCTTCAGATCATCGACGCCAACGTGTTCGCCTACATGCAGGACTTCGAGGTCGGCGACGACCTGACCATGAAGGTGACACCGACCATCATATCCCCGAACAATGAATATCTCTCTCCCTATAATGAATATGCCGTCGCTCCTTCAGGCCACAGCGTTCCGCCGAGAGGCGGTTTCGGCATGGGGGCGTTCGGCGACAACGCGATAGGGATCAAGATCGGGTTGAGATTTTAAAGTGATACAGAATGAGTAAAGCCAGTCAAGCAGCATTGTCACTCACGCTTCTTCTGACCTTCCTGTTCCAGGGAAGCGCGGAGGCGCAGATATTCAAGAACAAGCTTAAACGAGAGAATCAGGAACTCCGCGCAAGGGTGGATTCCTTGAAAAAGGCTCTGACTGAGCTTAAGGAAGCGAGTCAGCATAAGGACAGCATCGCCGATGAGATGATCGAGGTCTACGAGGAGAACACTGTCAGGACCGCCGCCGGACTCAGTCCGGAGGACTACACCCAGGAGGTGACGGACAGTCTGCTGAGCATCTGGTACCTGCACAGGCAGGCGAGGCAAAACGAGGAAGGAACGGGCTATGCGATGGATTCCGTCCGATTCACTTCCAACGTACCCGACAATGAGCTGAAGGCCAGACTCGAAAAGATGAACTCATTCATCACTCTCCCCTACAACGAGACAGTACGCAACTACATGGTGCTGTACTCGGAGAAGATGCCCACCAAGATGAGCGCGATTCTCGGGCTCTGCCAGTACTACATGCCGATTTTCGAAGAGACCTTCAGCAAGTACAACCTCCCGGACGAGCTTAAGTACATGGCCATCATAGAGTCCGCCCTGAATCCCGTGGCGGTCTCCAGGGCCGGTGCGAAGGGTATGTGGCAGTTCATGTTCAGGACCGCGAAGCTTTACGGTCTTGAGATCGACTCCTACGTGGACGAGAGACTTGACCCTGTCAAATCCGCCGACGCGGCGGCACGTTACCTTACCGACTCCTACAACGTGTTCGGAGACTGGAGCCTTGCCATCTCCTCCTACAACTGCGGTTCCGGCAACATCATCAAGGCCATCCGAAGGAACGGCGGTAAAAGGGACTTCTGGTCTGTCTACGACTACCTTCCGAGGGAGACAAGGGGCTACGTCCCGGCCTTCGTCGGAGCCATGTACGCGATCCGGTACAGCAAGGAGTACGGACTGGTGCCGGCGGACATGAGGATGCCTGCCCAGATCGACACCTTCGAGATCCGCAGGAACCTGCATTTCAAACAGATAAACGAGCTTGTGGGGATTCCGATGGAAGAACTAAGAAACCTCAACCCACAGTACATCAAGGACGTGATCCCCGGAAGCGGCAAAACCTACATCCTGCGCATCCCGTACAACTACTCCAACGACTTCCTTGCCAACGAGGATTCCCTCTACACCTACAAGGCCGCCGAGTATCTGAACCCACAGACCCTCCTCTGTGAAAGGCGATCTGACGCCGAATACTCCGGCGGGGTCATAACGTACAAGGTCAAGAAAGGCGACACCCTTGGCAAGATCGCAGCTAGATACCATGTGACGGTGAACCAGCTTAAGAAGTGGAACCATCTGAGAACCACGACACTAAGCATCGGGCAGAAGATCCGCATCTACAAAGGCGGATCAGCCCCGGCCAAGACATCCTCCTCTTCCGGGAAATCCTCCTCTTCCGGAAGCTCGTCACCAACGGACTACACGACCTACACGGTCAAGGCCGGAGACTCCCTGTACTCCATCTCAAGGCAGTTTCCCGGTACCACACCTGAGAAGATAATGAAGCTCAACGGGATAAACGCGAACATCAAGCCCGGGATGAAACTCCGGATCCCAAGATAGCCGTCAGATGGAAAGCGAAGCCTGGATCTTCAGTTCCCAAGAAAGAGGCTTCGGAACTCTCATAAATGAATATCCCACCGCAGAGGCCCGCAGATGTGTCCGCAGGATCTTTGTCTTTCTATTCCCGAACCTGAACTTGCCCCCGGCCACAGCGGAAAGGCTCCAACCTCTTCCATAGTAGGCCGGCACGGTGAAGCTGACGGGAGCGTCACGCTCGTAGGAATAGATCCTGTCATCCCAATTGTCCACAATGAATATGGTTCCCCGCATGTAGGCGCTGAACCAGTCGGTCTTACGGCCTCCCTCAAGATAGGACAGGCCTGACAAAGAACGGCAAAGGATTCCCTCCACCCTGGCGCGGATCTTCCAGGCTGGCTTGTCCGATGCCCCGTAGCGGACCGACAGTCCGGAACTTGACCAGTCGAAGTCGCACCTGGCTCCCGTACGGTACTTAAGGACAGCCTCGTAGGGGCGGAACCGCTCAGTCACCCTGAACGACAGGACTGAGGTACTTGTCAGCTGCAACGGCATCTTGAACAGAGCCTTCAACTGCTTCTTGTCCTTGTCACTGTCCTTGCGCGCGAGATCCACGGTCAGGAAGACCGGCCCTTTCTCAAGACAAAGCAGGATGCCGCGCTCGTCTTTGGTCTTTGTCCAGCTTCTGACTCCGCCGCTGAAATCCGCCGGGAAACCGGATGCGTAACTGTGGACAACCGAGGAGAACTTCCAGTCCTTTCCCAACGGGAACACCGTCCCGATGACTAGACCTGGACTCCTGCCGGCAAAGTCCCACGCAGCCTCACCGAAACAGTCCACCCCACGCCAGGAATAGCGGAAATCTCCGGACAACCTGCCTGATTCCGGCTTTGAGAAGAAGCCTTTAGGCTCCGTCTTGCAGTAGCCGGTGACGGAGAACTGTCCGTTGCGTGTGAAACGGGCGATGTTCGCACCGGCCATAGCGGAGATCTCCGGGGACTTTCCTCCCTCGCACCATCGGCGGAGACCGGGAAAGGACAGGAACGATGAGACCACCGTCTTTCCGAACAGAAAATCAGCCGCCACTCCCCTATGGCTTCCGATTCCTGACCATGACCACGACGGCGACAAGCCGGAAGGCCGCCTCGCGAAAGAAGAGGATGACGACAGGCCGGACACCGACATTCCGCTCCACAGCGCCAGTCCCTGGCCGAAACGGGCGTTGAAATCGCCCAGGAGAACCTTGCCGACCTTTTTTCTTCCGTAATACGCAATGCTCATCGACCATTCCGAAGGCGGAAACAGATCCCTGTCCGTGTACTTTGTCCTTGCCGCCATTGAGAGTGCCAGCCTGTCCGCGCGCTCAATCCTGTACTTTGTCCCGTAGAGGAAATCTCCGCCCTTCACGGCGGACCGGGCAAGCGCCTCCTGACAAGTCTTTCTGGCCGGCCCGTCAGCCAGTCCCGGCAAGCGATTGGATCTGAACGAGATAAAAGCCTTGAGCGCATTGGCATACCCGGAGCCGAAACCGTCCACCAAGGCAAGTTCGGCAACCGAAAGGATGTCGCCCGATCTGGACCGATAGTCACAGAGACTCGCGACCTGGTACTGGCTCATCAGTCCGCTTGACAGCAGCCGGCTTCTGGAGGCGATGTTGATTTCCAGAGGCCGGGACAGAAATCCCGAGAATCTCTCGACCTCCTGTTCGTCCAGTTCCTCCTCCGATTCCGCACCGCACAGATAAAGGATGGCTCCCATACGGTCGTCCGTCTGCGCCGCCGCGCCCACGTGGATGATGACAAATGCGGACAGCGCCGCCATGAAGTTTTTCAGCATATTCATTGGTTTTGATGGTTGTCTGGTCCTGGCTCGAAAGATAAGGCAAGAAAACGTAAAAAACGAAAAGAAAAAAAACGTAACATCTGTTTTTTTCTGTTTTTTATCAAGGAATATTGTTAAATTTGTTAATTCATTAAAATAACGAACCGTAATGAGCAACGTCAGACTATTTGACAAGTCATTCAAGCCGTTCCTTTCGAACGAGCGGATCGAGGCCGCGATTGACAAGGTGGCCTCGGAGATCAACCGGGACTTTGACGGGAGCGCTGACATTCCTGTCCTGCTTTGTGTTCTCAACGGATCCCTGATGTTCACGTCGGAGCTGATGAAGAGGCTGGATTTCAACTGCGAGCTTATCTGCATCAAGCTTTCCTCCTACAACGGCACGCAGACCACCGGCAACGTCCGCGAGGTGATGGGACTGACCAGGAGCATCGAGGGGAAGCGCGTCATCGTCGTGGAGGACATTGTCGACAGCGGCAACACCATCGTGGAACTCCAGAACATCCTCAAGAAGAAGGGAGCTGCCGAGACAAGGATCTGCACGATGCTCCTTAAGCCGGCCTCCTACACAAAGGATGTGAGACTGGACTATGTGGCCATGGAGATCCCGGACGATTTCATCGTCGGATTCGGTCTTGACTACAACGAGGTCGGCAGAAACCTGAAAGACATTTACGTATTGGACACAGATATGAAATACTTTATTCTATTCGGCCCTCCGGGTGCGGGAAAAGGCACCCAGGCCTCAGCTATGGTTGAAAAGTACAATCTCTGCCACATCTCCACAGGAGAGCTTCTACGTGGTGAGATCTCCAAAGGCACCGAACTCGGCCTCAAGGCCAAAGCCCTCATCGACGCCGGCGAACTCGTTCCGGACGAGGTTGTGGAAGGCATGATCGAGAACAAGTTCAGGACTGTCACCGGTGTCTCCGGCTTCCTTCTTGACGGCTTCCCGCGTACGATCGCTCAGGCTGAGGCTCTCGACAGGATGCTTGCCAAGAACGGCGAGGCTGTCACCTCCGTAGTGTCGATCATGATTCCTGACGCGATGATCAAGGAGCGCATCCAGCACAGGGCCGCCATCGAGGGCCGCGCCGACGACGCCAAGGAAGAGACGATCAACAACCGCATCAAGACCTACCACGAGAAGACTGAACCGCTTGTGGAGTTCTACAAGAAGGCCGGCAAGTACGAGGAGATCGACGGTACCGGCACCATCGAGGAGGTACGCGGAAGGATATTCAAAATGATGGACAAGTCATAGTCAATGATGATTGGCTCACTTTTAGTCACCGTTCTGCTCGCCGGTTCACCGCTGAAGCTGAACGGTGATAACATTTCCCGGATTGTCAATGAATTGACGACGGAGGAGAAGGCCGCCCTGCTGGTAGGCAGCGGTGCGAAGGCCTTCGATGGAGTAGGCTACACGACTCTCTATGTCAAAGGCGCGGCGGGAACAACGCATCCGATCGACAGGCTCGGCATTCCCGCGATAGTACTCGCCGACGGGCCGGCTGGAGTCAGGATAGATGACCGCCCTTGCACGAAATTCCCCATCGGCACATCCCTCTCCTCGACCTGGAACCCGTCACTTGTTGAGGAGGTCGGCAAGGCGATCGGCAATGAGGTTCTTGAATATGGTGTTGACGTGCTGCTTGCCCCGGGTGTCAACATCCAGCGCAACCCGCTGTGCGGCAGAAACTTCGAGTATTACTCCGAAGATCCTCTCCTGGCCGGGAAGATCGCCGCAGGCTACATACGTGGAATCCAGAGCCAGGGCGTAGGGACATCCATCAAGCATTTCGCGGCCAACAACCAGGAACTCAACAGGCTCTACCTTGACGCCAGGGTTTCGCCGAGAGCTCTCAGAGAACTGTACCTGAGGAATTTCGAGATTGCCATAAAGGAGAGCGACCCTTGGACCGTCATGACATCCTACAACTACATCAACGGGACACTCGCGGCGGAGAACCACGACCTCGCGACCGGTGTGCTACGTGAGGACTGGGGCTACAAGGGGCTGGTGATGACCGACTGGGCGGCGGGAGTCTATGCAGACAAGATTGTCGCCAGCGGCAACGACCTCATCCAACCGGGCAGCGACGCGCACTACAACAGGCTTGTCCAGGCGATGAACGAGGGGTCAATCCCGATGGCGGCCATCGACACCGCCGTCACAAGGCTTCTCCGGCTGATAGTGAAATGTCCACGGTTCAAGGGGTATGAATATTCAGACAAACCAGCTCTGGAACACAACGCCTCCGTGGCCCGCAAGGCCGCCGAGGAGGGAATCGTGCTGCTCAGGAACAACGCCGGCGCGCTTCCTCTGGCTCCGGACTCAAAGATAGCCCTGTTCGGCGTGACATCCTATGACTTCATCACCGGAGGCACGGGAGCCGGCAATGTCAACGGCTCTTACGTGATAGACCTCAGGCAGGGTCTGTCCGACGCCGGATTCGCCCTTGACAAGACCACCGACGAGTTCTACGCGGACTGCATGAGGTACGAGAGGTTCAACACGAAAAGGATCAACAGCAAGTTTGACCAATGGTTCGTTGACGCCGAGCGTCCCGCCGAGGCTCTTCCGTCCAAGGACATCCTGACCAGGGCCGCAAAGGAAGCCGACAAGGCCATCATCACCATCGGACGCATCTTCGGCGAGGGAAAGGACAGGCTCCACCAGTTCAGCTACCTGCTGTCAGCCGCCGAGACGAGGCTGATAAAGGCTGTTTCCGAGGCCTTCCATGCGGAGGGCAAAAGACTCATTGTCGTGCTGGATGTAGGCGGAATCGTTGACATGACCGCATGGCAGGACATGGCCGACGCCATTGTAGTAAGCTGGCTGCCCGGATGCGAGGCAGGACACGCTGTCGCCTCCGTGCTTTCCGGCAGGGAGACCCCGAGCGGAAGGCTGCCGATGAGCGTTCCTGTCAGCTACTACGATGATCCGACGGCCTGCTCCATGCCTCAGATCCTCACAGACAAGCCTGTCAACTACTCGTTCTACCGACCGGCTCCTGCCGGGATCAAGAAAAGGTATGATCTGGAGAACATCGACTATGTCAACTACCGTGAGGGGATCTACTCGGGCTACAGGTACTACGTCACCGAAAAGGTACGCACCGCCTATCCGTTCGGTTTCGGTCTGAGCTACACTGACTTCCGTTACAGCGGAATGACCGTGGAAGAGGACGGGGAGGACTTCGTGGTCAGCCTGGTCGTCGAGAACACCGGCGGACACTCCGGCAAGGAAGTGGTCCAGATCTATGTGAGGGCTCCTGGCAGGGACATGGACAAGCCCGCCCGGGAGCTGAAAGGCTTCACAAAGACAGGAACCCTTGCCCCTGGTCAGTCCGAGACCGTCAGGATAAGGATTCCAAGAAGCCTTTTGGCATCCTACGATGAGGAGCGCTGCGGCTGGGCGACAGAGAATGGGACATATTCATTCATCGCGGCCAAAAACGCCGAGACACCGGTTCTTGCGAGGAAAATCAGGATAAAGAATGCCTCTTTCACCCCGACCGGCAACTACCTCCGCGCCGAGCCGCTCTTCATTGAGCGGTAAGGCTCAGATCCTGCCGCGGTGCGATTACAAAAATGGGCAAATAACGCCATCCGGGGACTATCAAATCAGATAATTCCACTATCAAAACAGTTATATATCCCCTTAGGGAGCCAGAACAGCATGCACGACCGGTGATTGCCACCCGCAAGACTTGAGTAATGTGAGAATATTGCTACCTTTGCCATCACAAACCTTTGCGCGGAAATAGACGCTGCGACTCCGAGGTTTGCGGCAAAAAGGAATATTCAACATTATGGTAAAGCACATTATTCTCTGGACGCTCAAGGAAGAGCTGTCCGACGCCGAAAAGGCGGCGATCAAGGCCGGCATCAAAGAGGGTCTTGAGGGTTTGGTCGGGAAGGTTCCGGGGCTTCTGGACGTGAAGGTCCACATCGACGGCAGGCTTGCCAGCAGCAATGCCGACGTAATGCTGGACAGCACCCTTGAATCCGCCGAGGCCTTAAAAGCCTACTCAACGCATCCTGCCCACGTGGAGGTAGCCTCCACAAAGGTCCGCCCCTACACAGCCCAACGCTCCTGCCTGGATTTCGAACTGTAGCTGATGGCTTCCGCCCCAGGTCTGAGCCACCATTGTAGCTTCCGGAGCGATCGACAGCGACGCTGAAGGCAAGTTTTAAGGCAAATCTCGCTTCCGGACTCCCGGCGGGGACCCTGCGGACGTGTTTCGTGGGGATTCACGCCCGCGGAGGTATGCGATCGACAAATCTGGGCAAGAAGCCCGGAAGCAAACAGAAAACAGGCCCGGAAACAAGTCATCTGTCAACATCTCAATATTTTCCCAAACTTTCACTATCTTTGCACGATTGAAGGCTTCGGGGAGGAACAGCGTGAAGAACACGATTAGAAAAAGGTGTTTTACAGCGCGCAATGGTGCCGCACAAAACCCGCACGGGAGTCTGCGCAATCATTTGACAAATTGATTTATAGAGTACTATGCCGGACAGCAATTTCATAGACTACGTAAAATTACATAGATAAACATCTATAACCAAACATAGCATAATCCACTGATATAAAGCAAATTATCAGTGGATTTATTTTTCACCCTTTCCGGTTGTTACCCCCTTTTCAACGCATTTTAAGCCAATTTTTGTTACCCGTTTGTTACTCTTCTGCAAATGTAAAATCCCATTTCTACGCATATAAAATTGCTATCCTGAAACAAATCGAAATAAACCTAACAATCATTTTGTTACCCTATTGTCCATTTCATTAGTTTTAGCTATCTTTGTTCATAGATAAAAACGATTGAAAATGAACAGAAAAGGAGAAGATGGCTCAATCAAGGAACCGATAAAATTACGGTTCAAGCAGCTCAAAGATGGCAACCAGTCCATCTACCTTGACTGCTATGTAAATGGCATAAGGGAATACAAGTTCCTGAACCTATATCTTCGCCCGGACACCTCCCGGGAAAACAAGATGTGGAACAAAGAACAGCTCCGTCTTGCCAACGCCATCAAAGCCCAATACATCATAGACATCCAGAACGGAGAATTCGGCTTCAAGGACCGGAACAGGACAAGGAAGCTCAGTTTCCTGACCTACTGCGAAGATATGGCCGCCGAATATGAAGCCAACGACCAGACCTCCTGCGCAGTGCTGATGCGAAGTGCAGTAAAGAGAATGATTGGCTACAAAGGAAAGAACATCACCTTCAACCACATCGACAAAGAGTTCCTCATAGGTTTCATAGAATACCTCAACTCCGACATCCGGGACTTTGACAAAGAGAGCAAAGACAAGAAGCGCAAACCGAAACCCCTCAGCGAAGTATATAAGGAAGCCCTGTTCGCAAGAATAATGGTGGCCCTCAACAAAGCAGAAAGAGACGGCATTATCGTCAAAAACCCCGGCAAAGACATAGACCGCAAACTCAAGCCGCACGCAGAACAGAAAAGCCGCTGCTACCTCACACTTGATGAAATCCAAAAGATCATTGACACCGAATACAAACCGGACAACGACATCAAGCCAGCCTTCCTCTTCTGCTGCTTCAGCGGCCTTAGATACTCGGACGTACAAAAGCTGACCTGGGGAGAAATTACCGTCAGCCCGGAAGGATACGCCCAGATTGAAACCAATATGCAGAAAACCGGCAAAGACATAACAATTCCACTTTCAGACAACGCCCTCAAATGGTTGCCGGAAAGGACCGACCAACCTTCTGCCAGCCGAATTTTCTATAAACTGCCAGACCAGGTAACCAACGCAGATGTTCGTCTGCGCACCATAATCAAGAAAGCCGGCATCACAAAACACGTCACCTTCCACGTTGCCCGTCACACCTTCGCAACACTCACCCTCACTTATGGAGCCGACCTGTACACAGTCTCAAAACTGCTTGGCCACTCCAACATCCGCACCACCCAAATCTACGCCAAAATCGTTGACGAAAGCAAGCGCAAGGCCGTTAACCTCATTCCGAAACTATAAGAATCAAGAATATGGACAATAATACTCCAACCGTCGTAAAGATTCACGATGTGAACATCGACAAAGACTACATAGGCTGGATTGAAGAACTGAAATCCAGATACCGCAAAGCACAAATCAAGGCTGCCGTAAAAGTCAATGCTGAACAACTTCTATTCAACTGGCAACTGGGAAGAGACCTTGTAATCCGTAAAGCAGAAGAAAAATGGGGCTCAGGTGTTGTTGAGCAAGTCAGTATGGATCTTCAGGCAGCATTCCCAGAGTCTAAAGGATTCAGCACTACGAATTTATGGAGGATGAAGCAGTGGTATCAGTTCTACTCTGATGCGATCAAAAAACTCCCACAACTTGTGGGAGAATTGCAACTCTCTGAAAGCCAATCGAATACAAAACTTGCACAGCTTGTGGGAGAATTTGAAGATACCGACTTCCCTCCACTATTTGCGTGTGTACCTTGGGGGCATCACTCAGAAATTATCGCCAAATGCAAAACAATAAAAGAGGCCATCTTCTATGTAAAGAAAAGCGCGACGGAAGGCTGGAGCCGAAATACTTTGATGAACTGCATCAAAGCTCGCCTATACGATAATCTTGGTGGGGCCATCACAAACTTTTCCGACAGACTTCCATCACCACAAAGCGAACTGGCGCAGGCAATAACCAAAGACACATACGACTTCGGATTCATTTCGTTGGAGGAAGGCTATAGGGAAGATGCACTCGAAACCGAACTCGAAAAGCAACTCACGCGCTTCCTACTCGAACTCGGAACCGGATTCGCATATATGGGCAGACAAAAGCAGCTCATCATCGCAGGCAAGACCCGCAAACTGGATATGCTCTTTTTCCACATCCCTCTCAACTGCTACATAGTCATCGAACTCAAAGCAGTACCATTCCAGCCGGAGTTTGCCGGGAAACTGAATTTCTATGTAAATGCTGTTGACGATTTGATTAAAACTCCTGCCCAGAACCCGACTATAGGTCTCCTGATATGCAGCAACAAAGAGGAGACAGAAGTTCAATATGCATTCAACGGCATCACAACCCCAATGGGCGTTGCCTCATACGACAACGTAAAGGTCAAAGAGATTCAAGACCAACTCCCATCCGTAGAAGAACTGACCAAGCGCATACGCCTGCTGGAAGAACAAATCGGCAAAGAAAAATAGAAAAACAACCACAAACCAAACTATTTAATGCAGGTTCTTATGCGGGTCGCATATAGAACTTTGTATCAAGCACTTATATCCAAAAATATCCATATATATTCGCAACCAGGATTTCACAACGAAGTCCTGGTTTCTTTATCTGTGGCCACAATAAGAAGCCATTGTTGAACTCAAATACTGTTAAGCAATGACTTTTACAGAAGAGAAAATCACTTTCGAGCAGATGCCTCAGCTGCTTGCTGAGCTCAGGAGTGAAATCAATGGCATCAAAGAAATGTTGAACGCTCTCACAGAGAACGCAAACCCACCATCTGACAGATGGATGAACCTCGATGCCTTCAGGAAATACCACCCTGACAAGCCAGCTCGTTCCACTGTCTACGAATGGGTAAACCTAAAAAAGGTCCCTGTACACAAAGACGGCAAGCGCTTACGCTTCCTCAAGAGCGAGATTGACGAATGGCTAAGCAAAGGCCGCCGTATGACCCAAGACGAGATTGGCCAGGAGGCTTACAATTATGTAAGGAGGAACAAGCGATGAGCCAGCCATTACACATCTCAGAGATTATCCTGCAGATTGCAGCTGATCCAAAAGACCAACTTGGTCAGGCACTACGCAGATGCCCATTCATTCAAGCGGAGCTAATCCGCCGCAAGATGATGAGCCTTGACGACCTTACGGACGCGCAAATTGCCCATCTAATAGATTGGGACCAAAAACAGAACGGACATGGCAGAGGAGATTCAAAATAGTGTTATCAAAGCCATTACCAACGAAATCGACGGAGCCTTCTCAAACGAGGAGGCCGTCGACATTGGTATGCTCACAATCAAGAGTGCAAACCGCACTATTGATGATGCCTCAAGGCGTCCTGATCCAGAACAACTCTTCCACGAACTCTGGTACGAGGGAGAAGTCTGCTGTCTATTCGCTGACTCCAACCTCGGAAAATCCATATTCGCCGTGCAAATGGCGGATGAGATTTCACGCACGCGCAATGTATTATATGTGGATTGCGAATTGTCAGACAAACAGTTTCAGCTTAGATACTGCAATAGTGAGACTGGAGAACGGCACATCTTCCCAGCTGGTCTTTTCAGGGCAGAAGTCAACCCCTATGCCATCGGAGCAGAAGGGTACGAACAAGCTATCATAAACGACATTGAGAAATCTGCAACTCAGATGGATTGTAAAATCGTCATCATTGATAACCTAACATACCTCTGCAACTCCTCAGACAAAGGAGTAGATGCAGGAGCCTTCATGATGAAGCTGATGGCTCTCAAGAAGAAGCGCAACCTGTCTCTGCTGATAATTGCACACACTCCCAAACGAGACCTCTCAAGTGCAATCACACAGAACCATCTCGCTGGATCAAAGAAACTCTACAACTTTTTCGATTCAGTATTCGCCATCGGCATGAGTGCAAAAGACAACCGCCTGCGTTACGTCAAGCAGGTCAAAGTCAGAGCAGGTGCCTTTACTTACGATGCGTCCAACGTAATTGTATACGAGGTTGAGAAAGTGCAAGGATTTCTGCAGTTCACATTCAAGGAGTATGCAACTGAGAGCGAACATTTACGAAGCCGGGAGACATCCGAGGTCAACGAAACAGAAATCAAAGTACTCACCCTCAGCAAAGACGGAATGTCTTGTCGCAAGATTGCCGAAGAAGTAGGCCTAAGCAAATCAACAGTCAGCAACATTCTTAGGCGTCACAAAGAACAAGTGTCCACTGTCCAAGACTCCATTAAGGAAAATGGACAGCTGGACAGTGGACAAAACGAGAAAGAAGATGAACCGACACTTTTATAGCCTTCAGAGATACGCAGGTATATCGTCCAGATATACTTGCCCTTCCTGTGGAAAAAAGCACTGCTTCTCACTTTATGTTGATGAAACCGGCACTCCCATAGATGAACGCGTAGGACGATGCGACCACGAATCATCTTGTGGTTATCACGTCAAACCCGCAGATTGGTTTCGGGATCACCCGGAGGCCAATGGAAAAGACTGGCGGACAGAGCGGCCGTCTTGGTTGGATAAAGCACTTGCAGCTAGGAAACAAAAGCCAATATGTACTATTCCAATAGAATTTGTAAACCGTTCCGTCCGTCTGGACATTGACTGCCATCTCACGCAATACCTCAACCGCATCATAGATCCGGTCGTCATTGAATGTGTACGAGATGCTTATAGAGTCGGAGTCACCAAGAACTTTGACACAATCTATTTCCAGATAGATTCACAAGGACGATGCCGCTCCGGTAAGATAATGAAATACAACCCTGAAACAGGCCATCGTATCAAAGATGAGGAAGCACTTGGCAAGGTTACTTGGGTACATGCTCTACTGAAGAAAAGGCAGCAGCTTCCTGAAGACTGGCAGCTCACCCAATGTCTCTTCGGCGAGCACCTCCTTCTCAAATACCCGGACAAAAAAGTAGGCCTCGTTGAATCCGAAAAAACAGCCTTGATTTGTGCAGCCTTGATGCCGCAATTCATTTGGCTGGCCACAGGCGGAAAGACACAACTGGGCACAAAACTAAGTATCCTTCAAGACAGAGACGTCATCGCATTTCCAGACGTTGATGCATACGACACATGGAAAGAAAAGATGGCCTCATTGGACGGATTGCGTATTACCGTCTCCGATTACCTTGAAACCACGGCAACACCCGAAGAGAGAGATGCCAAGATAGACATAGCAGACAGACTGCTGTCCGAAGCAAAAGCCTCAACACAAAGCAGAAAACAATCGCAAAGATACAGCATACTCCAGTATTTCTCGCCTGAACACCGAGATACCGTAAAGGAACTTATGGATGAACTGGACTTAGTTCCAGTATCAGTTAAATCATTTGACGGAACCACCTAAATAAAAACCAATTACACCTTAACAATTGGAGCATTGGTGTATTTTGATTAACTTTGTTCATCCCATGAATCAAGAAATCAAGATACACCATTTATGGCTAATTTTTACTTATTCAAATACGACTTCATACAGAGTCAAGTTCGCGAACTATTTTCAGAAGACGGCACCCACCTCGACAGAATAGAGTTGGACAACCGGCTCTATTCTTTATTATCCCCCGCAGAGAATTGCAAGAAGACCCTTGACAACTTATACGGTATCAAGACATCATCCAACGGAGAGTCCGAACCCGACATTTACGTCAATGAAATATTACGCAACTGGAAAGGAGTTACCCTCATCAGCATCAGGAACAATCGAAGCAAGAAGATAATGCCGATTGACAGCAACGACGAAAAGAAAATAGGCCATTATCCGTTCTGCTGGGTTATCATTGATACACGTCCCGAGTCACAAGTAATTCTCGTTCAGCAGAACGCTGCCTTTCCCAACCCGGACAAAGTGGCTGAAATTCTCATCAACTATTTCATAGGCCATCTGTCTCTATCCAAACTTGGATGGACCATCGAATACAAGAAACGGAAGTGTAAAGGTGCCATCTGGGACATTGTACGCACAAGAACCAAGGGAAATAAGGATCGTGTTTCCGAACTGTCATTCAAATTCACATCTAAAAGGCAGCCGACAGGAGACAATCGCATTGATACCTACTGCAAAGATGCTCTTCATTTCTTCTCTTCGGAAGAAGGTGAGCTCAAACTGTATTCAAAAGACAGCAACAGCAAGATGCTGGACGAGACAAACGAAGATCTTAAAAGAACGGTCAATCTCTTGATAGACAATCAATACAAGATAAAGGTTGGATTTGAACATTCCGGCACATACGAATATGGGAAAGACGCATTCGCCATCTACGGCATAGATGATTTGTACTGCAATGCTTTCGAAAACAACAACGACCAACTATTTGGCAACTCGGCAGAAACTCTCCTTGAATGGCTTAATAAGATTGTACAAGAAGACGATTCTACTGAATATACCGAACCTGGAAAGAGTAAAAGAAGAAATGCCCATACCGCATAGCCTACAATACACGCCAATAGAAAGCCTGATTTCCAGTGCTTGGAGACGCATCAGTTCTCGTCTTGGAACCACCAATATTGACGAGGACCACTTTGCATTGTTCACCATCTGGATAATTGATACCCTTTGCGAAATAGACGCACACCGGACAGACCCTGCAGACTTTCACGATGACCTGTACGATGCTGTCAAGCAATTCCTAAAATCAAGGAACATATCAGCAATCGGCAACGACATCGAACAGTTGACAGAAGGTCTATTTGATGTACAGTATTATCTGTGGGGGCTGATTCTCCGTGGTTCAGAGAACCTTCCTGTTGATATCATAAGCATATATTCGCTTCTTGACAAATGTATTGGAGAACGGCGAAAACAATCTTTTGAGATATCCGAGTCCTTCCGTTTCAAAGACACGGAGAATCTTAAAATATGGTTCATCAGTTACATCGAAAGCGACACATCCCTTACTACCCCTGACATTATTGAATGGAACCAGGAAGAACTAGGATTTCAGGCAGCTGAACTGGTCGCTCATAATTCGTCTAACGCAGTCGTTCAGAATATAATCAATCTTAATAATTCTCCATTGAACATCACAGGAGGAGCCCAAATTGGCATTGTAGTAGAGAACGCAGAACAATTCAAAAAATAACATCCCATGCAAATCACAGGACCAGTAACAATAGGAACTCAAATAGAACACGCCGACCTCGTTGACGCCTCAATCGGCAAAACTGTAATCCAGCAGAACCTGACTGTTGACAAACCGGAAGTATCCGCTCCAGAAGAACAGATTGCCACAGAGCCAGCACCAATAAAGACCGTCAACCTTCCAAGCATCCACCTGAGAAAAGGAAACAGCAAGAAAGAAGGACTGAAACATAATCTTTTCAGAGTAATCGGAGCACTGTATTTGTTAGATTACTTCGTTGATGACAAAGGGAAAAGACCGTTTCAGAAAGATGTCTTCAATGCGTTCGGAGCTATGCTCGGAGAGGATTTCTCCGACCATGACAAGGACCTTGTAAAAATCCGAAAAGGGAAAACGAGAGAAGAACAAATAAATAAACTCTTCGACGAACTCGCTAACGCCGCTAAGACATTCACACAGGACTAACACTCAATCCATAAGCAAATCTCTAAAAACCCATATTTGGCAGACAATTTTGGACCAAGTATGGGGCTTTTTTCGTACATTTGTTATTTATTAGCAAGACATACACCCTTACATGAAGACCCCTAAGCAATTCAACAACATAACTATGCGTGTTGTAGATGATTTGCATTCCGGCATCAAATCCGGAGGCAAACTCTCTATCGCAGCCGCAAGTTTCTCTATTTATGCTTACGAAGCCCTGAAAGATGAGTTGGAAAGCATAGATGAATTGCGATTCATCTTCACCTCTCCCACCTTCAACGCCGAGAAGACAAAGAAAGAGAAACGAGAGTTTTATATCCCCAAACTAAACCGAGAGCGTAACCTCTTCGGCTCAGACTACGAAATCCGCCTCCGCAACCAGCTCACACAAAAAGCCATTGCTCGTGAGTGCGCAGACTGGATTCGCCGCAAAGTCAAATTCAAGAGCAACATATCTTCAGGTTCAATGAACTCATTCCTGAACATCGCAGACCAGGAAGAGACATTCACCTATATGCCATTCAACGAGTTCACCACAACCGAACTCGGACTTGATCGCGGAGACAACCTTTGCCCAATGATTGTCGGTCTTCCGGCAACACCCCAAACCGATATGTTTCTCAAGAACTTCAATGAACTTTGGCGGGACACAACCAAATTCGCAGATGTCACAGAGTCCGTAATCGAGAACATCGAAAACGTCTACAAGGAGAACTCCGCAGACTTCATATATTTCATCACCCTCTACAACATCTTCAACGAATTCCTTGAAGACATCAGCGAAGATGTACTGCCAAACGAAGCCACAGGCTTCCGCACCAGCCAAATCTGGAGCAAATTATTCAACTTCCAGCGAGATGCCGCCCTTGCCATCATCAACAAACTTGAAAAATACAACGGCTGCATCCTTGCAGACAGCGTCGGCCTCGGAAAGACATACACCGCCCTGGCTGTAATCAAATATTACGAAAACCGCAACAAGTCCGTCCTCGTCCTCTGTCCAAAGAAACTCAACGAAAACTGGACCACATACCGTTCCAACTACAAAAACAACCCGATTGCAGCAGACCGCCTGCGCTACGACATCCTATTCCACACGGACCTCTCGCGCGATACAGGTTTTTCGAATGGACTCAACCTCCAGAACATCAACTGGGGCAACTACGACCTTGTTGTCATCGACGAGAGCCATAACTTTCGTAACGGAGGACGCTTCACCGCAGACGAGAACGAAGATCTGAAAGAAAACCGCTACGCAAAATTGATGAACCGGGTAATCAGGGCAGGCGTCAAAACCAAAGTCCTGATGCTCTCCGCAACTCCGGTCAACAACCGTTTCGTTGACCTCCAGAATCAGCTCCAGCTTGCATACGAAGGCGAAAGCGAAAAGATAGACGAACTCCTTGACACCAGCAAAGGCATCAACAGCATCTTCGCAGAGGCAAGCAAGGCATACGCAGCCTGGACTCGTCTTGAGCCAGAACAGCGCACAACACAAAAACTCTTGGACTCACTCAGCTTCGACTTCTTCCAGATGCTCGATGCTGTCACCATAGCCCGCAGCCGTAGCCACATCGTCAAATACTACGACACAACAGACATCGGCAAGTTCCCTAAACGACTGCCTCCAATCTCGCGCCGCCCAAAGCTGACCGACATAGCAGATGCCATCAATTTCAAAGACATCTCCGGAGAGCTTGACAACCTCAACCTCAGCATCTATACGCCATCATACTACATACTGGAAAGCCGGAGAGACATCTACGATACAAAACAAAAGAATAGCGGCTTAACCGTTGGTGGACGCGAAATGGGTATGAGAAAACTCATGGCCATCAACCTCCTCAAACGTCTTGAGAGCAGTGTCAACTCATTCCGACTTACTCTTGACCGCATCCGAAATTTTGTTTCCGACACAATCCAAGCCATTGAGCGCTTCGAAAACAACCGGGCAGCTAACAGTATCATAGACGTAGAGGACCTCGCATACGACTTCGACAGCGATGACGCAGAAATGGACAACCTGATTGGCAAAAAATACAAGATTGCCCTTCAGGACATGGATTACATCACCTGGAAGCGCCACCTCAAGGCCGACCTTGAAGTCCTGGACCTCCTTCTCATCATGCTCAAGGACATCACACCTGAGCACGACACCAAGCTTCAGCTCCTGTACGATGACCTCAAACATAAGTTCGAGCACAACATCAACGAAGGCAACAAGAAGGTACTTGTCTTCACCGCATTTGCCGACACAGCCAACTATCTATACGACAACCTCGCCTCACGCATCCTCAAGGACTGCGGCCTCAACGTTGCGCTCATCACCGGCTCCGGCGACTGCAAAACCACAATCCCGAAATTCCAGAACGACTTCAATAACGTTCTGACCTACTTTTCGCCACGCTCAAAGGACCGTGAGGCCCTAATTCCAAACGCTAAGCACGAGATAGATGTTCTCATTGCAACAGACTGCATATCAGAAGGTCAGAACCTCCAGGATTGCGACTACCTCATCAACTACGACATCCATTGGAACCCGGTTCGCATCATCCAGCGCTTCGGCCGTATCGACCGTATCGGCTCTGCCAATGATGTCATACAACTCGTCAACTACTGGCCGGATATCGAACTTGACGACTATATCCAGCTCAAAGGACGTGTAGAGAGCAGAATGAAAGCAACCGTCCTCACCTCAACAGGAGACGACGACTTGCTTTCTGATACAGAAAAGGGCGACCTCGAATACCGCCGCAACCAGCTCAAGAAACTCCAGCATGAAGTCGTAGATATCGAGGATATGGATTCCGGAATCAACATAATGGACCTCGGCCTCAACGAATTCCGTCTTGACCTCCTTGCATACGTCAAAGACCATCCGAACATGGATCTCACCCCATTCGGAATGAGCGCTGTCGTAGCATCAACTGACCTCGCAAAACCGGGAGTCATTTACATCCTCAAAAACAAAAACAACGGCGTAAACATAGACCGCAGCAATCACCTTCACCCATTCTATATGGTTTACCTGTCCAATGACGGCGAAGTTCTCTGCGACCATCTGTCACCCAAAAAACTTCTTGACATACTACGCCATCTCTGCAAAGGAAAGACCACCCCGGACCGGGAGCTCTGCAAAGCCTTCAACAAAGAAACCCGTGATGGCAGAAAGATGGATTTCTACAGCAATCTCCTGCATAAATCAATCGAGAGCATCATAGACGTAAAGTCAGAGTCCGACATCGACTCACTCTTCTCTGCTGGTGACACCACCGCACTCGAAGGAGACGTCACTGGGCTCGATGATTTCGAACTCATAACCTTCCTCGTCATAAAATAGTAGCCTATGGAAAACGTTCTCAACTTCCCGCAGGCTACAATCGTAAACAAGAATGTGCCCAAGAACGCCTTCTACAAAAGGGCGGACTCAGCACATACGTCCTGGATGAAACAAATCCTTACCGATGAGTTTGAGAACATCACCTGGCTTTACAAACTCCACCCTTCAACACTCAATGTAGAAGACGGACATCGAGTACACGAGATTGATGTCTTCGTCTGCACAATGAAATCAGACCACTACAGCATCAACCCATTCTGCAGCCTTGATGACTTGCTCCCACGCCACACAATGTTCATTATCCGCTACGGAGAAAGCACCGACCTTCTTATGCAGCACAAAGAGATGACCTTAGTCGGTGGCGAACAAAAATGGACACGTGGCAAAAGCGAACTGCAGCGCAATGTTGACCTCGGCCACATCCATTTCAGCATCGAAGGTCAAAATATGGACAAGATCTATGGCAATCTCCTCGGACAAGTTTCCGGGCTTGAGACCGGATCTGAAGAAGATTACAAGGCAGCAGTCGAACTGCGGAAAAAGATAGAAAACACCCGGAAGCAGATACTCTCGCTTCAAAAACAAATCCGCTCCGAGAAACAGTTCAACCTGCAGATGGAAATGAATGCCGAGGCTCGCCAGCTCAAGAAACTCCTTGGCGAGTACCAGCAGCAACTAACAGAAATAATAGAAAAACAGATATGACACCTAATCATTTGGAACTCAAATCAGCAGACGGCACCAAGCTCAATCTTGAAGCCCTCTACCGGATTGCACCTTCCTGCTTCACAGAAGTCAAGGATGAGAAAACCGGTGAATTGCGCCACGTAGTGAACTTTACAACCCTTCGCCAGCTTCTTGGTGACGATGCAGTTGAGGATGCACCTGAAATGTATCAGTTCACTTGGCCGGGAAAGCAGGAAGCACGCCGCGAAGCAGCTCGTCCCATTACAGACACGCTCCGCCCCTGCCCGGAAGAATCTGTTGATTGGGACACCACACAGAACCTCTACATAGAAGGAGACAACCTTGCCGTGCTCAAGTTGCTACAGAAAGGCTATATGGGTAAGGTCAAGATGATTTATATTGACCCGCCATACAACACAGGCAATGACTTTGTTTACCACGATGATTTCGCTGTCTCCCAGAAAGAGATGGACTTATTCTCCGGCGATGTCGATGAGGAAGGCAACAGATATCGCAAGAACACTGACTCGAATGGCAGGTTTCACTCGGATTGGTGTTCGATGATTTATTCTCGTTTGGCTGCCACAAGGTCATTACTGTCAGAGGATGGAGTCATCTTCATCTCAATTGATGACAACGAAGTCGAGAATCTCAGAAAAATCTGTGACGATATTTTTGGTGAGAAAAATTTTATAGCCCAACTTATTTGGGAAAGAGCATATTCTCCCAAAAACGATGCTCGTTTTATTTCAAATAGTCACGACTATGTATTGATGTTTGCCAAAGATATCAATCAATTTGTTATTGGACGATTAGAACGGACAGAGGAAGCAAATGCAAGATATTCTAATCCAGACAATGACCCAAGAGGTGTTTGGAAACCGAGTGACATGTCCGTGAAAACATATAATCCAGAAAGCGATTACCCAATCACGACCCCTTCGGGTCGTATTGTAGAGCCTCCAGCAGGACGCTGCTGGAGTCTCTCGAAGAACGCGTTCTTCGAGAGACTCCAAGATAATAGAATATGGTTCGGCGCAGATGGCAATAGTGTTCCATGTATCAAACGTTTCCTTTCGGAACTGAAATTTGATGGTATGGCACCGACATCTATATTATTCTACAAAGATGTAGGGCATAGTCAGGAAGGGGCTCAAGAAGTCGTAGCTCTATTTGGAGATAAAGGTGTTTTTGACGGTCCAAAACCAGTCCGCCTCCTGCAGAGATTGATAACATTGGCGAACCTTAAAGAAGACTCCATTGTATTGGACTTTTTCTCAGGAAGTGCAACAACGGCCCACGCACTGATGAAGACTAATGCCGAGAAGGACAAGCATTGCAAGTTTATTCTTGTTCAGCTACCGGAAGCGGTAAGTGAAAAGAAGAAAGACCAGGGATATGAAACGATATGTGACATCGGAAAAGAACGCATACGACGAGCCGGAAAACAGATTAAGCAAGATTCCGGTCTTATGGCCCAGAATCTCGACACCGGCTTCCGTGTGCTAAAACTTGCAGATTCAAACTTCAACGAAGTTTATTTCACTCCAAAGGAATTCACTCAGGATCTTCTTTCCGGACTTGAAAGCAACATCAAGGAAGAACGTACCGACCTTGACCTCCTCTTTGGCGCAATGCTCGATTGGGGTGTACAGCTCTCCCTCCCTATGTCAAAGGAGACCGTCGATGGCTGCGACATCTACACCGTCAACGAAGGTGACCTCGTGGCCTGCTTCTCCGAGAATGTAACCGAGAATGTCGTTTCAGCAATGGCCGCCAAGATGCCTCTCCGCGTTCTTTTCCGCGACAGCTGTTTCGATGACGACAAATCAAAGATCAACGTCTTCGAACTCTTCAAGCAGAAACTCGACTGGGGCGAGGACGAGGCAATTAAGAACATCCGTGTAATTTAGTCCGGGATTATGAAACTGAAATTCAAACATCAACGGTTCCAGACCGATGCTGTCAAAAGCGTTACTGATGCCTTTTTGGGGCAGAAGTATAGCGACAGTGCGGAGTACATAATGGACACCGGCAAGACCTCGAATCTCTTCGACCTGCAGGGCTTCGGCAACACACCCCTGATGCTCGATTACGGCGCCATTACCGACAATGTTCGCGCCATCCAGATGCGCCAGGGCCTCAAGCCAATTGAGCAGCTTCAGGGAAGCGGAATCAATCTCACCATCGAGATGGAGACCGGCACAGGCAAGACCTACACCTACATCAAGACAATGTATGAACTCAACAAACTCTATGGTTGGAGCAAATTCATCATTGTCGTACCAAGCGTGGCAATCCGCGAAGGTGTATTCAAGAGTTTCGAGACAATGCAGGACCACTTTGCCACCGAGTACGGCAAGCGGATGCAATACTTCATCTACAACTCAAAGCAGCTCACCAAGATAGACAACTTCGCAAGTGACAACGGCTTACATGCAATGATAATTAACACCCAGGCCTTCAACACCTCAATGAATGAGGAAAAAAACCAGGAAGGCCGTAGCGGTGATGCAGCAGCACGTATCATCTTCTCAAAGCGCGACGAGTTCGGCAGCCGCCGTCCAATAGACATCCTCGCCAAGACCAATCCAATCATGATCATTGACGAACCTCAGAGTGTGCTTGGAGCAAACGCCAACAACGCCACCCGCAAAGGTATCGCCAAATTCAACCCTCTGTTCACGCTCCTCTACTCGGCCACACACCGTGAGGTCCTGAATATGGTATATCGCCTAGATGCACTTGACGCCTACAATAAGAAGCTCGTCAAGAAAATCGAGGTCAAAGGTATCACCCAAATAGGAAGCACGGCAACAAACGGATACGTCTATCTCGAGCAGATAGTAATCGGGAAAGGCGACCCTCAGGCCCGTATCAGCTTTGATACAATGACCACTACAGGTTCCCCAAGGCACACAAGCAAACTCGTCAAAGAAGGCTACGACCTGTATGAGCAATCAGGTCGTCTCGCAGAGTATAAGGACGGCTTTGTTGTTGAATGCATTGATGGAGTAGAAGGCTCCGTCCGTTTCCTCAACGGTCTAAAACTCTATGAGGGTGACGCCGTAGGAAAGGTTAGCGAAGATGTCCTGCGCCGCATCCAGATACGGGAGACAATCCGCACTCACTTCGAGCGTGAGCGTGCTCTCTACTTCAAAGGCATCAAGGTCCTCAGCCTCTTCTTCATTGACCACGTAGAGAACTACCGCACCTATGGACCGGAAGGCACAGGCAAGGGCAAATTCGCACAGATGTTCGAGGAAGAATATGACAGAGTCATGGCGGAACTGCAGCCTCAGTTTGGAGAAGAACCATACATAGAGTACCTCCATAAATGGCCAGCAGACAAGGTGCACAACGGCTATTTCTCGCGGGACAAAAAAGGCAACTTCATCAACTCAAAGGTTGGCCGTGGAGAAACCGGAAGTAGCGATGAAAGCGCTTACGACCTCATTATGAAAGATAAGGAGCGTCTCCTCAGCTTCGAAGAGCCTACACGCTTCATCTTCTCTCACTCTGCCCTCAAAGAAGGCTGGGATAACCCTAACGTATTCCAGATCTGTACCCTAAAAGACAGCGACAACCAAACCAACAAGCGTCAAGAGGTCGGCCGTGGAATGCGTCTCTGTGTCAATAAGAACGGAGAGCGTCAGGATGCCGATGTACTTGGCTCTGACGTATTCAATACCAACATCCTCACCGTCATCGCCAGCGAGAGTTACGACCAGTTCGCAAAGCAGCTCCAGTCAGAGATTGCCGATGTCGTGGGAGACCGTCCTGTAAAGGTTACGCTCCAGATGTTCATCGATCTCGTTGCCACCACAGATGATGGTTGCGAATTGAGAATAACCAAAGACAAGGCTATCGAAATCCAGGAAGAACTCATTGCAAACGGCTACGTTAAAAAAGGTGAACTCACCGAAAAATACTTCAACGACAAACGAGACGGCACACTTGACCTTGGCGATGTTAATGACCTCAAAGGATTCATCGTTGGCCAGCTCGACACGGTCTTCAATCCTTCTGCAATCAAACCGGAAAATGCCCGCAAACCAAAGGAAGCAACATTCCAGGAAGAGATTTACAAGAAAAAGGAATTTCAGGACCTTTGGAAACGCATCAACGTAAAGACATACTACAAGGTTGATTTCGAATCCGATGAACTTATCCGGAAAGCCATCGATGCAATCGACAAACACCTCAGCGTAACCGAAATTCGCATCATAGTCGAAGGCGGCCAGATGGAATCCATCAGAGACAAGGAGTCCCTTCAGGAAGGAACCGCAATGACCGCAGGAAAAACCCGCACCATCCGTGTGAGGGAAGCTGTCGGCAGCAATGTCAAATACGACCTTGTCGGCAAACTCGTGGAATCCACAGGCCTTACCCGCAAGACTATCGTGGCTATTCTTACAGGCATCAGCCCCAAGACTTTCAGCCAGTTCCAGCTCAACCCAGAGGAATTCATTATCCGTGTAGGCAACATTATCAACGACGAAAAGGCAATGGCCGTCATTCAAAAGATTGCTTACGAAAAGACAACCAATACCTACGACGTTGATATCTTTACAGAAACGACCCTTCGTGGCAAACTGGGCATCAACGCCATTGCAAGTGCAAAATCACTTTATGACCTTGTAGTGGTTGACAGCGAAGGCGTCGAAAAGAACTTCGCAGAGTCCCTCGAAAAAGAAGATGATGTAGTCGTTTACACCAAACTACCTCGTGGCTTCTATATCAACACCCCAATGGGTCACTACAACCCGGACTGGGCAGTAGCATTCCGCGAAGGCAGCGTAAAACACATCTACTTTGTGGCCGAGACCAAAGGTAACGAATGGCAGCGATCACAACTTCGTGGAGCAGAAGACTGCAAACTCGAATGTGCCGCCCGCCACTTCGAAGCCATCAGCCAATCCGGCAACGTCATCTACGGCGTAGCCCGAGACTACAAGACCCTCTACGACAAAGTAATGAAGTAAACAACAAGGAAAACCATTAAATACTATAAAAATAATAATCAATACATTATGTCCAATAAATCATTACAAGAATTAAAAGATGAATTCAAGCGAGATTATTCGTCCGCTATTTCATTATACAAAGAGAATGACCTTATTCATTTCAATAGGGACATTCGTCCTGCAATTGAGAACTTCTGCAGACTACTAATCTTTGATGTAATAGGAGAACAGGGTTATCACGACATTGAGAATAATGCCAAGTACATCTATCCATCAGGCCAACTTGTCCCTCAAAACCCAGGTTACTCAGTAGAGAGTTCCGGATGGATTACAAACGCGAAATTTGCCTTATGTTCGCTGAGATCATATTGTATGCTTGATAAACAGCACAAGAACTTGAGAAAGAAGATTGATTCCGGTATGGATCAGTTAAGCGCTCAATATAGTGAGACCAGTGAGACATCTCAGCATTCCGGCTCCGAGGTAAATGCAGAGAGGATGCGATATCAAGCAAATTTATGTGTCGCAACTTTCCCCGCCCTATTTCTCTCGCTAAAAGAATACATTTCACCCGATTTATTTTCGTTCCTTTCGTCTCTGCCTAGGGTTCCGGAAGTAACGGAAAATGGCGTTAATATGTCATCTGTGATACTGGAGAAAGAAAATGCTTTGTCTGCTTTAGATGATTACACGCAGGGGTTTAAGCGCCAAGGCGGGGTGAAATTCATCGCAATCCTTCCGGAGAATGCTTCGGCAGTATTAGGTAAGAGCCTCTTGCAAGTTTTCTTTAAAATCAGATGGTCCCTTGTGATTGATTTCAATCCGGACGATGCAAGTGCCGACACGCTGTTTGCTTCTGCGCCATCGACCACAACTCATATTGTCACAAATACAATTGATATTACCGACGGTGGTGAACTCTTGAACTGGATGTTCGCTAGAGGTCGTCAATCATTAAGTGTTGTGAATGGAACGCAATTACTTAGATATTTCCCTTCAGAATTCAAACAGATTTTCAGCCAAATGGTTAAGGCCGGATCTACAGATGATTATGTGATTGTTTCATTCTGCGATTCCAGTGAAGCAACCGTTTTAACAAAAGCCTTTGATAAACTTGAGGACGTATTTGATGGCTGGGAGAGTGCTGAAAGACGATGCCGAATAGTATGCTTATCAAAGAACCCCGAGTTTTCCGAAAAGATAAAGTCTTGGGGAGAAGGGATTGACTTTAAGCCATACATAGTTCCTGTTGATATAAAGGATTTAGCCAATCATTTGGACTGGAAGATTGCTCCTACTAGCACCGAAAGAGCAGATGGGCACCAGTTGATCAGAGGAAAATCTTTTGATGTAACTGACGATATCACTCGGTACAAGGCAGCTGGGATTGAGTTTTTCGGCCCTCAAATGGCGGAAACGACATCAAGTTCCATATGGGACTTTTACTCTGGTGCCGAAATTAATTGGCAAGAGCTTGAGAACAACTGTGATGCTAACAGAGACTTATACATTAAGGTCAAGAGTCGTATTATTGAAATTATAAAAAATAATAGAAATAACGTTCGAGTATTCACCCTAAAACATAGGCCAGGTAGTGGCGGTAGCACAATGGCGAGGCGTTTAGCCTATGATATTTACAAAGAAGACGAAGCGGATATACTTTCGTGCGTGCCTATTCAAATTAGAAGCAGCAATAATATAAAAAACACTTCGGACTATCTTGCAAAGTTATCAGAGGATATCGGGAACGTCTGCGTCTTAGCAATCGTCGAGTCTAAAAATGTCGGGAGGAGTGACTTCGATAACCTTGTTCAACGATTAGCCCGGGCAAAGAAGAGGGTCGTGTTCTTCTATCTTGAGCCTCTTTCAACAAGATTTAGTGAATCAAAACTTAGTGATGTCGCATTCTTAGATGATGTCCTCAAAGGGGACGAGAGCAGGTTTGTTGCAAAGTATAAAGCTAAGGGATTGACAGAAACTGCAATTGAAGACGCGCGCGAAGAACGCCGAAACCATTCATTAGAAGTTATTGATTTCCCTCTTTTGCTTAAAGAGGATATGTCTAGTGAATCACTTTCAAATTATGTCGCAGAATGGGTTGAAAACCTGCCTGAGAACATAAAAGAGTTCGTTGGTTATGTTGGATTTGTCGCTCACTATTCACAAATGGGGCTAAATCAGAATCTTGTCAGGGCGACATGGTATGATTCAATCTCAAACCATTATACTTTAAAAGGATATGACGACAGCGTAATGTCGGCTATCTATAAGTTATTAATAGAAGAATATTCCGGCGATGAACCTCTCGGCATCTGGAGGCCGCGATACAACAAATTCGCGGTTCACCTGATTAAAGCCGCATGGGGTGCAAACTGGCGAATACGGTTACCTGAAATAGCTAAGAACTTTGTTGTATATTGTTCTCAGTCAGGACAGTTGGGGAATGATGATCAAGATATGCTCCATAGCCTTTTCATCATTCGTAGGGATGTAGACTTTAGGGCAGAAGATGTGGGTCGGAAAAACAAATTCTCGTTGTTAATTAACGATTTGGAAGACTCTGAGCGCGCAGCATCTATCTTTAAATGTCTTGTTGAGGCTTATCCAGGCGATGCTGTCTTCCATGGCCATTATGCTCGCTTCCTTTATGAAAAGGCAAGCAATCCTTCTAACATTGTGCTTCCGAATGACAAACTATTCATAGATGCTCAAGAGCAATTGGATATTTCATTCGAAATCTGCCCGAAGGATGCGGATCTCTGGCATATGCAAGGAATGTTAATTCGCAGGCAACTATCTGCTCTCAAAAAGGAGTTTTCCGGGAAAGAAGATAAAAGCATTGATTACATTGAAGATACCCATTCAGCGATGACAGACTGGGTAAAAGAGGCTCTTGAAGCATTTGATAAGAGCATAGAATTTGATCCTTCAAGCCCGTATGGTTACGCGGCATCTTGCCAGCTATTAAGAGAAGCAATAGAATTTGGTAAGATTCTCCTTCAGAAAGACGATTTCTCCTTCTGCGAAAAAGAACCACAGTATTCAGAATATGTAGACGAATTAGGATATAGGCTTGACCAATTCGAACAAGTCTGCTATTCTTTCAAGGAGAATGCACTCGCTCAGATTACTCCATCACTGAAAATCTATAATGATATCAGAGTCTTCCATCGCGATTTGATTGGATGTGGCAGTGGCTCAATCATAAGATACCGTGACCTATATTCAAATGCAACTGGCGAAATGAGGGGTATTTATGGCGACTTCCTGGTCAAATCTATCCTATACAGTAAAACCAACACGAAAGACTACAAGACTGCCTATAGATTTCTTAAGGATGACGAGAGAAAAGAGATTGAAAAAGTCCTTCAACAGAAAAGAAATGAGGGAGACTTGAGATGCTACGACAGTCTGTTCAAGTTATATCGTTACGGTAACAAGGAGTATCCGATTGACAGTGCGATAGATTTGTTACGGGACTGTGAATCTCAGTATCAAGCATCAGAACAAAAAGGCTGGGGATACTTAAATGCATGTTATTACTTGGCGGTTTGCTATAGTGCTCTTGCTATTCACGGAAATAAATTGAGCTCTGAATTAGTTAACAACGCAAGAAAGTTTTTTAATGAAGCCAGAAATTTAGCGGAAATCTTTGAGAAGAGCACGATTAATTCGTTATGTTATCTGGGAAATAAGAAAGATATTCATTGCATTGTCGATAAGGAGTCCGAAGGGATGCTTGTTTCTGGCATTATTATGAGCATCGATAATAATAAAGGCATTATGCAAATGCAATGCGGACTTGAAGCTTCGTTCAGAGCTACAGGAATGGATAAGTTCAAGTATGAGGGGAAAACGATTCAAGGCATTATCGGCTTCAAATACGAGGGATTAGGATTATATGAGTTCGGGGTGGTAGACTATGTTGACAGTTCTGATGAAGAAATCGAAGATATTATGTCTAATTCCTATGTACCGGATTATTCAGACGATGAGGATAAACTAGAATCAACGCCGGAGGTTCAAGACGGAATTAAAGTACTTGGCAAGATTGATTTGTCTGCTTTTGCCAGAAAAAACACGCCAAAACAGCAGAACAAGACATATCTAGGTGAATATAATGCCTCAACGGACAAGGTCAGGTGCTCCGAAATACCATACTCATTAGAGGCAAGAGTAAAAAAAGACAATGACCTATATGATGGTGCATATGTTCTGTTTGAGGTTGACTCTGAACCTAATGTCAACAACCCGGAAAAGCCGTACAAATTTGCTGTTAATGTCAGGATTAAGGAATAATCGATATGAATTACGTTACTGGACTATATCTGGGAAGGGTTAAGGTTTGTTTGGAATCGCTGAAGAAAACAGATGATTCTGCTTTAAAATTAGAATGCTTAAGCAAACCTCTATACGAGCTGCTGCTTGTTGGAGCGGTTGCTGGTGTAGAGTCGTATCTTCACGCTCGACTTCTTAAGGAGGTATTAACATCCGTATCCAAATGTCAGGCATATTTAATGAGCTATTTGAGACACGGGAGCAAGAAAGATAAAGTTCTGGAAATGGTACTAAAGTCCATTAAGGACAACTCAATATGCGCGCTACCTGAGGGTAACGATAAAAAACTCATTATTGAGACTATGAATGGGCATGTTTATCATAACATCCAAGCTATAAGCAACTACTATTACGAGCCTGTGTGTGGCCTGAATCTGAAGAAGTGCAAAAATGCTGATGAATTTCTTAAACTTGTAGAACTGAGGCATAAGGTTGTCCACGATGGAGGCCGAGTTAATCAACTTAAATATGTTGACTTGAATATTTCGGATGTTTACAAAGCGTTCAACACCGCAGAAGCATTTATTGAGGAAATTGAAAAATGGTTCTCAAAAAATGGCTCTACACCTTTGTTTTATGAAGACCCAACGGAGTTAGAGCATTTCTAAAGCACGCAGCAAAAATGCACACTATATCATAATAGTCCGCCAAAGCACAGGCCTTGGCGGACTAATGTACAAAGATGTTCTAATTTCACCAACTTAGGAATTCATGTCGTTTAGCTGGGTGACTGGTTCGCCTCCTGGTTAACCATAAATGCAGCAATCGACTCGGCCTGCTTCACCCGCTCAACACTATCACGGATTTCCACGAATCTTCTCACAGATTTCATCAGCTGTTTGAACAGCGCGTCAAATACTCCCTCGAATTCTCCACGTGTCTTGCAGAAGCACTCGGCAGAGAACCAGATGTACATGTCATCTCCATCCGGGTTGAGGAACACCTTGGTCAGCGTCGTGCTCGCCATCGTCATACTCGCAAGGAAAAATTGCTCGTCAATCTCGTCCGAGTCTGCGGGCATTACCACAGCAACAGAAATCCGGCCACTACGAAATCCTATTGCCAATTTGCTTTTGAACCCTAAATCTGCGTAGTAGGAATCGCCATCCCTTTGGACTTTCATACCCATTCTTTTGAGGCACCTCCCGATGAACGGGAGGGTGATGCTCTTCAATCCCGAATCCATCGTTGTGTTCACCTCCGACCTCATGCTGCGACTCCTCCCTTGAAGATGGTTTCCGGTTTCAGCCAGGCCTCATCAGGCATCGCAATCAGTCGCGCATTCTGATAGGCCCCCTCAATGGGCAGAATGGTCTCTGGGAGGTATATGCCATCTTCAGGCGTCAGCACTAGTGCAAAGTCAGGTGCCTGCTTGTAACTACCGTTGAGGTAGATGGGCATCAGAAGTTGGATTCCGTTCTTCTGGGGACGGTACATTGGTGCAATGTACTTGAAGTTTCTCTTTGCCATCCTCTTGGCAAGCTCTATGGCCTTCTCCAAGTCACCGGCCACCTCGGCAGGGTTCTTTCCTTGGTACTCCTTAGGAAAACGGGAACGGTTGTCTTGGATAATGTGGAAGAGGTGGTCGAAGTTGGCGTCAATCTGCCAGCCGGACTGAAAGATCACCTCGTTCACATCTTCAAAGAAAGTAGCCGGTTCCGGTTTTGCTTCATCCTTGAACCCGTACTGGCGTCTTCCATAGATGCCGGACTTGTTCATAACAGGATTCTCATAGTATTCCTCACCGTTGGACTTCTTTCGTACCTCTGCGAGAATCAGGATGTCATTGCCGAAGGTGTCAGGCAGGTTGGTATTAAAGAGGATGTGTTGACCGTCTGCGCTGTAAACGATCTTGTTTACCTTCCCTTCCGCTGCTTCCTTGCGTAGCTTGCAGAAAATATTTTCAAGATAGGACTTGAGAATCGGGTATTTGCAGGCACATTCCTTTCCGCTGAAATTCCAAGGTTCAGGGACGGCGCTTGACGCTATACTCTCAAGGAATACATCGAAAGACTCCTTCGAGGCAAAGTAGATATCACCCATGTGCGGCTTTCCCGCAAGGTTGATTTCAATGCGGATGCCCCTCCATGTAGTCCAAGTCACTCCGTCGTAGGTGTTCCGCTTTCTGTTCCGGGTGAACAGTCCAACGATATCCTCACCGGCGATAGTCTTGAGACCGGTGTTGATGACCTTGTAAGCTGCATGCTCCTCATCAATTGATGCACCGTGAAAGTTGTTGCACCCGTACGAGTTAAGGTTGGTTGCTACCAGAGAGTCTACAATGGTATCCACCTCATAGGGTTTCAGGGTCTTTCCTGTTCCCTGAAGGAGATGATTTAGCTGCGCGAGCTGGGCGCTGAAATTGCTGATGTAACCGAACTTCTTGAGTCCGAAACCAATCTGAGTTACAGAGTTTTTCATATTCTTTTCCATTTTTGATTTTACTTTTATACTTTACCGCTGATACTTTCACCGGCATCTACATCCTTTAACGCAGAAGCTGGTGTTTTCTTACAACTAATGTTAATTATTTTCTAAAACGCCATCGGAAGTTTAAGTCCATTGATGAAATGACGGTAGTCATTCCATCCGTCTGTCTTTTCAGCAAGGTCAGCACGCAGCTGTTGGAGAAAGTCTCCATCACTACACTCCTGATCCATGGTCATCTCAATGAGTTTGCACTCCTTAATGTCATTTTCTCCATTCCCTGACTTCATTTCTTTCCGGTAAGACTCAATTAGCTCAGGATGAAGCCATAGCATCCACCGGAAAGCCAAATGATACCTCTCGTATGACGGATTCTCCGCAATGAGATTACGCATCACACCAAGGCCAGGGTCACCGAACTGACGCTCATTCAGAATTGCCAATCGGTATTTCATTTTCCGGAAGGAAATTGAATCCAAACCCATATCTCTTACTGAGTTGAATATGGCAAGCATCCGATAGTAAACCTCCTCAAGCTCGGCCCACTGCTCCTTGTCTTCAAGGCATCGCGCCAGCAGGTACAATCCAAGCAAGTTGTTGTCAAGCCAGGTATTGTCAAGTCCTCGAAGGATAGCCTCTGCTGCATCCTTCTTCCCGCTGTAGTACAGACCGCAGGCATTCATCACTGAGAAATCGTTTCCTGCACCATTCACCGTTGTCCACGATTTCCCCATAAGACACTCGTCATCGACAATGAAAGCCATTGCTCGCGTCAGATAGTCATAAGCCCTGTCCGTATGGCCAGCACGTGCTTCTTCTGATGCCATTTCATATAAGGTAACAGCAGCTCCATCGTAATCCTTACTTTTCTCAAAGGCACTGATGGCTTCGCCGATGCTCAGTTCTCGGTCGATAACATCGTTGTCATTGAAGTCTTCTGCAAAATCTAGCACAGCCCTTGACACCCGTACGGATGCAGGACTCATAGGGCGCACCAGCTCCAAGCCGTCGAAGGTCCGAGCACGGCTCAGAGCAACATATGCCTGACCATTCGAAAAGGCACCACGCCCAAAATCAATTGCCACGTGGTCGAAAGTCAGGGACTGACTCTTGTGAATGGTAATCGCCCATGCCAAACGAAGCGGGAGCTGTTCAACTTTCCCGGTAACGGTTTTGATGCAGCGCTTCTTCTCGTGATCGTATTCGTAGTCAATGCTCTCCCAATCTTCCTTTTCTACGATGTACTGCTCGCCGCTCTCCAGTTTCACCGTCACATTCTCCTCGCCAAGTTCGATGATTTCTCCAATAGTACCGTTGACCCAGCGGCGGCTGCGGTCGTTCTTAGTGAACATCACCTGAGCACCCACCTTGAGGGTAAGGAGTTCTTCTGCAACATCTGAAGTGACCCGGGTTTTGCCGCTGTAGATGGCATTGTAGCTCTTCTCCTCTGAGTCTATTTCAGCAAGACGGCCATCGTTAATCCGCTTGGCATCAGCATTCGTAGAGCAGAGGGTAATTCTCATTCTCTCGTCTTCGCATAGAGAAACCCTGCTATTGATTCTTATCAAGTCACGAACCGTCATCTTGCCAAGGCGCACGTGCTCAAGAAGCTCGATGAAGCCCGGGTCACTCTGCCGGTAGATTTTAAGGAATTCAATCTTGGGAAGGTTGATCCTTTCGATGGCGGCAGCCTTGTAGAAATAGAAGCACTCGTGGCCGTAAATATCCTTCAATGTCTCCCGGTCCTTCTGAGTGGCGATAGGCTCTAGCTGGAACATATCACCAACGAAGACCATCTGGATTCCGCCGAAAGGAGCCGAATTGCCAACATAGTGTCGGAGTGTCCTGTCGATAGCATCAATGATGTCGCATCGGACCATCGACACTTCGTCAATGATGATAGTATCAAGATTCCTGACCAGGCCGATTTTCGTCCTGTTCATACTCCCGATCTCACCAGGTCCCAGAACTCCGAAGTTGAACCCGAAGAACGAATGGATTGTCTGTCCTCCAGCATTGATAGCAGCCTGTCCTGTAGGTGCCAGGATGACGAACTTTTTCTTGATTCCCTCTTGCACGTTCTTCAAGAAAGTGGTCTTACCGGTACCTGCGCGACCGGCAAGGAAAAAGCTGTTGTTGGTTCGCTCAATCATCCGATAAGCGGATCTCTGCTCGTTATTGGTGATGTCAAATTTTGCTTCCATCGTTTTTTCTTCGTTTAAGTTGGTTATCATTCAGTAATGCTAACGGAGCCTGCGGAGTATTCTTACATCAACTCATGCAGCCAGATAAGAAAAGCCCTTGACGGGATGCCCGAATATATTCTGCGTAACGCGCGAGACATACTTCTTTGTAGCCGCGCGATGCTTATTATTGGTTATGCCTCTATTCTTCTGCTGCTTCCAGTAGTCCTTGCATACCCTCTTTTCCACAATCCGGCGGACCATTCTCTTCGTAGCACCGTCTTCAATGCTGATGGACAAGGAACCCAGCTCAGCACCGTCCTTAAAGTTCAGTTTCTCCCCTGCGATTGATTGGCAGAGAGAACGAGTTTTCTTCTTGTTGTCGGATTTGGAGGCCAAGTTTTGACCGTAGATGTAATGGTTCTTGATGTTCTTCATGGTATTGTCTTTTTCTTACACATCTTCTAACGGAAGACAAGGGTTATTTCTTACAGGTCAGGACAAAAAAAATCCGCCAAGGCTCCAGGCCTCGGCGGACCGGACTGCATCGGATACCTACGCTGAAAGGCTGTAGCCAGCCTCCAGCAGATCGGCACGCATCTTCTTGAGAACACGGCACTTGCAGGTATCAGCGTTGCCGCCGGTCATCTGCATCACTGCCATTATCTCTTCCTTGGTACGTTCGCCAATCAACATCTCCGCAACAGTCCGGTCTCGCTCAACGTACGTTGACACGATTCCCTTGAGTGTCTCAAGCATCTCGTGCCAGTACAACTGGTCACTGCAGTCTCCGACGCTCCCGAAAGAACGGCGATAGCTGACCGTGTCACTGTACTTTTTGGCGTCATCTTCGTTCTTTGGCTGATCCTCGTGGAGAAGGCCGGTCATGTGAAGAGGGTCGTTCTGGAGTTTTTCCAGCTCGTCGCTTGCGAAATTCTGAGCCACCCTTTTTGCCCAAGTTCTGAACTTAGCATCCTTTGATGGCCTGTACTTCTCGCGCTTTTCAATCACATGGAACCATGCGTTCTCAGCAATCATCTCTCTCTCGAAGGATGATACCATACCAATATGGTCTCTGCCATCAATGTAGAAGAGCACGCTCTTTTTGATGGTTTCGCCAAGTTCGTTGGTGAGGATTGCCTTGAAGTCCGCTGCTGTCGCTGCGATGGAAGTGTTATTTTTCATCTTTCTGTGTTTTTGAACGACCTTGTCTCAGGCAGCACCGTGCTACCCTACATCCGGCCAAAAAATACAGATTGACCAAACAGCTGACGGTGTTCAAACAGAATTGATGAATCAACTTATCCTATGCATGTCCTATTATTATATGGACTATACCATTTCAAAGAACTCATTGTGATGGGCATCACCTTGCAAAGTTACGTATTTCCGCTGAAATTCACAGCCTCGTAGAGAATCATATCCATAATTTGCGTTATCTGTTCATATTATATTCTCTTACGGTAGTTTCACAAGATTCTTACAAATCAATTCAAGAAAGAAACATTAAAACCGTAAGTGTTACTATAGGGAGAAACATTGTAAGATCTTTTGAACATTACCGTGAAGGATAGTAAGGACGGCATGAACTTCCTGTGATGATTAGAATAGATGATAGTCTGTAAGAAAAATATGAACATATCGTTATGGATAGTGAACAAAAAACAAAAGAGATGAAACCAAACGAAAGAAAAGATCGTAGCGCCGCAGCAGGGCTCGGTACTACAGCAGGAACAACAGTAGCAGAGGGAGCAGCGGTTGTTGCACTCACCGGAGGTTCAGCTTCCGCAAGTGCCATCACCTACGCCCTTGGAACCATTGGCGGACTCGTCGGAGGCGGCATGGCAGCCGGCCTTGGCTTGCTCATCGCAGTACCAGCCGCAGCTGGCGGTGCCGTCTATGGAATCTCCAAGGCTGTCAAGAAAAGGAGGGGAAGGTAGGAGAGAGGAGATTGTCGCAGAGAGGAGACTCTCTCCTTTCTGCGGCATTTCAAAATAAACGAAATAAACTGTAAGGATAACTTGAAACTATCGTTAAGGATAATAGACCAACACAAGAAGGACTATGACAAACAAAGACAACAAAGATCGTAGCGCCGCAGCAGGGCTCGGCACTACAGCAGGAACAACAGTGGCAGAAGGAGCAGCAGTAGTTGCTCTCACGGGAGGCTCAGCCTCCGCAAGCGCCATCACCTACGCACTCGGAACCATTGGCGGACTCATCGGAGGCGGTATGGCAGCCGGCCTTGGCTTGCTCATCGCAGTACCAGCCGCAGCTGGCGGTGCCGTCTATGGAATCTCCAAGGCCGTCAAGAAAAGGAGGGGAAGGTAGGAGACCTGAGATTGTCACAGAGAGGAGTACCATCTCCTTTCTGTGACATTTCAAAAATAAACTAAAAACTGTAAGAAACACAAGAAGCTACCGTTAATACTAATAACAAAAAAGAAATTGGAACATGAAAAGAATTACTAAAGCATCACCTGCTGCTCTCGCAATTGCTGGAGTACCAGCGATAGGATTAGGCATCGTAGCGACTGGAGGAGTCTTGCCAGTTGTGGATGCTGCAATCTGCGTACTATTAACGGCAAAGATAGTTAAGGATTCAATCAAAAGGAAACGATGACACTGAAAGAGCTAGTCTCGGAGCTGGATTTCGATAGGGATCTACTTCCGCTTTATAAGAGGCAGTACCACCGCTTCGATGACATCTATGCTGGCCGACAGCTGCTGGACGAACTCCAGCAGCTAGAGCCGACATATTCTTCCGAAGAAATTGTTGTGACTATATGGAGCTTCGAACATACCTATTACATCGTCAATGGGTTAGAGGGTTCCTTCCAACAAATTTTGGGTAAACAACTAAGAGTTGAAGGAGAATTCGATAAATCAACTCTCATCAAGACTCTGCTTTTCTTCATCAAGGATAAGGCTTCGAGTTTGGATAATTTCTATCCGATACGCTATGCTACCAACAAGTCCAGATATTCTTTGGCTGCAGACAAACTGTACCATCGGCTAGTGGAGAGGTATACTTATAACTGCGAAAGCCTCAGTTATGATGAGTCTTACGACGTTTTCCTGCATCGTCAGAGCCACGCAAACCGAATCAAGAAGATGCGAGACCGAAGAATCCAACTGAAAATTAACAGGCTTATGCAGCAGCATAGAGCCTCAAACGCTATTGACCTGATGCGCTCGTTAAATGCTAAAGACAATCCCCAAGATGTCGCATTCCTTTTGGAATGTAATCAAACACTGGAGTACCTTTTCCGGCCATACCCTTCGGGAAACTGTGCGTCTTTGGAAGATTTGATTGCGTACACAGAGATTCCTATTCCAAGAGGAGGAAGGTCTTTAGCGGCAGTGTATTACGGGAAAGAACCAAACCAAAATCGTGCCGAATCTGTCCGCTCGCTCCTTGCGTCTTTCGGGCCGTTCAGCAATTTCGTTTTCTCGGTAGGATCATCCGACAGTATGACAGATGGACGAGAATATTTATTCGTAGTAATAGGAGACTAAACTATGCTGTTCAAAGACATTGTCTATTACCGCTGTCGAAACTGCGGAAACGTGTTCGTCAAGCACGAGCACTTCAAGCCAGTGTTTTCCTATTTAACGGGCGAATCACCAATGTGTCCAGAATGCTTTTCGCGTAGAACCAACCCTCCAGGAATTGGCTGGCTATTCAGAATAAAAGAAATATTAACCTCTAAATCAAAAAAGAATGAGCAGAAGAACATTAGATGACCTCAGCGATGAGGAATACGAGAAGTATGAAAACAATCCAGAGGATTACCAAGATGTAACCGATGCCACTAACGAAGATATTGCTGCAATGATGGGTGATTACGATGATGACTAAGTCAATGCAGCATTGACTCCGCGCAGAAAGACTCCGTGCCTTCCCTTCAGGAAGTCGCGGAGACTTTTGTCTGCGCTCCGATGACACGCCCGGAAAGACTGCGGCCATTGCCGAAAGATCGGCAACGTCCACAGACTTTCCTCTTCGGGCAGAGCGGTATCAGAAGATGCTGCCTCCGGTGCTAACATTCTCCGCAAGCTACGAATGACATCACCTACAGCATCATCCTCTGATAAAGTCAACAACGGAAGCACAGCTTCCGGAAACGCAGAAAGCGGCAGCCGTCTGCACCTTCCGCTTACTGCACATCTGAAAAAGTGTCACCCACTTCGTTAGGGATGTCACTATTTCTGGATGCTCCGTTCCCTACAGGCACAGACCACTGCCGCTTGAGTTCAATGGAGAGACCGAAGTCAGTCACTTCGTGACCGCCATCGGACTCTCGTGAAACGCCCGGCAAGACATTCATCGGCTAGCCGCTGAAAGCCCTGCCCTTATGGGCAGAGCGATACCGGAAGATTGTCATTCCGCCTCCGCAAGCTCCAGCGGAACGCCAAACATCCGGCCTGTCTATGCTCGCTTCGCTCGATGAAAAGACAATAGGTGTCGAGACTCGGCGCGTTCTCCGGAAAAATTGTCGGGAACTACGCCATTCCTGCGCTGCGCTCCGTGATGGCTACGTTCTGATCCGACAATTTTCCCTACGAATCACCGAGACTCGACCCTTCTATGCCCCCGACCCCACAGGGGAGGTGAACGACTCCGCTAACGATGGTGAGATGCGAAGTAACTACCTCTGAATCCGCGAGTTAACATAATCTATCGAGATTGTGTAACTTTCGGGGCCCCTACCCCAAAAGTTTCCGCTTCGCACACAATCTAGATTATGTTAACTGGCTCCGGCAGTGAGGATTACAGCCTTTATCCGTTGTGCCCGCGGAGTCGAGGCGGCTGGCAACAGTGGGCGGGCTTCAGGGACTAACGGCCTCCAAGTCCGTCAGCCCGCCCAGGACTTTTGGCGAGCAGTGCGACCTTTGGTCGCCTCGATTGACCGTAGGTGATTATCAGACCGTCAGAAGCCCGTATCAGGGCCAAAAGTCCCGTGGAAGTTGCCAGCCTTAGCAGCGAAGCTGCGGGCCTTCTCCGTGTCTTTCTTCAAGCAGTCGGCAGTGCCGCCAGCTTCAAGAAAGCCCCTCCGCAGGCAAGGTAAGGCTTCGCCTTGAGTTTATTGACTGGACGCTTGATCCGTCTTTGAAAGGATGGAAAGCGAGTTCCCATCCTCTCAAAGCCGCGCGTCCAGGAACGCGAGACTGTGTCAGTCGGTGTTCCACTTCGCTCCACACCGTCAGCCACAGACTCGCAGAGCGGAATCGCTCCGTTGCACTCCGCTCCCTGTTTATGTCGGGCCTAGACGCTCCGGTCAGTCCCTGCCTCCAGTTACGTCTCCGCAGGTTTACGCCGAGTCTGCCGAGCCCTTCGGTCTCGTCATCCTTGCCGGCTCCAACCAGCTCCGCCTCCACTTCCGGCAGCGACTGCCCTCCGCCGGCCCGACTCTCACGTGGGAAGGACAGAAGGCTGGTGCTTGAACTCGACTGTCAATGCAAGCTCCCGTACACCGTACTACCTCGCTTCAGCCGCATCAAGACGGTCGCCTGCCGCGGCCTACGGCCTTGCCTCCTATGCCATTTGTGTCCGGCTACAGCCACGGCTCACGCCGTCGCTGCATCCGGCCCCAAACAGCACAGGCCATCTGATGAACGCCCGCTTCAGTCCCATTGCGGATTTCGACGTCATCACCCGCAGAAAGGAAGCTGCTGAGGATATATATTTGTTCTTGAGGCGCAGTCGTGCTGACGCACGTCTGCTTTCTTATGTGATACATTAAGTGGTCCTTGATACATTATTGATAATCTGTCTATTTTTGAGTATCTTTACAATGGTTTTGAAGGAATTGTAACTGCATTGAATGTGTGCCTCATCATCCTTCAAGACACCTCTGAATTACCTATGTGCTTAAGACTTGTAGCCCCAACACCCTCCTGGTATGCCTAAGTATAGTCCAAATACGCAGTTCTCTGATTGCTGGTCTTCGGTCGGCAATGTGACCTTCTATCACCGGAATGGCATCTGCTATTTCCGGAGCAAAGCGTATTCGGATTTTGCCGGGACTGCCGAGCAGCTGGAGCAGGCAGAACTGCATAAACGGGCTATCAAGGCCTGGCAGGGACTTTCTCACGAGACTCAGATGATCTGGAGACGGATGGCCAGAGGAGTTGCTTCACATCGTCCTCCGTTCGGGCTAAAGAACAGTATCAGCGGGTACAATTTATTCGTGTCGGCGTATCACGGGTTTGCACAGCTGGGGAATGAACATATTCCGGAGCCGGTGGTGTTCGAGCCGTTTCCAATATTCAGTATGGACTATCTGGATTGTTCGGCTGCTGATGATGGACTTCTCAGGATTCGTTTCCGGCTGACTCTTTGTGGGGCTGGTGAGCCTTGGAGGTACCGGGTGCTGGGCAAGTTCCAGCTTGGAGAGCCTGGCTGCGGACGCAACCCGGGACTGATGAGGAATTGTCTGTCGGAATCCGTTCCTTCCGGAGAATGCTCTGTGATTGAGTTTCTGATTCAAGATACCGTTCCGGCATTGGAGATTAAGCAGCTGCATCTGAGGTATCTACTGCTGGATACGAAGACCGGATACAGGTCGCAGTATCATTCATTGTCCGCGATAGCAAAAAGTTTTGGCGAATAAGAAAAAAGTTGTACATTTGCAGTGCTAGAATCCGCCACGCGAGCCGAAAGGCAGCGTACCAGGGCGGAACTTTTATTTTTATATGGTCTATACAAACACGCCACTTGACACCTCTGACATCATTATTCAGTTGAAAAACAGAGGTTTGATGATATCTGATGAGTCGTTCGCAGCAGACTTTCTGGAGCACGTCAGCTATTTTAGATTTGCGGCTTATCTCCGCCCAATGGAAATTGACAAGGCGCACAATTACAAGCCCGGAGCATCATTCGACAATGCAGTGAAACTGTATAGGTTCGACACAGAGTTGCGTCATCTGATTTTCTTTGCAATCCAACGCATTGAAATCTCCCTCAGGGCAAAAATTATCAATAAGTTCGCCATCAATCACGGTGCTATGTGGTTCCTACGCCCTGAATTGACTAATGACAAACATAATTTTACCGATAACCTCTCAACTTTAGAACGTGAGTTGAAACGTTCCAAAGAAGACTTCATAAAAGAACACATCAGCAAATATGGCCAAGATGAATATCCTCCTGTATGGACATTATTGGAACTGGCCTCGTTTGGCTGCCTGACTAAACTATACTTCAATTTCTCCGATACAAAGACAAAGAAGGCCATCGCAAGACAATACTCAGTACCGCAGCACGAAATATTGGAAAGCTGGATGAAAGCCCTTAATGCGTTAAGGAATACTTGTGCTCATCACGGGCGTGTGTGGAACAGGACTATGCCAGTGATGCCTCAACTTCCCGCAAAACTCGCCAATGACTGGATATTAACAAAGCCAGCGCCTAACAAACTATGCGCAACTTTGTCTTGTATGGTGTATTGGCTTGATGCAATAGATTATTCCAATTCCTTCGTAAGTGATTTTAAAGCCCTCATTTCACGATATCCAAATGTTGACACTGCGGCAATGGGCTTCCCGTCCGGATGGGAGAACGAACCATTATGGAAATAAAGATGAGCTTCCCAAATCGGGAGGCTCTTTTTGTTATAATAAGGAATAGTCTGCCTTGTTTTATCTTAATGCTATACTTTATATGAATTATTATAACACATTGATTTGTAGTTATTAAATTATTTCGTATATTTGCAATGGAAACGGTGGCTGCTGCAAGTATTTGTAGCATGAAAGTTATACCGTCCATAGCATTCAACGAATTCTCCGGTTCTGCTGGAGACGTGACCGCAAGAAGCATAAAAGGTCGCACGCTTCTCAACCACAAAGCATATCAGCCAAGAACGAAGACTCCGGCTCAGGCGTCTTCACGAAATAGTTTGTCCAAGATCTCCCGGGCATATAAGCAGCTCACCGATTCCCAAATGCAATCCTGGGAGGTTTTGGCAAAACATCTCAAAGGTATCTCCACTTTCGGCAAGGCTGCCGAACTCACTGCACACAATGCATTCGTACGCATCAATACCAACCGCCAGATGGCTGGCGAGGATTTGCTTGTCGATGCTCCTTCCTATTTGTCAGATATTCCAGAAGTGGATTGGGAGTCAATCTGGGTGACTCCATCCAGAGTCCTGCTTACCGGCATCGCCAATCCTACAGGAACTTACAAATTGGTTGCAAAGATGTCTGCTGGCCAGGGAACAGGCGTTACAAGCGGCTGGAGCAAGACAGTAGTAATCACTCCGGGTATGGAGGATGACTGGGGCGATGCCGGCCTTACGGAGCTCTACACCGAGAAAATCGGCTATATGCCGGCTGTCGGAGAAAAAGTATTCATCGAACTGTACTGGCAGGACCCGGCAACCGGCTTTGTCGGAGAAACGATGCGCACAACTGCAATCTGTATGTCTGAAGAGCAGGCAAAGGAAGAAGGATTCACGCCACGTGTTCAGTTCTTCAATGATATGTTCGAAGACCCAAAGGCGCACCTTGTGTCCGCAGATGTCGAGATGCCTGGAGGTACTTCCCAAATGGTAGTAGAAGGCGTTACGGACATCAAGGGATTCGGTTCTTACTTTACCCTGTATTCGGAAGATACTCCGGAAGAGTTCTTCGAGGGTGACACGATGGTCTTCAGCCGCTCGACTGCAAGACCGGATTTCAAGCCGGGTATATTCTCCGTATCATTCCGCAAGGAGTACAAATCAGGCAAATATCGTCAGGCTATGTCATTCTCCCACAGGGCCGGTGGGTATGACAAGAAGAGTGAAGTATTCGGCTCCAACCCTATAATGAGATAGAGACTATGACAACTATAACCGCAACAGGAAACAATTTCGGAGCCGGCGATATCCGCTTTCAGGCTTTCATTGAAGAGAATTACCTGATACTCAATTCAGAAGTAACTTTTGACCCTTCCAATGCTCAATATCAGACCGTTTCTCAGCTGGAAATCTATGTCCCGGACCTGCCGATTGAGAAGAGTGCCATCACCGGTATGCTGATGTTCGGGACACTTAACGGAGAGAAGAACGGCACGGCAATCAAGGCATGGATAAAAGACAAGAACACCATCGCAGTTGAGAAGGTCACAGCTTGGGATGACAATGAGACAATTACCCTGGTATTCTCAAACTCATTTGTGCCGAGGAATGTCAAGGGCAGCGTTGGAGTACTCAAGTGGAATTATATCACACTTCTGGATAAGGTCGGCAACATCAGCACCTACCAGAGCTATTGGACATACACCGATAATTGGGTGTTTATGGCCATCACGTTCTCCAGCATCGAGCAGACTGACACAGAGACAAAGGTTTCGTTCAGAATCAAGGATCTACCGGAGATTGAAGACTTTGACGGAATTATTATGGATGATCAGGCGGTTTCACCGTCAGTCGGAACCAAGATGTTCCGATTTGAGATTCGGGACAATGTATTCACCGTTGAAATCATCAATCCGACTTACTCCTGGCATGCATCCCAATACTGCGGATTCATCTGCTACGTTCCAAGAAAAGTAACCACTACAGAAGCATAACAACCTATGAGAAACTTCACCATCATCTTCGCTTCCCTGTTGTGTGTGGCCTGCGCTTCCGCAAGGCAGGTCACACCTTCGGAGAGCACCAGAGTGGAAGTGCGCACGGAAACGGTCTTCCAGAAGGATACAGTCTATCTTGAGCTGCCGGTCCTCGTGGAGAAAGTCCAGACTCTTGACACAATGTCCGTACTGGAGAACAGATACGCCAAATCCGAGGCTATTCTCACTGATGGAGTTCTGGTCCATTCTCTTGCCACAAAGCCCGTGAAAGAGCCGGTTTCAGTCGAATCCAAGGTTGTTTACCGTGATTCACTCGTCTATGTGGACAAGATAGTCAGGGAGACCGTGGAAGTAGCCAAACCGCTGTCCGGCCCGAATAGATTCTTCCTCGCATTCGGCAAATGGGCTTTCGTCATCCTGCTCGGAATAGGTTTCTGGAAGTTGTTCAAACTCACTCGCTTATCAAAATGAAAATAGCAACAGCTATCATATTCCATATTGTTTCACACCTAAAATCTTCAAGCTATGAAGTACATTCCATCAATCGCCTTCGAGGAGATGTCAGGCTCCGCCAAAGGAGTGACCGCAGCCAAGGTGCGCGGTCGCAAGTACATCCGTAACCGTGGCTACGGCGGCGGATTCAAGTCAAGCGCCCAGGGTGCAGTCAAAGCCATCTTCAAGCAGCTCAGCCAGAACTGGAGGTCGCTCACCAACGCCCAAATCCTCGCCTGGAATGCCCTTGCAGGCACACAAAAGGGAAAGAGCGTGCTCGGAACTTCTTCCAAGATATCCGGAGCGAACCTCTATTCGAGGCTGAACTACTGGATTGTGAAATGCGGTGGGGCCGCACTCAGTGCTCCTCCTACCCTGGTCGGAGTGGAAGCTCCGTGCGAAGCGGAGCTCGCACTCTCCGCAGACAGTTTCACCTTCCAGCTGCCTGATCCTCCGGCAGAGACCGCAGACCTCAAACTCGTCATTATGGCATCCGCTCCGCAGAGCAACGGTGTCACCAAGGCCTACTCTAAGGCTGTGATGATTGGCTCACCACGTGCAATCGTGGAAGAGGCCATCGACATCAAGGCCGACTACGAGGCAGTCCACGGTGCTGTCACCACCGCAGCTCCGAAGGTGTTCCTCCGCTACTTCTTCGTCAACACGAAGACCGGCGAGAAATCCGAAGAAATGCTTGGACAGATTAGCCTGTAGGCTGTATCCTCCTTTCGGTTATCCCCGTCCGCCATACGGCTGGCGGGGATTTCTTTTTCAACTGGCACCTAACTCAAGAAACTATGAACACCGAACTCATCATCCAGATACTGAATCTCCTCCTGGGCGGAGGGGGCGTCATCGCCCTGTTCTTCATCACTGAACGCAAGACGAAAGCACAAATCGAGAACATCAACCTCGCAATCGACGAATGGCAGAAGATTGTCGAGAGATGCCGTTCCGAACTCAATGAAGCCCGCACAAGCGCAAAAGAATTCCAGGACCTGTATATGGTCCAGTTCGACATCAACACCAAACTCCGGCAGGAACTCGACGAGAAAAACACCAGCATTGCCGTGCTCACTCTCCTGCGATGCAAGAAACTCAAATGCATAGACCGCGAGCCGCCATACGGCTCTGAAATCAATGAGGAGGACTGCAGATGAAATACGAAGGCTCTATCTCAGAGAACTTTGAGTGGTCTGAATTCGAGCGTAGCATCAAGGCAGAAGAACTCGCCATAGACAACAGCATCCCGGACGAAAGCATCGCATCCCAGATCCGCTCCCTTGTCGTGACGGTTCTTCAGCCGCTGCGTTCGGCCTTCGGCAAGCCATTGCACATCAACTCCGGCTACAGACGTCCGGCCTTGAACAAAGTTCTCAAAGGTGCGAAGAACTCGCAGCACACCAAAGGCCAGGCAGCGGACATCGCTTCTGACAATCCTCACGAACTTGCAGAGCTCGTCTTGCAGAAGAAGTTGCCTTTTGACCAGATGATTCTTTATAACACGTTTGTGCACATCTCTCACAAACATCCCGGGCCGCAGAGAGGGGTGGTGCTGTATGATGAGGGGTATGAGGGAGAGATAATAGCAGACACAGCAGATGGACAAAAATAGCCGCCAAACCATTAAAGGTCGAAAAGATTCACTATCTTTGCAGATTGGGATAGCATACAGTTGCAACCCATTATATACTCACAGTTTATAAGTTCTTTGAAGGGGATTTGCAAGTTACATCGCCAGTTGCACCAAAACAAAAGGGGAAAACAACAGAAAAAGCCGAAGTAACTTACACATTTTTGGATGCGGTTTTTAGCCAAATAACACGAAATTTTTGTTACTCGTTTGTTACTTTTACCAATCCAACAACCGCCAAAGACTACTTAATACATTGATTTACAAAATTATATGGCAGAAAGCAATTTCATAGACTACGTGAAGATCTGGTGCGCTTCGGGGCACGGGGGTGCGGGATCGATGCATCTCTACAGGGCGAAGTATGTGCCTAAGGGGGGACCGGACGGCGGAGACGGAGGCCGTGGGGGACATATCATCCTTCGGGCCAATCCGCAGTTCTGGACGCTTATCCACCTCAAGTACCGCAAGCACATCAAGGCAGAGGAAGGAGGACACGGAGAGGGCGGACTTCGCACCGGCAAGAACGGAGAGGACATCATTCTGGACGTGCCGGTGGGTACCGTGGCGAAGGACGCGGAGACCGGAGAGGTGCTGTTCGAGATGATGGAGCCGGGAGAGACGCGGATTCTCTGCAAGGGAGGACGTGGCGGTCTGGGCAACAACAACTTCAAGACAGCCACCAACCAGACTCCAAGGTATGCGCAGCCGGGAGAGGATGGGCAGGAAGGATGGTTCATCCTGGAGCTCAAGGTGCTGGCTGATGTGGGGCTTGTAGGCTTCCCTAACGCCGGAAAATCAACCTTGCTGGCGGCGATCACGGCGGCGAAACCTAAAATCGCCAACTACGCTTTCACGACGCTGGAGCCGAATCTTGGAATCGTACAATATTATGACGATCAGTCATTTGTAATGGCGGATATCCCTGGAATCATAGAAGGGGCGCACGAAGGAAGAGGCATAGGAATACGCTTCCTCCGCCACATCGAAAGGAACTCGGTGCTGCTCTTTATGGTCTCCGCGGAAGAGGACGACATCAAGGCAAGCTACGAGACCCTGCTCAACGAGCTTAAGGAATATAACCCCGAACTTCTGGACAAGGATCGGGTTCTGGCCATCACCAAATGCGACCTGATCGACAAG
>Ga0129314_1000253_pt1 | contig 64439 bp, 56 predicted proteins | sample O1111metagenome_FD_94431 | JGI IMG/M metagenome (GOLD analysis project Ga0129314, IMG submission 94431) | Orangutan individual fecal microbial communities from fecal samples from Wisconsin, USA - O1111 metagenome | ecosystem: Host-associated > Mammals > Digestive system > Large intestine > Fecal... | reverse complement strand
CCGTAATATTCGGTTGACCGTCAACCCCGGAAACTACCTGACATTCCCGTAATATTCGGTTGACCGTCAACCCCGGAAACTACCTGACATTCCCGTAATATTCGGTTGACCGTCAACCCCGGAAACTACCTGACATTCCCGTAATATTCGGTTGACAAGATTCGGCAGATTTTTCGGAATGAAAACCATATAATATACCAGAGCCGGACTATACCCATGCACGGCGGAAAGGTTTACAAATAATGCGCAAAAAAATATCCGTAGGAGCCTGTGTTGTGACGGTGATGATATGCTGTATCGTTACGTTTCAGGCTACCTACATCGGACTTTACAACAGATTTGAGAAAAAATATCTCGGAGAAGCTGTAAATACGATAAATACAGGCACGTCGAGCTCATCCGGTACATCATCGGGAGACACAACAGCGGAGACCACGTCGGACTTCATGAAAAAAGCCACGGCTAAGCTCGCTGAAGTCGACAGCATCTACCGCAACTACTACATTGACGAGCTTGACGACGACGCTCTTATCGACGGAATGCTCACCGGATATGTGGCGGGAACGGGAGACAAATACGGCGCGTACTACAATTCCGAGGCTTTTGACACATTCATCAGCGACCTTGAAGGCGAGGTTGCCGGCATCGGAGTTACGGTAATATACAACGCCGACTACAAAGCCATAGAGGTCATAAGCGTAGTTGACAATTCTCCCGCGCTTGAAGCAGGAGTACAGCCGGGCGACCTCATCGTTTATGTAGGCGAGGACAAGGAAGCCGTCAGTGAGATTGGATATTATCCCGCGATAAACAAGCTCAAGGGCGTTGTCGGAACTCACGCACTGTTCACGGCTTACCGCGGAGAAAACTATTCCGAATCGATTGACTTTGATATCGAGCGGCGCGTTGTCGACTCCCAGTCCGTGCTGTCCCATGTCTGCGACCTTGATTCATCTGTCGGAATTATAAAGATATCCGAGTTTGACGGAAACACTCCCACTCAGTTTGTAGCGGCTGTTGAAGACTTACAGTCGAAGGGATGCGAAAAGCTCGTCATTGACCTCAGATACAATCCCGGCGGAGAGCTTTCGTCCATTGTCACCACTCTTGACTACATCCTCCCCGAAGGTCCAATAGTAAGGATATTCGACGCGGACGGAAACGAAGTCAAGGCGTACTACTCCGAGGCGACAGAGCTTGATATGCCTATGGCAGTGCTTGTAAACGGAAGTACCGCCAGTGCCGCCGAGCTGTTCACATCCGCAGTCCGCGACTACAACAAGGCAGTTATCGTGGGAACTACCACCTACGGTAAAGGATGTATGCAGACCACCATTCCGCTATCCGACAACAGCGCGGTTTCCGTCACATACCGTATGTACAACCCGCCGTTCTCCGATAACTATCACGGAGTCGGAATAGTACCCGATGTCGAGGTAGAGCTTGATGAGTCCCTTGCCGGAAAGAATATCTACAAGATAACCGATGAGGAAGACAATCAGCTTGCCGCGGCGGTAAAATCGCTTGATAACTAATTCATATATATCAGCACAAAGAAAGGCTACACCTAATTATGGAAAAAAAGCAAACCACAAAGTACACTCCCGAAGGCTATAAAGCGCTTGAAGATGAACTCACATATCTCAAAGGTGAGAAAACAGAACAGATAAAGAAAGACCTTGCCTACGCCCGCTCCCTCGGCGACTTTTCCGAAAACAGCGAGCTTGACGCGGCTAAGGACGAGCAGGCTCAGGTTGCGGCAAGAATCTCCGAGCTTGAAGAACTCATCAAAAACGCGGAGATTATTGACGATATAAAAGCTGACGTTGTAAACCTCGGCTCCACCGTTATCGTATACGACTACGACATGGAAGAGGAAGTTGAATATTCCATCGTAGGTACAAACGAATCCGACCCGATGAAGGGAAGAATCTCCGACAGAAGCCCCATCGGCGCTGCTATGATAGGCAAGAGAGCGGGAGACGAATTTGTTACCGTAACACCCGGCGGAGAGCTGAAGTTCAAGATAATCAAGGTTGAGAGAACAAAGACAAACTAAAATAAATATACGGAGTTTAAAATGACAGATATAAATAACAACCAGCCGATGACTGACGGCGAGCTTAACGAAATTCTCAGACTGCGCCGTGAAAAGCTGTCCGCACTTGTAGAAGCGGGAGAAGATCCGTTCAAGATTACAAAGTACGATGTAACGCACCACAGCAGTGATATCAAGGACAATTTCGACGAGCTTGACGGCAAAGAAGTCTCCGTAGCCGGAAGAATGATGTCGAAGAGAATCATGGGCAAGGCTTCCTTCTGCCACGTACAGGATTTAAAGGGAACTATACAGTGCTATATCGCAAGGGACGCGGTCGGCGAGGACGAATACGCTAAGTTCAAGAAGATGGACATCGGCGACATTGTAGGAATCCGCGGTAAGGTGTTCAAGACCAAGACCGGCGAGACTTCCGTTCATGCCGACGACGTTACTCTCCTTTCAAAGAGCCTTCAGGTTCTGCCGGAGAAGTTCCACGGACTCACCAACACCGACACAAGATACCGTCAGCGCTACGTCGACCTCATCATGAATCCCGAAGTTAAGGACACATTTATAAAGCGCTCAAAGATAATCAGCACCATAAGACGCTACCTTGATTCACAGGGATTCATGGAAGTTGAAACTCCTATGCTTGTAGCGAACGCGGGAGGAGCGGCGGCAAGACCGTTTGAAACTCACTTCAACGCGCTCGACGAGGATTTTAAGCTCCGTATTTCTCTTGAGCTTTACTTGAAGCGTCTCATCGTAGGCGGTCTTGAGAGAGTTTATGAAATCGGAAGAGTATTTCGCAACGAGGGTCTTGACACACGCCACAACCCCGAGTTCACTCTCATGGAGCTTTATCAGGCTTACACCGACTACCACGGAATGATGGACCTCACCGAGAGCCTCTACAGATATGTAGCAAAGGAAGTCCTCGGCACAACAACAATTGTATATAACGGAATCGAAATGGATCTCGGCAAGCCGTTCGAGAGAATCACGATGGTCGACGCCGTTAAGAAGTATTCCGGAGTTGACTTTAACGAGATTCACACTCTTGAAGAGGCGAGAGCGGCCGCTAAGGAGCACAACGTAGCCTTCGAGGAAAGACACAAGAAGGGCGATATTCTGAATCTGTTCTTCGAGGAATTCGTTGAAGAGCACCTTCTCCAGCCTACCTTTGTAATGGATCACCCGATAGAGATATCTCCCCTCACCAAGAAGAAGCCCGAAAATCCCGACTATGTTGAACGTTTCGAGTTCTTCATGAACGGATGGGAAATGGCGAACGCGTACTCCGAGCTGAACGACCCCATTGACCAGAGAGAAAGATTCAAGGCGCAGGAAGCTCTCCTTGCTCAGGGCGACGAAGAAGCGAACCGCACCGACGAGGACTTCATGAACGCGCTCGAGATAGGTATGCCTCCGACAGGCGGTATCGGATTCGGTATCGACAGAATGTGCATGCTCCTTACCGACTCAGCCGCTATCAGAGACGTGCTTCTGTTCCCGACAATGAAGCCGATTGATTGAAAAATCCCTGATAAACCAAGGGTTTCAGCCGATAAAGTCTCTCAAAAACGTTCGTTTACTAAAGATTTACTAAAAACGCCTCAGACAAATTCCGCATACAAGTATTCTGCTAAGAAAGCTGCCATAACAGGCAGCTTTCTTTTTTGCCCTCTCGCGCTTTGTGTTGACGCAGAAAAGACATTTTCTCTAAATACATATAACAACGCCTACCTTTTGCGAAAGGCGCGTAAAACGCAGTGTAGCCCTTCTCATAATCAAATCAAAAAAATAGGGATATGAGCAATACAGCCCATATCCCTAAAAATCATTTATGAATAGTCGGTTCTCAATGCATAGACCTTTTCAAGCCTTGCATCCATATCTCCATTCCAACCATGCTCTTTGTAATTGTGATACATCTCATCCAGAATTCGTCGTTCCGCAGGAGTTGCGTAACCCTGAGTTAATAATCGTTCAATTTCCTCAGACATTCTCGCATAAGCTAAAAGCCGAATCGTCTCCAGACTGATTCGAATCTGCTCATATATTTTCTCCTGATCTTCCTCGCACTTTTGATCTTTTTCTTTTTGCTCTTTCAAAAGATCGGCTTCCTTTTTATCTCTGCGATCAAAAAAACGCTTGATAAAGAACAGGAGAATCCCGTTAAATCCCGCAACAGACAATAATGAAATAACCAATTCCATACATTAGTCACCAACCTTTCCGGCACTTTCTGCCGGAAGATCAGCGGCATTTTCCTTATTTACAATCTTGCTCATCTCACAAAGACTTTCAATCAATTCGCTAACTGCTTCCATGTCAATATCGTAATTGATACTGTCCGCCGAAGATTTGACCATTGCCATAACCCATTCCTTGCGGGTAGCGCCATCCTCAAATTTCTTCTCGGCTTCTTCCATCAATGACATGACCAGATCAAGCAGTTTGTTCCAGTTCTTTTCCTTAACAGCCTTTTGCACGTATTCCACTAACTTAACTACCAGCGGAATCGCAGTAGCAAGACCAGTCAAAATTGCAACAACATATTTCATCCATTCCATATTGGACACCTCCCATTATCCCTTAATCAGTTTGTAATAGCGATACAGGAAAACAAGCATTTCCTGCCGTGTGCATTTATCATGCAGCTTATAATTACCGCGTTCATCTCCAAACAAAATCTTGTTTTGTACAGCAAAATCAACTGCATCTTTTGCCCAACGATCCGCAGCATTGTCTTTTTCGTTTGCAGAAGGTTTGTCCTCAATAGGAACAGTCTGGACATAGTTGGAATAAAGATAACCAGTTCCAAGCTTCGGATATTCGACACGATACCAACCGTTACTTGTCTTTGCAGTAATCGTAACAACATCTCCAGCTTTATGCTGCCCGATAACGGCAGAACTTGTAGACGCTGCTTTACGAATATTCAAAACATCAGCCGTGACGGTTCCCTGCAAATGGACAGCTGTTTCTGTAATTACAAACGAATCACCATTCAACCGTGCATTAACAGCAGCCGCAATTTCGCCGTGCCTGCTGTAAAGATACTCACCGGGGCAGGACTTGTTTGCATAATCTCTGTGAACAGTCATATTACAGCCGTCTAAATGATTCATACGCTTGTTTTTGTCCGTAGACCATTCCAGGATCGATATTATCACAGACGACGACCAGTTTAATATAAACACCATATTGAATGACGATCAGCAGCGTGAAGCGCTGATAAAAATGGCTGAAGACTACATATATCTTAATCCGCCGGACCATCAGAAATGGTTAAGTGGCGTGGTTTCTGCCATCGCAAATTTAGGAGAGGACGGATAAAGATATGTCGGATGAGGAAAAGAAGACAACTGACCAAACGGACAGTGACGCTACCGGAGAGACGCAAACGGGGCGCTCCTGGAGACCACAGGACGCAGATCGTGAGTATTTCCGGTATGAGACAAAGAAAAGAATACAGCAATACACAGTGCCGCCCCAGACAATATTCAGACCGGCAAAGCCTACACCTACCATCCGGGACGATGACCATAAGCGAGTGGCTGTGTATGCCCGTGTAAGTACCAAGAGTAAGGAACAGGTTTCTTCTATTGAAAACCAAACCAAGTATTACACGGAGAAAATAGCTCGAACACCTAACTGGGAATTGGCCGAGATCTACAGCGACGAGGGAAAATCCGGTACTTCTAAGAAGTGGCGTACCAACTTCAAGAGAATGCTTGAAGACGCTGCAAAAAAGAAAATGGACCTGATTGTATGTGCAAGTGTTTCTCGTTTTGCCCGTAATATCTCTGACCTGATTGAAGAGGTCAGAAAGCTTCGGACGACAAACCCTTCCAATCCCGTTGGAGTTTACTTTGAGACAGAGGATCTTTATACGCTGGATCCCAATATCAACGAACGACTGCAGATGCAAGGTATGTTTGCTGAATGGGAATCCGGAAACAAGAGCCGCCGTATGATTCTTTCTTATGACCAAAGAATCTGTACGGGGCAATTTCCGCTGTCTGATTTACTTGGCTTACGGCACACGATTGAAGGTGGCTTCATTATACAAGAAGAAGAAGCGAAAACGGTAAGGTACGTTTTTATTGCGACTCTCTGTGGACATACAGCTGAAGAGATCGCTGAGGTCCTGACTGAAAAAGAAAGGCCGACGCTTCGAGGCCGAACCGAGTGGACGCCGCAAATGGTCAAGGCCATTATGGAGAATGAGCGCCGTTGGGGTGACTTAGAGGTCCGTAAGCGCGTGGTCATTGACTACAAGGAAAAGGTTACGGCAAAGAACGATGGTATCCGTGAGGGCGCATACATACCACATTATCATGAAGGTATTGTTACACCCGAAATCGCAAGAGCTGCACATATGATGAGAGCCAGCCGCTATAAGTTCGGTAGCGTTCCGGATGTCTATGTCATTGACCAGGGAGCCCTGAAAGGATTTGTGAGTATTTCTCCCACGTGGAGTGGCATCGACAATCAGGCGTTCCAGGATATCGCACGCCAGGTCTATGAAGAAGAGGAATTCGAGCAGCTTCAGCGTGAGGCAAATATTCTTAGCGGCAAGGAGCACAGCAATGTAATCTCCATGACTCTGAATGACTACAGAGTTGCACCGGGCGTAATGTTTATGTCCCGCAGTGATCCACAGCTCACCTTCGGGAAGAGGAGTCTAAAGCTCAATGGCGTCTGCCGTGAGCGATTAGGTCAGCAGAAGTATGTTGAGTTTCTCTACCACCCGGTACTGGAGGTTATTGCGGTACGCAGTAGCGACGCAACAAATCCTAACGCAGTAGCATGGGACGAGTCAAAGGGCTCTGCTTTGCAGCTCTGCACAGGAGCATTCTCAGGTGCTATCTATGATAAGCTCGACTGGATGAAAAAATATAAGTTCCGCTTCCGGGGCGTGACCCGTGTGCGGAACGGCGAAAAGATTATATTTTTCTTCCTGGACGAGCCGCAGATCCTTGTTGGTAAGGATAAGAAGCGTTTGGATGCAGCTGATACGACGGACGGCACAGCAAAGTTTATCCCATATAAGGAAAGTGGCACCGGTGGGTCTGCTGTTGCATCCGGGGTGGCCTACCCAGAAAACTGGAGAGAGCACTTTGGCATTAGTTATGAAATTAAGCAGAAGCGCGATAGAGTGATTGACGGTCTATCCGCTGCTGATATTCGGAACCGTGGCACTATGGTTATTAACCCTTTCATCGGGGTCATTCCGTCCCGCGCTGAGCTTGAGGACGAATTAGAAGACCTATATATGGCTTTATAACAGGAGGCAATTATGGATAACGACCAAATTACTTTTATGGGGACGCCGGAAGGCACTGCGAGCAGTGATCTTGGCGAAAACTATACCCCGAAGGAGCAAGAACTAATCAGGCAGCTCGTACAGGAGCGCCTTGGAAGAAAAAATGAGATTGAGTTTGAATCTCTGGACGACTATGTAGTCCCGCCTAAAATGTTCTTCTCAATGATTAAGAAACCCGCTGTCAGCATCCGAGCGAACCGGATGGAATTCAGCATGTCTTCGATTCGTCTGTTTGAAGGCGTCCAACATATTCTACCTATGCTCAGTGAGCGTAAGCAGCGTTTGGTTGTTGCCATTTGCGCAGAGGAGGAGCTTTCTTCAGTGGAATGGGCTCGTCTGAAAAAGGATAAGTGGGTCAACAGATCCATATCCTGCCCGGAATACGTCCAAAGCATTTACCGCGTTATGAACTGGAATAAAGAGTGCCGATACAAGGTATACGGACACCTGGCTAATTCAGAACGTGGTTTGGTTCTCGTGTTTGATTTGTCGGCTGCTGTTATGTTTGATCCGTTGCCGGAGGAATACTTCGATAAGAGAAGCGGCAAGATGAAGAAGCGCGTCAATAAGTATTACCCGGATGAGATCCGTATGAAGCTTGGTAGAAGCTATTCGGACTATATGGCTGCTCAGCAGACCAGTAGTTTTGAGTCTCTATCCAGTTATACGGACAGCACCGGTACCGCCGTACCTTCAACGGTCTCTGACGAAGCAGCTGCAGGAATCAGTATCCGAGAGCAGGAACAGAAGCGAGCTGAAATGCTTGGAGCAATTATAGGAAGTGGAGGCGAAAATAATGGATAAACCAGAGGAGAAAAACTATAACATTGAAATCAATATTCAAGGTGGGCGGAATTGCCTGAGCATCGGCAAAGGCGTAATCAAGGCTCTTGGTTCGCCGTCCCACGTTTCTTTCAAGATATCTGACGCCCATGACTCTATCAGTGTGTTTCCGTGTGACGAGGGTGACGTTATGGCGTTCCGTGTTCCGGTCAAATTATTCCTGGATCACAAGTGTGTTATGCGAATCAACAGCAAGAGATTCGTTCAAGGAATAATGCAGACCAATGGCCTGGACACGACCAGAACCTATCGTCTCAAGGGGGAATACCTGCAGTCGAAAAACATCGCAGTATTTCCTTTCGAGGGTGCGATATTGCGAGCTTACAACGGAAATGATCAAACCACTTGAAAAATTAGGATACTTATGCTATTATATATAAGTAGAAACTGAATCAGCGTCAGTTTTGCCGAACAATGAAGCACATTCTCCACCTTCTCCAATTTCTTCTCCAAATACCCAAGGTTAATTGCGAATGATTTTGAGTTAGGTGAACGGCTTCTGAGAATAGGCGTTCTAATTGTAGTTAATTGTGGGTCATTTGGGAATAGATGAGTTCCCACCAAGGGTTCCCGACAATGAAGACGCTCGACTCCGACAAGTCCGATAAGTCCGATAAGTCAGACAAGAAAGCTCCCGCAAAGGCAGAAGAAGCTGTAGCAGAGGAAAAGATAGACTTCTCGAACGTTAAGATAGAGCCGCTGTTTGAGGAATTCGTTGATTTCGAGACGTTCTCCAAGTCCGATTTCCGCGCGGTAAAGGTTCTCGCCTGCGAAGCTGTACCGAAGTCCAAAAAGCTACTCAAGTTCACTCTCGACGACGGAACAGGCACAAACCGCACAATTCTCTCCGGCATTCATGCGTACTATGAGCCTGAAGAGCTTGTCGGCAAGACCTGCATAGCCATAACAAACCTCCCGCCGAGACCGATGATGGGCATTGAATCCTGCGGTATGCTTATCTCCGCCGTACATCATGAGGGAGAGGAAGAAAAGCTGCATCTGCTCATGGTAGACCCGCACATCCCCGCCGGCGCGAAGCTGTATTGATTGCCCCAAAATTGTTGGTGCTTACGCCATGTGTCAGAGACAAGGAGACATTAATTTGCATGGAACAAAATTATAAGAATGCTCAAATCAAGTCAGTTTGTAATAATGATGCAAAATTTCTGCATTTGTTGATGAATTACCCTTCCGTGTTACAAAGATTAAACGAAGTTCCAACAGAGCAGCAAGACTGGATAGACGCTATCAACGAATGGGCTCATGACGATGATGAGGAAGACTATATCGTCTTTGATGGAAACACCCAAATAGGCTGGCTTGGAGTAAATGGGCTTCTTGGCGAGGACAAAACAGCATACTTAAAAATGGCAGTATTTCTTCCCGATTATCAAGGACACGGATTTGGATCTTTTGCAATTCTTGAGTTGATGAGCCGCTTGAAGCACAGAGGATATGAGAGGATTGTTCTGTATACAGACAGCGACAACGATAAAGCACAAGGATGCTACAAGAAGTGTGGTTTCCGGATTGTAGAATCGCTGGTGGAAACGATGTCAAATGGAATGGAAGTTTCAAGACTTAAAATGGAAGCTTGTTTGTTGTAATTGTGTGCTATGCTGTTAAAGACGGAAAAATCGCATAATTAATGTAAGAAGTGGGCAATTCCGAGAGGGACTGTCCATTTTACTTCTAAAAGAGTAAAGAGCTTCATTCGAACCAAACAAAAAACAGCCCAACAGGAAATACTGCGGGACTGTTTTGCTATATGAGCGTCGTTATTTCTGCGACTCTTCCCAGATTCTGCGGTTTTTTGCGGCTTGCTCGGGAGTCAGGGCTTGCTCGGGATAGGATGAGCAGGGCAGGACAGCGTCTCCGGCAACCTCGGGATTCGTGCAGGCGTTGTCGTGTCTCCACTTATCTCTTTCGGCAGGGTCGCGCAGGTCGGGTATCTTCACGGGAATATTTCCGCCGAGGATGGAGCGGTGCGCAAGGATTCCGCAGATTCCCATGTCGACAGCCTGATACACGTCGATGGACCACTTTCCCTCGTCTCTTCCGAGAATCTTCTGGATGAAGAAATGCGTGGGGTAGAAATCGCTTCCGCCGTGTGTGGCAAGTCCGCTGTTTTTCGCAAGCTCGGCTGAAACGAACTTCTCGGGGTGGTAGTATTCGTTGTTCCCCTCAGCCATTTTGCCGGGAGTTTCCTTGTACAGCCTGAGCGTTCCTCCGTCAACCGTTCCGATGTAGCCTTTTGTAGCGTAAACCTCGTATTTTGTGTGCGGCGGCTCGAGCTTTAGCGGACCGTGGATGCTTTTGACGATAGCTCCGTTGTCAAGAGTTACCATTTCTATGCCGCTTGCATGTCCTCCAGCGTGTCCGAGCTTGTAAAATTCCTCAATCGGCGGATTTTCAAAACCAACGACCTGTACCGGACGACGACCCGTTATCATCATGATAGGTCCGAGGGAGTGCGTGCAGTAGAAGGTAGGGCAGAGGTGGTTGCGCCAGTGCGAGGTGTCTCCGTAGGTCAAGCCGATCCATGCTCCGGAGCAGTCGTGGATGTACTCGCATTCGGCATAGGTCACGTCTCCAATCGCGCCTTCCTTGTACTGCCGCCACATATCGAATGTCACGTCCATGTAGCAGTAGTTTTCGGCGTATGCGTAGACAAGTCCGGTTTTCTCCACCGTTTCGATAAGCTCCACCGCCTGCGCCATAGTCTCACTGGGGAGGACTTCGCTCAGCACGTGCTTTCCTGCGTTGAGACAGCGGATGGCGTAGGTCGCGTGCTCCGTTGCGTAATTTGCGAGGACTACGGCGTCCATGTCGCACTTCAAAAATTCGTCAAAGTCGCGGAAGCACTCGATATGCAGTCCTGCCTCATTCGCGCTTTTTTCAGCCTGTCTGAGGAGCGGCTCGTATTTGTCACATACCGCGGTCAGCTCAGCGTCGGGATGGTGCAGGAGATTTTGTATCATTGTGTTTCCTCTCGCGCCGCCGAACACGCCGATTTTCAGCTTTCTGTTCATTGTTCAACCCTTTCTTTGCGCCGTACCGATATTTGCGTTCGTGGTACAGCCGTTACATCAGATTATATCAGATAAAGCGGAGTTTTTCATGCACGTATCATACGAAAAAAGCGGCGTCATATTGAGCATATCGACGAACAAAAATCACACGAAAAATTTGAAAAACTATTGCAATCCGCGCGGATATGTGGTATAATACTCTCACCTCGGAGGCATAGCTCAGCTGGTTAGAGTACTTGCTTGACATGCAAGGGGTCACTGGTTCGATTCCAGTTGTCTCCATAGCTCTCGTTCAAAAGACGGGAGCTTTTTTGTTGCTATAGAAACCAAAACATACGAAAACGGCAACGAAGCGGACAGGCTGAAAGTTCTGAACACGATGTCCGATGTTAGATTTTCCAAGCAGCTTGATAAATACGACTACTCCAAGTCTTTCTCGGAACAAATCGAAGACTATAAAAACGGAGTGTTCCCCTACAATGATACATTGATAGTCAGAGGTACGCCTAAAGTGTTTCAAGATGTTGGATTTAATGCATTGCCAATGACGTATACGCAGACCTATTTAAAGGATGCTCTCGCCAACGTTGATGGAGTTCATCTCGGTGAAGCACAGTTAAAACAATTGCCTTCCTCGCTCGAACGTCCTATAGCAATAATTAACAGCGCTACAAAGCCGGGCAGAGTTGTCGCTATCATTGAGATACCCGGAAATTCTACCAACACAATAGCAGCTATAGAAGTAGACGGGACAGGAATTTTGAACGGTCAAAAAGTAGATAGCAATGCCATTGTTTCGGCTTACACAAAAAAGAATGCCATTAGCAAATTGCTTAATGACGCGATTAATTCCGAGACAAGTGGGGATATCAGTATTTACTATATTGACAAAAACAAAGCCATGCAACTCTCAAGCGCTATCGGGGTCCAATTCCCCGGAGGTTTCAAGAACATTGATGGCTATGTCCATAGTATACGCGATTCCGGCTCGCCTGTTAATATGAAAATCGAAAATGTAACAAAAACGCAACAATTCAAGCGTTGGTTCGGAAACTGGGAGACACATCCCGAAACTTCAAGTAAAGTCGTAAACACAGACGGCACACCTAAAGTTGTATATCACGGAACAAACGCCGACTTTTGGACATTCTCTCTTGCAAATCGCGGAAAGAACGGAGAAAAACTCGGTGTAGGATATTACTTTGTCGACAACAAATCATCCGCCGAAAGATACGGTGACAGAGTTATTGAAGCATACCTCGACATCAAGAAGCCTGCAAGCGCGGAAGTAATGGAAATATCCCGTAAAGACTGGGAAAAGTTCCTTGACTTTGCAATAGAGCACCGCGACGAATACATTGAAGGCGAATGGAAAGGCAATGACATCAACAAAGAGTATGAGCTTACCGATTTCGACTACGGTTCAAACGACGCTGAATTAATCAAAGGCTTCCTCAACGGTATTGCCGCCGGAAACAAAGACGTGACGGAAGCATACCTCGAAATGCTCAAGGATTCAACAGGCTACGACGGCATTGCATATAACACTGACAACACGGACTATTACGTAGCATTCACACCCGAACAAATTAAATCAGCAACCGACAACATAGGCACATTCGATAAAGACAACAAAGACATACGTTATTCCAAAGAACTCATGACGGCAGAGGAAAAGAAGAAAGTACGCGAAGCAGAAAGGGCGGCATATCTCGAAAGGCAGCTTGTCTCAACCGCACCGCTCGGAGGAAAGGCAAAAGCCGTTTCTCCTACAGCCAAAGCCGCGGTAGCGAAGAAAATAGCGTCAGGTATGCCCGGCGTATCGACAGCTCAGGTAAACGAACAGCTTACAAAGTTTGATGCATATAACCACATCAAGAGCCTTACAGAAATATATGTGCTTTTTACACTATTCTGCCGACGAAAGTGCGTTTGTGCGGTATATTCGGGCTTTTTTTCCACGCGGATTTTAATTGAGTGCAGGATAGTGTTATTTTTGTGTGCTTTACTTATAGATTTTATCAGTGTCGAACAGTTAAAATATAAATGAGCAGACACGGATATTTGAAGCAGAAAACGCTCGGTATATGAAAAAACAAAAAATCTATAAAACGAGGACATTAAAAATGAAAAACTTTAACAACTTATCAAAGACTGTCATAACCGCACTCATTGCAGCTTTAGCCTTGACTTCATGCGGCGGCGGAGAAGCTGAAACCGCAAAGAACACCGAAACATATCCCGAGGGAACAAGCAATACGGAAAGCTCGGAGAACGCTGAGACAGAACCCGCGGCGACACCTGAAACCGAAGCTCCGGAGACAGAAGCTCCTGAGACAACCGCGCCCGAGGGAGAGACAAAAGCCGAGACCGAGCCTTCCGTGGATGATAACGGACTGCCTGCACAGGGAGATGTTCCGTGCGTATTCGACGGAGCTTTGGACTTGTCGGGCGACATTCTTGTTTCCGAATTTCTACTACAGGAAAACGGCGGTCAGTGGATTCTCGGCGACGACAACACGCAGATGAACGACGCGATAACAGAAGACATGCTGAAGGAGTACAAGTATTTTGCCTTCACCTACACCTGTGACGACTGCGACGAGGACTCGGAAATTGCGTTGATGTGCAAGTTTGTGCATGACGACGGAACAAAATCCGAGGTACTCTGCGAAGACTGGTTCGGCTGGGGTCCCGAGGGAATGACGTATCACGCGTCATCTTTTGCTCCGATGAATGTGTACGGTGAGAGCGGCGTGTTCTACGTTCCGACGGAAGCATTCCTTTCGTTTGATGCATTCAAATCGGGCGACATTATCGACCAGATAGGACTTGCGGGCGTGGAATACTCCGGAACATATGTGAACCTTAAGATAACGGGAGCATATCTCACAAAATAACGGCATATTCTCCGGCGTGAGCAACTTATAAGAAAGGATAATTTGAGATTATGAAAAAAAGATACATCTGCTTTTTGTCAGCTTTTGTTTTCTTACTCGGCTCATGTGCGGCGTCTGAAACCGGCAGCGATAACATTTCTACCGAATCCGATGCTTCGACGGCGCAGACAAATACCGAGACTGTTGAAGCGGAGAGCGATACCGAAAACACCGCTGACAACGTGCCTGAGTTGAGCTTCGGCAAGGATATGAATCTGCTGATGCCGGAGATGTCGTGGGCAACACAGAACATTATTGCGGAAGAAATGACCGGCGAAAGAGTAAACGACGCGCAGTACAACATGAAAAACGCCATTGAAGAGAGGTTTGAGACTTCGATTATCGAGACGTACACCTCCGACGTTTTCAGCACGACATATGTAAGCAATCTTGTTAAGGGCGACGACGATTCCTTTGATATCTGTTTTGTGCTCGATTTGTACGCGCCGAACTATATCAAGGACAAGATGGTAATTCCATGCGACGAGCTGGAGTACATTGACCTCACAAAGCCTTACTGGGACGACAGCTTAAACAAGTGCGTTACGTTCAACAACAAGACGTATTTCGCGTTCGGTGCATATGATCTGTCGTACTACGACCTTACGCATATTCTCACCTTCAACAAGACTTTGGTGCAGAATTATTCGCTCGATAACCCGTATGAGCTTGTGGAGAACGGAAAATGGACCTTAGACGCTTTTTACAAGATGGCTCAGGCGACTACTGCGGATGTGGACGGAAGCGGAACAATGACGGTTGATGATTCATACGGATTTGTCAGTTCGCCAAAACAGGTTCTCCCGAACTTCTGGATGGCAGCAGGAGAGAAGAGCATAGCGAAGGACAAGGACGACCTGCCGTACCTCAACATTGACGGAAACGAGAGATTCTTCGGCATAGTTGAAAAGGTGTTCCAAATGATGTGGGACGGCGGAATATGGTACCCGACAAGAGAGGACAGCAATTTCGGCACAAATGTTACACAGCAGTTTTCCACTGACAGAGCGCTTTTTGCCGGACAGACATTTTACTACCTTAGAGAATTCCGTGATATCGAAACAGATTTCGGAATTATACCGTTCCCGAAGTATAACGAAGAGCAGAACGGCTACTACAGCAGAGTTGAGGGCGGATGCAAGATAGCTATTGTTCCGATAACAAACAAAAATCCGGAATATGCGGGCGCACTGCTTGAATCTATGGCGTCATACGGTTATAATAATGTCATACCGGAATACTATGAGGTAGCGCTGAAACGTAAAAGCTCACGCGACTCCGAATCTCTGGCGATGCTTGACTTGATATTCAGCGTCCGTCAGTATGACCTCGGAGACACGTGGTGGTGCAATGACCTGCGTGACGGAATGTTCAAGCCGATGTTCATAAACAACAAGCCCGACCTTTCGTCCGAAATCGCAAAACGACAGAAATCATTGAGCAAATCCATTAAGAGAACGGTTGACGCTATCGTTGAGCAGTAATCCGGAAACATATACGGAGATGCGTTATGACTGAGCGGCAGACTTTACTTGAAGAAGAAAACAGACGGAAAAAAGCCGAATACCCTTTTTACTGCTACAGAATGCCGGAATGGGAGCTTAACAGACCTGTTGTACCCGTACACTGGCATAATGAGATGGAGATATTTTACTCCGAGGCTTGCGGCACGCTCTATATTGATAAAACGGAATACGATGTTGTCCCGGGAGATATATTCTTTATCAATCCCGGGCTGATCCACCGCACCTTCAGAAAATCACACGGGCTGATGTCGCATATCGTTTTCAGCCTCGGAATTCTGAAAACCATTAGCGGCGGGAACGAGGTAAACAAGCGCATTGACGCCATGCTTGAGCAGAAAATTCAGATTAAGGCAAAAGCGGAGCAGGGGAGCGAATGGTATAACGAACTGCTTCCTGTCATAAGCGGGATTTTAGAGTATCAGGAGAAGATAATCGAAATAGGACACGAAAGCTGCATGGTGACGGCGTATCTTTTCGCCATGTTCGCGTCATGCTATAAGGCTGACAGCTTTCATTATGCCGACGAGAACTATTTATACGGCGTGCAGTATGTTACAAGGATAATGGAATATATCGGAGAGCACTACAGAGAACCGCTTAACGTTTCAACTCTCGCGAAGTATTTGAGCATATCCGAAACATATCTCTTCCGCCTGTTCCGCGATTATGTCGGCTGTACTCCGATAAATTATATTAATTCCGTAAGACTGCGAGAGGCATATCGTCTGCTTGAGGAAGGCATGGATGTAACCGGAACTGCGGCGGCTGTAGGAATACAGAACGTCAGCTACTTCATAAAGCTGTTCAAAAGTACAACGGGGCAGACTCCGCTCGGATGGATTAAAGAAAAAAAGGAAAGAACATGAATAAATTTAACTTTGACATAAACGGGACTGCACTGCGTATCACCGTAATGAGCGAAAAGTCAGTCCGCGTAACCTACGGCAAAAATTCTCCGTCGGAGAGCATGATAGTGAGGGCAAAGGCTGCGGAAAATATCGCTGTGAAGAGTGAAGAGAGCGATGATGAGATATGCCTGTCCACGTCGTTTCTTCGGGTGCATATTGCGAAAGATAAGCCTGACATTCGCTTTGAAAAGGCTGACGGAACGGTACTCTCGCGTGTGTTCGGCTGTTCCATGGAGGAATACGCGATATACGGCACAACAGGCGGATTGGTTGAGACAAGGGAAACAGTCGACGGAGTACGTTCCACGGTGAAGGAAGCGGAAAGAAAGTTTTCGAGATACTCAAATCACGCGAAGCTCACGGTGAAATTCTCCGAGGAAGAATCACTCTACGGCTTAGGCAGTCACGAGGAAGGCTACGCGAGCCTGAGGGGGCAGTATGTTCCGCTGTATCAGGAGAATATGCGAATCGCACTGCCGTATTTTGTCTCCACGAAATGTTATGCGTACCTGTTCGACTGCTCGTCCCTTATGACATTTGACGGAACTGACGGACGGTACGGAAGATTCTACTTTGACTCGGTTGACGCGCTCGACTTCTACTTCATCTGCGGAGAGGATTTTGACGATGTGTGCGGCGGGTATCGCTATCTGACGGGAGAGACGCCGATGCTTCCGAAATGGGCTGTCGGATATATCCAGTCAAAGGAGCGATATGTATCCGAAGAGGACCTGCTTGAGACTGCGCGGAAATACAGACAGCTCGGTGTGCCGATAGACGGGATAATTCAGGACTGGATGTATTGGCAGTATAACGCATGGGGCGAGAAACGCTTTGACAAATCCCGCTACCCCGATCCCGCGGCGATGACAAAGGAGCTTCACGATATGCATATGCACCTTATGATATCCATTTGGCCGAACATGAGCGGAGAATCCCTTGACAAGGCGGAGTTTGAAGAAGCGGGAAAGATGCTGGGCGACCATTCCGTATACAATGCGTTTGACGAAGATGCGCGAAAGCTGTACTGGAAGCAGGCATACGAGAACCTTTTCAGCTACGGTATTGACGGATGGTGGTGCGATTCCTCCGAGCCGTTTGACGCGGTATGGGGAGGGGAAGAACGTCCTCCGCTTCCCGAGAGAATGAAAAAATCCACGGATGAATTCAAAAAGTACATTGACGACAGCATGATAAACGCCTACTCCCTCGCCCACTCCCGCGGAATATATGAGGGACAGCGCGGGGTTTCCGACGAGAGAGTAATTAACCTGACGCGTTCGTCCTATCCCGGTCAGCACAGATACGGAACTGTCGTATGGAGCGGGGATGTGAGCGCGGCATGGGAGACACTGAGAAAGCAGGTGCGTATCGCGCAGAACTACATCTCATGCGGTGAAGCGTATTGGAACACCGATATCGGCGGATTCTTTGTCAGAGACGGAAGAGAGTGGTTCCGTGACGGTGACTTTCGGAATGGTGCGGACGACCTCGGCTACAGGGAGCTTTACACGCGTTGGATGCAGTTTGCGGGATTCACGCCGCTCATGCGCTCTCACGGAACAGATACTCCGCGTGAGGTGTGGCAGTTCGGTGAGAGGGGAAGTATGTTCCGCGACGCTATCGAGAAGGCGATACAGCTGAGGTATTCGCTCTCTCCGTATTTTTATTCGCTGAACGCCGCCGTAACTTCACGTGGAATCATGCCGCTCAGACCTCTTGCGCTTGCTTTCCCGAACGACAGAGCTGCTCATAACGCTGACGGAGAGTATATGTACGGACACGAGCTTTTGGTCTGCCCTGTCACACATCCGATGTACTACGGTGCGGATTCTACAGAGATAAAGTCACCCGAGCGTTACATTGACGTGTATCTCCCCGAGGGAACATGGTATGACTTTTATACCGAGCAAAAATATGACGGAAGCCGCTATGTTCGGGTGGACTGCACGATAGACCGCATTCCGCTGTTTGTCCGCGCAGGCTCTGTTATACCGACAGCACCCGTCATGCAGTATGTTGACGAAGACCCAAATGCCGAGTGTGAAGTGCGGGTATACTGCGGAAAAGACGGCTTGTTCTCGCTTTACAATGACGCAGGCGACGGCTACGCATACGAAAACGGAGACTGCACTGTGCTTGACATAAGCTACTGCGAGAAAACGGGAGAGATAAGTGAAAAGCTCAGCGGAGCAGAAAAATACCGCAGGAAAATAAAATACAGATTAGTCAGATAAACAAGAATGGGTTCGGTAAAGCGCCGGACTCATTTTTTTATATAAAAACAGGAGCCGATGAAAGCCCCTGTCTTTTTGTTCAGTTCCGCAGCAGCACCGCGACAGCTTCAAAGTTCTCTTTCAGCTCCACATTCAGCCGACCGTTTTCGAGAATCACAGCATTTCCTTCCGAGCACAGAACATCGCTTATCATGTTATTCTTCACGGGAAGACTGACGCTTTTCGGTATTTCTCCGCCGAAGGTGTGTATAACGGCAAGAGTCGCGTTTGTTCCCTCGTCATACCGCACGACAGCCTGCCATCCTGTGGGATTAGAATAGCTCTCTCCCTTGCTTCCGTAAAAATGCGACGTGCCGTTTCGGATGACTGCCGACGATTTTTTGTGCAGAGCTATGCCGTGCTCTACTATGTCCCACTGCTCCGGCGAGAGACTGTAGACGTCCCCTGAGACGCACATAACGCCGAGAAGGGTGTTTGCAACGGAGTAGTTCGTCCGTCTGAGTGAGTCGCTTCCATGGAGTACCGCCCAGATTTGGCTTTTCGACGGCTGAATAACTCTGTGGAGAGCGGCGGCTATAATCGGTATATGTACGCATTCGTGCGCGTCGGAGAAGGAGGCGAAATCGCACAGCTCCATCATGGAAGGCTCCAGACGGTGTCCGCCCGACGAGCAGTTTTCTATAGCCAAACCGGGAATTTCGTCGCGCATAGCTTTAAAAAATTCCTGACTTGCAAGCATATTCTTCCGCAGTCCCTCGCCCAAGCCGTCCGTGTCGTCGCATCCCAGACCTATCGAGTCGTTGTAGTCTATTTTTACATATTTAAAACCGTTGTCGCGGAGCATATCTATGACCTTCTCCTTGAGATACGCCTTGACCTCCGGGAGTGCCATATTCAGATATCTGCGACCGCTGTCAATAACATAGCCGTTTCGTTTCAAAAGGAAATCGCTGTTTTTTCCGATATTGCTTACGGCGGTGCAGTTTTCCGCTTCAAAACAAAGTCCCGGCTTCATTCCCGCAGATGAGATAATGTCGGCGGCTTCCTTTATTCCGTTCGGGAACTTTTTCTTTGACACTTCCCAGTCGCCGATATAGTTCCACCACTCTTTGTCCCCGTACCATCCGCAGTCGATAACGAGGTAGTCAAAGCCTTTTCCCTTTATCGCGTTCGTGAGCTGTGCTATCTTTCCCGTGTCAGGCTCGCCCCAGGTTGTGCAGAACTCGTTGAATACGACCGGTATCGTGCCTTCTTTTGTCAGCTTAACGGGAGTGTGAAGGTCGAGCAGCCTCTGCGATACGGTGTCAAGTCCTCCGCTTCCTACAGTGACATATGCGGTGGGAGTGTCAAAGCTCTCGCCGGGATGAACGGTTTTTGACCAGTGTCCGGTTTCGTAGTCCGCAAGTCCGCCTGTCAGACAGAGGTATTCGCGCTGTCGTCTCGCCTCGATTTGCCATGACGATGGACAAGCAAGCTGTACCGCCCATGTTACACCCGCTTTTTTGTCCTCGACTGCGGCAAACGGGAAGTAGTGTCTCACCGGCATGGAACCGTTCTGACCGAATTTTTCCGCCCTTACTCCACCGAGCGACCACGACGGCTCAAGATGGTACTTCGACAGTGTTCCGCTCTCAACCTTGCCCTCCGCGCTCCACCAGCTTCTTATCCTGTGAAAAACGACGTTGTTTGTATAGTTTTTGTCTCCGTAGGGGGAGAGCCTGCCGAGTGAAAAGCTCGATATGTTCTCGAGTATGGCGTCGCTCTCCGATGAGTTTGTGAAGCGCACGTTTATCTTAAAGGCTCTGTCTCCGCTTTTGTATGTCACGGTGTGGAGAACGTCATATCCGCGTCCGTCGTGCAGTCTGGTTTTTATTGTAACGCTGCTCCCGTTCTCTTCAAAAGTCTGCCCGTCATATTTCAGCATTCCCGTCGACTGTGAGCCTGAGAGCGTGATTCCGCTTGCATAGCCTGACGGAAGGTTGTCGCCTCTTATGTAGAGCTGAACTATGCTCTCGATATCTCCGTCGAGAAAATCCGCGTTTTCAGTCTTGTCTGCCGGCATGAGTATGATTCCGACGTGTCCGCTGCCGTCCGTTATGTAGAAGAGGGATATGTCTCCGAGGGAGTAATTATTCAGTATATTGTTCATACTTTACTTTGCCTCGTTTGCAGTGATGTTTACGACTACCTTTTCTATCGTTTTTACGATAATCTTCTGGTATTTTTTTAGGTTTGAAGAAAGATTCCTGTCGTTTGTCGTCATCATGGTCTTAATGAAGTTGTCTCTGATAATGTCGCACCAGAAGCTGTCGCCGAGGTCGTATACGCGCGTGTCGTAGAGCAGGTCAAGCATCTGTGAGGACTGATTGTCGCGGGAGTATTTGCCCTTCATTATGACGTTTTTGTATGCGGGAGTTGTAACTTTAGCCGATTCTTCCGCCAGCTTCTCGAGAATAAGACCGATGTTTTCCTTATTTTCCTGAGTTACGGGTACGTTTGAGAACAGTGCGCCTGATTCTCTTGTGTAGTAACTGCCTTGAGATTCAGATGCCATGGGATAGGGAATGATACCGAAGTCGGCGTCCATCTCGCGCAGTCTTGCAATCTTTTGGAACGTGGAGTCGTGGAACAGGCTGTTTCCGCTGATGAACATATTCTCGAGCGTGGTGTCGTTGTCGCTGTCTATCTTGTTTGCGTACCATGTGCCGCTGTCCCATGACATTTCAAAAATTTTACCGACAATATTGTGAAAAGTCTCGTTGTCCATGGAAAGCACGGGAAGGTCGTTTTCATCCTTCGATACTGATCGGACGCCGCCGGCTATCCAGAAGCTCGGGAGTATCTGCTTCGGCATTGCGAGGTATCCCCATGAATCTATATCGGTCATAGCGCCGTCGCCGTCCGTATCGTTTGTTACCAGTGCCGAGTATTCGCTGAATTTGTCATACGTCCACTTTTTGTTTTCAACAAGGTCGTAGAGGTCGTTTATGCCGTTTTGAGTCGCTACGTTCTGGTTGAAAAGGAGTGTGGAGATGTTGTCCATGGCGTAAAGGCTGAAATCACCGAAAGCAAAGTAGTTCACGCCGCCGATACTGCTGTCTTTGAGCATATTTCCGCCCCAGCAGTCCTTCGTGAGGTCAATGTTCGGCAGATCCTGATACGATACGATGAGCTTTTCCGAAAGCGCGGTGAGGGAATATCTGTCAAGCATCGTGACAATGTCGTAGGATTGGTCGCTTGCCGTGACAATGCTTCTCAAAAGATCTGGACCCCAGATGTTGTCGGTGTAGGTTTCTTTTATGACAATGTTAAGCTTTTTCTCGAGTCCGCGGTTTCTTTCGTAAATGGCGTCGTTCAGCGGCTCTCCCGTAAGCTCGGTCGCGTCCATGATGGGATTCGCCCAAGTCATAGCGGCAGGGTCGGGGTTGCACATATTAAATTCCAGCGCGCCGAGGTCGTAGGTTTCCTCCGGTTCTGTTTCCGTCTCAGTCTCGGATTCGGCTGTGGTTTCGGCGTCGGTTGATTCAGTACCCGCGTTATTTGTTTCGTCCCCTATGCCGGATGAGCAGGACTGCATCATAATCGCCGCTAAGAGAAAAATAAGCAGCTTTTTTGAAGTTTTAATCATTTTAATCACTCCGTTCGTGTTATGGTAATGTGATTATATCAAACCGGCACAAAAATAGTGTAAAAAATAATGACGATTTACTTTCATTATGTCAAATAATATGATATAATGCAGTCATACAAAGCTATGCCGACGAGGAGTGACTATGGTGAACGAGATGATATATCCGCATGTCGCGAAGTATTACAACGAAAAGTTCCGCAGCTACGTTATGAAAGCGCATTTTCACGATGAGGATGAGGTCATGTACGTCGTGAGCGGGGAATGCTATACTCCGTGCTATGACAAAGAATCTGACACATGGGACGAAATTACGCTGAAGGAGGGGATGTACATCCATATTCCCGGCGGGATGCTGCACGATTTTAAGATACGCGAGGGCTTCCCCTGCCATGTGATGAACGTGGAATATTCATGTGAGGACAAGTCAAAACGGCCGTATACAATAGTCCGCGACGACGGAAGCATGCTTAAAATTTTTCAGGTTTTGCAGGACAAGCTCCACGACGGAAGCATGGGAAAATACCCCGATGATGAAACCCGAGAGCGCGACATCGGACTTGCCGTAATGCTTCTCGAGAGCAAGATAGAGCTGCAAAAAATGTCCTCGCCCAAGCATGAAAGTGAAGCGGAAAGGTATGTTGACTCCGCGCTGAGATACATTCAGGAAAACTACACCGATGAAATAGCAGTGCAGGATATCGCGTCGCACATAGGAATAGCGCCGGCGTATCTGCAAAGGCTGTTCCGAGCGCATACGGGAAGCACGATAACCGAATACATCACGCGGCTCAGGCTGAATCGGAGCAAGTACCTGCTGACGCACTCAGAGCTTTCGATAGTTGACGTGGCGATAAACGCAGGCTTCGGCAGCCGACAGAGACTTTCGCAGGTTTTCGCGGCAGAAGAGCACACCTCTCCGAAGCAGTACCGCATGAATAACAAGGAATGAGGGTGGAACAGTTTCGTGAATCCGAGCGTCATATGCGCAAAAACGGAGGTGCAATATGAAAAAATTTATTTCAATAATACTCGCGGCGGCGGTTGTTCTTGTGTCGGCTGCGGCTGTATTTGCGGAGGACACGGCATACACGCTCACGGTAAACGGCACTGAAATAGACCTCTCCGACCTGCCGAGAGCAATATACGAAAGCGATGGACATATCATGATACCGCTGAGAAAAACCGCGGAAGCTCTCGGATATCGTGTGGAGTGGGACGCGGAGACGGGGAACATTACGGTTGACGACGACTACATACAAGGCGCACATCTCCACAGCGGAACGACAAAAGCAGTGTTCACGGGACATCTGAAAGTGATTGACATGAGCAGGGAAGTGGAAAACTCCGCAAAGACCGTGATATACGATGGCTACACATTCGTTACGGCGGAATTTTTTGAGGAATTTTTCAACGATGTGACAGTGGACGGGATGAACATAAGCGTGTCGCCGTCCATGGCTGAGCTTGATGTGGTTGAGTAAAGAAAAAGCCCGTATGATCTATGGTGGGGTCATACGGTTTTATTCACCAAAATATAACCGAAAAATACGTTATCGTGTTCGTGCCGTTGTTGTAGCGTATGTTTTTGTCCTTCGCGAGCTTCACTACGTTCATGCCGGTGGCTTCCATTGAGTAATGGCACAGCTCGGGATATCTGCAAGGAGCGTCGGGGTAGGTGCATTTTTTGCAGAGATTACAGCCTTCCGCGCCGCATATCTCTATCTTCTCGCTCTCGTCAAGCAGCTCTTTTTCTATTGTGCGCTCGGTGCTGGTGTGTATGTGGCGCGCTTTGTCCATGCCCGCTCTGTCAGACCAGCCGTTTATCTCGTGCTTTGTCGTGAAAAGAAACGCGTGGGAATAGCTTCGGAAGTGATCGCGCAGATCCTGCCATTCACCTGCTCCGGGCGGACATGACCAGCTTTTGCCGTACATTCCGCATATGTTTTCCGCACAGGCGTCGCGCACTTCCTGCGAAAATTCTATATCCTTCGGCGAGATATACGCGTATTCGCAGATTGGATGCGGCAGGAGGGCAGGGTTGGCGGTGTATTCTTCAAGTATTGATTCTACTGACATAGGGATTCCTTTCGGGGATTACAAAACAAAAAGCACGTCAATCCATACTTTCGCATAAACTGATCGTGCTTGATGGCGCGCCATGCGGGATTCGAACCTGCGACCTACCGGTTCGTAGCCGGGCACTCTATCCACTGAGCTAATGGCGCTTGCTTAGTGCTCATATATAATACCACATTCATCCGGCTTTGTCAATAGTATTTTCAAATTTTTTTTGCCAAAGCTCGATTTTTTTGTAAATCAGTCGAGTGTGTGAAAGCTTCTCTGGCGGACTATCTCGTAGCACATTATCGAAGCCGCGCACGCAACGTTGAAGGAGCTTGCGGAGGAGGTCTCTGCCATGGGGATGGTCACGAGCATATCGCATATTTCCTTGAACGCCGCGCTCAGTCCGTAGGTTTCGTTTCCTACCATCATGAGCGTCGGAGCTTTGCAGTCGGCTTCCCAAATCGGGTGCTGCTTGTGCGCGGTCGAGCCGTAGACGCTTAACTTTCCGTATTTCTCCCTCAGTTTACCGATAAATTCAAGTAGAGCGTCGTTTTCCGCTATGTGCAGGTGCGGTACGCAGAAGAACGAACCCATTGTCGAGGTGACAGTCGCGGGTTCATATGGGTCGACTGCGTGTCCTGTCGTGATTAGCAGCTCTATTCCGAAAGAGTCGCAGGTGCGGATTATCGTTCCGAGGTTGCCGCAGTTTGACGGGCGGTCGAAGAGCAGTATCGCGGGATTGTCGGACAGCTTTTTTACTGCTTCGTCCGGCGTGAGGTCGTTCATTTTCACTATCGCGAGAAGCTCCGATGTGTCATCCTTGCCGCTCAGCTCTGCCATAAGCTCGGGTGACAGTCGGCAGTTGTACTCGGTACGCACGGTTTTCAGTATGTTTTTCGCCCAGTCGGAAAGAGACGCGGGGTCGGAATACAGAAACGCAACGATGTCCCATCCGTATTCTATGGCTCCGTTGATGTTGCGCACGCCTTCCACAAGAAATTCGCCGAAGCGGTGGCGTTTTGTGCGGTTGGTTTTCAGCACCTCGAACTTTTGGTACATGGCGTTTTTCTTTGTTATCGTAAATTCTTTCATATCTATATAATTCCGGATGTGTCCGTGAATCTCCTGTAGTATTTCGCGTATATTATACCACTTTTTTCGCCTCTGCGCAACCGAAAATTGCGTTTCAGTAATATGCGTTCTAAAGTTAATATTTATATTACGATATGTACATTGTATGTTCATAATGAGTATGTATAATGATTACAACGAAAAAATGGTGAAAATCAACAACTACAAACGTAGTTATGGTTGCTGTATTCACCACTTTGACGAATTTTGCGCGCAAAAATCTATTTATTCTATTTACAAGGAGAAAAAAATGAAAAAACTGTTCGCATTTATTCTTGTAGCGGCTATGATCTGCGCTACGCTCGCGCTTTCCGTTTCCGCAACACGCGGTCTTGTTTACAACGCGCCTAAGGGAACACCGAAGATTGATGGTGAACTCGACGCTGTTTGGGACGCCGCAGAATGGACTAACGTTGACCTCCCATACAGCACCGACACCGATACATACGGTCACAGTGCTCGCGCCAAGCTCATGTGGGACGAAACAAACCTCTACCTTTACGCGGAAGTTACCTGCCCCAGCACTGACGAATGGAACGACACATTTGAAGTTTACTTTGATGAAAACAACGACAAGGAAGCCGGCTACGGCGGAGACGACACGCAGAACGGCTTCTGGAAGAGCGGTGTAAGAGAAGGCTACGGTACAAACAACCGTGCTCTCTTCATTGACGACTGCGCAGTAAACGTAACAGCTACACAGTTTGTTGTTGAAGTTGCTATACCTTACTTTGAACTTGAACCCAAGGGCGGCGAAACTCTCGGTCTTGAATTCATGCTCAATATCGAAAAGGAAGACGGTACTTTTGTACAGGCTCTCCGCTGGAACGTTGATACAGCAAACGGTGACCCCGCTCCGTGGCAGGGAACATCAGCATTCGGCGAGATGGTACTTGTAGATGCAGCAGCTGAAACCGAACCCGAAACCGAACCCGAAACCGAACCTGAAACAATGGCTGAAACCGAACCTGAAACAGTTGCAGAGACTGAGCCTGAAACTACAGCTGAAACCGAACCCGCAGTTGAGCCCGCAGAAGAAACAGTTACCACCGAAACAACAGCTCCTCAGACATTTGACGTAGTTGTAGTTTCCGCTGTTTCCGCTGTAATTTCCGCTTGCGGTTACGCTGTAACAAAGAAGAGAAGATAACTTAATAGAATAAAATAAAGGCTGTCCGCAATGGTGCATTCCAAAACGGCAGCCTTTTTTCTATGTAGCAGGTTTATCTCTTAAGCTTTGCTGTCAAATCGAGCAGTTCGAGCTCTTTTTCAAATGAAGCGATGTTTGTACCCCCGTCGATTACCACAAGCTCGCAGTCGAGGAATTTCGCGAGAAGTCTGATGTCGTCGGCTTTGAGGTAGGTCGAAACAACGGCGTGGTGCGCTCCTCCGGCGTATATCCAAGCGGCAGCGCCTGTAGCAAAGTCGGGTTTGAGCTTCCACATGAGTCTTGCTACGGGGAGGTTCGGCATGGGCTTCGGCTGTTTGATAAGCTCTATCTCAGCGCAGACAAGACGGAAACGGTCGCCGAGGTCGATGAGAGATACCGCAATGCCTTCTCCTTCGATTCCGTCAAATACAAGGCGCGCGGGGTCAGCTTTTCCGCCGATTCCGAGAGGATGAACCTGAATTTCCGGCTTTGTTCCTGCGAATACGGGAGAAACCTCAAGCATATGTGAAGCAAGCTCGCACTCGTCCCCTGCCGTGAGGTCGTATGTGTAGTCCTCGGTGAATCCGGTGGAGCCGTTGCCGCCTGCCATCTTCATGAGCACAGCCGCGAGAGACGCCGTTTTGTAGTCGCCTTCCGGTCCGAATCCGATTCCCTTTGACATGAGATTCTGTGCGGCAAGTCCGGGAAGCTGTTCAAGTCCGCAGAGGTCTTCAAATGTGTCGGTGAAAGCTCCGATTCCGTGCTCTGCGATGAAGCGGTCAAGCGCAACCTCATACTTTGCCTGAACGCGGACGGAAGCGATGTTTTCGGTAGCCATTGTGTATTTCTCGGCGTACTCTGCCATCTTTTTGTCAATGTCAGCCTCGGTAACGGTATTTATTATAGCAACAAGGTCGCCGATTCCGTAGTAGTTGGTGTTCCAGCCGAACTTTATCTCGCTCTCAACTCTGTCGCCGTCGGTTACAGCAACGTCACGCATATTGTTGCCGAACATAGCGGTCTTGAGGTGGCGTGAGTAGTCCACTGCAATAGCGGCGCGGGAGAACTGTCTCAGCTTTTCGATGACTTCGGGATTTTCGTAATAGCCTACGATGACCTCACGTTTTACGCCCAGTCTTGTGCAGATGAAGCCGAATTCGCGGTCTCCGTGTGCGGACTGGTTGAGGTTCATGAAATCCATGTCGATTTTGTCGTAGGGGAGCTTTTCGTTCGCCTGTGTGTGGAGGTGCGCTATCGGCTTTTTCAGGCATTCGAGAGCTTTAATCCACATTTTCGCGGGTGAGAACGTGTGCATCCACATGATAACGCCGACGCAGCTCAAATCATTTTCAGCCATGCGGCAGGTTGCTTCGGCTTCTTCGTGGTTTCTTACGATGGGTGTGCATTCAACGGAAACAAGGTCGCCGAGCTTTGAGTTAAGGTAGTCAGCCATGCGGAGACTGTCCTCGTAAGCCATACGGAGCGTGTCCTCACCGTAGAGGTCCTGGCTTCCTGTGATGAAGTAGAGTTTTTTCATGTACTTTCTCCTTTTATCAGTCAGATAAATTATTTACTTTGTTTTTTTGTCGTTCCGCGTTCTATGAGCTCGCACGGGAGATAAATATTAACCGGCTTGTCGTTTCTCAAGGCTTTTGACGCGTCCGACTGAAGCTCGAGTATCATTTTCGCGGCTTCAAATCCGAGCTTTTGCAGGGGAGGACGGACGGTGGAGAGCGGCGGGAAGGTGTATTCTGCAAGCTCTTTGTCGTCAAAGCCTATGATTTCAACCTCGTTCGGGATGCTGATTCCGTGCTTTGCGAACGCCTGACAGATTCCCGCTGCCATTTCGTCGTTCTGCGAGAAGATGGCGTCGGGGATTTTACCGTTTTTAATCATTTCGCTCGCGAGCTTATAACCACTGTCAATGCTCCAGTCTCCTATGTAGAGGAGAGAAGGGTCAAACGGGAGCTTCGCGTCGCTGAGGGCAAGCTGATAGCCGAACATACGGTTGCTCATCGGGATTGAATCGAGCAGTCCGCTGAACATCGCTATCTTTTTCGCGCCGTGTGAGATTAGAGTGGATGTCGCGAGCCGTGCGCCCTGTCTGTCGTTGTAGTTTATCGCCGGAGCAACTCCCGAGTTCTGGCAGTACACATAGACCACCGGACAGGCGAGGGCGTCAAAAAGGTTCTCGAATCTTCTCGGGGTATCGGCTATGAATATTATACCGGTAATATTGCGGTTTTTTAGTGTAGAGAGCAGCTTTTTTATCTCGATTTTGATGGTTTCTTCATCGGGGAGGGAAATGCATCTTTCAAGCGTGCGCAGGCTGTAGACCGAAAACGATTTGTCCGTGCCGAGCGTGTACGAAAAAACTCCCCCGACTATGTCCGCGCAGAATGAAACGGAAATATCCTCGGCTATGACGATTATGTTTTCCGTTACCGGCAGACGCGCGTTTCCTGTGGGAGCATATCCCATGTCCGACGCCGCGGTGATTATTTCCTGCCGAAGCTCCTCGCGCATTCTTCCTTTGCCTGTGAGAGCATTTGAAACCGTTGCGACAGAAACTCCGAGCTGCTTTGAAATGTCGCTGAGTGTCGCCATGTGTCACTCTCCTTTTTTTATAATTCAATTGGATTTTACCACGCTTAAATCAAAAAATCAAGTAGTCGAGCGTAATTTGATTAAAAAAACTTAAATAGTGACAAGATTAACCACCGCATTCCGCTTGTTTGTCTGCAATTTGAAAGAAAAAATTGAAAATTAACATGGTTAAATGATTAAAATGGGTTGACACGGGTTTATATAAATGATAAAATCAAGGCGAACATAAAAATACCTGCTAAAGGAGAATTTATCATGAAAAAGGCAAAACTTATTCTTGACAAGGATTACGTTGTTTCTCAGATCGACAAGAGAATCTACGGCTCATTCATCGAACATCTCGGACGCGCGGTTTACACAGGCATATACGAACCCGGTCATCCCACAGCTGACGAGAGCGGATTCAGACGTGACGTTATCGACCTCGTAAAGAATCTCGACGTTCCCGTAACACGTTATCCGGGCGGCAACTTCGTATCGGGCTTTAAGTGGGAAGACTCCGTAGGACCCAAGGAAAACCGTCCCGCAAGACTTGACCTCGCATGGAAGACAACCGAAACCAACGAATTCGGTCTTCACGAGTTCTGCGAATGGGCAAAGAAAGCTAACACCGAAGTTATGTACGCCGTAAACCTCGGAACAAGATCCCCTATGGACGCGAGAAACGTTGTGGAATACGCAAACCACAAGAGCGGTACATATTACTCCGACATGAGAATAAAGAACGGCGCAGTCGACCCGCTCGGAATCAAGCTCTGGTGCCTCGGCAACGAAATGGACGGCGGATGGCAGATGGGCGCGAAGACCGCTGTCGAATACGGAAGAGTAGCGAATGAAGCCGGCAAGCTCATGAAATGGACCGACCCGTCTATCGAGCTTGTAGCCTGCGGTTCTTCTTCCTCCGGTATGCCCACATTCGGCAGCTGGGAATGGACAGTCCTCGACGAGGCTTACGACAACATCGACTACCTCTCCCTCCACAGATACTACGGCAACCCGCACAACGACACTCCCGACTTCCTCGCAAGCACAATGGACCTCGACGACTTCATCAAGACTGTCGCAGCCGTTTCCCGCGGAATGAAGGGCAAGAAGCACTCCCGCCACACCGTAAATCTCTCCCTCGACGAGTGGAACGTTTGGTATCATTCGGGAGCTAAGGACGCAAAGGTTTACAGAGAAGATCCGTGGGGCAGAGCACTCCCGCTTCTCGAGGATGAATACAACTTTGAGGACGCGCTTCTCGTTGGTCTTATGCTCATCACAATCCTCAAGAACGCCGACACCGTAAAAATCGCGTGCATGGCTCAGCTTGTCAACGTTATCGCTCCCATCATGACAAAAGAAGGCGGCGGAGCGTGGGCTCAGACAATTTACTATCCTCTCATGCAGGCAAGCAAGTACGGCAGAGGAAAGAGCCTTCTCCCGCAGATCACTTGCGAAAAGTTCGACACAAAGCACTACTCAAGCGTTCCCGTAGTTGACGCTGCTGCTGTTCTCGGCGACGACGGTGCTGTTACAGTATTCGCAGTGAACCGTGACCTCGAAGACGCTGCCGAGCTTGAATGCGACTTCCGTTCGTTTGAAGGATACACTCTCGAATCCCACAGCGTGCTTCATCACGACGACGTTAAGGCTGAAAATACCGAAGAAAATCCCCACAATGTAGTTCCTCACGATGTAAAGCCCGAAATGGTTGACGGCAAAATCGTTCTTCCCGCAGCATCCTGGAACGTACTCAGACTTGTAAAGAGATAAACCATGCTTGAAGAACTTAAAAAACAGGTCTATGACGCGTGCATGGAGCTGTATCACAGAAACCTCGCCATATTCACGTGGGGCAACGTATCCGGAATCGACCGCGAAAAGAACCTTGTGGTGATAAAGCCGTCGGGTGTGGAATACGAAAAGCTCTCGCCCGATATGCTCCCCGTAGTGGATCTCTACAGCGGAAAGGTGGTTGAGGGGGAATTGAATCCTTCTTCCGACACACCGACCCATCTGGAGCTTTACAGAAGATTTGCGTCAGTCGGTGGAATCACGCATACTCACTCAAAGTGGGCGACGGTATTTTCTCAGTGCGGACGCGACATCGCCTGCTACGGCACAACTCACGCGGACTACTTTGACGGAAACGTACCCTGTACGAGAAAAATGACTCCCGAGGAAATTGCAGGGGAATACGAGCTTGAAACGGGAAAGGTAATCGCCGAGACTTTTGAGGAAAACCATATCGACCCGATGAGAGTTCCGGCAGTTCTGGTTCATTCGCACGCGCCGTTTACATGGGGAAAAACTCCTATGGCTTCTGTGAACTGTGCTGTCACGCTCGAATATGTGGCTGAGATGGCGTACAACACCGAAATGATGCAGAACGCTCTCTACGGCAATATCGAGAAGATTCAGGAAGAGCTTCTCCGCAAGCATTTCGACCGCAAGCACGGACCCGGCGCATACTACGGTCAGAAGAAGAAATAATCCGATATAACAAACGCACTCCCGACGGAGGATATACAGGTATCTTTCCGCTATGGGAGTGCTTTTTTTGTGTCTCTGTGTACATAATATTGCGTGTTTCGGCAATGATAATTGTGCATTACGCAGAACAGGAGAAAAGTGAGATTTTAGCTCTTGACAAACACAGCCGAGCGTACTATAATACAATTGAACAATCGCTCAACTATTTAACAAAGGAGAGAACCACATTGGCTGAGTCCGAAATGAAATGCGCCTGCGAGGTCATACACGAGGATACCGTGCGCGAGGTCGAGAGAAAGCTGTCCGACAAAGACGAGTACATCGAGCTTGCTTCACTGTTCAAAATGTTCGGAGACGGAACGAGAGTCCAGATTCTCCACGCGCTTGAACTGCACGAAATGTGTGTGTGCGACCTTGCCGCTCTGCTTGGAATAACAAAATCCGCGGTTTCTCACCAGCTGAAGGCGTTGAAGCTCGCGAATCTCGTGAAGTTTCGCCGCGAGGGTCAGGTAGTGTATTACTCACTCGCCGACGATCATGTGAACGCGATACTCGACATAGGCTTCGAGCATATCCGCGAAAAATAATTCCCCCGATACCGAAGAAAAACGGCATGAGGGAATATCATTTGCGGTAAAGTTGAATGATTGCGCAACTATTATACAATACCCGCGAATAAACTACGATTCAAGGAGTACGATATGGAAAAGAACAAGAATGATGTTGAAAAGGAAAAACATCAGAACGAAGAATGCGGCTGCGGACACTGCCATGATGAGCATGACCACGGCAAGCATGGAGACGAGCATGGACATTCACACAGCCACGGATGCTCCTGCTGCTCACACGGAGACGATGACGAAGAGGAAGAAAGCAAGTACATAGTTCCCCGTCTTATTGCGGGTGCTGTTATCTTCGTCGCGGCGTTCGTTATGTCGAAAATCGGCACTGTTCCCACATGGGCAGTCCTTGCTGCGTCAATTGTCGCGTATGTTATAATCGGCTGCGATATTGTCTGGAAAGCCGCTAAGAATATAATTCACGGTGAAGTTTTTGACGAATGCTTCCTTATGTCCATATCCTCCCTCGGTGCGTTTGCTCTCGGTGAATATGTGGAAGCCGTTGCCGTTATGCTGCTCTATCAGTTCGGCGAATGGCTCAGCGACCTTGCGGTAAACCGTTCCCGTGACTCCATCAGCAGTCTTATGAACATCCGCCCCGACACTGCTCACGTTGTAAAGGACGGAGAAACAGTTGACGTTGACCCTTATGAAGTCAAAAAAGGCGACGTTCTTGTAGTTAAGGCAGGCGAAAGAGTTCCTGTCGACGGTATCGTTCATGAAGGTGTCAGCACGCTCGATCTTTCGTCACTTACCGGAGAATCTGTTCCTGCCACCGTAAAAGCCGGCGACAGCATTCTCTCGGGTTCAGTTAACCGCGACGGCGTTATCTATATCGAAGCAACAGCCACCGCCGAAAACTCCACTGCCGAGAAGATAATGGACCTTGTGGAGAACGCAGCGGAAAACAAAGCAAAGTCAGAGTCGTTCATCACGAAGTTTGCGCGCAAATACACTCCCGCAGTTGTAATAATCGCAGTGCTTGTCGCTGTCATCCCGCCGCTCTTCTTCCGTCAGCCTTGGAGTGAATGGCTCATCCGCGGTCTTGTAACACTTGTAATCTCCTGCCCGTGCGCGCTTGTTATCTCCGTTCCGCTCACATTCTTCGGAGGGCTGGGAAAAGCGTCTCGTTCAGGTATCCTCATCAAGGGAAGCAACTATCTTGAAGCTCTCGCGAAGGTTGACACGGCAGTATTCGACAAGACAGGCACTCTCACAAGAGGCAAGTTCACTCTCACCGACATTACAGCCGAAAACGGAGACACGGACGCACTTCTGGAGCTTGCCGCAGCCGCCGAGGTAATGTCGAACCATCCTATCGCAATATCCGTAACTGAAGCATACAACAAAAAAGGCAAATTCATCGACAAGAATCACGTTACCGAGGTCAAGGAAATCCCCGGTCGCGGAATCAAGGCAACCTACAACGGAACAGTTATCTCCGCCGGAAACTATGAGATGATAAAGGAAGAGTGCGGCAAGGTAAACGAAGTAAATAACAGCGGCGGAACTAACCTTTATATCGCAGCCGACGGAGTTTACCTCGGACACCTCACCGTTACCGACACATTAAAGCCCGACAGCAAGGCAGGTATCGAGAGACTGAGAAAGCTCGGCGTGACAAGGTCGATAATGCTCACCGGAGACAGAAAAGAAGCCGCCGAGAAGATATCCGCGGAGCTTGGACTTGACGGATTCTCAGCCGGACTTCTGCCTGACGGAAAGCTCAAGGAATTCAACGAGATTAAAAAGAAATCAAACGGCACTACCGTGTTTGTCGGGGACGGAATCAATGACTCCCCCGTTCTCGCATCTGCCGACGTCGGAATAGCAATGGGCGGCGTTGGCTCGGATGCGGCTATCGAAGCGTCAGATATCGTTCTTATGACCGACGAAGTGTCAAAGCTCGCCGACGGTATAGAAATAGCCCGCAGGACCAGACGCATTGTCATCGAAAACATTGTGTTCTCGCTCTTTGTTAAGGTTGCGTTCATGGTCCTCGGAGCTATGGGTTATGCGGATATGTGGGTTGCGGTTCTCGGAGACGTCGGAGTTATGATGCTTGCCGTCCTCAACGCGCTCAGAATTATGAGATAAGAGCCAAAATTACTTTATCGCGAGAGTTGCCCAGAAAGAGGGTACATTAAGCTCACGGAGATATCTTTCGCCGTTTGTGTCACCGTATACGTCGGCGAGAGTGAATCCGGCTTTGAGCTGACCTCCGATTTGTTCCTCTATCGTATGTGAAAACTGAATACCGTAGTCGTTTTTCATGGCTGTCTCGTATTGAGCGGGATTTGAAAGCGGATCGTACGGAAGGGCGTTTACCATCTTCGTCTCGTCGTCGTCAAACAGGAAGTTGATTCCGTTGTCGAGACCCGCGAGAAGGCGACCGCCCTTTTTGAGTACCCTAAAGCACTCGCGCCAGATGGGAAGAACGTCGCGTACATAGCAGTTTGAGACGGGATGGAATATTATGTCAAACTCACCGTCGTCGAAGGGAAGAGGCTTTGTCATGTCCGCGCGGATTATTTTCACGTCATATCCTTCGCGCTCCGCCACAAGTCTTTCGCTCTCGAGCTGCTTTTCGGAGTAGTCGAGGACTGTGCATTCTGCTCCCGCGGCGGTAAAGAGCGGTATCTGCTGACCTCCGCCTGACGCAAGACCGAGCAGCTTTTTGCCCCTCAGCTCACCGAACCATTCGCGCGGAACAGGCTTTGTCGGGGTGAGAAGCACGCTCCAGTCTCCGGCGAGAGCTTTTTTATATGTCTCGTGAGAAACAGGTATGCCCCATTCCCAGCCTTCGTCTATCCATCTGTCGATAGTCTTTGAGTTAAGCTCCGTGTAGTCTTTTTCACTGTATGTCATGTATTGTAAACTCCTTTACGGTTTATTTAATGCTTTGATTATAGCAGAACTAATCCGTCAAGTCAATATTAAAGCATGATTAGAAATTCAGATAAACGGGGTTTCGCGCAAAAGTTAACAAAATTCCGGCAGAATACGCGGCGGAATGTGTTATATAATGTATTGAACATTTTTAAGATAGTATCTAAGGGGACTTCATGAGCGTATTAGTGAAATATTTGTGTGTGCTCGGTATAGCGGCGCTTCCGGTACTTGAGCTGAGGGGAGCTATCCCGTACGGAGTTGCAAACGGACTGCCGTATTTCGGTGTGCTTGCGGTAAGCGTCATAGGAAATATGCTGCCGGTTCCGTTTATCATTTTGTTTGTGCGCAGGGTATTCGCGTGGATGAAGAAAAAAAGCAAATTTCTCGCCGGAATCGCCGAAAAGCTGGAAAAGCGCGCGGAAAACAAAATGGACGTGATTGAAAAATACGAAATGCTCGGACTGTTTATACTTGTTGCGATACCTCTGCCGGGTACGGGCGCATGGACAGGCTCTCTGATATCCGCGCTTCTTGGGCTGAGGCTGAAAAACGCTTTCCCGATGATACTGCTCGGAGTGCTGACAGCAGGCGTTATCATGATGATAATATCCTACGGCGTCGGCGCGATTATAGGTGTGGCTTGACATTTCAGCCTATATATAATATAATTGAAGAAAAACGACCGAAAGGCTATATTATGAAAAAAGTTATGGTGGTTTTCGGAACAAGACCCGAAGCCATAAAAATGTGTCCTCTCGTGAAGGAGCTTAAAGCAAGGCAAAACCTTGACGTAACTCTCTGCGTGACCGGACAGCACAGGCAGATGCTTGATCAGGTGCTTGAAGCGTTCGACGTACATCCGGACTACGACCTCTCCATAATGAAGGACAAGCAGACCTTGTTCGACGTTACGGTGAATATCCTCGAGAGAATAAAGTCCGTGCTTGAAGAGGTGCGTCCCGACGTTGTACTCGTTCACGGAGATACTTCAACTACATTTGTAACAGCTCTCGCGTGCTACTATATGCAGATACCCGTCGGACACGTCGAAGCCGGACTAAGAACATATAATATCTACTCTCCCTATCCCGAGGAATTCAACAGGCAGGCTGTCAGCATAATCGCGAAGTTCAATTTCTCCCCCACGGAGCTGTCACGGCAGAATCTTCTCCGCGAGGGAAAGGACGAGAGCACGATATATGTGACCGGCAACACCGCAATAGACGCGCTCAAAACTACGGTAAAGGAAGATTACACCCATCCGGAGCTTGAATGGGCTGACGGAAAGAGGCTTATAATAATCACGGCTCACCGCAGGGAAAACCTCGGAGAACCCATGCACCATATGTTCCGCGCCATACGCCGTATCATAGACGAGCATCCCGATGTTTGCGCGATATACCCCATCCACATGAATCCCGTAGTCCGTGAAGCCGCTGAGGAAGAGCTTGGAGACTGCGACAGAGTGCATATCATAGAGCCGCTCGACGTTCTCGACTTCCATAACTTCATCGCGCGCAGCTATATGATACTCACGGACAGCGGAGGAATTCAGGAGGAAGCTCCGTCACTCGGCAAACCTGTGCTTGTCATGCGCGACACAACGGAAAGACCCGAGGGAATCGCCGCGGGAACATTAAAGCTTGTCGGAACGAACGAAGAAGTAATATATTCCGCGTTCAAAAAGCTCCTTGAGGATAAGAACGAATACGACAAAATGAGCCATGCGTCAAATCCCTACGGAGACGGACACGCCTGTGAGAGAATAGCGGACATACTCGAAGAAAAACTGTAAATCATCATCGCTCCCCGGCATTTTGAGTGAAGGCAGCGCCAAAACCACGCGGTACTGTCTCGGATGTCGGGGAGCTTTCGCGCATATTCTTCACAGGTATATCAAAACTGATATAACGCTATATCACAAAGGTACTGCCGCCCCCAAAACCTATCAAAATATACAGAAAAAACAAACTAGTCCAAAAGAAAACTGTTGCACGACCCTATAAAAAATGTGCGCTTACCATTGAAATTGCAGTTCCGATTTGATATAATATTATATACAGAGTATTTTGCCGAAATATCGGCTTTTTCAAAGAAATTTTAGTTTGGAGGAACTCTTATGACAAAAGTTACCATTATTGGCGCAGGAAGCGTCGGCTCGACAATTGCTTATACTCTCGCTGTAGGCGGTATAGCAACCGAGATCGTAATGATCGACATCAATGAAGAAAAGGCTCTCGGAGAAGCACTTGACATTCGCCAGGGAACACCTTTCTGCCCTCCTGTATCCATCTATGCCGGAACATACCGCGACGCATGCGACTCCGATATCGTAATTCTCACCTCCGGCGTTGCAAGAAAGCCCGGCCAGTCCAGACTCGACCTCGCACAGACCAACGTTAATATCATTAAATCCATCATTCCTCAGATTACAAAGTACGCTCCCGACGCTACTTATGTTATCGTAAGCAACCCTGTTGATATTCTTACCTACACATGGTGCAAGTGCTCCGATCTTCCCGAAAACAAGATCATCGGCTCCGGTACTATCCTTGATACCGCAAGACTTCGCGCCCGCATTTCCGAATACTACAACATCAACCGTCAGAACGTTCACGCATACGTTTTCGGTGAGCACGGCGACTCTTCCTTCGTTCCGTGGTCAATCGCCAATATTTCCAACGTTCCCGTCGACGAATACCACAGCGTTATCACAAGCAAGGACAACATCTACACACCCATCAACCACGACGAAATCGAGACATACATCAGAAAGTCCGGCGGAAGAATCATTCAGCGCAAGGGTGCTACATTCTATGCAATCGCGCTTTCCACCTGCCACATCTGCAAGTGCATAATCAGCGGAATGGACACAACACTTACCGTTTCCTCCATGATGCACGGCGAATACGGCATTGACGACATCTGCCTCAGCACACTCAACATCGTAGGACGCGACGGACTCCGCGGAAAGATTCTCACACCTCTCACAGACGAAGAAGTTGCTCTCCTCCACAAGAGCGCAGACAGTCTCAGAGCGGTTATCGAAAACGTTAATATATAATTAAATAGAAGGAATATACTATGGAATACCGTATTGAACACGACTCGATGGGTGAGGTCAAGGTTCCCGCAGATAAGTATTGGGCAGCTCAGACCGAACGCAGCCACGAGAACTTCAAAATCGGCGTGGGTATCGAAACTATGCCCCGCGAGATTACCCGTGCTTTCGGCGTATTAAAGAAGGCTGCCGCACAGGCTAACAATGAGCTGAAGCCCGAGAAAATGACCGACGAAAAGCTCGCCGCAATATCAGAGGCTTGCGATGAGGTTATGTCCGGCTCACTCAACGAACATTTCCCGCTCGTTGTATGGCAGACGGGAAGCGGAACTCAGTCCAACATGAACGCGAACGAGGTCATTGCAAACCGCGCGAACGAGATTGCCGGAAAGAAGCTCTGCCACCCGAACGACGACATCAACATGAGCCAGTCCTCAAACGACACCTTCCCGACAGCTATGCACATCGCGGCAGTCTGCGCACTTGAAGACAAGCTCATTCCCGCTGTGGAAAAGCTCATCACAACCTTCCGCAAGCTCGAGCATATCCACGAGGGTATCACAAAGAGCGGCAGAACACATCTCCAGGACGCTACTCCGATAAAGTTCTCTCAGGAAATCTCCGGCTGGCGTTCATCCCTTGAAAAGGACGTTGAGCTTATCGAACGCGCTCTTCCTGCGCTGAAAACTCTTGCTCTCGGCGGAACTGCCGTTGGTACAGGTCTTAACGCTCCCAAGGGATTTGACGTTAAGGTTGCCGAAAAGGTGTCCACTATCACAGGCAAGCACTTTGAAACCGCAGAAAACAAGTTCCACGCTCTCACAAGCAAGGACGAGATCGTATTCGCTCACGGTGCGGTAAAAGCTCTCGCCTGCGACATGATGAAGATAGCGAACGACGTAAGATGGCTGGCTTCCGGTCCCAGACTCGGTCTCGGCGAAATTACAATTCCCGAAAACGAACCCGGCTCTTCCATCATGCCCGGCAAGGTCAACCCCACTCAGTGCGAAGCCGTAACAATGGTCGCGGTTCAGGTAATGGGCAACGACGTAGCGGTTTCCATGGCAGCTTCACAGGGCAACTTCGAGCTTAACGTGTTCATGCCCGTATGCATCTACAACTTCCTCCAGTCCGTCCGTCTTCTCGCAGAAGCTATCGTATCCTTCAACGACAACTGCGCGGTAGGCATTCGTGCAAAGGAAGACAAGATGCATGACAACCTCTACAATTCGCTCATGCTCGTAACGGCGCTGAACCCCTACATCGGCTACGAAAATGCCGCAAAGACCGCGAAGAAGGCGTTCAAGGAGAACATTTCTCTGAAAGAAGCCTGCGTAGCTCTCGGATTCCTCACGGCAGAACGCTTCGATGAGGTCTTTAAGCCCGAAGATATGGCGTAAAACATCGCAAATATTTGATTTGGAGTTAAATATATGAAGATTTCGTATTATCCGGGTTGTACGCTCAAAAACAAAGCGCGCGACCTTGACAGATATGCGAGAGAGTCGGCGGCAGTCCTCGGCTATGAGTTCGAGGAAATTGAAAACTGGCAGTGCTGCGGCGGCGCGTACACCTCGTCGAAGGATGAGATTGCGACAAAGCTGCCGTCTGTCAGAGCGCTTGCCAACGGTTATAAAAGCACAGGGCGCGTCGTTACGGTGTGCTCCGCCTGCTATAACGTTCTTGCGCAGACAAACCACGAGTTCGCCGTCAATCCCGACTTCGACATGAGAGTGAACAATTACCTCGCCCCCGATTTTGAATATCACGGAGATGGAAAGGTCATTCACTACCTTGAACTGCTCAGAGACGAGATAGGCTTCGATGAACTGAAGAAAAAGGTCGTTAAGCCCCTCACGGGAAAGAAGATCGCGGCGTATTACGGCTGTCTCCTCCTCCGTCCCTCCACAGTTCTGAAATTCGACGACCCAGAAAACCCCGAAATTATGGAAAACCTTATCCGCGCGCTCGGTGCAGAACCCGTTATTTACCCCATGCGCAACGAATGCTGCGGCGGATACATAACTCTTGAGGACACGGCTCAGGCACAGAAGAGAAGCGGCGCGGTTGCTTCCTCCGCAAAGGATATGGGAGCGGACTTTATGATAACCGCCTGCCCTCTATGTATGTACAACATCAAAAAGCACTCCGGCACAGGTCTGGAGATAAAATATTTCACCGAGGTTCTCGCGGAAGCACTCGGTATCGAGAATAACTAAAGGAGGACTTAAACATGAACGCAGATTTAAAGGAACAGGTTCTCCGTATCAGCGGCTCGGACGTAAGGAAATGTATGCGCTGCGGTAAATGTTCCGCTACCTGCCCGTCATATGACGAGATGGAATATCATCCGCATCACTTCGTATATCTTGTCGAGCGCGGAGACATTGAAAGGCTTATGGAGTCGGAGTCGATTTACAAATGTCTGACTTGCTTTGCCTGCGTAGAAAGATGCCCGCGCGGAGTCGAACCCGCAAAGGTAGTGGAAGCTATCCGAGTTGAAGCTGTCCGCCGTCAGGGAATGAACCACATGAAAGCGGACGATATCCCCGCAAAGCTCGACGACGATATGCCGGGTCAGGCTCTTATGACCGCAATGAGAAAATATTCCAAGTAAAATACGGTAACCTTTTTTAAAGAAAGGCAAGAAGAATAATGCAGAGAATAGGTGTATTTGTATGTCACTGCGGTACTAATATCGCAGGTACAGTTGACACAAAAGCCGTAGCTGAAGCTCTCGGACGTGAACAGTGCGTCGTATTCGCTACCGACTATACATATATGTGCTCCGAATCCGGTCAGAACCTGATAAAGGACACTATCAAAAACGAAAAACTCACAGGCGTTGTTGTATGCTCATGCTCTCCGAGAATGCACGAGACTACATTCCGCAAGGCGGCAGCGTCGGTTGGTCTTAACCCCTACATGGTTGAGATCGCAAACATCCGCGAACAGTGCTCTTGGATTCACAAGGACAAGGTTGAAGCTACGGAAAAGGCTATCATCCTCGGTCGTGCAGCCATCGCAAAGGTACTGCTCAACACACCTCTTACAGCAGGAGAAAGCCCCGTTGTTAAGAGAGCTCTCGTAATCGGCGGCGGTATCGCGGGTATCCAGACTGCGCTTGACATTGCCGAAGCCGGATTTGAGGTTGACATTGTTGAGAAGAAGCCCACTATCGGCGGTAAGATGACCCAGATAGACAAGACCTTCCCGACGCTCGACTGCGCAGCCTGCATCCTCACTCCTAAGATGGTTGACTGTGCGCAGAACGAAAAGATTAAGATTTATTCCTACAGCGAAGTTGATTCCGTATCGGGATTTGTCGGAAACTTCACCGTAAAAATCAAGAGAAAAGCAAGATTTGTCGACGAAACAAAATGTACGGGCTGCGGACTCTGCACAGAGAAATGCCCGATGAAGAACGTGCCGAACGAATTCAACCTCGGTATGGACAACCGCCGCGCCATATACATCCCGTTCGCTCAGGCAGTTCCGAAGGTTGCGACTATCGACCCCGACCACTGCAATATGCTCAAAAACGGCAAGTGCGGCGTATGTTCCAAGGTATGTACAGCCGGCGCCATCGACTACAAGCAGACCGACACATTCGTTGAAGAAAAGTACGGCGCTATCGTAGTCGCTACAGGCTTTAACCCGATTGACGTCTCAAAGTACGGCGAATACGCTTACGACCAGTCAAAGGACGTTATTACCTCCCTTGAGTTTGAAAGACTTACCAACGCCGCAGGTCCTACATCAGGTACTCTCCTCAGACCCTCCGACGGTAAGCATCCTCATACAATAGTATTCGTACAGTGCGTTGGATCAAGATGCACACCCGAGCGCGGCAAGCAGTACTGCTCCAAGATATGCTGTATGTACACCGCAAAGCACGCAATGCTCACCCGCGAAAAGTACCCCGACACGGAAGTTTATGTATTCTATATCGACGTGCGTACTCCCGGCAAGAACTTCGATGAATTCTACCGCAGAGCTGTCGAGGACTACGGTGTTCACTATATCAAGGGCGCAGTCGGCAAGGTATCTCCTCAGGCTGACGGCACTCTCGATGTTCAGGCGTCAGACCTCATCATGAACGAGCAGCTCCATATAAAGGCTGACCTTGTTGTCCTCGCCGCTGCTATCGAACCCGACAAGAGCGCGCGTCCTCTCGCAACAAAGCTCACAGCTTCCATGGACACAAACGACTTCTTCACGGAGGCTCACCCGAAGCTCAGACCTGTCGAATCTCCTACAGCGGGTATCTTCCTCTCCGGCGTGTGCCAGGGCCCGAAGGATATTCCCGAAACCGTATCTCAGGCAAGTGCTTGCGCGGCTAAGGTCATCGGACTTCTCGTTAAGGACAAGCTCACCTGCAACCCGTGCGTAGCTCATTCAAACGAAATGATGTGCAACGGATGCTCGCAGTGCGCTAATGTCTGCCCGTACGGCGCTATCACATATGTAGAAAAAGAATTCAGAATGCCCGACAGAACAACTAAGGTAAGACGCGTCGCAAGCGTTAACCCCGCGGTATGCCAGGGATGCGGTGCTTGTACTGTTACCTGCCCGTCAGGCGCAATGGATCTCTTCGGATTCTCTAACAACCAGATCATGGCGGAGGTAGACGCAATATGCAAATGAGTGAAAACGAAAAATTCGTCCCGACCATAGTGGCATTCTGCTGCAACTGGTGTTCATACGCGGGCGCTGACCTGTCCGGTACAAACCGTCTCCAGTACCCCGCAAACGTTAAGATTATCAGAGTTCCCTGCTCGTGCCGTGTAAACCCCATGTTCATTCTCCGTGCGTTCCAGAGAGGTGCCGACGGCGTTATCCTCTGCGGATGCCATCCGGGAGACTGCCACTATACATCGGGTAACTTCTATGCCCGCCGCCGTATGACTCTTCTGTTCAGTATGCTCGACTACCTCGGTATCGAGAGAAACAGAACCAGAGTTGAATGGGTTTCCGCAGCCGAGGGAGCTAAATTCGCGGCTACAATGAACAGCTTTGCCGAAGAAATTACAAAGCTCGGACCTAACCGCAGACTGGAGGATCTGAGATGCAAGAAATAACTGTAAAAGAAACAATGGTCAAAAGAGCGAAGGAGCTTCTTGCCGACGGTACCGTTACTCGCGTTATCGGTTGGAAAGCCGGCGAATTTGCTTACGACTCCACTCCCGCAGTATTTGAGAGCGCGGAGGAAATAGATAAGGATTTCGTTTACGACGGATTCTGCGCGGCTAACGTCTCGAAGTATCTCGTAAAGGAATCCGCTAAAGAGGGAAAGATTCTCGCATTCTTAAAGCCCTGCGACACGTTCTCCCTCAATCAGCTCACCGCAGAGCACAGAGTAAACCGCGACAATATCTACGTTATCGGCATTCCCTGCGAAGGAAAGGCTGACGTGAACAAGATTAAGTCCAGCGGAATTGACGGTATCACAGGCATTGAAGAAGACGGCGACAATTATGTGGTAAAGACTGTCTACGGCGACTCTACCGTTGCTAAGGCTGACGTTACCGCCGACCGCTGCCTCACCTGCAAGAGCAAGCACCACGTTGTTTACGATGAGCTTATCGGCGAGGACGGAGAAGACAATCCTGACTGCGGCAGATTTGACCTCGTAAAGAAGCTCGAAGAAATGACCTCCGAGGAACGCTTTGAGTTCTGGAGAGGCGAGCTTTCAAGATGTATCCGCTGCAATGCCTGCCGTAATGTATGTCCCGCCTGCACTTGCGAACAGTGCGTATTTGACAACCCGAACTCCGGCGTTGCTCAGAAGGCTGCCGCAGATTCATTTGAAGAAAAGAACTTCCACATAATCCGTGCGTTCCATGTTGCCGGAAGATGTACCGACTGCGGCGAATGCTCCAGAGTCTGCCCCGAGCATATTCCGCTCCACCTCCTCAACCGTAAGTTCATCAAGGATATCGACGAGCTTTACGGCGACTACACTGCCGGTACAGACACAGAATCACGTCATCCGCTTACATCTTATACCTTCGGCGACGCTGAACCCTCAGTTGTACATGAAAGAGGTGTAGAATAATGAAGTATATCGCTAAATCAGACCTCAACCTCTTCCTCGCAGCAGCTGCAAAGGCGATGAAGGTTTATGTTCCCGTAGACAACACATCGGGAAAGGCTGACTATAAGCTCTGGAGCGAGGGTACTGTTGTGTCGGGCGCTCTCCATACTACAAGAAGCGCGAAGGATTTCTTCTTCCCGCAGACAGAAAACCTTGTTGAGTTTAAAATCGACCACAAGAAAATTGATATAATCGACCCGAGAGAAGAAAGAGAAAACTTCGCTATATTCGGTGTTCGTGCGTGCGACGTCCGCAGCTTCGACATTCTCGACAGAGTATTCCTCTCCGAGCCGGTAGATACATACTACAAGAACCGCCGCGAGCATTCTCTTATCATCTCCATGTCCTGCGACCATCCTCACGAAACCTGCTTCTGCTCCGCTTTCGGTATAGATTCATCCGAACCTGCCGGCGACGTTGTATTTACAACAGCTGCGGAAGGCTACTATGTTTCCGCAAAGACAGAGAAGGGTGAGAAGTTCCTCGCCGATATCGGATATGCCTTTGAAGAAAAGGACGAGTCCGGCGCGGAAGAAGCTAAGGCTAAAACCAAGGAGATCATGGCGCGTCTTCCTCTCGCTAAGCTTGAAACATCCGCTTTCGGCGCAGGCAAGACAAAGGAATTCTTCAACAGACCCGAGTGGAGCGAGCTTTCGGAAGCCTGCCTCGGCTGCGGTACCTGCACATTCGTCTGCCCGACCTGTCAGTGCTACGACATCCGCGACTTTAAGACAAACACAGGCGTAAGACGTTTCAGATGCTGGGACAGCTGTATGTACTCCGACTTTACAAAGATGGCAGGCGGCAACCCGAGACTTACTCAGAAGGAACGCTTCCGCCAGAGATTCATGCATAAGCTTGTATATTACCCCGAAAACAACGACGGTATCTTCGGATGCGTAGGCTGCGGCAGATGTCTCGCTTCATGCCCGATTCACATGAATATCGTTAAGGTTATGAAAAAACTTACGGAGGAATCAAAATAATGAACGAAACATTAATTCCTCATATTGGCGTTGTCACCGATATCAGAATCGACACACCCGACGTCAAAACCTTCCGCGTACTCACACCGGACGGAAAAAAGCCGTTTGAGCATATGCCCGGTCAGTGCGCAATGCTGTCAATTCCCGGCGTCGGCGAGGCTATGTTCTCCATAACATCCTCCCCCACGAACCGCGAATATATGGAATTCTCCATTAAGAAGTGCGGATGCCTTACAGAATGGCTCCACATGATGGACGTCGGACAGGAAATCACCATCCGCGGTCCTTACGGTAAGCCGTTCCCGGTTGAAACCGACCTCAAGGGAAAGGATCTTCTCTTCATCGCCGGCGGTATAGGTCTTGCTCCGCTCCGTTCCGTAATCAACTATGTCCGCGACAACAGACAGAATTACGGCGCTATTCAGGTTATATACGGCGCGCGCTCTAAGGACGACCTTGTTGACTACCATGAAATCCTCGACGAGTGGATGCAGGACGACGGAGTTGAAGTCAACCTCACCATCGACCGCGAACAGGAAGGCTGGGACGGTCACGTCGGATTCATCCCGAACTACGTAAAAGAGCTTGCTCCCGACCTTAAAAAGACTGTTCTCATGTGCGGACCTCCGATAATGATTAAGTTCACTCTCGGCGGACTCACAGAGCTCGGCTTCCAGAAGACTCAGATCTACACCACAATGGAGCTGAGAATGAAGTGCGGCGTCGGCAAGTGCGGAAGATGCAACATCGGCGCGAAGTATGTCTGCAAGGACGGTCCCGTGTTCCGCTTTGACGAACTGGGCGAGCTTCCGGACGAGTATTGATAAGCGTCCCATGATTTCATGATATTTTTGGAGATATAATAATGGAAAATATGGTTCATGTATTTATTATGGGCAAGCAGTACGAGGTTCCGTCAAACCTTACTATCATGGGCGCGATGGAATATGCCGGATATCAGCTTGTCCGCGGCTGCGGCTGTCGTAACGGATTCTGCGGTGCGTGCGCTACCATTTACAGAGTCAAGGGCGACCGTGAGCTTAAGGTATGTCTCGCCTGCCAGACCAAGGTTATAGATAATATGTATATCGCAACCCTGCCTTTCTTCCCCCTTGTAAAGCAGGTTTACGATATGGAAAAGGTAAAGCCCACAGAAGCCATCATGATGCAGCTTTATCCCGAAATTTACAGCTGTATCGGATGCAACGCCTGCACAAAGTCATGTACTCAGGGACTTAACGTCATGCAGTACATTGCATATGCGCAGAGAGGTGACTTTGAGAAGTGCGCAGAGCTTTCGTTTGACTGCGTAATGTGCGGCGTATGCTCATCAAGATGCCCCGCAGGTATCTCTCATCCTCAGGTAGCAATGCTCGCGAGACGTCTCAACGGTAAGTATCTCGCTCCCGAGTGCAAGCACCTTGAAGACAGAGTACAGGAAATCAAGAACGGTACGTTTGAAGAGCTCCTCGAATCCCTCATGCAGAAGCCTATCGAGGAAATGAAGGAACTCTACAACAACAGAGAAATAGAAAAGTAAGGAAGGAGCGCACCACTATGTCTATGTACACAGGACAGATGTATGAATCCATGAAAAAGGTGGAGGCTGCCAGAGAAGCAAACACAGTCCTTGAACCGCGCAGAATGACTGCCGAGGAAAAGGACACGCTCCTTCAAACTTACCACCCCGACTATAAGCAGTCGGAATTTGAAAACCTCAAAGTCGGCGTCAATGCCGGAGAAAAGGTTCCGCACGAGCTTGCCGCACTTCTCGAAGCACATTCCAGAATCAGCGCGAGCGACGTGGATCTCAACAAGGTTGACTACGATGTTGACGTTCTTATAATCGGAGGCGGCGGAGCGGGTGCTTCTGCTGCAATCGAGGCTGACAACAACGGCGCTAAGGCTATGATAGTCACAAAGCTCCGTATTGGAGACGCTAACACCATGATGGCTGAGGGCGGTATTCAGGCGGCAGACAAACCGAACGACAGCCCCGCTATTCACTATGTTGACGCATTCGGCGGCGGTCACTTTGCTGCTAAGCCCGAACTGCTCTACAAGCTCGTAAATGAAGCTCCCGACGCTATCAAGTGGCTCTCCGACCTCGGCGTAGAATTCGATAAAGCTCCCGACGGAACTATGATCACCACACACGGCGGCGGTACTTCCAGAAAGAGAATGCACGCGGCTAAGGACTATTCCGGCGCTGAAATCATGAGAACTCTCCGTGACGAAGTGCTCAATCGCGGTATTCCGGTAGTTGACTTCACATCCGCTGTAGAACTCATCCTCGACGAAAACGGCAAGTGTGCAGGCGCAGTCCTCATGAATATGGAGACAAGAGAGCTTCTCGTAGCACGCGCAAAGACCGTTATCCTCGCAACAGGCGGCGCAGGAAGACTTCATTATCAGGGCTTCCCGACCTCAAACCACTACGGCGCAACGGCTGACGGACTTATCCTCGGCTACAGAGTCGGCGCAAAGCTCCTTTATGCAGATACACTCCAGTACCACCCGACCGGCGCGGCTTATCCGGAACAGATCTTCGGCGCGCTCGTAACGGAAAAGGTACGTTCTCTCGGCGCTAAGCTCGTCAACGCAAACGGCGAAGTATTCATGCACCCGCTTGAAACACGTGACGTATCCGCGGCTTCCATCATTCGCGAATGCACCGCAAGAGGAAACGGCGTTCACACTGCTGACGGCATCGGAGTATGGCTTGACACTCCTATGATTGAGCTGAAGGGCGGAGAAGGCACAATCGAAGCAAGAATTCCGGCTATGATGAGAATGTTCGGCAAGTACGGCATCGACATCAGGAAAGAGCCTATTCTTGTTTACCCCACTCTCCACTACCAGAACGGCGGCCTCGACATCACATCCGACGGCATGACAGGCGTTGAAAACCTCTATGCAGCCGGTGAAGTTGTCGGCGGTATCCACGGCAGAAACAGACTTATGGGCAACTCACTTCTCGACGTTATCGTATTCGGCAGAAATGCAGGTAAGTTTGCGTCCGAGAAGTCAAAGTCCGTTGAAGTCGGCAAGCTCACTCTCGAGCATATCGAAAAGTTCTCGAAGGAACTCAGCGACGCGGGTATCGAAACATCGGTACAGTCTCCGAAGCTCCTTCCCACATACACCCACGGCAACCCGAACATCGAAAAAGCTCCTTTCTGAGTTTCAAACTGAATAATTTAAACTGAATAAAGACCTCTGCTTCACTTTACATGAGTGCGGCGGAGGTTTTGTTTTTTGGGGTATAACATGGACATGACGGAAATATACTTTAGCATGAGAAAAATATTTTTATCTGAACTTAAAGTCGGAGAAGAAGCCGTCGTGACAGAGGAAAATCCACCGAAATATGTCCAAAAATACGGGATAAAACAGGGAGTCAGAGTAAAACTGCTCGGAAAGACGGCTTCGGGAGGGGTTATAGTGTGCTACAGCGGGAAGTATTTTGCCATTGACAAACAGCTTGCCGAAAGAATCACAGCTCGGTTATGACGAAAATTGCGCTGTGCGGGAATCCCAATGCGGGAAAAACTACGGTATTTAATGCGCTGAGCGGAATGAATCTGCGAGTGGGCAACTACAACGGGGCTACGGTTTCGGCATTCGAGAAGGAGGTTACAAAAGATACGTCAATATGCGACCTGCCCGGCGTGTTTTCGCTCTCCCCCGATACTCCCGACGAAATCTCCGCCTGCGAATATCTTGAAAATCAAGCCGACCGTGCTCTTGTCGTGGTTGACGGAACATCACCCGAGAATTCCGCGCCGATATTTACCGCACTTCGCGAGATGAAAATTCCTGCCGCCGCCGTTGTGACGATGAGCGATATTCTCCGCCGTGACGGAAGCTCGTTTGACTGTGAAAAAGCCGAAAAAGTGCTCGGTATACGCGTGTTCATGTACGAGAAAATAGAGAAAAATCAGCTGAAGAGCTTTGTTTTGACCTCGGAATATTCTGTTCCCTCGTGTGAGAACGAAGAAAAACTGCACTCTGACCTTGCGGATTGCGTAAAAAATCGCAGAGAGGCAAAGGTGTGCGCCATTGACAGACTGCTCTTCGGCAAGCACGGGAATATAGCGGAGTTTTGCCTTGTTATAGCGGTAATGCTCCCGATTTTTTTGATATATTCCGTCATCTCTCCGCTTATCTCGTCGTTTCTTGAAGCTCTCGTGGATTTTCTGCGGCAGATTTTTCTCAGTTACAGCGGAGGAATGCCGTATCTTCTGCGCAGGTTTGTGTCCGATGCGGTTTTCGGCGGTGCGCTCTCCGTTGTCGGATTCATCCCGCCCGTTATGATGGTGTACGCGTATCTTACGTTCCTTGAAGAATCGGGAATTGCGCCGCGGCTTTGCGTTTGTTTCTCGCCGTTCACCTCTGCCATTGGAATATCTTCGCGAGCCGCTATCCCGTTCATGCTCGGCTTCGGATGCACAGTTCCCGCGATAGATTCACTCCGCGCAGTTGACGAAGAATCCGCAAAACGAGCGTCGTATGTACTTCCATTTTTCCAGTGCAGTGCGAAGTTTCCCGTATACGCAGCCTTTGCGGGAGTGTTCTTCGGGAGAAAGTTTTCGCTCGACGTGCTGCTCATCTATGCCTGCGGAGTGTGTTTCGCACTTGCTTTCGGCTTGCTTTTGCGGCTGTTCGGCAGACAAAAACGCATTTGCGACGTCGTTGAGCTGCCGAGATACAGAATGCCGAGTTTTTCATCAGTTATGCGCTCGTCCGGTGAAAAATGCGCGGATACGGTGAAGAAAATAGCGACGGTTCTGCTCCTTATCTCCGCGGCGGCATGGGTGATGAATTATGTGACCGTCTCCGACTCAAAATCGCTCATGCAGTGTGTTTCGGGCATAGTTTCGCCGATTTTCGCACCGCTCGGATTCGGGAACGATTTGTCAAGCGCGAGCCTTATCGCAGGAGTTTTCGCAAAAGAGGGAGTTTTAACTTCTCTTTCTGTGTTCTCTGGGGAAGGCGGAGTAAAGTATGTTCTGAGGGAGCTGTTCAGCCGAGCGTCAGCTGTGTCGTTTCTCACGTTTTTCGCGCTCTATCCACCGTGCGTCGCGTCAATAACAAAAATGCGCGCGGAGTTTGGCGGGCTTCACACGGTAAAATGCGTGATGTTCCAGTTCGCGGCGGCGTATGTTTCGTCATATTTCGTTTATCAAATTTTAAATTATCTTGCAATTTTGTTCCTGAGGTGATATAATATCTCCGGCGCAGAGGTACCCTCAAAAGAGTTTAAACCGGAAACAGGTGCAAATCCTGTACGAGCCCGTCACCGTGATCACGTCATACCGCCATAACCGAGGACCGCACTCGGAGCCATTGGGAAACTGAGAAGGCATGGAGGGAATATTCGTGTAAGTCGGGATACCTGCCTCGAGTTCCGATGTTTCCGCCGCGAGTGCCGGCAGTTCTGCACTGACATCGGAGCGCTAAAAAACAAAACAAAAATCAAGGAGAAACAAAATGAAACAGTTAAAAAACATCTTTAAGTTTTCCGCTGTTGTGATGCTCATTGCGGTCATGGCTCTCACCTTCATTTCCTGCTCAAAGGAAAAGGAAGACAACACAACACCCGGAGAGATTACGATCACCGTTGAAGTTATCAACAAAGCAGGCGAATCAAAGGAACACGAGATAAAGACTACAGGCACAACCTTAGCGGACGCTCTTCTCGAAGCAGGTCTTGTTGAAGGAACTACCGACGAATACGGTCTTTACATCACAACAGTCGACGGCGAGCTTGCCGACTACAGCGCTGACCAGTCATATTGGGCAATCTCCAAGGACGGCGAGTACCTTATGACAGGCGCTTCCTCCACTAACATTGCCGACGGCGAACACTACGAGCTTACCTATACGGTTTACGCCGGTTAATGAAGTCGCATTCAAAGATCAGGAGCATGATAATTTTCGCTATGCTGGGTGCGCTCATGCTTGCGTCAAAGCTGGCTCTTGAGGCTTTACCGAATATTCATCCGCTTGCCATGTTCGTCATGGTGTTTACAATAGTCTACAGAATCCGCGCGCTCATCCCGATATATGTGTTCGTACTGCTGTCGGGACTGTACTACGGATTCGCTATGTGGTGGATACCGTATCTCTATCTGTGGACCGTCATGTGGGCGTTTACCATGCTTCTTCCGCAGAATATGCCGAGGAAAATCGCGGTAATAGTGTACCCCATAGTGTGCGGGCTTTTCGGACTGACTTACGGAACACTGTACGCTCCGGCTCAGGCGATAATGTTCGGATATGATTTTTCTACAACAATAAAGTGGATTTTGGCGGGACTTCCCTGGGACGCGGTTCACGGACTCGGAAACCTCGGAATGGGGCTTCTCGTGTACCCGCTTTCAAGAACGCTGATGAGACTTGAAAAAAGCGGCATAGGTGCAAACTAACCCGCCGCGGAATAAAAAAATCGGCAGTCATGCAAAACTTACGCACGGCTGCCTTTTTGTTATTTATTTTTGCCTTTGAAAATCAGAGTCAGAATAAGGAGTACGATAAGCGCGACTCCCGATATGCACAGGACCAAAATGATACCGCTTATCTTGTCGTTTGTGAGAGGAGCGAGAGCGGTCAAAAAACACGTTAAATATGAGAGAATATTCATGATAACCTCTGATGTGATGTTGTTGTGTACTGCAAAAATATTATAACACATGATTAACAGAAAAGCAACATAATAATTCAAAAAAATCAATATTTCGCTCTTATTTGTTTCCGCGTCTGGGGCAGAACGTGCAGTATTTTATCGCGCCTATCTTTCTTATGTGGTCGAACGTGGCTTTCTCTCCCTCCGTCGCGAGCATTTTCAGCCATTTTTCGAGTATGCAGGCGGTGCAGGGATGCAGGAGACTGTAACCGGCGTCGGGTCTTTTGGAGAGATAGTATTCGAGCGGGTCGGAGTCCTTGTAGCTCTCTCCCTTGTATATCTTGCAGGCGGCTACTCTGTCGCAGAACGTCTCCTTGAGGTAGCACAGCGGCATTCTCAGCGGCTCGTACTGCTTTGTCTTGGTGTTGATGTCGAACCAGTATTCAAAATGGTGCTTGTTCCTGCCCTTGTGATGAAGCCATGCCGAGGAATATCCTTTCACCTCTCGCTCGTGTTCGTTCGGACTGCGCTTGCCTTCCTCGTAGTTCATTATTCCCGGGATGAATTCGGCGGGGGAGTATTTTGACAGGTCGTGCAGCAGTCCGTTTATCGGGATTCCGGCTTTAAAGCAGTTTTTCATTACAAGGTGGCGGTGGCGCGTTATGGTTTTGAAGTGTTCGGTTATGTTCATTGTTTTACCCTTCTTCTGCATTTCTCTCGACAATATTATCTCATAAACGGCGGAATAATTCAAGTGCCGTGCGGGATTTTGTCGGGGAATTTATGTCTGTCTTGCGGCAAGCGGAATGTGAGTGAAAAATAATACAGCAACAATGAAGCATAATATTGACAATTATTCAAAAACGTGCTATAATCAAGAGAAATAAAGGTATAAAATGAATTTTACATAAACTATACATTCATGCGATGCATAAACTTGCCTCATACAGGGAGGACAAAATGGGACTTACCCTTGCCGAGAAAATACTGAAGTCTCACACAGTCGACGGAGAATTTAAAAAAGGCTGTGAGATAGGACTGAAAATAGACCAGACTCTTACGCAGGACGCAACGGGAACTATGGCGTACATTGAGTTTTTGGCTATGGATATAGACCGTGTAAAAACCGAACGCTCCGTTGCATATGTCGACCACAACACGCTACAGTCGGGATTCGAGAACGCGGATGACCACCGTTTTATCGCATCCGTATGTAAGAAGCACGGACTGTACTACTCGAGACCCGGAAACGGAATCTGCCATCAGGTACATCTCGAAAGATTCGGCGCACCGGGAAAGACACTGCTCGGCTCGGACAGCCATACTCCCACAGGCGGCGGAATCGGAATGATAGCGATAGGCGCGGGCGGACTTGACGTTGCGGTTGCTATGGGCGGCGGCGCGTACTACATTACCTATCCGAAAATCGTGAACGTGGAGCTTGTCGGAAAGCTGTCTCCGTGGGTGTCCGCGAAGGATGTAATATTAAAGCTGCTCTCCGTGATGACGGTAAAAGGCGGAGTCGGAAAAATAATCGAGTACACGGGAGAGGGCGTGAAAACTCTGTCCGTTCCCGAAAGAGCTACTATTACCAACATGGGCGCGGAGCTTGGTGCAACCACCTCTGTGTTCCCGTCCGACGAAACTACGCGTGAATTCCTCCGTGCGCAGGGAAGAGAGGACGTGTATGTGCCGCTCTCAGCCGATCCCGACGCGGAATACGACGAGCACATCAAAATTGACCTCTCAGCGCTTGAACCTATGGCAGCCTGCCCGCACTCCCCCGACAACGTAAAATCCATAAAAGAAATCGGAAGGATGAAGATTGACCAGGTATGTATCGGCTCATGTACGAACTCCTCTCTTCTCGATATGCTGAAGGTTGCGTACATACTTGACGGAAAGACCGTGCATCCCGATGTATCGCTGACAGTTTCACCCGGCTCAAAGCAGGTGCTTAAAATGATGGCGGACGACGGCGCGCTCTCGAAGATAATCGGTGCTGGTGCGAGAGTTCTTGAATCAGCCTGCGGACCGTGCATAGGTATGGGACAGTCACCGAACTCCGGCGGAATCTCGCTCAGAACGTTCAACCGCAACTTTGAAGGCAGAAGCGGAACAAAGGACGCGAAGATTTATCTTGTTTCTCCCGAAGTTGCGGCGGCGTCGGCTGTTGCGGGATACCTCTGCGACCCGAGAGAGCTTGGCAATATGCCCGAATTTATACTCCCCGAAAAATACTCCGTGAACGACAACATGATTACTCCTCCCGCTTCCACTGACGAGGCGAAAGAGGTCGAAATACTCCGCGGACCGAACATCAAGGGATATCCGAAAACCACTCCACTTGCCGACAGCATCACAGCCGAATGCTCGCTCAAGGTAGGCGACAACATCACGACCGACCACATCATGCCGGCAGGCGCAAAGATACTCCCGCTCCGCTCGAACATTCCCGCTATATCCGAACACTGCTTTGCCGTATGCGACGACACCTTCCCGAAGCGCGCAATGAGTCTCGGAAAGAGCATTATTGTCGGCGGCGCAAACTACGGTCAAGGCTCGTCGAGAGAACACGCGGCATTGGCTCCCCTTTACCTCGGAGTGAAGGCGGTTATAGTAAAGTCGTTCGCACGCATACATAAGCAGAACCTTATAAACGTCGGCATTCTCCCGCTCGAATTTGTAAACGAAAGCGACTACGACAAGATATCGCAGGGAGACGAGTTTGTACTTTGCGGACTGATTTCATTCATCAAAAACGGCGGAGAGCTGACGGTGCATGACAAAACAAACGGCGCGGAGTTCAAGGTAAAATGTGAGCTGAGCGAGAGAATGCGCAACGTCATGCTGTGCGGCGGACTTCTCGAATACACAAGAGAAACCATGAAATAAGGAGAAAACCATGGCTAAGATAAAGATGAAAACTCCGCTCGTTGAGATGGACGGAGACGAAATGACAAGAGTGCTCTGGAAGTGGATAAAAGAGATACTGATAGAGCCTTATGTTGAGCTGAAAACCGAATACTACGACCTCGGTCTTGAAAACAGAAACGCCACCGACGACAGAGTTACCGTGGAATCCGCTCTCGCGACAAAAAAATACGGAGTTGCCGTAAAATGCGCTACGATAACTCCGAACGCTGCGAGAATGAGCGAATACAACCTCAAAGAAATGTGGAAATCCCCGAACGGTACGATAAGAGCGATACTTGACGGCACTGTATTTCGCACGCCAATCATAGTCAAGGGAATCACGCCGTACATCCCCACATGGACGAAGCCTATCACTATAGCCCGCCACGCTTACGGAGACGTCTACAAGAATACGGAAATGCGCGTATCCGAAGGTTCAAAGGCGGAGCTTGTCGTGACTGACGAAAACGGAAACGAGACGCGTGCGCTGATTCACGATTTTGAAGGCTCGGGCGGAATTGTACAGGGTGTACACAACATTGACTCATCCATCGAGAGCTTTGCGAGAAGTTCGTTTAACTACGCGCTCGACGAGGGAAAGGATCTGTGGTTCGCCGCGAAGGACACTATCTCGAAAACTTACGACCACCGCTTCAAGGACATCTGGAACGAGATATACGAAAGCGAGTACAAGGATAAGTTCGCGGAGAGGGGAATCACATACTTCTACACGCTCATAGACGACGCTGTGGCGAGAGTTATCAGAAGCGATGGCGGGTACATCTGGGCGTGCAAGAACTACGACGGCGACGTGATGAGCGATATGGTTGCGACAGCTTACGGAAGCCTTGCCATGATGACGTCAGTGCTTGTCTCTCCCGACGGAAACTACGAGTACGAGGCGGCGCACGGAACGGTACAGAGACATTACTACAAGTATCTGAAGGGCGAGGAAACCTCCACAAACAGCGTTGCAACAATATTCGCGTGGAGCGGAGCACTCAGAAAACGCGGCGAGCTTGACGGAATACCGGAGCTTGTTCTCTTTGCAGATAAACTCGAAGCGGCTTCCGTTAAGACTATCGAGGACGGAGTGATGACGGGAGACTTATATCTTCTCTCAAAGCTCGAGAACAAGAGAAAAGTAAATTCGCTCGACTTCCTAAAAGAGATAGCGGCGAGAATGTAATAAAAATTCCGCAGTCATGCGAAGACAACTACGAGTGCTTCAAAAAGACTGCGGATTCTATTATTCAAAATGAGCGGACGTGCCGGGGTTCATCTTTACGATTTTAGAGCGGTAGTCGCGGGAGATGGGATCGAAAATCAAGTCGTCGACTATCTTTGACGAGCCGAAAAAGTGCATCGGTATCGCGCGTTTTATCTTGAATTTTCGCATATAGTAGTCAAAGCCGAGGAAGGAATACATTCCCTGACGCGTGTCGAGAGGGAGAAAAGCCGTGTCTATGCGGAAGCCTTTAAGCCCACGTGTGTATTCGCGGAATCTGTCGGTCATTCTCCAAACGTCGTTCTCGCCCATGCCTTTCCAAAGCCAGAGATTGAGATCTCCCGCGTGGTAGATGTTTCTTCCGTCGAGACAGCAGAGAAAAGCAACGCCCAAGTCGGTCGATGGGAGAGCCTTGAGCCGGAATTTGCTCTCGAGCTTTATGTCCATACCGGGGTCTACGGAGATATAATCGAAAACTCCGTGTGCCTCAACCTCGGAGCGCGGAATGTCGGAGGACAGCACGAATTTTACTGCGGGATGCTCACGGCAAAGGCGGAAAACCTCGGGATTGTAGTGGTCGCTGTGGCTGTGGCTTACAAAAACGTACAGCTTCTTCTTCATAGCGAGAGACGGCAGTTTTCCCTCGGAATAGTCGAAAATCAGCATATGAGTCTCCGATTCGACAGAAAATCCGCTGTGACCGATGTTGTTTATGACTATCATTTGTCCTCCGCCCGCTCCCGTGCATATAATAAAATGTGTGAGAATATTATATCATTATTCCCGCGGGTAGTCAATATAAGATAATACTCAAAGTATATTTTATAAACAGAGTTTTTATTACATTTTCCCCCTTTACTTTTATGGAAAAATATGATATATTATACTGTACATCACTATAAACAGCGAAAAGGAATCGTCATGGAAATTCAGTTTTATGATATATTGAAAAATTTCAATATGAATATCGAGCCGTCCGCTTACGGTAACGGTCATATAAACGATACTTATATTGTTCACTCCCAGCCCGACTACATTCTTCAGAGAATCAATAAAAACGTGTTCACAAATCCTCCGGCTGTTATGGAAAACATAATGGGCGTCACGGAATTTCTCAGAAAGAAGATCATAGCCGAGGGCGGAGATCCCGACAGAGAGACCTTGACACTTATTTATACTACCGACGGAAAGCCGTACTATCATCACACAGACGGCGAATACTACCGTGTGTATAAATTCATCGAAAACGCGAAATCATATGATATAGTCGAAAATCCCGACCAGCTTTACCATGCGGCGCGTGCTTTCGGCAAATTCCAGAGAATGCTTGCTGACTATCCGGCGGATAAGCTCAACGAGACAATTATAGACTTCCACAATACTCCCGTGAGATACGAGCAGTTTAAGGAAGCACTTAAAAATAACAAATCCGGAAGAGCAGATACTGCCGAAGATGAGATAAAGTTTGTCCTCGACAGAGAAAGCGACGCGGGCATTGTGGTTGACGCGCTGAAGGACGGCAGAATACCGCTCAGAGTAACGCATAACGACACAAAGCTCAACAATGTGCTGCTTGACAACAAAACAGGTGAGGGCGTTTGCGTTATCGACCTTGACACCGTAATGCCGGGTTCTCTCCTTTATGACTACGGCGACGCGCTTCGTTTCGGCGGTTCAAGCGGTGCGGAGGATGAGAGGGATCTCGACAAGATTTACTTCAAGGTTGAAAACTTCACGGCGTTCACGAAGGGCTTCCTTGAAGAGCTTACGAGCATAACGGACGCGGAGCTTGAGCTTCTTCCGTTCTCGATAAAGCTGATGACGCTTGAATGCGGTTCTCGCTTCCTCGCTGACTACTTAAACGGCGACACATACTTCAAGACCGCTTATCCCGAGCACAACCTTGTCAGAGCAAGAACTCAGTTCAAGCTTGTGCGTGATATCGAAGACAAGTACGATGAGCTTTGCCGCATAGTACACGAGATAGCCGGAAGATAAAACGAAAATTACATACGCAAATGCGCTCGTCTGAAAAAATACGGGCTTTTTGCGCGTTACGGAGATAATTAAAAGGATTTTAATAATGGCGGATATTTTTGAACTGTTTAAAAAAATAAGCGGGACCTCCACACAGGACAGCGGAAAGCCGGAGTTTATCATAGCGGGGCTCGGCAATCCGGGCGACAAGTACACCTTCACGAGACACAACGCGGGATTTTTGTGCGCTGATTTTCTCTCGCAGAAGCTGTCATGCCCGATAAAGACGCTGAAATTCAAGGCGCTTTACGGAATGACGACGATAAACGGACACAGGGTAATGCTCATGAAGCCGCAGACCTTTATGAACGCCTCAGGGGATGCCGTAAAAGAAGCCGCGGACTTTTATAAAATCGACCCCGAGCATATTATCGTAATAAGCGACGACATTTATCTTGCCCCCGGAAGAGTCAGAGTCAGAAAAAGCGGCTCTCACGGCGGACAAAAGGGACTGAAAAGCATAACGGAACAGCTCGCGAGCGAAAACTTCCCCCGTATCCGCATAGGAGTGGGAGAAAAGCCGAATCAAGACTATCCTCTTGCCGACTGGGTTCTCGGAAGAATACCGAAGGAGGACGAGGAGAAGATGTTCTCGGTGTTCGGAGCGGTTTATGACGCACTTCCGCTGATACTCGACGGAAAAATTGACGACGCTATGGGAAAGCTGAACGGAGTTAGATATTAAGTTTTTAATCTAGAAAGGGGCAAAATGAACTACAGACTGCTGTGCGATATTTTTCGCAGAAACCGTGAATACACTTCGCTGACCGCCGCGCTGACCTCTCCCGCATACGGAAAGAGAAAGCCTTACTATGTGAGCGGACTTACCGCAGGCTCGGAGCACGTATTTTTGCACTCCCTTGCGGAGGATTTTGCCGCGAAGACCTTTCCTCCCGTTATAATGTTCGCGAGTGAGAAAAGGGCGGCTTCGTTCTGCGAGTTCCTCGTGTCATGCGGAATGCGTGCGGCTTATTTTCCGTCGAGAGAGTATTGCTTCTCAAACATTGCCTCTTCTCACGACTACGAAGGGGAACGGCTTAACGTACTCTCGTCTCTCACGGGAATAGTACCCGACGACGCGCGCGCTGAGGTTATCTGCACTACGGCTGAGGCGGCTTTGCAGGTCACTTTGTCTCCGGAAGAACTGCGGGAGAAGTGCATCAAGGTGTCGTATGACGAGCCTCTTGACACAACCTCACTTGCCGAGAAGCTGACAGACGCAGGATACACGCGAGTGGAGCTTGTAGAGTCGGCAGGGCAGTTTGCAATCCGCGGAGGTATAGTCGATATATGTCCGCCGTCGTCAAGTCCCGTGAGAATAGAGCTTTTCGGCGACGAGATTGACAGAATGGGATATTTTTCCTCGGACACGCAGAGATTCACGGAATATTCGCCGGAGACTCTTGTTTTCCCGCCTGTGAGAGAGCTTATGGTAAGCGCGGAGAAACGAGAAGAGCTGCGGGACATGATAAAAAGGCAGATACGCCGTCTCGGAAACAACACGGAAGAGAAAAACGCGAGGGCGGCTGAGGTTCTCGGAAGTGAGCTTACCTCTCTCGAGCACGGCTTTGAGCTGAACTTCGCCGACAAATATCTGCCAACGCTTTATCCGAGCGGCACGTCCCTTCTCGACTACGACTGCGGACCTATGATACTTGTAGACTGCGGTGAGATCGAGGAAAGAGCGGCGGCTCAGAAAGCGCTTATCGAGCAGAGCATTGCCGACATGACGGAGAACCACGAGCTGCCGCCTCAGAAAAACGGTATTTATCTCCGCTCATTTGAAGAAATCGGCGACAGGCAGTCATCCCCCGTAGTGTTTGTCGATACTCTTGTGCGCTCACACAGCGGATTCACACCTGCCGGACTTTTTACGTTCAACACACGCCATGTCCCCGCATATTCAGGCAACACCGCGCTGTTCAACGAAGATTTGGAGAGGTTCCGCGGAGAGGGCTATATCTGTGCCGTGCTGTGCGCTACCGAAAACGAAAAGACCGCCATAAGCGAGGACCTCATCTCACGCGGATGCACTGCGATACAGGCTGACGGAGGGGACGTGACGGCGGAAAAGCTCATCGGCGGCAAAAACACTCCCGTGCTTATCATGAGCGGAGAGTTCCCGGGCGGATTTGAGCTTGCTTACCCGAAATTCGTTCTGCTCGATTATTCAAGAGAATCCGCGAAGCCGTCGAGAGGACACTACCTCAGAAAAGCGAAGAAGAAAAAGACCGCGACCGAAGCCATCATGTCATACGCAGACCTCGAAGTCGGAGATATCGTCGTGCATGAAGCCTACGGTATCGGTCAGTACATGGGACTTGAGACGCTGACGATCGACGGAGCTTCGCGGGACTATGTTCACATAAAATACGCCGGAAGCGACAAGCTGTTTCTGCCGGTAGATCAGCTCGACCACGTATCGAAATACATCGGAGCAGGCTCTGACACAGGCATGGTAAAGCTGTCTAAGATGGGCGGAACGGACTGGATGCGCGCAAAGAGCAAAGCCAAAGCCGCAACACGAGAGATGGCAAAGGAGCTTATTGAGCTTTACGCCAGACGAAAGAGAACGAAGGGTATTTCCTTTGACCCCGACGACGATATGTGCAGGGAATTTGCCGATTCGTTTGAATACGAGGAGACGGACGGACAGCTTGCCGCGATAGACGATATCAGACAGGACATGGAAAAGCCGTACCCCATGGACAGACTGCTCTGCGGCGATGTAGGCTACGGTAAGACCGAGGTTGCGCTCAGAGCTGCGTTCAAGGCTGTCATGAGCAGCAAGCAGGTTGCGGTACTCGTGCCTACCACCATCCTCGCGTACCAGCATTACCAGACCTTCCTCAGCCGAATGCGCGCTTTCCCGGTTAAGATAGACATGGTGTCGCGATTCCGTACCCAGTCGGAGCAGGCGGCGGCTATCCGCAGAGCGGCGAGAGGGGACACGGACATTATAATCGGAACTCACCGCCTAATCTCAAAGGATGTGAATTTCTTCGACCTCGGACTTATCATAATCGACGAGGAACAACGCTTCGGTGTCGCCCAAAAGGAAAAGCTGAAGCAGCTCGCGGTGAACGCCGACATACTAACGCTGACCGCAACTCCCATTCCGAGAACGCTTAACATGGCTATGGGCGGTATTGTGGATATGAGCGTGCTTGAGGAAGCTCCCGGACTGCGTTCCCCTGTTCAGACATACGTTATGGAATTCGACGAGGCACTCATAAACGAGGCAATCAGACGTGAGCTCAGACGCGGCGGGCAGGTGTTCTACCTCTACAACAGAGTCGAGGGAATATACAACGTTGCCGACAGGATAGAGAGGGCGATACCCGACGCGAGAATAGCCGTAGCTCACGGAAAAATGGATCGCGACGCCATAGAAGAAGTGTGGGATCAGCTTATCAAGGGCGAAGTCGATATCTTAGTCTGCACGACAATTATAGAAACAGGCGTTGATATACCGAACGCAAATACGCTTATCATAGAAAACGCGGAGAACTACGGTCTGTCGCAGCTTCACCAGATTCGCGGAAGAGTAGGACGTTCAAGCACAAGAGCGTTCGCGTACTTCACCTACAAGCGCGGAAAACAGCTCACGGAGATAGCGGAAAAACGCCTTTCTGCCATCAAGGAATACGCAGAGTTCGGCGCGGGATTCAGAATAGCTCTCCGTGACCTTGAAATAAGAGGTGCGGGAAACCTGCTCGGCGCGGAACAGCACGGTCACATGGAAGCTGTGGGTTACGACCTCTACATGAAGCTGCTCGAAGAGGCTGTTATTGAAGAAAAAGGCGAACCGGTCAAGAAAGAGCTTCCCGAATGCGCGGTTGATGTACGCTGTGACGCATATCTTTCGCAGAACTATATCATGTCCGCTCCTCAGAGAATGGATATGTACAAGCGCATCGCGAAGGTGCAGAACGAGGACGACTACAACGACATCATCGACGAGCTTTGCGACAGATACGGCGAGCCGAATTCACAGGCGGTAAATCTCTGCCGTATCGCGTGGATAAGAGCTATGGGCAGAGTCGCGGGCTTTGCAAAAATCGAGGAAAAGGACGGCAATATCAGACTGTACACCTCCTCCCCCGACGCCGCAAAGATACAGAAGCTCGCGCTTGCGTATCCTACCCTCGGAGTGCGCGTAATGCTCGGTCAGAACCCGTTTATCACGCTGAAAACCAAGAAGAACATGAGAAACACAGAGTTTTTGCTTGAATTACTTCGTAAATACACGAGTTTTTCCGACAAATAGTATAATTTGTTCATTTTCGTGAGTTATAATATAATATAAAAATACTGTTAGTGAGAGACAAATGAAGAATAAAATAATATCCGCTGCCGCCGCGACACTCCTTGCTGCCTGCGCTCTTGTTTCGTGTTCGTCCGAGAGCGTCATGACCTACGGCAGTCATTCGATAAACGAAAACGAGTTCAGCTACTACCTTGCGACATACAAGGGAAAATACGCCCAGACCTACGCCGATTTCAAGAATACGCCGGAGTATTTTTCCTCTGTGGTGACGGACGACGGGCAGACGGTGGAGGATGTACTTTACAGCGCGGTCGTACATAATGTTGAGATGACACTCGTGTGCGAGCAGATGTTTGACGACTACGGATTATCGCTCTCTCGCTCGGTGGAGGACACGATAAACAGCTATATTGACGATTTTGTTGACGAATATGCCGACGGAAGCCGAAACAAGTTCAACGCGGCGCTCGGTGCATACGGTGTCAATATAAATATGCTCAAAAAAATATATCTCCGCGACGAAAAGGTGTCCGCTTTGTATGACGCGCTCTACGGCACAAACGGAATCATTGGCATAACCGACGAGGACAGGCAGAATTATCTCGACGAAAACTACGTCAGAGTGCGCCATATCTACGTCAATAATAAATATATGTACGCAACGGACGAGGACGGAGTGCAGGAATACACCGACGACGGACTGAGAAAGAAACGCGAGCTTACCGCAGAAGAGCTTGCCGCAAAACAGGCTCTCATCGACGCGTTAGACGAATCCCTTGCGGAAGGCGCGGACTTTGACGAGGTGTATGACGCGTTTTCGGAGGACAAATACTACAAAAACGGTTATTATATCTCGGAAAACATGGATTTTATAGAGGATGTGACGGACAGCGCGATGAGTCTCGAGGTCGGAGAGTACAAAAAAATCGAGACTGACTACGGCACTCACTATATAATGCGTCTCGAAATGGATGAAAAACCGTGGGAAAACGAGGACAACTCCGACTTTTTCGACGGATATGACACGACTGTAGGGCAGGCTCTGTTCGCGGATATGGCTGAGGAGAAGATAAGCGAGGTCGTGCTGAACGAAGAAGTCCTCGGCGAATACACTATGGCGGACTCCGCGATAAACTACAGATTCTAAGGAAGGTTTAAATATGTCAGAAACACGCGAAATTTTACACAACGCGTTTGTATTAAAAAAAGCGTACGATTCGATATGGGACGATATTTCGGAAAAATTTGCACTCACAAGGGCGGAAATTGACGTAATAGCGTTCCTTGCGAATAATCCGAAGCTTGATACCGCAAGCAGTGTTGTAGAATACAGAATGATAGCGAAAAGCCACGTCTCAAAGGCGGTGGAGCACCTTATCTCCCGCGGATTTGTTGTGGGAAACAAGGATTCAAAGGACAGACGTCAGGTGCATCTCGTGCTCACGGATGAAGCGAAAGAAGCGGTACACGAGATAGCGGCGCGCCAGAAAGAGTTTGTGAGAAGGGTCAACGACGGAATCACGGACGAAGAATTCAAGATGTTCAAGAAAATCTCCGAGAAGATAATCAAAAATATCGAAGCGACAGCATCAGAAAAGGTATGATGAAGTTCGATGAGAGAATTGCTGAAGATTTGGAAGAATTTTTAGAAAAATCTCGAAAAAGGTATTGACAAAGTGGAGAAGAAGTGATATAATAACAAAGCTGTCGGCGAGAGCAACAAGCTAAGTCGAAAGGTTGAAAAAACCCGAAAAAAGTTTTGAAAACCCCTTGACAAACCGG
>Ga0129314_1000252_pt1 | contig 64478 bp, 62 predicted proteins | sample O1111metagenome_FD_94431 | JGI IMG/M metagenome (GOLD analysis project Ga0129314, IMG submission 94431) | Orangutan individual fecal microbial communities from fecal samples from Wisconsin, USA - O1111 metagenome | ecosystem: Host-associated > Mammals > Digestive system > Large intestine > Fecal... | reverse complement strand
GTAGATGACATAGCCTGGAAATATAGAGGACATTATCTAAAAACAGGGATTGATTATGACTTGTCGGATAAGATAGCTATTGGAACCTATGTATCATCAAATTGGTTTCATAGAGATAAGAATGAGCTAATCATATCAGATTTTTTCACCAACGACAATATCCATAGTGATTCTACCCTGACAGCCTTCAACACAGTGGATCATCATTATACCAACATCATAGGAGGGACCAACATACTCTACAAATTTGCAGAGACCGGAAAATGGGATGCAGCTTTTGATTTCCAGCTTTTTGATCAGAATGATGATCTGTTGTTGAAATCTGTTTTTGATACCGGCAGCAGCTCTTTAAAAGAAGATACATTGTCCGGTAAAACAAAAAGTGATATCAAAATATACAGTGTACAGACTAACTTGAATTATGATATATCCGATAAGTTTGGCATAAACGTCGGACTTAAATCTGTTTTTGTAAATATAAGCACCAATGGATTATATAAAAATTTAATTGCCGGTAATTGGCTGGAGAATAATAATCTTAGTAGCAATTTTGATTATAAGGAAAACATTAATGCGGGATATTTTCAATTGAACACCACATGGTCTTCCCGATTTTCGACAGAAACAGGCTTACGCTTGGAAAATACACACACTAAAAGCAGATATGGTTCAGCCAATCAAGATTCTACTTTCAATAAAAATTGGCTGCAACTTTTTCCGAATTTCATGGCACAATATCAACTTTCTGATAATCATGGATTGTCTATAGTCTATGGTCGCCATATTGTCCGTCCAAATTATCGGAATATGAATCCTTTTGTTGAAGTCAGGGATCAGTTTTTATATGAACAGGGGAACACAAAACTGAAACCCGAGCTAATAGACAATATAGAAATTTCATGGCTATTCAAAAAACGATTTTCATTCAACGCATTTTACTCTCACAGGAGTAACCCTATCTCGTTAAGTTTTTTGGTCGAGGATAGCCGTGTCCTGATTATGCCTCGAAATTTATCAAACAACAACTCATTTGGATTGAGAATAGGATTGAATAATTTGAAACCTTTTGACTGGTGGACAAGTCATATAAACGGATCTTTGACTTATAAACAATTCGATTGGGTGATTCCGGGGAGAACATATACGAATAAAGCGACAACTCCCATGATATTTGTCAGCAATCAATTTGGGTTGCCATGCGGTTGGAGTGGAGAAGCGAACGGATTTTATAGTGGTAAGATGATTGAAGGACAAACCACCGTCAAACCATTATGGACGATATCCTTCGGAGTTCGCAAAAACCTGTTTAAAGACAAATTTAATCTGTATATTTACGCACAAGATATTTTTTATTCCAATAGCCCACGAGTGACAGTAGACAGCAACTATCTGTACTATACGTCCAGAGAAAAAAGGGATAGCAGAATTGTAGGGATATCGCTCGGTTATCGGTTTAACCGGGGCAGAGAGATAAAGAAATTTAAAAATGACAATAGAATAGAGGAAAGTAAACGGATTGGTTTGTAACATTAAATGCCAAACAGATGAATGAAAAGAGCGGATGGGTTAATACCCTGTCTATCGCCATAATGCTTGCGATATGTTTCTTTATTATTACGGATATTGTCTATAATGAGAGAATATGGGAATTTTCAGATTTTGCATTAAAGGCACGTTTACTGTCCATAGGTATGATGATTGTCGTATTCTATGTTGCAAGCTATATGTACCGGCAGATATCCCGGTATTTTATCAATAAGAACAAGGATACAAAGAGAGGAAACTGGAAAGAATACGCATTTATTTTTCTGATAAATTTTCCTTTCATAAATATCATACATCTATTTAGTATCAAGTATATAACCCAGATGCATTTTAGATTGAGAGAGTCGCTGATGGTTAATATTATCGGGGCTCTTCTGTTGTTCCTATACTATATAATAATACGTAACCGGATTTTATCCGAAAATTTTATTGCACAAAGCCTTCAATTAGAAAAAGTAAAAGTTGATCAGTTGGAGACCGAACTCAAATTCCTGAAATCACAATACCACCCACATTTTCTGTTCAATGCTTTAAATACAATTTATTTTCAAGTAGATGAAAATAATAAGGAAGCAAAACAAAGCATTGAGCAGTTATCTCACTTGTTACGATATCAGCTTTATGATATAGAACAGGAAAAGAGTGATTTATGACTAAAGTTGCTTAAATATTATCTCTCGTTTTCTTTGGCGCCCCAACAAAACATAAAACGCTGAAAATCAAAAGATTTTCAGCGTTTTATTGTACTCGGAGCGGGACTTGAACCCGCACAACCGTAATGGTCACAAGATTTTAAGTCTTGCGTGTCTACCATTCCACCATCCGAGCGCACCTTGAGCGGAAGACGGGACTCGAACCCGCGACCCTAACCTTGGCAAGGTTATGCTCTACCAACTGAGCTACTTCCGCAATAATATTTTGTTCTTTTACCGGATCCGCTGTTCCGTTACTTCCTTGCCAAGGTTAGTTTCCATTCCCTTTTTGGGGCAAGGTTATGCTCTACCAACTGAGCTACTTCCGCAATAATATTTTGTTCTTTTACCGGATCCGCTGTTCCGTTACTTCCTTGCCAAGGTTAGTTTCCATTTCCTTTTTGGGGCAAGGTTATGCTCTACCAACTGAGCTACTTCCGCAATAATATTTAGAACAAAGATTATTAACGCATTAAAAACTCTGCCCTTTTTTGCGACTGCAAATGTAAATATGTTTCTCCGTATTTCAAAGCAATAAGGAGAATTTTTACAAGCAGAATTTAATTTATCTTGTTTATACCGCCCTAAACACCTATTTCTATCGTTTCCCGTACAGCATCCTGGGTCAGTTTCTTGGCATAACTGATAAAGAATCCGGTGAGTAACAGGTTTAAACACATAACCAAAACCGAGATAACCAGCAAAACACCTCCCAATTGATATCCGATCGCTATAAATAACACCCCGGCACCCACCTCTCCACGGGTAAACATACCCACAGAAACGGCAAGTCTTTCACCAATCTTACGATCCCGATAAAAAAGTAATGGAAAGAGCTTTCCTACATTGGATATCAGAGTGACCAAAACGACATGCAGGACAATCACTCCCCAGGAAAGCATCGGTATGCGGGAAATTATAGAGGATGACTGCTCCGCCACTGCACCGAAGTCAACTCCGATAAATAAGGGCATACTCATCCCTACCAGCAACATGAAGAGATACGATATAGCGTTTCCGGCTCTTACACTCTTAGGATCAGGAGCCACACTGTGATCCTCTTTCATGATCATCCCAAGAATAAATGCCGGGAGAAGGATCTCAATATGTATGCTTCCATCACCGCCAAAGAAATAGGTCGATATCCGGTAAAGGGCTTCTATCAGGGCATACATAATGACAGAATACAATAATATTGACCTCCAGTCCTGACGGAGATTGTAGGTGTTCATCTTTTTCCAGCCCACCCATATCAACATGATAGCGATAATAAGTATCACGAACATCTGCCAACGCATTCCGATCATCAGTATCTGCAATGGAATCATTAGCAGGATGGTGTCCAGGTCGTCAAAAATAGCCAGCACCTGTACCTTTTTATACACCCATGTATGCTTTAATCCGGCAGCGATCAGCATCGTGAACAGAATACCGGCCGAAGTGGGAGCCGCGAAACGGCCCAACAGGAATGTTTCCTTCCAAGCATCTCCGCTCCCCCATAGTTGCATCCCGGGCGGCGCTACCGCAAACAGATAATACAGGGCTACCAGTATCCATGGGAATGCAGCCGCTCCCATAGCCACCAGATAATCTTTCGAATAGGATCGCCATTGTTTTTTATTTATTTCGAACTCGCGCCCTACATTGATCATGATAAACGCCAGCGAAACATATAATAATGCATCTAAGAAAATCTTGAACGAATAGAAATTATCACCTAAAAGATGAGGAACAAGCTGTGATAAAATAAGGCCGGTAACCAGCAAGAAAGAGAAAATAAAAACTTTTTTCATCCAGTAGAATTATTAAGGGTATAACAGAAAAATAAGTAAAAAGAATTATACCCGTGAAAAATTAGGGTGCAAAGGTAGTAAAAAAAATCGAATTACCACTACCACAATGGCAGCGAGATCAAAAAAAGGCGTGTTTTTTATCAAAAATAATATTAAATCCTCTAAGGTTAATTGACTACCCGATAACTGCCATCTTGCAGCGGTAACACATTGTACCGTTGCAAGGGCTCCGTTGAAGGTCCCGACTCCACACTGCCGAGACCGAACATAGTGACAAAAACGGAACCGCATAAGACACATTTTACCTTACCGTTATATCCCTCATTCTCTTCATAATCGGGGGTTACGGTTATTCCTTTGCTGTCCTCATAAGGACAGCAAAGATCAAAGGCGTGCAGACCCCCTCTTGCGTCGGAGACGACCAACACCCCGGCATAGCCAAAACGGTCGGAAGGAAGACGTCGCTCTTCTTCGGTAAAGATTTTATATGAGTGCGGATTATTCAATATGGCGTCATAACCACTGGGGTCAACCCTGAAATTCACAGGTGCATACGGAACGGTCTGACGGGCTGTTTCGTCCCCGCAGGAAAATGCAAGCAGGATAATAACCGAAAGGACAAACACCATCCGTCTCATAATGTAGCTCCGTCAAGGATCGCATCAATCCGTTCCAGTTCTTCTTTCGTGAATGAGGTATTCTCTAACGCCTTGAGATTATCCTTCAACTGCGATACATTACGTGCACCCACAATAAGAGACGTGACTCTCTTATCTCTCAATGCCCATGCCAGTGCCATTTCGGCCATGGTCTGCCCTCTCTGTATAGCCATCGCATTCAACTGCTTCACCTTATCCACAAGCAATGAGGTCACCTGCTCTTTCTGCAAGAAACCGGATGGATTGGCGGCACGCGAATCTTCGGGAACTCCATTCAAATACTTATCGGTAAGGAGCCCTTGCGCCAACGGGGAAAAGGCAATAAATCCGGAACCGAATTCTTCAGTGATATCCAGGATATCCTTTTCAGGCAGGCGATTGAACATACTATATTTATCCTGAAAGATGAAACAGGGAACATCTCTCTCTTTCAGGTAGTTCATAGCAACACGCGCCTGTACGGGTGGATATTTGGACAAGCCTATGTAAAGGGCCTTCCCCTGTCGCACGATATCGACCAGCGCCTGCATTGTCTCCTCTACCGGCGTATTGGGGTCATAACGATGTGAATAGAAGATATCGAAATACTCCAATCCTGTCCGTTTAAGACTCTGATTGATGCTGGCCATAAGATATTTCCTCGATGAACCGTCTCCATAGGGGCCATCCCACATCAGATGCCCCGCTTTGGAGGAGATGATCATTTGGTCGCGATGGGAAGAGAGATCCTCTTTCAGTATCTTTCCGAAGTTCGATTCTGCTGATCCCGGAGGAGGACCATAATTATTTGCCAGGTCGAAATGGGTTATGCCCTGTTCAAAAGCATGTATTACCATTTCACGTGCAGTCTCATAATCATCGGCAAATCCAAAATTATGCCAAAGCCCCAGTGATATTTTAGGGAGTTGTACGCCGCTGTTTCCACAATAAGAATAATGTGTCATATCTGTTTAATTATGAAGGGTTAAACGTATCATTGCATTTTCTTTTCAATCTCAGCATCCGATATCACGCTGATTATAGTTTGTCCGTCGGGGGTATAAGTAGGAGAAGGTGACGCAAAGAGTTGGCTCACAATAAGCAACATCTCCTCCGTAGTCAATGTATTTCCGTAAGGAATAGCCGTCAGATTGGCAAGCGAAAGCGCTATTGATTCCTGTATTTCCGATTTCACGTCACTTCCCGTCTCCATACTTTTTCCGATCATGGAACGAATCAGTGCGGCAGGAGCAGCATTTTCAATTTCAGAAGGGACAGCCTGTATGGCAAAGCTGTGATTACCCAGATCGCTCAATTCAAAACCCAGCGCCTCCAAATCCTCCATGATGGAAGGCAAGGCAGCTGCCTCGGAAGCCGACAGTTCCAACACTTCGGGGAATAATACCCGTTGGGAGATTCCCCTTTTATTCCTTATCTGCTCCAGATATTTATCGAATAGGATACGTACATGCGCCTTGTGCTGATCAATAATCATCAATCCCGACTTGACCGAGGTGAGTATATATTTCTGCTTGTACTGGTAATGTTCCGGAGAAAGTTCAGTCTCAGGCAAATTACGGTCACTCCCCGCCGGCTTGAATAATGTAGCGGGGATTCTACTCTCTATCTCATCAACCAGTTCCTTTTCTTTTTCAAATCCTTTGTAAAGCTGCTCCCAGCCAAAAGCAGGCACTTTCGGCTGCGGGGTTTCAGTACGGTGACTGTGAAACGGATTATAACCGGGATCAAGATTCACTTTCGGCATCGAAGAGGTGCGGGAGGGGTCGTAGACCGGTATTTCGGGTGCATCATCCCTGTCGAAGTCGATGGTAGGAATCGCATTGAATTTTCCCAGCGACTCTTTTACAGTCACCATCAGTATCTGCCAAAGAGCCTGTTCGTTCTCAAATTTAACCTCCGTCTTGGTTGGATGAATATTCACATCAATCGTATCTGGGTCAACTTGAAAATAGATATAGTAACCCGGCTTCTCGTTGGCCGCAATAAGCGGTTCAAACGCGGTAGTGACCGCACGGTGGAAGTAGGGATGCCGGATATACCGGTTATTGACGAAAAAGAACTGGTTTACTTTTCCCTTCCTGGCAAATTCGGGTCGGGCTATATAGCCATAAATCTTTCCAAGAGTAGTCTCCTCATTGATTTCGATCAACTGCTGATTCGTATTTTTCCCTTCTATCTGAACGATGCGTTGCCTCAGTCCCGTTTTGGGCAGATGGAGTGTTTCCACTCCGTTTTCAATCAGTGTAAATTCCACATCGGGATTAACCAGCACGATACGCTCGAATTCGGTAAAAATATTTCGGCGTTCCGTCTCATTGGATTTCAGGAATTTTCTCCTTGCCGGCACATTGAAGAAAATATTCTTCACGGTGATTGAGGTCCCGGTAGCTGCTGCCACCATCTCCTGTTTTTCGACCTTCGATCCGGAAATGACCAGCAGCGATCCCAATTCATCCTCTTCCCTCCGACTCTTTACCTCTATATGGGAGATCGCAGCAATAGAAGGGAGGGCCTCACCCCGAAATCCCATCGTGGTAAGTGAAAACAGATCATCGGCACTCCGTATCTTGGAGGTGGCATGACGTTCGAAAGCCATCCGCAGATCGGTAGCAGACATCCCTTTGCCATTATCAATAACCTGGATAAAGGTACGTCCGGCATCCTTCACACTGAGAATAATATGTGTAGCGCCGGCGTCGAGCGAGTTCTCGATCAATTCCTTCACTACCGATGCAGGGCGCTGTATTACCTCACCCGCAGCAATTTGGTTGGCAATGGAATCCGGAAGGAGATGAATAATATCAGGCATATTCTATATCCGTGCTATCTAACGTAAAAACCAGAAAAAGAAGATCGCGAAAAGAACCACAAGGATAATGATAAGCAATCCATTATTAGCGAAAAAAGAATTTCTCCCGGAATTTTCCTTCTCCTTACGTTTTTTCAGATGACGCGTCTGGGAAACAAATTCCGTCTTAAAATCCTTCCTTTCGACCGGTTTTTCCTCCGGCAATACCCCCATCTCCCTTTTAACTTTCTCGATCCTGTCTTGCAAGTTCTTCTTGCGCTCCTCCTCTTCCGGATTATAAAGGATAGGCGTATAATTGAATTTACGCGGTTTTCGGTTATTATAAAAAAAGAAAACACCCATAATAAGCTGCTGTTTGGTTTATGAAAAAATAAAAAAACGAAGTAAAACAGGCAAATCACACAAGATTAGAGCGTGACATCTTCTCTCTCAAAGCGTCCCCGACGGGGTTCTGTAGCTTCGGAGCTACGCCGTTCATTCCTGCGGAAAATATCATCAGGACCAGTAGGTCGCAAATAATTGAGCCAGACAAATTCTTTAAGTCGAGTCTCTTCGGGTTTTAACAGGGGCAAAGGAGTCATGACTCCTGAAGTCGCTGAATACGTTTTTAATTTCGTAATCCGGTTCTTTTCTGTATCCATCTCCAGATAAGCACTCTCCATCCTATTCAACCCGATGATAGTACTGTCTTCCTGCATTGCATAGTATAGTGAAACTGCATCACCTTCCACCAGGACATGATAGAGTTCCCCGTCACGGAAGAAAGCGGTCATATCCCTACCGCTCAATTGATTGAACTGATCCTTTTCCATCCTCTCCTGGATAGCCAGTGCATAATCTCTCACAATAGCTTTTTCGATGGTGGAGTCGTTCAGGAAAACATCGATCCGGTTTCCCAGTATCTGATTATTATCGCTCCATATTACAGGATCACCAATCATATAGAGTATGGAGTCGGCTGAGGTATAGTGCAGCGAATCACATACACCCTGAAGGTCTGAGCGATAGAAACGTACGTTATAAAAAGCCTTCACATCCCGGTATATTGAATCGGTTTTCATGATGAGCGTGTCGCCGTGCACATACAGGCTGTCGCCTTGGGAGTAGTCAATGGCATATGCCTTGTCGGTAGCCATTCCATACTCCGTCTTTTCATCATAATAACCATAATTCCCCCTCAGGATAGCCTTCTGGGCCTTATCCTCCAGGAACATATCCCCAAACACCTCTCCTTGTCCCGTTTGACGGTTATAGAGTATAGTATCGCCGATAAGTACTTTTGTCCCGTCATTGCTATACACTTCCGAACGGTCCAATAATTTGGAGTCGTCTGTCACAGTATTATACCATCCCTTGCTTGTATGCACATAACCGCTGTCGGATACAATACGTGAAGGACCCAGGATATCGACAAATTTCGATTCGGTGTTGTATTTCAACGTATCGGCATAAATAATATAGTCTTCATTGACCAGTTTCACACTGTCATTGAACAGTGCCTCCTTAGTATCAGGGCTATATTGCCCCCAGTAAGAAGTCAACTCGTTCTTCTCATCCACCAGCATCCCTCCATCGAAGTAATATCCCAGATTGGTAGTACGGTCGTAATCGAGGCTATCGGTAAAGAGCGTAGCAGTCCGGTCTTCCATCCGGATATTATCACGAAGCCGTGCCAACCGGATATTTCCATCGTAGTGCAGGTAGTCGCCATACACAAAAATGGTATCCCCCTGCTCCATCCTCACATTGCTGAATGCTTCAAATGAATTGGCCTGCTGATAGAGGTAAGCACTATCGCAATACATGAATGCCCCTTCGTGATAAAAGACCACATTACCTGTAAAGATTTGCGCATCGAATCCATCCCTCTTGCTCAAAAGATCAGCCTGCCTCATTTCCACAATCTCCACCGGAGGATCCGCGGATTGTTGCCGGGGAGGTTGCTGTGCATAAGTCGACGCTAACATAAGCGAAAGTAGCCCGAACAAAAGTATGCCTCCTCTGAAAGATTGCAAGCGTTGTTTCCTCATTGCCGTAAGAACACAGTTATTTTAGCCAATCCTTGTATTTATATTCGCATCCTTGCCATTCGGGATCTATACGAACATACGTTTTCCTGATTTTATCCTGCAGCCATTCATCCACCAGCTTTTGCTGTTTGGCATTCTCAGCCATCTGTTTGATGATCTGGTAATCGTTATTGATATTAGCCCTATGCCCTTCGTTACGGTCGGTAATTTTAATAACTGCTGCCACCTCCCGCCCTTTATCATTTATCATAATAAATGGCGTGGACACGTCTCCTTTCTTCATTTCGCCCGCAACCTTCGCAATGTCCTGATTTAACTCGTTCAGGGCAAACCGTGGCGTACCGGCATTGGCACTTCTAGGGGTATTATTCACCATAATCCCTCTGTTATTCCGGGTGTCTTTATCTGCAGAGAGGTAAGTGGCTGCATCGTCAAACGTAATTTTCTTGTCCATAATTCCAGTCCTGATAGAGTCGAGGCGGATGATCGCCGTATCGAGAGACACCTTAGGTGCTTTCGGCTTCAACAATATATGCCGGAAGTTTCCCATATCGTTTCTCCGCTCAATCAACTGGATGATATGAAAACCATATTCAGTCTCCACAATATTCGATACTTTTTGCGGATCATTCAGCGCGAAGGCCACATTGGCAAACTCAGGAGACAAAGAAGAGCGGTTCATAAAGCCCAATTCTCCCCCTCTCATAGCCGATCCCTGGTCTTCGGAATGGAGTATGGCCAATGTAGACATGCTATTTTTACCACTGGTTATCTGTCCCGTATAATCTCTCAACTGCGCCTTGACCCTATCAATTTCCTCCAATGGAATTTCCGGCTCTACCGTGATGATCTGCACTTCCAGTGTCGTCGGAATAAAGGGAAGGCTGTCCTGGGGAAGGCTGTTATAATATTTCCGAATTTCAGAAGGTGTTAATTGTACGCTTCCGAAATGCTTCTGTTGCACACCTTCTATGAGTTGCTGTTCACGGAGTTGCTCACGCAGGTCTTCCCTGATGGCAGTGATACTTTTACCCCAATATTCTTCCAACCTCTCTACTGAACCAACGGAAGCAATATATTCATTGATCATGTACTCCAGTGAACGGCTCACCTGTGATTCCTGCACTTCAATACTGTCAAGCTTCGCCTGATCGAGAAACAGTTTCCTGATAGCCAACTGCTCGGGAATAAAACAATAGGGATCACCTTCAATACGCTGGTTTTGCATCAGGATCTCTTTACGGTATTCTTCCACTTCCGATTTCAGAATAGCTTCATCGCCTACCACCCATACAATCTCATCGACCACATTATTCTGGGCAATCATCAGACTGGGAACGAATAACATCGCCATAAAAAAGAACAATATCTTCACTGAATATTTCATACGATAATATTTAATTTTTTACACTGTGCCCGTATAGAACTCGCATATTATCATGTTCTTGAGCGAGAACAATTTTCATGCTCGTTTCATATGTTTAATGTGCTAATATACGAATGTACCAATATGCCAACTACCAATTGCCAATGATTCAATCTATTCATATTCCAAATCTGAAATCATGAATCTTGAATCTGAAATCCTACATTCCAAATCTTACACCCCAATTCTGGGAGTGTAAAAGTAATGATAATCCCCTTAGCAGCAAAATAGTTTGATGGTTAAAAGTAGTTATATCGGCAGAAGGGAAGGTTCGCCGATTTTAAAAAAGTAAGCAGCCATTTGATTTAAAATAAAATTTCTTTTTGTTTTTCTTTTTTATTTATAGATATTTGTCCTTTTAATATCTTAGTAAGATGAAAACAACCTTAAAAAAAATTCACGTTCTGTTGGCATTGATGCTCGTTATATTTTCTTTATCCACGACTTCAACAACAGGGAAATCGGATACTCCTCCAAAAGTGATTGTAGCATATGCTACTTCGGGGAGTTCAATCATGCCTGATCCGGCATATATGACACATATTAATTACGCTTTCGGACATGTAAGCGATTCCTTTAACGGAGTACGTATCGACAATCCAGACCGATTAAAACAAATCGTTTCCCTAAAGAGGAAAAAACCGTCCCTAAAAGTATTACTGTCGATTGGAGGATGGGGCAGCGGCCGATTCTCCGAGATGGCCGCCACGGCAAAGAACAGAGAACAGTTTGCGGAAGAATGCCGACAGATTGTAAATGAATTCAATCTTGATGGTATTGACCTCGACTGGGAATACCCTACGAGTTCTGCCGCAAATATCTCATCTTCCCCCGATGACACTGACAATTTCACCCTTCTTATGAAGGATATAAGAAGCGCCATTGGAAAAGAAAAGCTGCTAACACTGGCTTCTGCAGCATCTGCCAAATATATCGACTTCAAGGCTATTGACCCCTATGTGGATTTTGTGAACATCATGGCTTACGATATGGCTACTGCCCCAAAACACCTTTCAGCACTGTATCCTTCCGAGCATAGTGGCCGTTTAACATCCGACGAAGCGGTAAAAAGACACCTTGCGGCAGGATGCCCCAAGCATAAACTAGTGCTTGGCATGCCATTTTATGGCCGAGGCGAGAAAAACAAGATCCCTGATTTCATCGATTATAAAGAGATTGAGAAACTGACTGGTTTCACCACTCTTTGGGATGAAAGAGGGCAGGTTCCCTATCTTGTCGATTCAATCGGACAATTGGTCTGCGGTTTTGAGAATCCTCGTTCATTAACAATTAAATGCCAATATGTAAAAGACCAGGGACTGCTCGGCGCGATGTATTGGGAGTATAACTGTGACAACGAAGCGGGAGACCTAAGAAAAGCCGTTTACGAAACAATTATGCATTGATTTCCCCGTTGGCCACTGGATAAAAACAAACAGAGGCGCCTTGATGGCGCCTCCATAGCAAAATATCTAACCTGAAGTTATCCTTCGATCGCTGCCTGTGCTGCGGCCAAGCGTGCAATAGGCACACGGAACGGTGAACAGGAAACATAGTTCAGTCCCACCGTATGGCAGAATTTCACTGACGACGGTTCGCCCCCGTGCTCTCCACAAATACCGCACTTAAGGGTGGGTCTGACTTCACGTCCTTTCTGTACAGCCATACTTACAAGCTGTCCCACTCCATTTTGGTCGAGTACCGCAAACGGATCATGTTTCAGGATTCCCTTATCCAGATACATCGGCAGGAATTTAGCCACGTCGTCACGGCTATAACCGAAGGTCATCTGCGTAAGGTCGTTCGTTCCGAATGAGAAGAAATCGGCCTCTCTGGCAATCTTATGCGCCGTAAGCGCTGCACGTGGTATCTCAATCATCGTACCGATCTTATACTCTACCGAATCGTTCTTTTCCGCAAATACTTTCTGGATAGTATTTTCGATGATGTCTTTCTGGGCTTTGAACTCATGGACGATACCGGTGAGGGGAACCATGATTTCAGGACAAGCGGTAATACCTTCTTCCTTCAGCTCAATAGCCACTTCCATTATGGCACGGGCCTGCATCTCGGTGATCTCCGGATAGAGGTTTCCAAGGCGGCAACCACGCAATCCGAGCATCGGGTTTGATTCGAGCAATCCTTCCACCCGTTCGTGAATATCTTTGTAAGAGATTCCCATTACCCTGGCCATTTCCATCTGCCCTTTTTCATCGTGAGGGACAAACTCGTGCAATGGCGGATCGAGCAGGCGAACAGTAACCGGCAGGCCGTCCATCGCCCTGAAAATTCCGGCAAAATCCTTTTTCTGCAGTGGAAGCAGTTTCTCCAACGCTTTTCTACGTCCCTCTTCATCTTTTGCGAGGATCATCTCCCTCATGGGAATAATCTTATCTTCTTCAAAGAACATATGTTCCGTACGGCACAAACCAATACCTCTAGCTCCAAAATCGCGGGCCACTTTGGCATCACGCGGGGTATCGGCATTGGTTCTCACATCCATACGGGCATATTTATCGGCGATCTCCATCAATTCGTTGAAATCGGCATCCAGTTCAGCATCCTGGGTTTCTATTCTACCTTCATATACAAGACCGGTGGAACCGTTCAATGATATCCAGTCTCCCTCTTTCAGTTCCTTGCCGTTAATGGTCATGGTACGTTCTTTATAATTGATCACCACATTGTTGGCAGCCGAAACACAACATTTACCCATTCCTCTTGCCACTACGGCAGCATGGGAAGTCATTCCGCCGCGTGCGGTAAGGATTCCTTGCGCAGTAGCCATACCGCGTAAATCTTCGGGCGATGTTTCAATACGACAAAGGATCACTTGTTTACCTTGCTTGCTCCATTCTTCGGCCTCATCGGCATGAAATACCACCTGACCGGTAGCAGCTCCCGGGGAAGCAGGCAGACCATTGGTCAGCGGTTTTGCCTTAGCTAACAATTTCTTATCGAAAACAGGATGGAGCAACTCATCCAATTTTTCAGCATCACACCGTTTCAGTGCAGTTTTTTCATCAATATATCCCTGGTGGAGCATATCAATAGCGATTTTCACCATCGCAGCACCGGTACGTTTCCCACTACGGGTCTGCAATAACCAGAGTTTTCCGTCCTGGATGGTGAACTCAAGGTCTTGCATATCCTTGAAATAATCCTCCAGTTTCTGCTGAACTTCAATTAATTCCTTTGCACATTCGGGAAGCGCTTCTTCGAGTGAGGGATATCTTGCAGCACGCTCTTCTTCTGAAATACCCTGCAGTTTTGCCCAACGACGAGATCCCTCAATAGTGATCTGCTGAGGTGTACGTACTCCGGCCACCACATCTTCTCCCTGTGCATCGATCAGATACTCACCGTTGAAGATATCTTCTCCGGTAGCAGCATCGCGGGTGAAAGCAACTCCCGTACCGGAAGTCTTTCCCATGTTACCGTACACCATAGCCTGCACATTGACGGCTGTGCCCCACTCTTCAGGGAAATTATTCATCTTGCGATAAAGGATCGCGCGTTCGTTCATCCAACTGTCGAATACGGCACATACAGCACCCCACAACTGATCCCAAGGATCTACCGGAAAATCGTTACCGGTATTTTCTTTTACAGCTGCCTTGAATTTTTTGACAAGTTCTTTCAGGTCGTCGGTGGTAAGATCGGTATCCAGTTCTATTCCTTTAGACTCCTTCACCTCATCCATAATCTCTTCGAAAGGATCGATATCCTCTTTACTCTGGGGCTTCATTCCCAATACCACATCCCCATACATTTGCACAAAACGGCGATAGGAATCCCAGGCAAAACGCTCATTCCCCGACTTTCTGGCAATTCCCTCCACGGCATCATCATTCAGGCCAAGATTCAATACGGTGTCCATCATTCCGGGCATGGATACACGCGAACCGGAACGGACAGATACCAGACAGGGGTTCTCCTTATCTCCGAACTTTGTTCCTGTCAGCTCTTCAATTTGGGTTACTGCTTGCTCAACTTCCTCTTTCAGGAGACCTACCACATAATCTCTACCCAATTCGTTATATTCCGTACAGACTTCAGTAGTAATGGTAAAACCCGGAGGAACGGGAACGCCAATTAAATTCATTTCTGCAAGATTCGCACCCTTTCCGCCAAGCAGGTTTTTCATATCTGCCCGCCCTTCAGCTGCACCGTTTCCAAAGGTATAAACTCTCTTTTTTTTCATTTTGATGTTAAGTTATGACAAGTAAATGTTAAAATTTTATTGTTATTTTTATTATATATTCTGCAAAAATAGTAATTTATCTAAAATATAAGTCATTATGACATATTACTTTTCTCTATAGGGTATTATATTATATCTCTTGTATGGAATCAGGTTGAAAAGAATTCATGGGATCCGGGACTGGAAGCTTCGCAGAATCAGGATTTAACGGTTCTCCATCCAGAGTATCCAATCCTGCCTTTAAAGTGTCTGTTTCTAAGAAAGCGGATTGTCTACCTCCGAAAGACACATTATATATCTGAATATGAGGCATTAAACCCGTAGAATCCTGCAGGTGTACAAAACCCCTTATTTCGGTGATAGTATCTCCCGGAATATATTTTGATCCGGAGAGTTCATATACTTTATTTTCCCTTATTTCCTGAAACCGATAGATTGTGGTATCAGAATAAACTAATGTAAGCAATGATATAAGGGAAGGAGATAAGTTTGGTGAAATTCCTACTGCACTGAATCTAAACACAAAATCATCTCCGGCAACTCTTGAGGAAATTTCAGAGGAGTCGAAATGAAACCTGAATCCTCTTCTTGTGTCGGGCATTGAAAATGTATAGAAAGATGGCAGGTAAGAGGGTGACACCAGTGAGGGATCGACCTGTTGCCCCTGATTCTGTTGTGCCACCATAGCATCAATCTGCTGCCGGCTCCGCTGCAAACGGGCCTTTACTGAATCGTTCATTTTCAGATAGAGATCAATCCTATCGGAATACCACGATAATGAGGTATCCCACTGTGCCTGGGTAGCCTTATGTGCCTGGAATACCTTATTGATATATGCTTCTTTCTTTTCGGGAGTGTTGAAATTCTGGTAGTCGTTTTCCATGGTTGCCTCGGCGATATACACGTCATACATCAGCCGCTCCATCTGCTTCCTGTTCAATACCTCCTTGGGGCGATTCTGACAGGAATAGGCCAGTCCACCTAACAGAATGAACAGAAAAAAATATGTAACACTCTTTTTACTCTTCACTTCTGATTTGCTGATCTTGTTTCTCGTTTTCCAGTTTTTCACGCTCAACTTTCGAGAGCAATGAATAGGATAATGTTCTTCTGTAAAAAAGTAGTATCAGGATAACCCCCACAGTAATAGCCGAATCGGCAATATTAAATATGAACCGGAAGAAAAGGAATTCCTCTCCCCCCAGAAAAGGGATCCAATCGGGGTATGTACCACTGATCAAGGGAAAGTAGAACATGTCTACCACTCTCCCGTGCAACAGTGAAGCGTATCCTTCTCCCCAGGGAACAAAGGAGGCGACATGTCCCGGATAACTGGCTTCAAAAATAACACCATAAAAGATACTATCAATAATATTTCCCGAAGCTCCGGCAAGGATCAGCGCCACACAGGCAATAAATCCGGCTCCGTAATTCTGCTTTATCAGCCGCGACAAATAAATGACAATAAAAACCACGGCAATGATACGGAAAAGCGAGAGAAACAATTTTCCTCCCGCCTCAATACCGAATGCCATCCCGTTATTCTCTACAAAATAGATCTTAAACCAGTCGAAAACATCAATGGCATCATACAAACCCATATGTGTCTTCACCCATATTTTAGAAAGTTGATCGACAAGGAGCACCGCCACAACAACGGCAATGGCAATCCATCTATTTCGTATACTATTCTTCATGCGCTTTTCTTTGTTTTACGGGCACAGAAAGCCTGAAAAGAGCTTCACCCCTTCCTCCTACTTTCACAAGTACCGCCCACATCTTCATCGGGAAAGTGATTATTTCTTCTTTTGCGATTTAGCTTCAATACTCAATGTGGCATGGGGTACGGCACGAAGACGTTCTTTCGGGATCAGCTTGCCGGTTTCACGACATATGCCATAAGTTCCGTTCTCAATGCGTACCATGGCAGCCTGAAGATTCTGGATAAACTTCATCTGACGTTGTGCCAGTCTTCCCGCTTCTTCTTTGGAGAGGGTAGACGCACCTTCCTCCAACACTTTATAGGTAGGGGAAGTATCCACCGTATCGTTTCCGTCGGCATTGGTGACGGCAGCACGGTAATTTTCATACTCCTGTTTGGCTATCTGCAATTTCTCATTAATGATAGCACGGAATTCTTCCAATTCCTCGTCTGAATATCTCGTCTTTTCGCTCATAATAGTTCATTATTTATTTTTTGCAAATATAGGTATAAATCACATAATTCTCAACTGTTTCTTACAATGCTGACAGTGAGCGTTTCATCATCAATCTCTATCACATCTTCAAGCGATCCACCCACCATGATGATCTCATCGGCCAGCACCTGATTTTTGATATAAGCGGCATTATGGGTAACAGCATCATCAAAAGCAGAATTGGACGAAATCCTGACATTGATCCGATCAGTAATTTCGAATTCCTTCGCTTTGCGCAGGTTTTGTATCCTGTTCACCAATTCGCGGGCAATCCCCTCTTCTTTGAGTTCAGCCGTAAGGGTGACATCCAGCGCCACCGTCAGCCATCCTTCGTTAGCCACCAGCCATCCCGGAATATCTTCTGAGATAATCTCCACATCATCGAGTGTCACCAACGCTTCCTGTCCTTCTATAGTTAAACCGAAGTGACCGTTCTTTTCCAGTTCCTGGATCTCTTGGGGCGTCATACCCTGTATCCTCGGGGCAAGCTGTTTCATTATTTTCCCGTAGCGTGGCCCCAGTTTCTTGAAATCGGGCTTCACCCGTTTCACTAATATCTCGCTTGCCGTATCGACGTATTGCAACTCCTTCACATTCACCTCACTGAGGATCAACGACTCTACAGCCTGGATATTTCTTTTCTGCTGCTCATCTACGACAGGGATCATAATCTTGGAGAGCGGCTGGCGCACCTTGATATTCACCTTACGGCGTAGCGAGAGTACAATGGATGAAGCAGTCTGGGCAAGGTACATCTGTTCTTCGAGTTGCTTATCGATAAGCGAGTTGTCCCACAGCGGGAAGTCAGCCAGATGTACCGACTCACACTGCCCGTTGCCCGTCGCCGAAGTCAGATCGAGATAGAGCCGGTCAGCATAAAAGGGAGCGATAGGTGCCATCAGCTTAGCCACGGTCACCAGGCATTGGTACAGCGTCTGGTAGGCTGACAACTTATCATCGGTCATCTCTCCTCCCCAGAAACGTTTACGATTGAGGCGTACATACCAGTTGCTGAGATGATCGTTCACAAAATCGGCAATAGCACGTCCCGCTTTGGTAGGCTCGTATGCCTCATAACTTTGATCGACCTCCTTTATCAGCGAATGTAACATCGACAAAATCCAACGGTCGATTTCGGGCCGTTCATCGAGGGCGATCCGCTGATATTGATCGCGGAAATCATCCACGTTGGCATATAACACAAAGAATGAATAAGTGTTATAGAGTGTGCCGAAAAATTTACGACGAGCCTCTTCCACTCCTTCAATATCGAATTTCAGGTTCTCCCATGGAGCAGCATTGGTGATCATATACCAGCGTAACGGGTCGGAACCATGCCGTTCTATCGTTTCAAACGGATCTACCGCATTCCCCAGCCGCTTCGACATCTTATTGCCGTTCTTATCGAGCACCAACCCGTTGGATACCACATTTTTAAAAGCTACGCTTTCTTTTACCATCGAAGCGATGGCGTGCAGGGTATAGAACCATCCGCGTGTCTGGTCTACTCCCTCCGCAATAAAATCGGCAGGAAATATTTTTTGAAAATCATCCTCTGCAATATGGGGATAAAATACCTGTGCAAAAGGCATAGCGCCACTGTCGAACCAAACGTCGATCAGGTCTGTCTCACGCTTCATCGGTTTGCCGCTGTCGGACAACAGCACTATATCATCCACGTAGGGACGGTGCAGGTCTATCTTATCATAGTCCGGATCCTGCCCCTCTTCCAGATCCAGGCCGCTCCAAGGCAACGCTTTCATCACACCGGCATCCATTGCCTTACGTATCTCTTCAAAGAGTTCTTTTACGGAACCGATACATTTTTCCTCCTTTCCGTCCTCGGTACGCCACACAGGAAGGGGCGTACCCCAATACCGGCTACGGCTCAGATTCCAGTCCTGCAGGTTCTCGAGCCATTTCCCAAACCGCCCGGTACCGGTAGATTGCGGCTTCCAGTTGATGGTGTTATTAAGTTCTATCATCTTATCGCGACATGCTGTCGTACGGATAAACCAGCTATCCAGCGGATAATACAATACCGGTTTATCGGTCCGCCAGCAGTGCGGGTAGTTGTGCACCTGTTTTTCTATACGAAATGCGCGGTTCTGCTGTTTCAACATGACCGAGAGATCCACATCGAGCGTGGCATCATCATCAGTAAGTGAGTCGTCATAGGCATTCTTCACATACCTGCCGGCATACTCTCCGTAAAGGGTGGTATTTACATTATGCTGCACAAATTCGGGATCAAGGTCTTCGATACGGAAATATTTCCCGGTAAGATCCACCATTGGCCGGGGATTCCCCTCTTTGTCAGTAAGCGTTAACCCGGGGACATCGTTCTCTTTTCCCACTTTCGCATCATCTGCACCGAAAGTAGGCGCTATGTGCACGATACCGGTACCGTCTTCCGTAGTCACGAAATCACCCGTCACCACTTTCAAACCGTTGTCCGACACTTTCACCCAGGGAATAAGCTGTTCATAAGCTATACCGGCCAGTTCAGCGCCTTTCCACTCCTTATCAATTACACGGAAAGGAATATTCTTGTCGCCCGGCTTATAATCATCCCACGAAAGTTCAGCGTTTTTCGCGGGGAAAAAAGTATTCAGCAGGTTTTTAGCCAGCACGGCAGTCATCGGCCTGCCGCTGTAAGGATTATAGGTCTGCACCGCTACATAATCGATCTTGGGCCCTACAGCGAGCAGGACGTTGGAGGGCAGAGTCCAAGGCGTAGTGGTCCATGCCAGGAAGAACGGCTCCCCGAATTCAGTCCACTCCGGCAGCGGATTCTTTATTAAGAACTGAGCCGTACAGGTCGTATCTTTTACATCGCGGTAACATCCCGGCTGATTCAGTTCATGTGTACTGAGGCCTGTACCTGCCGCGGGCGAGTATGGCTGTATGGTGTATCCCTTATAGAGATAGCCTTTTTCGTATAAATCTTTCAGAAGATACCACAGGGTTTCGATATAACGATTGTCATAAGTGATATAGGGATCGCTCATATCCACCCAGTATCCCATCTTCCGGGTAAGTTCTTCCCACTCCCGGGTATATTTCATTACTTCGGTACGGCACGCCGCATTGTACTCTTCGACCGATATTTTTTTACCGATATCCTCCTTGGTAATTCCCAGCGATTTCTCCACACCTAATTCCACGGGTAACCCGTGCGTATCCCACCCTGCTTTCCGGTTGACCAGAAAACCTTTCATGGTTTTATAACGACAGAAAATATCTTTAATGGAACGTGCGATCACATGATGGATGCCGGGCATCCCGTTAGCCGAGGGCGGCCCTTCGTAAAATACAAACGGCGTATGTCCCTCCCGCGTCTCCAGACTTTTCCTGAAAACCTCTTTTTCATCCCAGGCTTTCAACATCTCCCTGTTTATTGCCGAGAGGTCTAAATGGCTGTATTCCGGAAATTTCTTATTCATTGTCAATGAAATTTATACCACACAAAAATTAAGGTGCAAAGGTAACAATAAATTGAGAAACGGCAATTGAAACCCGGTACAAAAAAAAACTTATTCTGCAATTTACACCCCCGATTTGATACAAAATACAACAATTTATACCCCCGATTTGATACAAATATCACCATTTTCTACCCCCGATTTGATACAAAATATTATATTTGCAGAAATATTGAAGCTATGTTTGAACGAAATATTATTGCAGAATTAGAGAAATGGGCTGCAAAATCGAGCCACAAACCATTGATATTAAGAGGATCTCGTCAAGTCGGCAAAACTACGCTTGTGGACTGTTTTTCGAAGAATTTCACAAATTACCTGTATTTGAATTTTGAAAAAAATCCGAGCGCAATGACTTTGTTCGAAAAAGAACAGGAAATTGACAATCTTATGGCTGAAATTTTCCTTTTTTGCAACAAGGAAAACAAACCGGGCAAAACACTTCTGTTTATTGACGAAATTCAAAATTCAAACAGGACCATCACTAAACTCCGTTATTTTTATGAGGCAAAAATACCTGATTTATATGTGATAGCAGCGGGTTCGCTATTGGAAACAATGTTAAACAAAAAAGCATCTTTTCCTGTCGGACGGGTAGAATATTTGGCTATCCGCCCCTGCGTTTTCAACGAATTTCTGCGGGCTATCGGCGAAACACAACTTGAAAAAGCCTTGCTTGACGGTCAAATACCCGAAGCATTACATACTAAAACAATAAATCTGTTCAACACTTTCTCACTTATCGGCGGCATGCCTGAAGTAATTGCAGACTATGCCGCAAACAAGAATTTTGTTGGCCTGAACAGCATTTATGAAAGTTTACTGACAAGTTATCATGATGATGTTGAAAAATATGCCCGAAACGATACAATGAGTCAAACTGTCCGCTACATTTTACAAGCGGGATGGAAATTTACCGCAGAACGCATTACTTTAGGAGGTTTTGCCGGATCCTCGTATAAGGCACGTGAAATGGGAGAAGCGTTTCGCACATTGGAAAAAACCTTTGTCCTGGAACTTTGCCATCCGACAACCGATACGGTTGTCCCCGTAACAAAAGATTTGAAACGCTCGCCGAAATTGTTCTGGCTCGATTGCGGTCTGGTAAATTATGCTGCAAATATGCAAAAAGAAGTGTTTGGGGCAACCGATATTTTAGACGCGTGGCGGGGAAAAATTGCCGAACAAATTGTGGCGCAGGAACTACTTGCTTTAGATAACCGCGTTTCGAATCAACGGAACTTTTGGGTACGAAACAAAAAAGACTCCGATGCGGAAGTGGATTTTGTATTGCAATATGACAGTCAGGTTATCCCCATAGAAGTAAAGTCAGGACATAACGCTAAACTCCGTTCCTTACATTTGTTTATGGACGAAGCGCCGCACGATATTGCAGTAAGGATTTGGTCACAGCCATTTTCAATTGACAAAGCCACGACACAAAAGGGGAAAAAATTCAAACTGATCAACCTGCCGTTTTATTATATCGGCGTACTCAAAGAAATATTGAAAGAAGCACGAAAAACAGTCTGACTTCAGCGAACAAATAGGACTTTAACCACTATACCACTGAGTAGAATTATTTATCTTCAATACCATGCTGCACATCATCAGGACAGCTCTTTTTTAAATCATCGATTTGTGCAAGCAGGCGCTGGTTAGTTTCATGGAGATGTTTGTTTTCATTGATCTGAGCACCCAGTTGAACGGATAACTCCTCTATTTTTCTTATCAAATCGGATATATCTATTGGTCGGATATATTGTTCCTCTTTTTCATTCAACTCATTATCAGATATAAGCATAGGAGCGTCCCCCGGGAGAAACCAAGCCGGATTCAAATCATGATAAATATCTAATATCTCTCTCAATTTATCTACACCCAAGCTCTTTCCGCTATCTAAAAAACCTACCGACAAACCCGTTTTCAGGTAAAATTTATTTTTGCTAATTCCTTTATATTTAAGGTATTCTAATATTTTTTGCTTATCGGTCATGATTTTTATCTTTAAAAATTCGGATAATATAGATAATTATCTTTATCTTTGCAGTGTGAATACTCACCACGTCTTCAAAGGTAGATATAATTGTAAAAAATCTAAGAATATGGAAGCAAAAAAATTATCACCGCCTAAATTACCCCCGCTTTTGCCGCACGGATGGAAAAAAGAAGTCGCCCTGACGCTGGGCATACACCCGAATACCGTCAGCCGCGCCTTGCGTTCCCAAAAAGGGATAACCTATATAAAGATTGTAAAGGCAGCTGCGGCAAAATATGGAGAAAAAACGGAGACCGGATAACAATACAACAAAGAAAAATCTAAACGAATGGAATAATACTCTATTGATATAAAATCTAATTCAATGAGATTGAAAACACATGGATTAATTCTATCAACAAAACACTCGGTACCGCTCCAGAAATGGAATGTTAAGTAACTTATTCTTCATTTTCTCTTCACGGGTCCTTAACATTATTAGCCTTTCTTTGCGGTCGAATTTCAATAATCAGTTATTTTATTAAAAGTTTATTCAACATGACAGAAAAACAAATGACATCAAAAAACATGTTACGTGTGAATCTACTTGCAGCCTGCGTTTTATTCTGGTGTACGGTGTATTCACAAAACGTGACGTTAAGAGGAACGGTCAAGGATGCAAACAACCTGCCTCTTATCGGAGTGAATGTGGTAGAAAAAGGAACTACCAACGGTACGGTCACCGATATCAACGGGAATTACACCTTGTCTGCGCCTTCCGGAGCAACCATCGTTTTTTCATATATTGGATATAACAGTCAGGAAATTGTATGGGATGGCCAATCCATATTGAATGTTGTATTGGAAGAGGATCAACAGCTTCTGGAGGAAGTAGTTGTTGTAGGGTATGGAACGCAAAAGAAGGCTACAATTACAGGAGCTATCAGCTCTACCAGTGGGCAGGAGCTGATGAAAGCCCCTACCGTTAACTTCTCCAATTCATTCGCAGGCAAATTACCCGGATTGACGGTAGTAACAAGGAACGGAGAACCGGGTAGTGATAATTCCACTTTTAGAATACGGGGATCGAATACTTTAGGAGACAATAATCCTCTTATTGTGGTTGACGGGATTGCAAACAGAGATATGAACCGGTTAAATGCCGCAGATATTGAGAGTGTAACAGTATTGAAAGATGCCTCTGCCGCCATTTATGGAGCACAAGCTGCAAATGGGGTTATTCTGATCACAACAAAAAGAGGATTGGATGGAAAACCCCGAATTACAGTTAATTTAAATCAGGGATGGAGTATGCCTACTGTATTACCTGAAATGGCTGACGCGGCAACTTATGCACAAATGGTGAACGAAATTAATTATTATGATGGCAACCCTCCCAGATATTCAGATGATGACATTCAAAAATACAGGGACGGTTCCGATCCATGGAGGTATCCAAACACTGATTGGTATGCTGAGACAATGAAATCTTCTGCATTGCAGCAATATGCAAACGTTGAACTAAGAGGAGGTTCGGAATGGTTGAAGTATTTTGTTTCGGTTGGAGCTAACTTCCAGGACGGAATTTATAAAAACAGTGCTACAAAATATAATCAAGTCAATTTCAGAAGTAATTTAGATGGAAAAATTACAGATAATATCAATCTGAGTTTCGATATATCCGGACGGCAGGAGAATAGGAATTATCCTACCAGATCAGCATCCAGTATATTTTCAATGCTCATGAGAGGTTATCCGAACACCCACGCTTACTGGCCCAATGGACTTAACGGCCCTGATATTGCACTTGGTAATAACCCCGTTGTAATTACTACCAATCAAAGTGGTTATGATAAACGGATTAATTATGTGTTTGAAAGCGTTGCAAAACTAAACATCAGCATACCCTGGATAGAAGGGCTGACATTCACAAGTAATGTTTCCTTCGATAAAAATATCCTGAATCGTAAACTCTGGGAAATTCCCTGGACTTTGTATTCCTGGGATGGACAAAGTGTAGATGATAGCAATATTCCTATTTTAGATCCTGTCAAAAAAGGATTCGAGAGTCCACAACTCACGCAAAGGATGGAAGATGCCAAACGCGTAACCATTAATGGATTATTAAACTATGAGAAGAATATTACAGAAAATCACAGACTAAATATACTGGTAGGTTCGGAAAGAATTTCAGGTGAGGATATGGAATTTTGGGCATTTCGGAAACATTTTGTTTCTACTGCCATCGATCAACTTTTTGCCGGAGGGGAATTGGAGAAAGACAATAACGGGGAGGCGAGCCTCAACGCCCGTTTAAACTATTTCGGGCGTATGAACTATGATTTCTTAAGGAAATATTTGATCGAGTTCGTTTGGAGATATGATGGTTCATACATTTTCCCAAAAGATAAAAGATTTGGATTTTTCCCCGGTATTTCTTTGGGATGGATTGTTTCGGATGAAACATTCTGGAAGAATAATCTGGCATCGATAAATCATTTCAAATTTCGTGCATCCTGGGGACAAACCGGGAATGACCGCATTGATGAATACCAATACTTAAGTAGTTACGGTTTTGGTGACCTGAATTATGTCTTCGGTGATGAGGAAAAAACTTTGACCGAACTAAGAATTCCCAATTCTAATGTGACATGGGAGGTGGCAAACCAATTTAATATTGGTTTCGACGGTATGCTGTTAAATAATAAGTTAAGCCTGTCAGCCGATTATTTTTATAATTTCCGGAGTAACATTTTGTGGGAAAGGAATGCTTCAGTGCCAGAATCAACAGGATTGACATTGCCGAAAGAAAATATTGGTGAGGTTATTAATAAAGGGTTTGATTTTGTAGCAAGTTATGAGGATAAGATAGGTGAATTTCATTATAGGGCATCTATTAACGGCGGTTATAGCAAAAACCATATTAAATTTTGGGATGAAACTCCCGGCGTTCCCGAATACCAAAAATCTACAGGTCGGCCAATGAATGCAAAGCTCAACTACGTAGCCATCGGTATTTTTAAAGATCAGGCAGACATAGATTCATATCCTCATTGGCAAGGGGCAAGGCCGGGTGATGTTAAATTCAAGGATGTCAATGAGGACGGGGTGATTGACGGATTAGATAGAGTAAGAGCGGATAAAACCGATTTACCCACTTTTGTAGGTGGACTTAACTTAAATTTCAGTTGGAAAAATTTTTATTCGTCACTTTTCTTTCAATGGGCTACAGGGGCTGAAAGATACAGGTATTATGAAATGCAGGGTGAAGCCGGTAATTTTCTGGCAAATGATGCCAAAGACCGTTGGACAGAGGACAATCCCAGTACTACCAAAGCCAGGACATGGAATAGATATTTTGGCTATTGGCGTGAGCAGAGAAATACTTATTGGTTAGAAAGCGCTGATTATTTAAGGCTTAAAAGCCTTGAACTCGGATACAATTTAAGTTCAGTCAATTTCGTTAAACAAATGGGAGTTGAAGATTTCAGAATTTATTTATCCGGATTCAACTTGCTAACTTTCACCAATATGAAAGATTTTGATCCCGAATCGACAGAATCAACTTCATACCCGTTGAATAGAGTTTATAACATCGGTTTAAGTATAACATTTTAAAAAGACCTGACAAATGAACAATTTAAAAAACTCAATAAAAATTTCATTGATAATCCTTATATTGGCTTTCACCTCCTGCAATGAAGATTTTCTTGAAACACAACCGCTTACCGAGATATCAGAAATGGCATTGTGGGAAGATCCGAACCTTGTTCGTACATTCATCAATAATATTTATGCAGGAGTTCCCGAACCTTTCAGAAGAGGAAGGCTAACATCTAATTTGGTTGATGAAGCAGATTATCGAGGAAATACCGGCTCATTAAATTTCAATAATGGCGTGATAACTCAAGATGCAACACCTGCATGGATAAGTATGTATTACGATTTGTATTGGGCCGATTTCTACAAAAGAATAAGATATTGCAATGTCTTTTTGAAAAATAAAGATAGAATTAATTCAGATGATGATGCACTGAAAGATGAGATGGAAGGGGAAGTTCGTTTCTTAAGAGCTTACTTATACCACAAAATGATCTCTATCTGGGGTGGAGTCCCCATTATTACCGATGTGTATGAGTTATCAGACGATTTTAACGCTCCGAGAGCTTCTTATGAAGATTGTGTAAATTTTATCGTGGAAGAATGTGACAGAGCTGCGAATTTACTCCCTGAAATTCAGGGTGGAGCCGACAGGGGTCGTGCAACAAAAGGAGCTGCTTTATCACTTAAATCAAGAGTACTTCTCTATGCTGCAAGCGATCTTTATAATACAGTAGTTTTCCCTTCGTATCCCAATCCTGAATTATTAGGTTATACCGGTGGTGACAGAAGAGCCAGATGGACTGCGGCAAAAAATGCGGCCAAAGAAGTCATCGACATGGGGTTATATGATCTATATAAAGGGAATCCATCAGCAGAGGACTCGGTCGCTCAAAATATAAGTGATTATTTTATTACTCAGGATTTCACGGAAGAGGATATCTGGTATAGATTTTTTATTGAAGAAAAATCCCAACAAATGATAGGCTTGTACAGTGGCCCCAATGGGTATCACGGATGGGGCACACAAGCTCCTATAGGGGATATGGTTGATGCCTATGAAATGAATGATGGAACAAGATTTGACTGGAATAATCCGGAACAGGCAACGTATCCATACAGAAATAGGGATCAACGGTTTTATGCACATATATTCTACGAGGGAGCGAAATGGCGAACCAGGCCTCATGATGCTATAGCCAGAGATCCGGAAGGCATTATTCAAGTCGGGATTTGGGAGAGATGGGATAACAATAGCCAGGAAATTATTTTAGAGTACGGATTGGATACTCGTTTCGGTGGTATTGAGGAATGGAATGGCTCTTACACCGGTTACTATATGCGAAAATTTATTGATCCTAAAAAAGATCTTACATATATTGAAGGAGGTGGAGGTGGTTACCAAGGAGTTCCTTTCCGGTTTTTCAGGTATGCCGAAATTCTCCTTAATTATGCTGAAGCATGCATTGAATTAGGCGAAGAGGATGAAGCCAGAAAATATATTAATATGGTTAGAAGAAGAGCCGGGCAACCGGAAATAACAGATTCCGGAGAAGAATTACGCAAGCGATATAGAAATGAAAGGAGAATAGAACTGGCTTTTGAAGAGCATCGTATTCATGATGTAAGAAGATGGGTAATAGGGCCGGAGGCATACAAACCTGTCTTAAAAGCAAATGTGGTATATAAACTTCTTCCTGATAAAACCACCTCTACAGTACCAACTATCACTCACGAAGTATTTCAGGAAAGAAATTGGTCTGACAAAGCTTATTTCATGCCTATCACTAGAGCAGAAATAAATAAAAATGAATTACTTATACAAAACCCGGGATATTAACCCGGAAAGGGAATTGCCTGTAATAATACGGGTAATTCCCTTTATTATCTAACTTAATTCTTTTCATATAACGGCCATAATTAATCATTATAAGCCCAACTTTATAGTATTACAAGAAGTAGATACAGTATGACATCTGTCAATATTTTTACAACCTTGTTTGCTTTTCTTGCCCGGATGATGTAATTTAGAGCCTCGAAAAAGAACAACGGGTAAAAATAGTTCAGATTGCGAGTTTCGATTTTATCTCTTCACGGGCGCATTTATTTGTTTCGATTCTAAATAAAAAATCTTATGAGGACAACCTGGTTATTATCTTTCTTTTGCCTGCCGCTCTTTCTTTTATCTCAAGGGATACAGATAACGAATGGCCCTTATATCCAGCGGATAGGAGAAGACGAGGCGACCATTATCTGGACAACCAACAACGATGCCGTATCATGGCTCGAACTGGCTCCCGCGGGAAATGATAGTTTTTATGCCAGTGAAAGACCCAAGTATTACGACACAACACACGGAAACCGTGCAATCGGCAAATTACATCGCATAACCGTGAAAGGTCTTTCTCCCGGCACCGAATACCGATACCGGATCTTCTCAAAAGAGGTGGTCGGCTATGCAGGTCACCAGATCCTGTTCGGTACCATTGTATCATCCAATGTATATAGCAGGAAGCCTTTTGCTTTCACCACTTTGGACCGGAATAAAAAAACTTTTTCGTTCCGGGTAGTCAACGACATACACGGAAAGAACGATAATTTACGGGCGATGTTGGGCAATGTGAAAAAAGAAAACACTGATTTGGTAATCTTTAACGGTGACATGATCTCCACCCTTAATGATGAAAAAGAAATATTTACAGGTTTTATGGATACCGCGGTAGAACTGTTCGCCAAGGAGATTCCGTTGTTTTATACACGGGGTAATCATGAAACGCGGGGAAGGGCAAATACCAGGCTTTACGATTACTTTCCGGGAAGTAACGGGAGTTTTTATTATACCTTTCGCCATGGCCCTGCCTTCTTTCTGGTACTCGATAGCGGTGAAGATAAACCCGACTCCGATATCGAATATTCGGAATTGGCACAGTTCGATAAATACAGAGATCAACAAAAAGAGTGGATTGAAACTGTTATTGCAACCCCCGAATTCCTGTCGGCTCCTTTCCGGATTGTCATTATGCATATTCCACCGGCTGGCACAACATGGCACGGAACACAGGATATCGTTCGCAAATTCCTACCATTACTGAACAAAGCCGATATCGACCTGATGTTGTGCGGACATACACATAGCTATCAATTCATCGACAAAGGAGAAGATCAAAACATCCATTTTCCTGTGCTTATCAATGACGATGAGACCTACCTCGACATCACGGTAGACTCCAGGATAAATGTACTCCAGAAAGATCTGTCGGGAAAAACATTGCATACACATATAATCAACGGAAAAAAATGAAAAAAACAGTATTTATTTTAGCTTTGTCTCTTATGACAATAATAGCAGCCTGCACAAATAACAACAGCGGGAAAGAATGCAACCTGAGAGTAGCATCATTTAACCTGAGGATGGACACCCCCAACGATGGTGAGAATGCCTGGCCGAACAGGAAAGATATGGTGAAAGGCCTGATCAGATTCCACGATTTCGACATCATCGGCACTCAGGAAGGATTTAAGCATCAACTTGATGATATTCTCGAATTGGACGGCTATGCCTATGTGGGGGCAGGGCGTGATGATGGTAAAGATGCCGGTGAACATTCGGCCATCATCTATAAAAAAGATCGTTTGGAATTGCTTGACAATGGTGATTTCTGGTTCTCCGAAACACCAGAGGTGCCGGGAAAAGGATGGGATGCCACCTGTTGCAACCGAATCTGCTCATGGGCAAAATTCAAAGACCAGATATCGGGAAAGGAATTTTTCGTTTTCAACTCACACTACGACCACGAAGGAAAAGTGGCACGCAAGAATTCTTCGCTGTTACTGATAGAAAAGATCGGGCAAATTACGGGAGACAGCCCGGTATTCGCTACCGGCGACTTTAACGCCACCCCTGACGATGAACCTATTCAAACCATTTATAATGCAGGTAAACTTAACGACTCCTACCTTGTAACCGGGGAACCGCCTTACGGGACAGAAGGCACTTTCAACGCCTTCAGACCGGACGCACCTTCAAATAGCCGGATCGATTATATCTGGGTCAGCTCCGGCATCACAGTCAAAAAATACGGGGTACTCAACGACAGGCCATACGGACGGTTTCCTTCCGACCACTTTCCGGTAGTAATTCAGGCAAAGATGTAAGAGGCTTGACCAAGGTACACTTGCAAATCATACAATAAGATTTAAAACCCGGTTTGAATAAAATCAACCGGGTTTTAATCTATAAGCATATTGTAAAGATCTAAATGGTCTGAATCTTTACGATAACTTTCCCAACGCCTTTTTGATACGTGCTATCGCCTCGGTAATGCTCTCATCGGAAGTGGCATACGACAAACGAATGCATCCGGGTGCGCCGAATGCATCCCCCCCGACACAAGCCACGTGAGCCTCTTCCAGTATATACATTGCCAGATCTGTAGCTGTCTGTATTGTTTTTCCGTTATACGACCGCCCCAAATAGCTTGAGCAATCAGGGAAAATATAGAAAGCACCCATCGGGCTGTTCACTTTCAATCCGGGAATCTGTCCCAGTAACTCTACGATAAGGTTCCTTCTCCTTTCAAAAGCTATCCGCATCTCTCCCACGCAGGATTGATCTCCGGTATAGGCTGCCAGGGCTGCTTTTTGAGAGATTGAAGACGGGCCCGATGTATATTGCCCCTGCAACATACTGCAAGCCGATGCGATCCACTGCGGTGCGGCAATCCATCCTATACGCCATCCAGTCATGGCATATCCTTTCGACACACCGTTTATCACTACCACCCGGTCACGAACAGTACTGAACTGCGCGATCGACTCATGTTGTCCAATATAGTTGATATGTTCATATATCTCGTCGGCAATCACATACACTTGTGGATATTTTTCCAGTACACCGGCTAATGCAGCTAATTCTTCTTTGGTATATACACTTCCGGTCGGATTCGACGGAGAACAGAGGATCAGCGCTTTGGTCTTCGGAGTGATAGCTTCTTCCAGTTGCTGCGGAGTGATTTTAAAATTCTGCTCAATTCCGGCATAAACGAAGACCGGTGTTCCTTCCGCAAGTTTTACCATCTCCGGATAACTCACCCAGTAAGGTGCGGGAATAATCACCTCTTCACCCTTGTCCACAATAGAAAGGATAACATTACACAACGACTGTTTTGCTCCACCGGAGACTACAATTTGAGCAGGAGTATATTCCAGCTCATTTTCGGCTTGCAGCTTTTCGCAAATCGCTTTCTTCAGGTCGGGAAATCCGGCCACTGGAGAATAAAAAGAGAAATTATCGTCAATCGCTTTCTTGGCCGCCTCCTTTATATGCTTAGGGGTATTAAAGTCGGGTTCCCCCACACTCATGTTGATCACATCAATGCCCTGAGCTTTCAGTTCATTGCTCTTTTGTGCCATCGCGAACGTTTCAGAAGGCGATAGGGCGGTCAGTCTGACTGATAATAAATCCTTCATAAATTGTAATAAATTTAGACTTTTTGTTAGATAACGGAGGCAAAGATATATAAAAATATTATTTCAATAGACGATTTCCTATATAAATGATTATAATACAATCGCACTGCTTTACAAAAAGCAAAAAAGGCTGTATAAAACAGCCTTACTATATATTTTATTCAATTAGTTTCTTAAATCAAAGCTTTCGTAATCCCTTTTCGGATTACTCAGCTTCAGACACCAGTCCTTTTCATCAGCTCGCCATACGCAAGCCGGCTCTCAAACTCCTAAGCCTGTTCACCCTGTTTGCACGGTATGCAGCAGACCCGTTTGAGATGTTCTGCTCCAGATATTTTATCTGAGACAGAATTTCTTCTTTAGTTAGGCTTTTGATAGTCATAATTTTCCTTTCATTTAAAAGTTATGATTTATCGGCAACCGTTCACAAGTTACAAGAAGCCCTTGTCAGTAAATTAATTGATAACCTAAAAGTGATTTCAAATAACTCGCTTGCCATTTAAATCGACACAAAGATACAACAAAAAACATGTTATACAACATATTTTTGATAGATTTTTGCATAATGAGATAGAATTAGTCTATCACAAAGATATTTTAATACAACATTTTCGTTAAGCAATATGAACAGAAGACAAGCTTGCTTGGACTATGTCATTGCGAGAAAATGCCTAATTTTAATGAACAATTCAATTTTTATGGGATACTGATAAGATTCCGGCATATTCAGAGGGATGGATCATAATAGAATTTATTGGTAAATTTTGTTAAATAAATTATCCTGATGCAAGGTTTCCATATTTTCAGGATTTAGTATTTATAGAACGCGAGAAATATAAAATGTATAACAATTTATCAATATTGAAGTTATGAAGATTACAAAACCACTTTTATTGACAGGAGGCTTTTTTTGTTTCCTCCTTTTATTTCAGTCATGCCTGGATGATGACTCCCCGGGATACAGTTATTGGCCAAACGCGCTTGTGACAGTCAAGGCAGTCGACGACAACTCTGTTTATCTGCAATTGGATGACAAGACAACGCTACTGCCTGTAAACCTGACGAAACATCCCTTCGATTCCAAAGAAGTCCGTGCTTTAGTGAACTACAAAGAGGTCGATGAACCTAGTGGAATATACAGCAAAGCCGTACATGTAAACTGGATTGACAGCATCCGGACAAAACCGATGGTTCCCGATTTGGGAGATGAAAATGATACTGAATATGGAAATGATCCCGTGGAGATCGTTAATGATTGGGTGACGATTGTAGAGGACGGTTATCTCACCTTGCGTTTCAGGACCCTATGGGGAGGAGACCGGGGAAAGATCCATTATGTCAATCTTCTTGAAAGCCCGGATCCCGAGAAACCGTATGAAGTGGAATTCAGGCATAATGCTTCCGGTGATATACATGGAACAATGGGAGATGCTTTGGTAGCGTTCAAACTGGATAAATTGCCTGATACGGAAGGCGAAACAGTGAAATTGAAGTTGAAATGGAATTCATTCAGCGGAGAGAAGTCAGTAGAATTTGACTATAACTCCCAGGCTTCATCCCCCGTCCAATCAGCAATAACATACGAAAGGAGTGAGGTTAATGTAAAATAGGGAAAAACGATAAAGACAAAAAAAACGGAATATCTGTACCTGTAAAATAAAAAGTTTTTTTTACGGTCAGAATAATTATGAGGTTGTACCTTTGTGGAATGGTACAACCTCTGGTTTAGAAATTTTTTGATGTCAATGTTAGAGGAGAAAGATAATGAGCAAGGGCTACTGAGAAAGATCTTATCGGGCGATATCATTGCTATGAAAGAGTTCTATAATAATTATTCTGGGTATCTTACTACAGTATGTTCTCGTTATATCTCTAACAGTGACGATGTAAAGGATATTTTACAGGAAAGTTTTATAAAAATATTCAAATCAATAGCCAATTTTAAATACAAGGGAGTGGGATCTCTAAAAGCATGGAGCAGCCGTATAGTAGTCAATGAATCATTAAAGTTTCTCAAAGAAAATGAGAGATTGAATATCATCAATAGCCCGATATGGGATTTACCGGATATCAGTGAAGATGAAGAAGCTGATTTTGAACAAATCCCGGCATCCGCCATATTAGAGATGATCCGGGCCCTTCCGGTGGGATATAGGACAGTGTTCAACCTGTATATTTTTGAAGAGAAAAGCCATAAAGAAATTGCATCGATATTGAATATTACGGAAAATACCTCGGCATCACAGTTGCATAGGGCTAAAAGTTTTTTAGCAAAGCAGATTAATGAGTACAAGTCTTTAAAATAATGAAGTCATGAATAGTCAGTGGTCGGATAATCTGCGTAAAAGGATGGAAGCACATGAAGAACCTTCTCCAAATGGGTTATGGGAGGATATTGAGCTGATCTTAACCAATGAACTCCCTTTCCGGACGCGGGAACACCCTGTTCAATCTCCATCAGGACAGAAAAAGAACCTATTGTGGGCTAAAAGGATTGGTGCGGTAGCAGCCATCCTGTTAGTCCTGCTTTTTGTCGGGGATTTTTTTCTGAAAGAAGACACCCGGCACTCTCCTGCAATTACTCAGAAACCGGAAGTGGGACACAAGCCGGGGAATAATCTCTCCATAGATCTCGATAATGAGGGGATTCTTCTCACGGAAGAAGGCCACCGTGGATCCCTTGCCCCTGATAAAAATATCATGACCTTCACGGCATCTGCCTCTACAGCATCTGCAGACAGAAAAATGGGTGATTTCTTTATTGACAAGGAAGAGGACGAGCCTGGCAGTGACGACCAAAGTGAACATCCCGGAGAAGGATCCGGTATGGAGGAAAAAGTTACCGATAGACACTCCGTATCAAGAGACCAGCATCACGATTATCATACGCCTGAACCCAATATCCATTATCCGGTAATTACACGGCGGAGCAAACCCGCCAGATGGCAGACAAGTCTCTACGCATCAAATATCTCATCAGGCTCTTCAAATACATACAATGGTTACAGAAGTTTTTTGGCTGAAGAGATTTCTTCGGGAAGAGAAGATATGGCACCTCTTTTAGTAAAATATCCGCATGAAGGGATTGTTGTTGCAAATAAACAAAGTACGGTCTATACTGAGGCGAAACATAGACAGCCCGTGACAATGGGAGCCTCCATAAAGTATAATTTAGACGAAAAATGGAGTCTTACAAGCGGATTAACCTATACCATACTATCGTCGCAACTCCGGTCGGGCAGTAACAGTCATTATTATACCAGTGAACAAACCCTGCACAATATTGGTATCCCTCTGGGTATTAATTATAATCTCTGGAAGGTCAGGAATGTATCAATCTATGTATCAGGAGGAGGAATGGTAGAAAAGAATGTCTCCGGTAAATTAATTACGGATTATGTCATTAATGATAAACCTGAATCCACCGAAAAAGATAATATATCCATAGACCGGTTGCAATGGTCGGTTAACACCTCGGTAGGCGTGGAATATAATCTTTTTTCAAAGATAGGATTGTATGCAGAGCCGGGGGTGATCTATTATTTTAAGAATGGAAGTGGGGTTGAAACAATATATAAGGAAAAGCCTGTGAACGTTAATCTTAGGGTGGGCCTCCGTTTTTCATTGGGCAAATAACCAAAAACCCCTGTAAACTAATCGCCTACAAGGGTTTACTATTTCGCGGAAGCGGGGGGATTCGAACCCCCGGTACAGTTACCCGTACGTCAGTTTAGCAAACTGGTGGTTTCAGCCACTCACCCACACTTCCTGATGGATTTTCCTGAAATCGGATGCAAATATACAAGATTGTTTTCAACTTGTCAAAGAAAAGGTGACTTTTTCAAACGAAAATTTCACTAAAGTTAGTCATTTTCTCACTATGGCATAACCTAAACAAGTTTGGGCTATACTCATTTAGTTTAACGAAAATGTTCTATTTTTGTACCGATTCTCATGAGTCATTATACAAAATGGAACAGATAAAGAAGAAAAAAAGAAATAAAACAGTGCTGCTGATCCTTAGTATTCTATTGTCGGCAGTCATTGCAGCAGGGATCTACTTATATAGTACAATCTTTCAGCCATTCTCACTTACGGAAACAGCATATATCCATATCGACCGAGAGAAGGATTATGAAGAGGTCGTCAGGCAACTGAAAGAGGTAGGGCTTCCCTCTGAAAAAATCTTCCGGCTGCTGGCTGAACGCATGAATTATCCCAACATGGTAAAAACCGGGAGATACGCCATTGAAGACGGCATGTCAATGCCGGATGTGATACGTAAGTTGCGGTCGGGAAACCAAACCCCGGTAAATCTCACATTTAATAATATACGCATCAGGGAAAATCTGGCAGGACGCATCTCACAACAGTTGATGATCGACAGCCTTTCATTGCTGAATGCACTTGAGGATCCTGCCAATGCTCAAAAGTTCGGGTTCGACGAATATACGTTCATCTCAATGTTTATACCAAATACCTACGAAGTATACTGGGATACAAGCATCGACAATCTGCTGAGCCGGATGAAAAAGGAGTATGGACTTTTCTGGAATGAAGAACGGAAAGAGAAGGCCGGGAAAATAGGACTTACGCCTGTGCAAGTCTCTACCCTGGCATCTATTGTGGAGGAAGAAGCCACTTATGCCGATGAATATCCTATTGTGGCAGGATTATACCTGAACCGATTAAACAGGGGTATGCGATTGGAAGCCGATCCGACGGTAAAGTTCGCGGTGGGAGATTTCGCATTGCGACGCATTCTATTCAGACATCTTGAGGTAGAATCGCCTTATAATACATACAAGAACAGCGGACTTCCTCCGGGGCCGATCCGCGTTCCTTCCATACAGGCGATAGAAGCCACATTATCGCCCCAGCAGCACCGGTATCTTTTTATGTGCGCCAAAGACGATCTCTCCGGCCGGCACAACTTCGCAACCACCCATGCCGAACATGCACGTAACGCAGCGGCATACCAAAGAGCGTTGAATGCAATGGGAATCTATTGACGTTATATACAATATCCGAATACATTCGCAAAGGTTTCTCAATGTTCTGAAAGATTTCAGAAACAGCGCCAGATCGCTATTACTTTTTATTTTTCAATCGTTGTTTCACTGATTCCTTATCCTGATGGATTTGTGCTACCAATTCTTCTTTGGTATCAAATTTCCGGTCAGTACGGATAAAATCGATAAATTCCACACTCATCGACTGATTATACAAATTACCGTCAAAATCGAAAAGATTGACCTCTACGCTGATCTCATTGTCTGAATGCAGTGTAGGACGTCTCCCGATATACAACATACCAGGGTAGATAAGATCGCGCAAATGCACCATCACCGCATAAACCCCTAGTTCGGGGACTACCTTATAACGTTCCCAAACCCGCATATTAGCCGTAGGATAGCCGATGGTTCGTCCTACCTGATAACCCTCTACAATCTTGCCCGACAACCTGTAATTATATGATAACAACTCGTTGGCTTCTTTGATCTTTCCCGCTTTCAACAACCGGCGTATTTGTGAAGAGCTCACATCATTATCCCCCAATTGAAATTCGGTGGCAAGGATTACTTGCATACCTAATTCCTTACCATATTGGCTATATTCGGGATAACTGTCCTCTCTGTTATGTCCGAAACGGTGATCATAACCGACAAGCAGCGTATTCACATGGAGCTGTTCTTTCAAAACCTTTTGCATAAATTCCCTTGCAGAGAGTTGAGAAAGTTCAACGGTAAACGGAAGGCTGATACAATAGTCGATACCGGTGGTAGCCAACTGTTCAATTTTCTCATCAAACCCGCATAAAAGTGCCGGCTGATAATCTGTCTGCAACACTTTGCGGGGATGTACAGGGAAAGTGACCACAGCCGAAGGTAATCCGTGCCTCTCTGCTTCCTTTTTTACCTGATCGATCAAATGCCTGTGACCGATATGTACACCATCAAAAAAACCAACAGTCGCCACGAATGAAAGACCACCAATTCCTTTCTCTACAGCTAAATCAATGAGTTTCAAAATCAAGTAAAATTATTTATTAAACTGCGAAGATAAAACGAATTTGGCAAAGCTTTGTTTAAAAAAGAAAGATTCTTTTGTTATATTCCCATTACTACCGGACGCATTATCAAAGAAATCAGGTAAAATACTTTCATATTAACATCATTTCAGTACCTTTGCATTCAATATTATCACACTACAAAGTTTAATCCTTTAAAAAAGAAGCGATGAATTCTAAATTTATTTTATTGGCTCTAATGAGTATGATTATGGTAATGACAGGTTGCACAGGCGAAGCAAAGCACAACACGCTGACGCAGCAGGAGATTGCCGACGGATGGAAACTGCTGTTCGACGGCACTACACTCAATGGGTGGCGCGATTACAATGGTGAGGAACTGACTGCCCCCTGGTTTGCTGAAGACGGCATGATACAGGCCAAGGGTGAAGGCGCCGATGAACACGGTTACATCGTTACCGAAAAAACGTATGAAAATTTCGAACTGGTATGGGACTGGAAAATTGCTGACGGCGGTAACAGCGGCGTGCTGTACCACGTGGTAGAACATCCGAAGTTTACCGTTCCTTATGTGACCGGCCCGGAATACCAATTGATCGACGATCTTGGATTCCCCGAACCGTTGGAAGATTGGCAGAAAACAGCGGCCGATTATGCCATGCATACCACCGATCCGGAAAAGACCATTATCAAACCGGCAGGAGAATGGAATACCTCCAAAATCGTTTTCGATAACGGTCATGTGGAACATTGGCTGAACGGTGAGAAGGTGATTGAGTTTGAGGCCTGGACGGAGGATTGGTTTGTGCGCAAGAACAGCGGTAAGTGGGAAAATGCTCCCGAATATGGATTGGCACGCAAAGGCGTTATCTGCCTGCAAGATCACGGTTCAGCAGCCTGGTTCCGGAATGTGAAGATCAAAGAGTTACCCCGCAAAACAAAAGAGGTGAACCTGTTCAACGGAACAGACCTACACGGATGGGAAGTCTATGGAACCGAAAAATGGTATGTACAGGATGGTCTTTTGGTGTGCGAAAGCGGCCCGGACAAACAGTACGGGTATCTTGCCACACGTGAATACTACGATGATTTTGACCTGACCGTCGAATTCAAACAGGAAGCTGACGGTAATTCCGGTGTCTTCATCCGCTCATTTGTCGAACCGGGCGCTATTGTAAATGGTTGGCAGGTAGAAGTGGCTCCCAAAGGGCATGACACCGGCGGCATCTATGAGTCCTACGGACGTGGATGGCTGGTACAGATTCCCGATGAAAAGGAAGAAATATTAAAAGAGGGCGAGTGGAATACCTTACGTATCCTGGTAAAAGGTGACAATGTAAAGACTTTCCTGAATGGAGAAGAGATGGTTGACCTGACCGACGAGAAGATAGGCAAGGCACAAGGACGTATCGCTTTGCAAATCCATGACGGAGGAGGTATTAAAGTGCTTTGGAAAAATCTCCAGCTAAAAACATTGTAATAATTGAACGTTCTTCCTCTATCTTAATAATATATAAGTCGAAGCCTCGTCTTAAAAAGACGGGGCTTTTTTCGATTTTATTTTAAAAAAGAGCCTATCTTTGTATGATCAACTCACTTAAAATAAAGAATGACAGAAAAAAACGAACTCTTACAAAGTATTATTGAAGGAATTCAGGAGAAGAAAGGAAAAAACATTTGTACTATCCACTTAAAAGGCATGACGGGTGCTGTATGTGATTATTTTGTAATTTGTGAAGGCAATACACCCACCCAGGTATCGGCCTTAGCCGATTCAATAGATGAGATTGTGAAGAAAAACACCAAAGAAGATCCTATCCGTGTGCATGGGCAACAGCTTGCTGAATGGATTGCAATGGATTATGGTGATATAATTGTACATATATTCCTACCCGAACTCCGCAATTTCTACAATATCGACAACCTTTGGGAAGATGCCAATTCAGAACGTATTCCATCCATAGATTAAAACTTATTTCCCAAAAAATTGTTACAATAACTCAGAAGAAATAGAGAGTCACTCAAATGAACAATACGAACAAAGAAAATAAACAGGATAAACAACCTACCCTGCGACCTAAGATAGGTGGCAATAATAATCCCAAGAGACCATTCAATCCTTACTGGATTTATGCCGTAGTATTGGCATTACTCATGGGAATGTGGTTTTTCGGACAAGATACTACTGTAAAAGAGGTAAAATGGTCGGAGTTTCAGGAATATGTGAGAGACAACCGGGTGAAGAGCGTAGTGGTGTACAGCAACAAAGAGACTGCGGAAGCAATCGTCCGGGAGGAGTCTGTAAGTTATGTTTTCGGAGATGATGCCGGTAAAGCAATGAGAACGCCTCTGATTCTTATAAAGATTCCTTCGACCGATGCCATATCTGAATTTATAGATAATGTAAAGGCCGAGAAAAACTATGACATTGAAGTACGCTTCGACACAACATCGGAACTCTGGGGCATATTACTTACTTTTGCTCCTTTTCTTTTGCTCATCGTATTTTGGGTATGGATGATGCGCAGAATGCAGGGTGGAGCCGGCGCCGGTGGAGGTGTTTTCAATGTAGGCAAATCAAAAGCCCAACTGTTCGACAAGGACTCCAGCCAGAAAGTGACTTTCAAGGATGTCGCCGGGTTATCCGAAGCCAAAGAGGAGGTACAGGAAATTGTAGAGTTCCTGAAGAATCCCAATAATTACACCAATCTTGGGGGAAAGATACCCAAGGGTGCATTATTGGTAGGTCCTCCCGGAACCGGAAAAACATTGCTGGCAAAAGCAGTGGCAGGTGAAGCGAACGTCCCCTTCTTTTCCATCTCCGGATCCGATTTTGTGGAGATGTTCGTAGGTGTGGGTGCATCCCGCGTAAGAGACCTTTTCCGCCAGGCAAAGGAAAAAGCGCCCTGTATCGTATTTATCGACGAGATTGATGCTGTAGGCCGTGCCCGTGGAAAGAACAATAATTTCGGATCGAATGATGAACGGGAAAATACATTGAATCAACTTCTCACTGAAATGGATGGTTTCGGATCAAACAGCGGTGTGATCATCCTCGCAGCTACTAACCGTGCCGATGTGCTGGACAAAGCGTTGCTGCGTGCAGGCCGTTTCGACAGGCAGATCTACGTGGAGCTTCCCGACCTGAACGACCGGAAGGAGATATTCAAAGTACACCTCCGCCCCATCAAAATAGATGAATCTGTGGATGTCGAATTCCTGGCCCGTCAAACACCCGGATTTTCCGGTGCTGATATAGCCAACGTCTGCAATGAAGCAGCACTGATTGCTGCCCGAAAGAAGAAGAAATTCGTGGAGAAAGAAGACTTCATGAATGCAGTCGACCGTATTGTGGGTGGACTGGAAAAGAAGAATAAGATCATCACCCAGAATGAGAAAAAAGCCATCGCCATCCATGAGGCCGGGCACGCCACACTAAGCTGGTTCCTGGAACATGCCAACCCGTTGGTGAAGGTGACTATCGTGCCCCGTGGTAAAGCATTGGGAGCAGCATGGTATTTGCCGGAGGAACGGCAGATCACGACCAAAGAGCAGATGCTCGATGAGATGTGCGCCCTGTTGGGAGGAAGGGCCGCCGAAGAATTATTTATAGGATCGATCTCTTCCGGGGCAATGAATGATCTGGAGCGCGTGACCAAACAAGCCTACGCCATGATCACCTATATGGGGATGAGCGAAAAACTCCCTAACCTCAGTTACTATGATTCATCGGGACAAGAATACACTTTCTCAAAACCATACAGCGATGAAACGGCCAAGTTGATCGATAACGAAGTGAAAGCAATGATCAACCAGCAATATGAGAGGGCCAAACAAATCCTTACGGATAAAGCGGTAGGGCATAACCAATTAGCCGGCATCCTGCTGGAAAGGGAAATTATCTATTCTGACGACCTGGAAAAAATATTCGGCAAACGTCCCTGGATATCCCGCTCTCAGGAAATCCTCGAGAATGAGAAAGAATCTTCTTCGGGCATACAACTTCCGCCCAAACTTCACGGTTCGGGAGATCATATATTCATAGATACCGATGAGAAGATCCCTTTTCCCGACTCTTCTCAAGAGAATAAGGAAAGAGCGGATGAAAACAGCGAAGAATAGGGAACTGATAGCCTGGCTTTTTACGGTCAGGCTATTATTTTTGTATCCTATTTCATCTAAATTAACAAGGGCCATTCTCATTAAGGATGAACATTTCACGGATTCTTTTCGTTATAAATAGACAACAAGGTTGATTTAGTGATGTGATGTGATGATATGATAATTAATCATCAATGGATCGTTAATATCAACATATTATGATGGGGTCATATATTGAAATAAAAAAGAAAAAATTTATGCAAACAATTCATTATTACTTATTGTCAGGCTTATTTGCGTTATTGGCAATCAGTTGCAATAATTCCAACGCAAAAAACAAAGAAAATGACAATACAAAAAAAAGTGTAAACATGAAATTCGAAAAAGTAGCATTACCTTATGCTACCGATGCGTTGGAGCCGGTTATCAGCAAACAGACAGTAGAGCTTCACTATGGCAAACACCATCAGGCCTATGTGGATAATCTGAATAAGTTGGTAGTAGGTACGAAATTTGAAAATGCAGATCTTGAAACAGTAGTAAAAGAGAGTGATGGCGCTATTTTTAACAATGCAGGACAGATTCTCAACCACAATATTTACTTCACCTCTTTCAAAAAAGACGGCGGTGGTGAGCCAAAAGGGAAATTGGCAGATGCAATCAACGAGCAATTCGGTTCATTCGAGAAGTTTAAAGAAGAATTCAATGCAGCCGGAGTTTCCGTGTTCGGTTCGGGATGGGTATGGCTGGCAAAGGACCAGGATGGCAAACTTTCTATCTTGAAAGAAAGCAATGCCGGTAATCCGGTTACAAGCGGTCTGGTTCCTATTTTAGGTTTTGATGTATGGGAACATTCATACTATCTTGACTATCAAAATCGCCGTGCCGATCACCTGAAGGAAATATGGAAAATAATTGATTGGGACGTGGTAAGTGCACGTTATTAATTGCAAGCAATCTACCGGTAAAAGTCACAATAGTCAACTGAATGGGAGGGAGTGGATATCAACAATTCACTCCCTCTTTTTTATCATCTCTTTATCATAATTCCCGTAAGCATCCTTCCTGAGTGAATAGTTTGCCTGCGGGCGGAAAAGAAAATATCTTCTCTATCGAATGTACATAACGGGCTCTTCTCTATACAGCCTGCATCTATTCCTAGCCTGATTAGTTCCTTCCGGTTGATCTCCTTCAGATCGACATGATATTTGGAGGATGGTGTTTTTCTGGAGAAAGAGGCGACATCTGTAAGGTCGAACCCCTCCTCATAAAACCTGTCCACTACTTCATTTCCTACTTCGTAATTCGACATTCCAATGGCCGGACCGATACCTGCAATCATATCCTCTGGCAAAGAGCCGAATTGTTTCTCCATCGCGATGACGGTTTTCTCTACAATCCGTCCTACAGTACCTTTCCATCCTGCATGGATTGCCGCAATTATTTCATTATGCCTATCATAAAGAATTACCGGCACACAATCAGCTGTGGTAATACAAAGATAAATTTCTTTTTCCCTTGTAATAACAGCATCGACACCATACAGAGTCTCAATAGCGGAAGCATGGTCGAGACTGAAAAAATTACTGTCAATCGTCAGCACTTTGGTCCCGTGTGTCTGGTGAGGAATGATAAACCGGTTTATATCGGCATAAAGCATGCGGGCGAGGATCTCCCGATTCTCGCTGATATTCAATGGGTTGTCATCCGAGAAGTTCCCCATATTAAAGGAAGAAAAAGAGCCTTCACTCACTCCACCCTCCCGGGTAGTAATGAAATGGGTAATATTCTCCTCCTTGTCGAACAGGTCGAACAGAAGCAAGTTATTATACAGGGGATGAGGTTTCATTGCCAAATACTAAAAGTCCTCTTCATAGTAGTTGTACTCATCTCCATCATCTTCATCCGATCCGGAATTATCGTCGAAAAGTTCCTCTTCCGGATCAAATTCAAACTTGGAAATATCGAGATTCCTATGTACCAACGCATCACGTGATGCCGATATCGGCACATAATCATCCGAGTTAAGTGCACGCCAAAGCATATCTTTAAGTGCCGGGATCCCATATCCCGTAATAGAGGAGATAAACAGGTAGGGAATATCGGGAAGATCCAATGCTATCTCCTGCATCAATTCCTCATCAAGCATATCCGCTTTAGATATGGCCAAAATATAGGTCTTATCCAACAATTCGGGATTATACTGGGTGAGTTCATTCAATAAAATATGATATTCCTCTTTTATATCATCGGCATCGGCAGGTATAACGAACAGTAATAGGGAATTACGTTCTATATGCCGAAGAAAACGCAAACCCAGCCCCCTTCCTTCACTTGCCCCCTCGATAATTCCCGGGATATCGGCCATTACGAACGATTTCCCATCGCGATACTCCACAATGCCCAAATTGGGTTGGAGAGTAGTAAAGGGGTAATTAGCGATTTTCGGCTTTGCAGCCGAGACAACCGAAAGGAGTGTCGACTTCCCTGCATTCGGGAAACCGACCAATCCCACATCCGCCAGTAACTTCAACTCAAGGATTATCCACCGTTCTTCATACGGTTCTCCGGGTTGTGCGTAAAGCGGTGTCTGATTGGTAGACGATTTAAAATGGACATTCCCTAAACCACCACGTCCACCCTTCAAAAGGACCACCTCCTGTCCGTCATCGGTGATATCACATAAATACTCTCCGGTATGTGCGTCATAAGCCACAGTACCGCAGGGGACTTCAATAATCTTGCTTTCGCCTTTCTTCCCGGAACGCTGGGCCTTTGATCCCCCTTCGCCATGCCCGGCAAAGATATGGCGTTGATAGCGCAAATGAAGCAGTGTCCAGTAGTTACGATTACCACGGAGGATAATGTTACCGCCATCACCCCCGTCCCCCCCGTCAGGACCACCTTTCGGGATATACTTTTCTCTTCTGAGGTGGGCAGAACCGCGTCCACCCTTTCCTGATCTACAGAAAATCTTTACGTAATCTACAAAATTTGTTTCTGCCATTTTTATTTTCCTATCTGGTCGATCTCTTTTTCGATAGAACCAAAAATATCATCGATAGAACCGATCCCTTCAATATTTTTCAATGTCCCTTTTGTCCGGTAAAACTCTTTGAGGGGTTCGGTCTGAGAGTGATATACTTTCAGCCTGGATTCAATAGTTTCACGGTTATCATCTGTCCTGCCGGAAATCTGACCTCGCTTCAGCAGACGATCAATCAATTCCTCCTCTTCCACTTCCAAACTGAGAACAGCATCTATATCCTCTCCATGCTTTTCCAACATCTTGCCAAGGGCCTCACCCTGCGCCAGGGTACGGGGAAATCCATCAAAGATAAATCCTTTGGTATCGCTATGCTTGCCGATCATATTATCCAGTATGTCTATCACCAACTCATCAGGGACAAGATGTCCTTTGGACATATATGAACCCGCTAACTTACCCAGCTCTGTATCTGCTTTAATCTCCTCGCGTAGTATATCTCCGGTGGAAAGGTGTTTGAGTCCATATTTCTCAACCAATTTTGCACTTTGTGTTCCTTTTCCTGATCCGGGAGCTCCAAAAATTACTATATTCAACATATCTTTTTTGTGTTAAGATGCAAAGATACGATTTTTTATTTTTTCCTGATTGCAGCGACCTCCCCGTTTTTACAACAACCCGAAGTTGAACTAATTTTTTTGCCATCTGTTTATAGAATAGAAGTTAAATCCATAACACTCTCTACAATGAAAAAAGAAGAATTCAAACAAAAAACGCGCGATGTACTGGACGAATTGGCTGATTACATCACGAAATTGGAAAACAAAGCAGGTGAAATTGCGGAAGATGCAAAAGAAGAATACCGTGACCGCCTGGAGAATCTCAAAGAGATAAAAAATAATCTGGCCTCAAAACTGGAAGAATATGAACAGATAGCCGATTCGAAATGGGACGTGGTAAAAGAGAGCGCCGGCAGTTTCTTTACTACGGTCGCTGATGCGTGGAAAGAAAATTTCGGTAAAGTGGCAGAAGCATTCAAAAAGGAAAAGAACGAAGAATGCGACGACGACAGTACCACCGATACAAAGGCGTGATACAGATTATAAGTTATATTGAAGAAATCCGGCACTGATCAGTGCCGGATTTCTTAATTTTGAGGTACCTGGCGGACTCCGCTCACCCCTGATATCCAACACCTTTACTTTGAATCGGGCTGTATTGGGCTACATATCTCCCGGAAAGATGATAGGCAAGCAAGCAATAACCTCTTCGAAAGATTCATCTATATATACCCTCCTTTCGTCAGGGAGGATAATAACTGCGTTTTCTTCATCGATCTTCTCTACTTTCAAAATCTGATCAATGTTTAGTGCTATCCGCACTCCATTTTCGTGCAGGCATATAAACTTAAAATCTTCTTTCATAATCATTGTTTTTTTGGAATTAAAGGAATAATGTTATTTTTTCGGCATGCACAATTTACACACTGGCCGCAGTACCGTTTTTTCTAGTCAAATTATTTATTGTTTCTTGCTGAGACCGAATAATCTCGATCATTTTAGCCCATTCAGAATACTTTATCTGTATTGGAGCCTCATCTATCGGAACTTTTACATTATATAACTCAATAGGCTTGTCTGTATTGGCGCCTATATTTTTATATGTTTCAAACATAGATCCTTTACCATCCAACAACCAACTTATATTTACATCTAATTCTTTTTCAAGAGATTTCAAAGTTCTCTTTGATATGGTTTTTGTGTCTCCCGTTTCAATATTCGAATAAGAAGCCTGAGTAATACCTATTTTATCTGCAATCTCTATCTGTGACAATTGAAGGTTTTTCCTTATCATTCTAAGCCTATTACGGACTTCTTCTGTATTTTTATTATTTATATTCATTCTAAATAATATACTTTATGCGAATATTTATATTGTTTTATTTGGTTTTTATAATGGCTGCCATTATATTTGCATCGTTAAATAATAATGAACAAAGGTAAAGCCTTTTCAAACGCTCGTAAATAGCAAAAATACGTCATTTTAAACAAAAAACATATCAGAATGAAGAAATTTTCTTTTAAAAAAGGATTTGATCAGGTACAACAGAAGGATATATCCGATGTGAAGAATAAAATAATGTCCGCACTGAAGATCAAAACTCGTGCAGCTTGGAAGTATCGTCTGAATGGAGACATTGAACCTAAAGTATCTGAAGCTGCAGTGATAGAGACAATATTCGCAGAATATGGTATAACAGACGTCTGGGGAGAATATGAACCTGAGTGCGAAGTTAACAAGGCGTGAGCGGGATATAACAGAACTGCTTGCCTGGGGAGCAACCAAGAAAGAGGTTGCAACTCACCTGTTTATTTCGGAGCGAACGGTGGAAAACCACACCCGGAATATATTCGAAAAAACCGGATGCACTAAGGTTAATCAATTGTCCGCATGGTGGTTCTGCGACCAGTATCATATTCCAATGTCACTTTCTCCCTTAACCAAGAAATATGTGGTCAGCATTCTTTTTGTGATTTACTCATTTGGAATATTCTCTGGAACATTAGATCATCCCCGTATAAGCGCGACTCAATCACGTACAATAACACGTACATACCGATGTCAAAGAAATGAAAACAATTATCAATATATATATGCCGCATGAAAAAAGATATAACAATTATTAAAGACACAATTGTCCTTATCGTTGTAGGAGAGAACTTTGTAACCTTTCCAAGATATACGGACGAAAATGGTTTTGCTAAGGCTAAATTCTCTTTTCCTCTATCAGGTCAGTTAGCAGATAGAATTGAGAGTTCAAAAATCGTGAAAGTAGAGAAGATTTCCGGGAATGGAGTCCTCAGATACCGGAGACTTGAGTTTTACACGACCGAGCGAATAATCGAAGTTTTTACCGAAGTGCTTAACTTTTACAACCAAAAACCATGAATGATGACTGGCTCGAAAAATTAATCTTCGGATTATTGGCGTTAGTGCTGATTGGATTATCAATCTGCTTTATCCTCCTTTCGAAGAAGGATACAACTATAATATTATCAATGTAAGGAATATGAAAAAATCAGATCAATTCGTTTTTGAAAACATAAAACAACAATACAGGATGCCTTTTCTGGAGATAGGCATGAATGTATTAGTGAATCGACAAGCTGTTAAAATAACCGGTGTATCACATTCCGGATTGAAAGGGGAACTTATTAATGGAGACAAAAAAACTATAAACTTCCATCCAACTTGGGAAACTGCATACTGTGATGAGAATTGGAATGTTCAACACGATTACCGGAAATAAATATGCGTATTGATCAGAAATTTAATGAAATGGTATCCAAAGGAGAGAAAGTCTATCTTTCCAGAGATCCTGATATAAAGGTATATCTCGAGAATAGGAAGAAAAAAATTAAACGAGAGAATAAAGAGCTCACGCCTTATATGGATAACAGACATAGATGTCTAACGTGTGGGACAAGATCCAAGTGCCACCCTATAACGGATTTTTGCTTCGTTTGTGATACAGATAATTGGGAATTAATCAATAAAAGATTATGAGAAAAAATAGTTACCTGACAATTACCGATCAATTTTGCGGGGCCGGCGGATCTTCCCAGGGAGCACGGAGATTATCCCGAAAAATAGGCGGTGGTTTAGAATTAAAACTCGCAATGAATCATTGGAATCTGGCTATTGAAACCCACAACACCAATTTCCCCGAAACCGATCATGATTGTGCCGACATCTCCGCTTCAGATCCTCGACGATATCAGAGTACGGATATTCTCCTTACTTCTCCGGAGTGTACTAATCATACACCTGCCAAAGGGGTAAAAAGGAAATATCAGGTGACAAAAACACTTTTCGGGGAACTGACTATTGATCCATCTGCTGTTCGTTCACGGGCCACAATGTGGGATGTTCCCAGATTTGCCGAGATCCATAATTATAATCTTATTATTGTTGAAAATGTAGTGGAGGCAAGAAGTTGGATCATGTGGGATGCCTGGCTACATGCAATGCATAATTTAGGCTATCAACACAAGTGTGTGTATCTGAACTCCATGCATGCAATACCAACACCGCAAAGCCGGGATCGCATGTATGTCGTATTTTGGAAAAAAGGGAATAAAACTCCTGATCTGGATTTCCGCCCCAAAGCACATTGTCAGCATTGTGGTAAAGAAGTTGAATCTGTACAAAGCTGGAGAAATCCCCGGAAAAAATTCGGCAAATACAAACAGCAGTATGATTACAGATGTCCTCAATGTGGAGACTTGGTTGAACCTTACTATTATGCATCATTCAATATAATAGACTGGTCTATTCCAGGGACACGGATCGGAGATCGCAGTAAACCGCTTTCACCAAATACAGTAAAACGAATTGAGCACGGACTTCTAAGGCACAAAGAATCGTCATTTGTAATCTATACCGACCACTCAAGTAATTTAGGAAGGTCTTCATCTATCACTGATAAGATGTTTACGCAATCTACCCGTCAAGTTGCTGCATTAATCACAAAAGGTAGTTTCAATGGAGGCGTTACCTCTCTCTCGTCTCCTCAATTCACCATGACTACGCAGAATAACTTCGGGATCGTTGGTGTGCCGGCGTTGATTGATGAGCACAATAAAAATGGGAAGAGCCGAGGTCTAAATGAGTTTGTGTCAACTGTCCTATCTGGAGGAAATCATCACGGACTGGTAGGTATGCCGATGATCATCAAAAACTATGGAGGAAACTTTAAACCTCAAAATGCAGCTTTATCAGCAAATGAAACGATAGGAACAATTACAACTTCTGATTCACATGGAGTACTTGGCGTACCTTTTATCGTTGAGAATAAAGGGCAATCCCTTTCAAGAGAAATATATAAGCCAATGAGCACTCAAACCAGCATGATCAATCACGGCATCTTGTCTACGGGGGCTGTAAATGCATTTTTCTCATACTATTATGGAAAAGCCCAATCTTCGGGAATAGAGGAAGCTGTCAGGACGATATCAACCCGTGACCGGGTAGCATTGGTTTTAAGATCTCCGGATAATATAGAATTAGAGGATTGTACATATCGAATGATCAAACCGCATGAGGTACAAAGAGCGATGGCTTTCGACCATGATTACGTCGTATTGGGATCCGGCAGGGATAAGGTTAAACAGCTTGGGAATGCCGTAACTCCTCCGGCAATGGAGTGGCTTTTAGAAAGAGGAATTGAAACATTTTATTGATATGAGTACAAGATGTAGAGCGGATATTAGGAGTGAAATTTCTTTAAAGAACAAAGAAATATCTCGTCTTCGAAGAGATATTGTCGAATTGACGAGAGAGGACTATCTGTTATCCGACGAAGAGCAATGGTATACCGAGGAAAAAGAGGAGCATGTCATAACCGTCCGCCCTAAAAGGAAAAATAATCTTTTAGTTGGTCGTATCCACTGGTTGGATGAGTTTAAAGATGAGGCCACAGGTGGAAGTACTTTTATTAGACGATCAAAAGCTGTTCGTGTAAATGGTGAATGGTTATGATATACAGCAAGGATTATTTGACTAAAAAATTAATTGATATGAACGAACAGGAAGCAAAGTACAGACAGTTTGATGTGATGAAAAGAATCGCTCTACGACGATTGAATAAGAAACTTATCTATAGTGGAACGAGTTATCTCGAGAGAGAAATACAAGGCAAAAATCTACAGGATGCTGAAGTATTACTACGAATGGTCTTAAAATTAATCAATGAACACAATTCTGGAATAAGGGCTGACATTGCTCGTGTTGAAAATCTCCAATTCCGTGACAGTTCTCGTGATTTTAAGACAAAATATTTTATCGGTATATCGTCCGAGAAGGTCATGATAGCGGTAAAGGAGTATAAGGGAGATGATTATTATAAGGTTGCTGATTTATTTGAACCATCGATATGAAGTTAAGACTAAAAGCAAGAATACGCCTGATTGTAAGGAGGCACATAGTTTATTCGTTGAGTGATGAGTTTGTAATTTTATAATACCCACATTATGAGAAAGTTTATTATTAAATATGGCCACAGAACACATTTATCTGTTTGCTGCTGGGTTAAAAGATTTGAGGAGTACCATACGTTGTGCAACCCCTCCGGGCTACGGTGTTCGTTCTCCCCGCTGGTTTTCTAAACATATCCAAGGAGGTGAATTGGAAATAATAAATCCATTACTATTAACCGTAATGTATGAAATTCGGGAGATAGATTTTACACCAAAAATCGGGCAAGAGTTGGAGCATGAAAACAAAGGCGGCTTTAAATATAAATTGAAAATAATTTCACCGGAAATATGGAAAGAAACTTATTAAACAAACCATTTAAGGCCTTTAAAATAGCTAACAGGTTTGTAAAAGAATTGAACTCAGAGATTGATAAACTCGACATAAAGGACGACTACGAAATAAATAATCAATTCTGGGAGACAATGAGTGATAAAATTGAAGAAATAATTTTATTATCATTCAGGGAAGGGAAGAGTTTGGCCCATTCTGTGATAGGAAATATACTGTATAACATTGATTTCGATGATCCCGGATGGAGCATTGATGATATTATGGATGAACTTGAGAAGAAAATATCATGAACATTAATGAATTGAACATCCATTTCGCCCACGTACGGCAAATGCAAAACAATATCAGAGATCTCGAAGAACGTATCGATGCGGATAAATCGGATGATGCGGACAACCTCCGGAAATCTTACGAGAATATACAGAAAGAGATCCGATACCTGTTATCCCGGCACTATAACGCAGAAATAAAGTAGCTATGGATCTCTCCAGATATCGATTTACAGACCATTCTGAACTACACCCATTCATAGAAAAAATGGGTGAGACACAGTTTTTCAACTATGCGAGATCGGTTTATGAGAGGCTCTTCAATATGAAGTCAGGAGAGACATTCGACATCACTAAAAAGGTTGCAGAAGAAAACAGGGAAATGTTTGTGAAGATTGCCTGTTGCTACATAATAGACCATCAAACATTCCACCAGTTCAACGACACATTCACGATAATAACAAGATACGATGAATCAATCAAGATGGACAGAACAGGAGAAGGAGTACGTTCTCGGTCAACTCGGAAAAAAGACCTTCGAGGAGATAGGACGTGAGATCGGTCGCTCTGAAATGGCCGTGAAGCTATTCGTACACCGGCATCGAATTTCGCCCCATCAAAAAGTAAAGAATAATATTCTTATCAATTTGCTAACGGTGAAATTCGGCGATCCGAAATACTTTAATCCTACTCGAGACTTCTATAAGGAGATCGGGATGACCCAAATGCGATTCTGGGCTCTTTACAAGGGTGAAGAGCAAATTACGGAGAAGGAATACAAAATAATCCGTGAACACTTGAACATCGACGCAGAGGCCGCATTCGAAGCAAGGCAATTAAATATTTTCTCATAAGATAAACAATAACAGAATGATTCCACAGGAAGTAATAGACAGAATAATCCATACGGCTGATATCGTCGAAGTAATCTCGGACTATGTCAACCTCCGGAAGACCGGCGCAAACTACAAATGCGTCTGTCCATTTCACGAAGACAAGGATGCCAGCCTGGTAGTTAGTCCGGCAAAGAATATTTTTAAATGTTTCGGCTGCGGGAAAGGAGGCAACGTTGTTAATTTTTTAATCGAACATGAAAATATAACTTTTCCTGAAGCTGTAAAGTTATTGGGGGATCGATACCAGATCACGGTACCACAAAGGGATTTGGATGACGCCGAGAAAGCTGCCATAAAACGGAAGGAATCATTGCTCATTGCGCTTGAATTTGCCCAGGAGCTGTTCCGTTCTCAAATCAACGATAAAGCTGCTGTTGCATATTTACAAACACGTGGAATCCCGGAGAAGATACTTGAGAAATATGGTGCCGGATTTGCTCTAAAGTCATTTAATCACCTACTTACAGAAGGGAGGAAGAAGGGTTACTCGGATGAAGTTCTGCTTTCATCCGGACTTATCAATGAAAAGGAAAAAGGCAAAGTGTATGATCGCTTTATAAACCGGATCACATTTCCATTTTACTCTCTTTCCGGCAAGATTGTCGGATTCACCGGCCGGGACATCAATAAGGAGTCTGATGTGAAGTATCTGAACAGTCCGGACACGGAATTATTCTCGAAGAGTCACATATTATTCGGATTGTACCAGGCACGCCAGCATATAGTGAGTATGGATAAGTGCTATCTGGTAGAAGGCCAATTTGATGTGCTTTCTTTTGCGGGGATAGGATTCCTTAATACCGTGTGCGGATCCGGCACGGCCTTTACGACTGAACAGGCAAAGATGCTCCGGAAATTCACGGACAACGTGACTGTTATCTACGACGGGGATGCTGCCGGCATGAAGGCTTCTATCCGTAACATAGATATTCTTTTGGCGGCCGGTATCAATGTCCGGGCCGCCATGCTTCCGGAGGGAGAAGATCCCGACTCTTTTGCCAGGAAGATGGGGAATAAAAAAATGAAGCAATGGCTTAAATCAAATGAAATTGATTTCATCTCCTTTGTTTGCAAAATGCATGAAGATGAACTCGACGATCCGATAGAAAGGACCCGTGTAACCGAACTGCTCGCCAAGTCCATCGCTGTAATCCCCAATCAACTACAAAGGCAGAATTTCATCAATAACCTCGCAACCCGGTTTAAATTCGATCCCGACATCCTTCGGAATCTTGTACGCAAGGAGATACCCACGCTGGCCGCACGAAAACCAAAAGATAACCCGGATCAGGAACCGGAGTCTGCCATAATAGGACTTGATGAAGCACGGGAATTCATCGGGGTCAACAAAAAAGAACTCACCGTAACTTTTGATCAGGATCTGTACGCCCATGACTGGGGAGTTGCACCCACCGTATTTGTCTCTGGCCAGCCTGATAAAAACGCCATTCAGGAACTCCGGTCTGTAGCCTACGTAATCCGTTGTCGCGATCAGTTCTCAATCAGTGAAGATCTTGATGAGCCTGCAGGCTTGGAATTCCTCAAGCGACTTACCCAATCAGGATTCACCGTTATAATCTCCAAGTTTAAGAAAGGGTTCGATGAAATAGAGGGCAAAAGAAAGGAGGTGCTTCGAGAGGAAAAATACGGATTCACGGAATACTACATGCAGCTATACTCGGAATTCAAGAATTCGACGGAATACGTACAACAGAGGGTCGTAGAACGGTGTGCAGAGTTAATTTCGTATTCTCCTTCCACCACCCGGGCTCTCAAGATGAAAGATTATGCTTCATCTCTGGGTATTACTAAAGTTGCACTGGAGGATGTTGTGAAGCAGTTCATCGATGTACGACAGTCGGAAGTCAAGTTTCGCAATGATGTAGGTGATGATTCGGACTATATGCTACAGAGCTACTCCACGGTACCGGCTTATGTGGATGAAGATCCGGAACTGTCCCGGCTCTATCGACAATTCGGATTTTTCACTCTCCTGGATAAAAATAAAAGAAAAATCGCCTACATGTTCCAAAAGAAAGGTGCATTTATGAGGGTTGGAAACTTCCATATAGAGCCCCTTCTACACATCCAATCCAAGAATTCCGATGAAAACAAACGTATCGTTGAGCTAACGCAGAAAGAACTACCCTACCCCATTTACATGGAATGGATATCCAAGGAGATGATCACCTACCAATCGTTCCGGCAACGATTATGGGATGAAGGGGATATCTATTTCAGTAACGGAACCCAGGATACTCTTAATGCTATTGTCGAGTCCTGGGCCGGTAAATTCCGGCAATGCTCGGAATTGCGCATGTATGGATATTACGATGAAGGGTTCTTTGCCTTCTCCAATGCGATATATCACGAAGTGGACAACGAGTATAAGGTTGATTACATTGACGATCTCGGTGTTGTCACCCACAAGGATCTGAATTATTATATCCCTGCATTCTCGAAGATATACGCCAACGAGCGCCGGGACTCAGACAAATATTATCTCGACCGGTTCATGATGTACCGGCCACGAAAATCAAAGGCAACCTTCGAAGAATGGGCAAAACTCATGAACGAGGTGTACAAGTATAATCATAACGGGAAATGGGCTATTCTTTACGCCTTCATGTGTATGTTCCGGAGTGACATCTTTGCCATCGACCGTATTTTCACGGCTCTATTTTTTATCGGTCCTACCGGATCCGGGAAGTCCGAAATAGCATACTCCATCCGGTCTCTCTTCATGCCTCGAGAGGCTCCGGTGTTCGATCTGAACTCCGGTACCGCAGCAGCTCTCTTCACCCTGATGGAAAAGTACCGGAACATCCCCATCATGCTGGAGGAGTATAACGATCAGCAGATTGATGATGTAAAGTTCCAAGCTCTAAAATCAGCTGTATATGCAGGTGAAGGTAAGCAAAAAAGGAAAGATGCGAGCAGTAAGGAAATTGATTCCTCCGAAGTTAATGCTCCACTTTTAATTGCAGGGCAGGAAGCACCACAACGGGATGACAACTCATTATCCAACCGGTGTATCATTTGCGATATCCCCAAGAACGATGACAGAACAGAACACGAAGATAAAATATTCAAAGAACTCAAAGACATGGAAAAAGAAGGTTTACACGATATTCTTTTAGAGCTGCTCAAGCAACGGAATATCGTTCGGGAGAAATATCCCAGGATACAGAGAGAGGTGTACAAGGAATTAAAGGATAAGGTAAAGATCGCTGTCACCAATACGGACGGGTTGAGCCGAATACTCAACACGTCATCAATGTTCCTGGCCATCTGCCAGATCATTGAAAAACATACCACGCTGGAATTACCATTCACATACGAGGAGTTTTTCGACATCGCTACCGAGAAAGTAATCAAACAAGTGGAAAGCATCTCAACCAGTAACCGGCTCCATGGATTCTTTTCATCTATCAATTATCTTATCGACAAGGGTGCTGTTAAGGAAGGTAGGGACTTCAAGATCGAGCAGCCCGGCAAGATCACCCTGCAGAAGCAAGGCCGGGAAACCTACCCGCATATACTCAATCCTTCAGACATGCGGATCCTTCATCTGAACATTGAAAATATCCACCACGAATATCTCAAGACGGTCCTGCCGAAAGAAGCCTTATCAAAACAATCGCTCATGAGTTACCTGCAGAGTCACGAAGCCTACATTGGACGCACCCGTTCAACCCGCTACACATGGCAGGATGTAGTAGAGGTTCAGAGATCCGCACCATTCAAGACCGATGAAGGAGAATTGGTGGAAACTAACAACACGACTAAACGGATCCTGCAGAGCAAGCAGTCGGTCACTTCTTCGGTCGTGCTCAATTACGACATCCTGCAGGAGTTATTGAATGTGGATTACCAGCGTGATGTTTCAACTCCGGAAGCACAAGCAGCTATTGAAGAAAACGAAGTCGAATTTTAATGAAATGAATATGAATTATATTGTAATTATAACGATAGTCATATCCGTCTGGCTATTTTATTTTTTAGTTAAGAGACGCATACAGGATGAAACTTGTAGAATAAAAAAATCTTTATTTTTTATCGAGTATAGAATAATATGGGCGGATACAGGTATGTCTCGTCATGATAAAGTAGAATCATCTAAAAATCTTTGCGAATCTTATAAATCCGATGTTTTGGAGGCAAGGTCAACTCTTAGTTATTTGAATAGAAAGTATCCAGAATTTAAAACTGACAAGGAAGGAATAAATAATTAAAACAATCAATATGAAAGTAGGAACTAAATCAGTATTGTTCGGTGCACACTGTTTTTTATGGCACCCTCTTTTCGTCGCGATAGCATGGATAAAATTATATGGATGGCCATGGGATCCACGTATCTGGATTGCATTCTTTGTGCATGACTTGGGATACTGGGGCAAACCTAACATGGACGGCCCTGAAGGAGAACTGCACGTGGAGTTCGGTGCGAGGGTTATGCATTGGTTGTTTGATAGATCGAAAGTTGAGAAACATGCGGAGTATTATTGTTCCCGATTACGGTATGAAGAACTTTTCAAGGAAGGCTACAAACCGTATCAAGTTGTAGGACCACATCTATTTTTTAAGCGGAAGATCCGTTCTACTGCCTGGCGCGATTTCTGTTTGTACCATTCCCGGTACTATGCAAAGAAGAAAGGCGCCATGCCTTCACGCTTGTGCTTTGCTGACAAACTCTCGATATGTATTACACCACGCTGGCTTTATCTGCCATTCGTCAATGCTACCGGAGAAATTAAAGAGTACCTGAAGAATGCGCAAAAAGAGGATTCATCGAATTGGACTCCTGTATGGGATCAGGTAAAATGGTTCAACCAATTGCGGGCACATATGCGAGTATGGGTAAGAGTGCATATCGACGGAAGAGAAGACACCTGGACGGATCCTAACAGGAACAAAGCATTAAGATCAGGAGTAAACATATAAAATAAAACTATGGGAATAATAGACTACAGAGATGAATCGAAAAAGGGATATGGTCGTCATGTAAATAATGATGAAAAAATAAACCTGTCACACGAAGAATTACAGACTGGAGCCCTGCTAAGAATTGCAGATGCGGTCGAGATAGTATCTGATGATTACGTAAAACTCAAGAAGCGGAATAAGTTTCTGGAAGATCAGAATAAATACTTGAATAATGAATTATCTCACGCCCATAACAGAATCAGATCCTACAAGGGCCAAATAACGAAGCTTAAGAATAGTCAGTAAACGGTTTCAAAGCCTTTCCGTAAAAGGCACATGCGATCTTTCAATGAATGAAGCCTCCGGCAGACAAGCAGAGCCGGGGGCTTTTTTTGCGGTCTGGGCACCCGTTTCCCCCGCATCCCCTTTCTTATAAACAAAACCGTCGCCTCCAGGCGACGTATATAATGCGTGAGCGGCTTTGTTGTTCACCGGTAGCGAAGCACGAAGTGCGAGCGCCCGGGAACAACAAACAAAGCGAACACCGCTTTCTCTCCCCTTCGGGAAAGGGGAGTACCACTTTAGTGGGGAGGGGATTACCGGGAACAAAAGAAACATCAAAAATCCCCCACACCCCCTAATCAAAAAAAAGAGGATTACAACAAAAAATCTTTTGAAAACTTTTCAGAGAAACCCGACCTACAGACCTACAGACCTACGGCGGTAAAAACTTTTCAAATGTATAAGAGTATAAATATATAATAATCAATAATATATAATATAATAATACCCTTGTAGGTCTGTAGGTCGCTGTTGTACAGGCATTGTTTTCTGTAGGTCGCTGTAGGTCGTTGCATCTTCCCCGATCCGGGCCGCGATATCTATGAAAAGTTTATTCCGGATGACTGGCGAAAAACAAATGACCAACGCCCGACCTACAAAATGACCTACAAACCAACAGTGCGACCTACAAGATTGGCAGTATTTTTTAACGATAAATATTTGTGTAATAAATTTATTTTAAGTAACTTACACAAAATTCCGACCCTATTTTTCCGCAGGTTTGTAGGTCGGTAGGTCGGTAGGTCGCAAAAAATAAGGGTCAACCTCGAAAAAATACGTTTTCGAGGGTAGTGCTTTTCGATTTTAACAGTTTTATTTTTTACATATTTATATATCAATATGTTACATAGTTTTAAAAATAGGAATTTAACAATAAAAACAGATGGTAACGGCAAAAATTAACATTAAACCCCATTTATCGGAGTATTGCTACGGGAAATTTTCTCATTGTAGCGATGATCCGGTACGATTTCCTGATGACTATGACATGTATCATACCATCTGGAACCTTATGCAAAAGCGACCGGCTAACTGCCCGGTGGATACAGGTAACCTCGAAATTGTTCTCCCATCCCGTCGGAAAGATGATGGTGGGGTGAGAAAGGATCCTTCGGTGTATAATTATTTGGGACAACGCTCGGCAAAGATCATCGAGAAGAAGATAGAAGTCATGATGTTTGCAGAGATCCATGAGAAACTCGACGAGAATAAACATCGTTTGGGGATCGAGTACATCAACACTGTTTTTGAGTTCCTGAACAAGTATCAAATTGCTTCCATCACGGATGATGCATTATTGAAGAATTATTATCGCTGGCGGGAGATCACCCGCCGGAGAAAAATACGGAGAAATTATACAAAAAAACTTTCGTAACCAAGTGTATCTATTTGTCCGTTTTTATGGGTAAAAGAGTGGTAAAACGGTGGTAAAATAGTGGTAAAATGGTGAAGTATTTAATTATCAATAAATTAAAAATATAAAAAAGGCTATGAATAACGAATTTTCGAACTGTATAAAAGTGGCTCTTTTGAGCGATGTAGAGAAAATAGATCAAGGAGGGGTAATATTGAAGGCCGGGAAAAATTTTGAGACATTCTATGCCGCTGATTTTTCTCTTGATCCACAAACTCAAGAAGGTAAATCCTCTCTGCTTCACACTATCGTCAAGTCTCTATACATAGATAAGGTACCGGATGAAGCGGGGAAACTCTTCTCCGTTACCCGTAGGTGTGTAATCCAGTTTGATATTTCCGGACGGCCCTTCATACTTGGATCCATGTCTTATCCTGCCCTGGCATATATCACCCCACACTTGCAAGCTGCTATTTTAAAAATTAGTCATAAATCCCCTGAACCTTATAAATTATGAGTGAAATTCCTACCATCCCTACAATTGATGACCTAAGTGAAGAAGAAATTAGAGACTTAGAAAAATCATACTTGGAATATTTTAAATCATTAGATGATTTCGAATGTAATCTGGCAAGTAAAAAATACTCCAATATATTAGGAAAATATGTGTATGAATTTAATATGGAGTTACATTCAATAATAATTGAATGGCTTGAACAACGATATAATATCACCTTTTCTGATATTGATGATTGGAAAAGATTTGTAAATAATCGCTTACAGACCTACCATAATCATGGGGCAAATATGGATTATATCATTTTAAAACCAAATAATGAAACGATAGTATCCTATAAATTGGAATTTGTCGATAATGTAGATGGAAATCCATCTGTGTCATGCACAAGCATCACTTTTTTTTAATTCCCAAATTATGAGTACAGAATCAAAAAAAATATTGTGGAGACAATATCTCGATTTAAGACATAGATTTCCCTATACTATTGGCGTCCTCGACTATATCAATACAAATAAGGGATTACATTTATTATCGGATAGTATACGATGCAAGAAAGATGCTATTTATTGCATTTTTTCTCACAATGAGAATGTTATTGAAATAAATAAACTTCGCTTGGCTGAAAAAAAGGAAGGATATATACCTGTTCCTCCATTGTATAGATTCCTGATTTTAGATTCTGACAGGATGGATGTTGCTGATGTTACTCTATCTTCACTTAAAAAAATGAGACATATATATTTATTCGGTATTGAACATGCAGTAGATATATACGAATTTTTATAACCTTTTTACTTGTAAAACATCAATCCTAACCGCCTATGGGCGGTTTTTTTTCGTCCTTTACCTCCTGTAATCGTCTGCCTATTTTCGTGAAAAATAAGCAGATAAATGAATCAACTTGAGTCCTTAATACGCATTCTGGCATCGTTCGATTCCCGGTTACTCATGACCAGGAACGAATACATTGCTGAGCTGGCATCAATTATCCCCTTTCTCCTTGCTAAGAAAGATATTACCGGAGAAACTTATTCAAAGGTAATTGACCTTGAATTCAAGTCGATGAAGATCCGATCTGATATCAAGGTGACTAATAATCCGCAATCGGAAGAACTCGAACCGAACACACTTGCTTATCACCGTGTCCGTGGAATGATCACCTCGGATAGTGACTGGAGATTCTCTTCTAAACAATTACAACGGAATATTCTTACCGCTGAATCAAACCCTAATATCTCCGGACACTTTTTTCACATTTCCTCCGGAGGTGGTGAAGCCTGGTATCTCGACCAGCTCGCTAAAACAATCCGAGAGACTACAAAGCCAAGACGGGGTTTCATGGAAAAAATATGCGGATCAGCCGGATATTACATTGCCTCTCAAACAGAATTCATTTCTGCTGCTACTCCCTTCGATTTGGTTGGCTGCATGGGTACCATGATATCATTCATGGATATACAACCCATGTTTGAAAAATGGGGAATGAAATTCATTGAAGAATACGCAAACTCCTCCGACCTCAAGAATAAAAAATACAACGACTTACGAACTGGAAAACCGGAGCAATTCATCAATGAAGAGCTGGATCCTCTCCGGGATCAATTTGTAGCCGATGTAAAACTTTGTCGCCCCACCATAGCAGCCCTGCCGGAAGATCATCCGGTATTAAGAGGTGAAACCTACTATGCCGATAAAGCTATCGAGAATGGACTGATCGATATCATTGAGCCGTTCGACGCCGCACTCGAACGGGCCTACGAAGCTGCGACCGCCTGGCATAACGAGAATGATAAACGCCGGAAGGCGCTCCGATACCTATAAACCCTTTAATTCAATTATTTATGTTTAAAAACAAATTCATGCAGATCCTTCAGGCGCTGGGTTTTGTCGATAAGGCAAAAAATAAGCAGTTGACTGATGATGACTGGACAAAGATCAATGACTCCTTCAAGGAGCAGTTTGGTGTAACTATCTCCGAAGCTATGCTGGAAAGCACGGAGGCAGAGGAATTACGTCAAGAACGTGAAGCTGCATTGGCGATTCTCGACGAAACCGATGCAAATACCACTGGAGATAATTCCGATGGTAATCCAGGTAATACCGATGATGCTGATTCAGAATCGGGAAACCGTACTCTGAGTGCTCGAGTGGGAAGAATTGCCACGGCGTTGAAAAACGAAAGAACAAGAACAGCAACTCTCGAGAGCCAGGTGAACAGAATGGCTACTCAGGCAGTTCCGGATAATGCTCTTGATACAGTGAAGCCTAAACTCGCTGTGATTGGTACCGGAACTACTAAAACCCACCTTTTCGGAATCGAACACGACATGTTCAACATGGATCATCGGTGGAACAAGATCTCCCATAATCCGAATTTCGCAAAACTCTCTGCTCCGTCCGCTGAAGAGTCTGTTGCATTCCAAAAAGCAACAATGAACTTCGGGGCTACTTTGGCTGCCCGTTATAAATTCTTGAAAGAAAACGGCCTGCTTAACGCAGAGAAACTAAATTCAGGTTTTACCAACGACTTCTCCCAGTTGGAAAATGCGGGACTCGGCGATCAGTATATGATCCTGCGTCAAGATGCTTTGATCGCTCGCATACTGGAGATCCCTTCTCCCTATGACTTGTTCCCTCGCCGGTACGGTGTACAGGATCGCGAGTTGATGACAACCGCTTATTTCTCTGAACTGTCTCAAGCATGGCAGGAAGGTGCGGTATTCAAAGGCTCGATGGAACTGCAGCCCGAGTTGGGGTATGTAGATGATTCGATGTTCAAGACGAAGTTCGGTCCGTTAAAAGAGATCGAACGTATGTACATCGGTTATCTGAACACCGACGGTTCAGATCCCATCAAGTGGGGCATGATCGAGTGGCAGCTCCTGAACATGTACAAAGTGCTGGTCAACGAGCAACACAAGCGTGTTATCCGTGGCTGCTTTGTAAAACCCGAAACCGGTGTGGCCGGGTCGTACCTGAATGCCGGTACCGGGCTTATCTACACGTTGATTCGCTACATTCACGAAAACAAGTTGTATCCTCATTCTGATGCTGTATATAATGGCTACGATGAAACAACCATGCTGGATGCCGTGACAGCTTTCATTGATGACGTGAAAAAGAATCCGGATGAAGACTTCACTTTGGAGAATAAATTCCTTTATCTGAACAAAAACCATGTAGATTGGTGGAAACGCGGTATCAGGGGTAAGTTTGGAAAAGATACCGACTTCACGGGTCCCGACAGCTACCTGCATGTAGTACCGGATTCTGATGCTCGCATCAAATGGGTATCCAATATGGGACAATTAAAGTGGATGTTTATCCAGGAGCATGGTAACCTGCAGGCGCTTGAGTTCGTTCCCGGCGAAATGCTTGGTGTGCAATTCGATTCCGAAATGGAAATGGTGCGTGTCTGGAGTACTTGGAAAGAAGGTTTCTCCGCATTCATTGTAGGAAAACAGTTCAACTCCCTTGTAGAACTCGCTGCCAATAATCGTTCACAGCAGACGATATTTATGAACCATCCGGCCACGGAGATGGAGGCTGATGCCACGAAAGCTAATGCCAATGAAAACTTCTGGTTCATAACTGCAGAAAATTCTGCTGCTACGACTCTTACCGAAATCGAAGGTGCAAAGAAAGGTATTGTGTATCTGATCGAAACCGGATCCGAAACCAATCCTACCAGGATTGCCAAATCCGGGAAATTCGCCGATATCACGGATGATTGGACACCTGTGAAGAAAGGCGACTATCTGATGGTCGTACTGAAGAGCAATGGCAACTTTATGGAACTCGAACGCTGTGTGAATGGCAGTCGCAGGATCAATAAAGAGGCCCAACCCAATACTACCGGCCCCGGTGGTAGATAATTTGCCATTATTAATGAGAAAGGAGTGCGAGTGACCTCGCCTCCATTCTTTTACTATCTAACGAAATAAAACTCAAATCAAATGAACGCAAAACAATTAAAATATTCCCGGAAGAAAGTGCTCAAGGCTTCACAGCAGATCCACCTTCGCTTCTTTCTTTTTGTAATGCTTATCATTGCCGTTCCTGCCACTTATGCGGCACTCACGGACATTGATAATTCTCAGTCGGCCGTTGGCGTTGTAGGTGGTACCGGTATCGCTTCCATGCTCGCGATTGGCAATATCGAAGATGTTAGCGACAACGAAGTAAGCGGAGAGGCCCTATCCTATAAAGTATGGCTCATCCATCAAAGCCAGATAGATGATACCGTTCCATTTCCTAAACCCAACGCCGTCAGGGAGGTCGGCGCTGTTCCATTAAAGGCCGGGCAGAAGGTCCATTATTTTATGGCACACGACATTCCTCAATTTACTTCTACCGGAGAGCGTGGAGATCTTACCATCACCGGCACCAACACATTTACAATTATCATGGGTGGTGTACGTGATCAGCTCCTCAATTTTATAGAAAAATTTGCCGGAGGAAAATTCATTGTGATATTCCAAGAGTGTGAATCGGACAATAGATATATTGTAGGTACTCCTTGCAAGCCCATGGTACTGAAGAATTATGCGTTGAAAAATGACAAAGAGAATCGCTCGGTCACCTTCACGTTTGAAAACAGTTCCATCCGGCAATATCACAAGTATACCGGATCAGTCTCCGGAACGGCAGCCGTGCTGCATCCTGCCGGAAATACAACGCTCACCGTTCAACCGGGTGCCGATACTTTCCGGATACCGAATGGAGCTGCATCGGCTTATGCCATCGGATCCGTGGCCGGCATATCATCTAATGACGAAGGGAGGTATATCACCCTGCTGGGAGAAGGAACTACCAACGCTGCTACCATATCAGAG